>Ga0182037_10000456_pt1 | contig 19780 bp, 17 predicted proteins | sample sta12Cox44000082_FD_125974 | JGI IMG/M metagenome (GOLD analysis project Ga0182037, IMG submission 125974) | Lab enrichment of tropical soil microbial communities from Luquillo Experimental Forest, Puerto Rico - statoxic.12C.oxic.44.000.082 | ecosystem: Environmental > Terrestrial > Soil >... | reverse complement strand
CATGTTGGATACAGACACTTGTTCCTACATCATGAAGCGCTCGAATGACGAGGTTCTGAAGCGACTGCGAAAAGTTCCAGTGAGTGGTGTGTGTATTTCCGTAGTCACGAAGGCAGAACTTCTATTTGGCGTCGAAATGTCTGCGCGACGAAAGCAGGATGAAGAGGCTTTGAACGCCTTCCTGCGATATGCGGAGGTTCGGTATTCCCAGTGGGAACGCTCGTTTCTCTGCCAACGCTGTGGCACTTTAACGGAGCAGGAATAGGCTTTCCACGAACGTTACGCAGGCGGAGGGTACTTAGCAGATGCACTTACAGGCCTACCAGTCCGGCACAAAATCGAAGTTCACCATTCGCTGTCGTGATGGTTGGCCCGAAATGGAAAGATCCGAATAATGTATGTTTGTCGAGACTTCCAAGAGACGCGGCGTTTGCGCATCGACGCTCCAGATTGAGGAAAAGGTGACCGGAGGAGAAGAGCAGCTTAGGCCAGGATCGCGAGGTCAGGCCGCCGCATGCGTAGGTTTGTAGCGCGCGACTTTGATCTTATTCTCGCGCTTCATCGCCCGGGCAAGGTCGTAGTTCATCTGCATGCGCAACCAGGTATCCGCGGTGCCGCCGAAAGCCTTCTCGAGCCGGATGGCCATTTCCGGAGTGACGCCCGATTTGCCATTAAGAAGGTTATTCAGGGCCTGGCGGCTCACACCGAGAACCTTGGCAGCGGCAGTGACGGTAAGTCCGAGCGGTACCAGGCAATCGTGCCTGATAATGCTCCCCGGATGCACAGGATTTTTCATGGGCATGAATATTCTCCCTTCCTAATGGTAGTCAACCAAGTCGACGTCGCAAGCTCGGCCATTTTCGAAACGGAAAACAATCCGCCAGTTGGCGCGAACCGTGAGGGACCAGTATCCTTTCCGATCGCCTTTGAGCTGGTGCAGGCGGTAGCCGGGAAGATCGAGAGCTTGCGGGGCGGAAGCGGCGTCCAATACGCTCAGAATACGCTCGATTTTGTCGGTCAGGTCAGCGCGAAGGCCGCTGCGATTGTTTTGCTCGAACAGCCGCTTCAGGCCCTTGTGCTTAAAGCTGACGATCACTGTGAAAGTGTACAGCGACAATTGTCACTAGTCAATACATTTACTGTTGCTGGTTCTGTTCTGGAGACACAATCAGACTACCCACAAGCGTCGGTATTCCCAGTGGGAACGCTCGTTCCTCAGCCAGCGTTGTGGCACTTTAACGGAGCAAGAATTTCGGCAAAGAGAAAGCGGAACTCAAGCACGAGCGATAAATTTCCCTGCGATGCCCAATGTGGAGTGAAAAGCCATGACCCGAACTATGGGGCACCTCGACAAAATGCAACCACGGCCTTCTCATGGGGCGCGAAGGACACTGCGCGCGGCGCATCCGATAATCAGCTCATTATCCGACGCGGCCTCGAACCCCGCGAGTCTTCCCGCGCTCCGCTCGACAGAAGCTGCCTTCTGTCGTCTTCGCGTCCCACGTCGGCCTCTTCGGATTTCTCGCCAGTCAGAACTGCACTACTGAAAGGCCAGGGATGCGGCGGAAGTCGCGGAGATTGACAGTCAACACCGCGTAGCCAAGCGACAGGGCTGTGGCGCCGATCAGCAAGTCCCTGAACGGAATGGCCACACCCTTGCTCTGCTGCTCGCCGTCGAGCTTCCCGGCCAGCATCGCCGTCTCTTTCGTGTAGGGAGGTCAAGTCCGCTAGCAGTTCATTTAAGAACGCTTCACGGCGAAGAAGCATGACAGGAGTTTTCGCGCGGTAAAGCCCAATGGATGAGTTCCGTCAGGCCGATTGCGGAGAGCGCCGCTTCCTGATCGCCAGTCTCGCTTACGATTCGTTCGATGAACTGCTCGACCGTATCCCCGCGGCGCTCGGCAGCGATCACCACGCTGGAGTCAAGGATTAGTCCCATGCGGGCGGAGTTAGCGGTTCACGGTGGCTGTTAATGACCTCTTCCAAGTCGCGCGCGAAGTCTCCGTCGAGTGTGGCTGTCGAGCCGTGCTCTCTGGCCAGGCGGAGAGATTCCGATAGCAGCCGGACATAAGGTTCGGCGGGACGCATCACGGCCACGGGCCGCGCGTCGTGTTCGATCACGATTTCCGCGCCTTTGCGCACGCGGTCGAGCAGCGAAGCAAAGTCGCTCGCCGCTTCCGCGTCCGAGATGTGGATGACGTGCTTGGTCATGAGCTGATTATACATCGCATTCTCCCTCTTCTTCCCCGGCTTCTGCGTCGAGCGCGGCTAAGAGACTAGCTCTGCGCGATTCTTCGTCGTCGTGCGTAGCGACACTGGCGGGCTTTTTCGCTCTGTTGTCTGCCGCCACGTTCCTACTGCTGGTTCTGTTCTGGAGACACAATCAGTTCACCTACAAGCGTCGGTATTCCCAGTAGGAACGCTTGTTCCTCTGCCCACGCTGTCCCTTAGGGCCTGCGGCCCGCGAAACTTCAAGATGATGCGCCATTCGTTGTCGTGATGGCGACGCTTGAAAGGGAACGAGCGAAACGGCGTGCGTCCGGTGACCCGTTCCTTGCGTTTGACTTCCTCCCCAGAGTCTGCTGGACAATGTTCTGTTGAACAGATCTATGGAGAAGAAGGGATGCGGAAGGCACCCTGCTTGACGCTCTTTGTGTGGGCTGCATTTGCGTCGCCGACTTGTGGGACCCAGGGCAATTCCACTGTCCCCGAGTTACCGCGGCTAACTCTTGACAATTTTTCTCCGGGCATCCGAGACCAAATCGACGAGGCTCTCAGCTACGCTCGCAACCACTCAGAGGACGCCGGCGCGAGCGGACGGCTCGGCATGGTTCTCCAGACTTACGGGTTGCTCCAAGAAGCGACCTTGTGTTACCGACGCGCCGCGCAGCTCGAACCAAACGCTTTTCAATGGACTTACTACCTAGGGTCAGTCGAAGGGGACCAAGGGCGCTGCGGCGCGGCGACATCTACGCTGCGGCTTGCGCTGCACATCAATCCGGATTATCTGCCTGCAAAGTTGCGCCTCGCCAATTGCCTGCTTGCTTCGGCCGACTGGGACGCGAGTGCAAAGCTCTACGCCGAGATGGTAGAGCAGCACCCCGATAGTGCGGACGCTCACTACGGTTTGGGTCGTGTCCGTGCGGCCAGGCGTGACCTATCTGGCGCGGCCGAGGCTTATCGCAAAGCGATAGAGTTGTTTCCGGATTTCGGCGCCGCCCACTATGCATTGGCGCTGAGCTATCGGGCCCTCGGCAAAGCCCAGCAAGCCGAGGAAGAGCTTCGCCTCTATGAGAAAAACAAAACCGACGTGCCTCCCACGGGTGACCCCTTGACGGCAGAGGTTCGGGCACTCAATCACAGCGCTACCTACCAAGTGCAGTACGGCGCCGAGCTTGAGAAACAAGGGAAGCTAGAGGAATCCCTGGCAGCACACGAGAAGGCACTCGAAATCGATCCGCAACTGGTCCAGGCGCACATCAATTTGATCGAGTTGTACGGACGGCTGGGTCAATTCGACAAGGCGGAAGGGCACTATCTCGCCGCCATTCGCATCGATCCGGGTTCCGCTGAGAGCTACTATAATTACGGAGTGCTTCTCTTGAGCGCCGAAAAATTTCAGCGAGCTGAGGACGCATTCCGGAAAACCATCGAAATCAATCCGTTTTATGCGGGCGCACACAACAACCTTGGGTACCTTCTGGAGCGCCGAGGCAATTTCTCAGAAGCAGAAACAGAATACCGCAGAGCCATCGAGAACAAACCCAGTGACCGCCAGGCGCATTTCAATTTGGGCCGCATTTTGGTGAACCAGAAGAAATACCAAGAGGGGATCCAGGAGTTGGAGAGGACGCTTGAGCCGGAGGATGAAAACACGCCGCGATATATCTATGCGCTGGGCGCCGCTTTCGCACGCTCCGGCGACCGGGAAAACGCGTTGCGCTACATTCGTCAGGCGCGCGATGGCGCAGCAGCGCGTGGCCAATCCGCCCTCCTTACAAGCATTGACCGCGATCTGCGGACTCTAGAGGCGTCAGGAAAGCCGCGGTGAAGATTCGGGATTCCACGAACAGATTTTCAGCGTCGAGTCAACGATGCTCATTTGGCCGGCGCGACTTTCTTGAGCTTCTCCTTTCTGGGTTAGCTGGCGAACTTGCGAGCCCGGTTTTCGCTCATCCTTCCCCGGTTCCCCTCTTTCGGGAAGTGGCCGAGGAAGTGGGGCTGAAGTTCCACCATTTCACAGGAGCGACAGGCGAGTTCTACATGCCGGAAATTATGGGCTCCGGCGTGGCCCTGTTCGACTACGACAACGACGGCGACTTGGATGTGTACCTGATTCAGGGCGCTATATTTGATCCGGCTCAGGACCCTCGTCACACCAAGTTTCCCCCTCCGGCGGGTTGGAAGCCCGGCAACCGCTTATTCCGCAATCTTCTGAGCGAGACTGGTAAGCTCCAGTTCGTGGACGTCACGGAGCAAGCTGGAGTTGGGCACGTGGGCTACGGAATGGGAGTCGCGGTGGGCGACTACGACAATGATGGCTTCCAAGATCTTTACGTCACCAACTTCGGACGCAACGTGCTTTACCACAACAATGGCGATGGCACGTTCACCGACGTAACGGCAAAGGCTGGTGTTGATGACCAAAGGTGGAGCACTAGTGCGGCTTGGGTTGACTATGACCGCGACGGGCGCCTTGACCTATTTGTCGCAAACTATTTGGATTTTACAGTGAAGGGGAACAAGCACTGTTTTGCGCCCACCGGTGAGCGGGATTACTGCACGCCGAAGATGTACCAGCCGGTGCCGGCGCGCCTGTTTCACAACCGCGGCGATGGGACGTTTGAAGATGTGACGGAAGCTGCGGGAATCGGAGCCGCGATCGGGCCCGGCCTCGGCGTAGTTTGCGCGGATTTCAACGGCGACGGGTGGCCGGACATTTATGTCGCCAATGATGGCTCTGCCGCTCACCTTTGGATCAACCAGCGAAACGGCACATTTAAAGAAGAGAGCCTGCTGGCGGGGGCTGCCTATAGCGTTGACGGCCTACCCCAGGCGGGCATGGGTGTCACTGCCGGTGATTTTGACGGTGACGGCGATGAGGATATCTTCAAAACCAATTTGACCAACGAAGGCGCGAACCTGTATGTCAACGATGGGCGCGGGAACTTCTATGACGCGTCAGCGGAATTCGGCCTATTGCTGCCGACTTTTCCTTACACGGGCTTTGGCACCGAATGGTTTGACTACGACAATGACGGCCGGCTGGACCTGTTTATCGCCAACGGCGCCGTGAATGGAATGGAGTCATTACGAGGAAGCCCCTACCCGTTTGGTCAGCCGAATCAGTTATTTCACAACGAAGGCCCGGGGAACAAATTCCGTGAAATGAGCGCAAATGCTGGACCCGCTTTTGCATCGTCAGAGGTAAGTCGCGGTGCGGCATTCGGCGACATCGATAACGATGGTGCTATAGACATCGTCGTCGCGAATAACAACGGTCGAGTACGGCTCTTGCTGAACCAGAGCCGTCTCTTGAACCGCAACCACTGGCTCCTGGTTCGATTGGAGGCCCTCCACGGAAATCGCTTCGGGGTTGGGGCTAAAGTGGAGCTCCGGCAGCGGGGGCGCAAGCTTTTGCGCCGTGCCCATGCGGACTCGAGCTATTTGAGCGCGAACGACATCCGAGTTCATTTTGGATTGGGAGAAGAGGCGAGGATTGAAGAGATAACGGTGCATTGGCCGAGCGGGGAGTGCGAGGCGTGGGACAGAATCCAGGCGGACCGCATCGTCACAATTCGTCAGGGAAGTGGCCGCCGTCTCCCAGGTCTGGGCTAATGCTGAGGGGGTAGCTTCGAAGAAACGCGAACCTGCTTCGGACCCTTCCGGTGCAGCCTCCATTGGGGGCCCGCGGCCAGCAGGCCTTCCAAGAGATTCGATCATGAACCGCGCCGGTTTGAGAGTGGGGATTTCGAAGTGTTTATCGAGCGCAATCGCACCGTGACATCCTCCCCGCCCTTCAACAAGGGCCCGGATTCCGACGGCCTATATCCCGTACCAAGAACGGAGCCTTGCGGCGCATCTGATCCTTCCGGCTTCCTGCGAAGGTTATTCATCAATTAATTCAAAAGAATAAAACAATTCGCTTGACAAGCGTTTTTTGCGTTTGCTACTTTCGCCCCAACTTGTCGAGGGACAAGGTGCCTCCATCCCGGAGAATTCAGGATTAAGCGCTCGGTCCGGGACGCGATACGTGCGGCTCCGCATGGGCGCAGACGGAGGTTTGGGGTCATGCTGAGAAACAGACGGAGTGTTGTTTTCCTTTCCATATTTGTCCTGGGTTTCGCCCTGCTAGGATTCGTCGAACGCACCGACGCACAGGTCTTGTTCGGGACCGTCAGCGGGACAGTGACAGACCAAAGCGGTGCCGGCGTACCAAAAGCCCACATAACTCTTGTTAATAAGTCGACAAACGTCCAGAAGGAAGCGGACGTGGACGAGAGCGGCCATTACACGATTACCGACGTGCCGCCCGGCACCTACGACCTGAAAGTTACAGCCAGCGGGTTCAAGCCGCTAACCCAAACAAATCTGACGGTTGCCGCCAACACGGTCATGAACGGTGACGCCAAACTGCAAGTGGGAGGGGTGTCGGAACAGGTCACGGTTGAGGCGTCGATCGTAACTTTGCAAACGGAAAAGACTGACGTGCATACGGAATTGACCTCCAAGGCCATCCTGGAGATCCCGCTGAACCAGTACCGTAATTACCAGACGCTTATCAATCTTGTGCCAGGCGCCACGCCAGGGAAATTCCAGAATGCGATCGCGGACACGCCGGAACGCGCCCTGACCACGAACATCAATGGGACGAATCGTAACAACAACAACACGCGCGTGGACGGAGCCGCGGATGTGTTCGTCTGGCTGCCTCACCACACCGTGTATGTGCCACCGGCAGAGACCATCCAGGAAGTCAACATTTCCACGAACAATTTCGATCCCGAACAGGGCATGACCGGCGGCGCGGCTATCACCGTCATCACCAAATCGGGCACCAATCAGTTCCATGGCGTCCTATTTGAATACCATGAAGACCAGTCGCTGCGGGCAAGACAGTTTTTTGAAACCGTGGCCAACAGCCCACAGAAGGGCAGTAGCAGCCTGAATGACGTGGGCGGCACATTCAGCGGCCCGATCATGAAAGACAAGCTGTTTTTCTTCGGAAGCTATGATGGGACTTTCGAGCGCGATAATCGTAATACAGGCCTCGTAACTGTGCCGACAGCCGCTCTTGCTGCCGGAGACTTTAGTGGCACCGGGACGGTTATTTATAATCCGGCCACCGGAAACGCCGATGGCACTGGACGCCAACCCTTTGCCAACCAGGCTAAGATTCCCATCGATTCAGCTGCCGCCCAGATACTGGCTGTGATTCCCGCGCCAAACGTAGCTGGGGCCACGACGATCGATAACTATTTTAAGTCCGCAACCCAGAGTCTGGATCGCCACAATTTTGACGCCAAGGTTGATTGGAACCGAACTTCGAGCCACACCCTTTTTGCAAAGTATAGCGCGATGAAATCGGTGTTTCACGGTGAGCCGAGCCTGGGCAAGGCCATTGGAGACTGTGCCTGTGACGGCGGCTTGGGAAACTTCCACTCCTTTGTGCAGCTCGTGACGGTAGGCCATACTCTGACTCTCTCTCCCACCCTTGTGGTCGACGGCAACATTGGGTTCACGCGCATGAGCGAGTACGGCCAAACTCCGGACTACGGGACAAACATTGGATCGGACGTCCTGAAGATTCCGGGCACCAACAACGGTTCCGACCTGCGTAGCAGCGGTTTCCCCTACTTCGCTATCACGGGCTATGCCGACTTAGGTAACCCCGAGGGGTGGAACCCCGCTTTCCGAAATGATTGGAGCTTTACCACTTCGCACAATGTGCGGTGGTCTCACGGTAAGCATCAAGTCAGCGCGGGAATGGACATTATCCACCACCATCTCAACCACTGGCAGCCCGAACTGGGCGCTGGCCCGCGAGGTGAGTTTGATTTTGGCGGCGCCGTAACCGCCCTCAATGGTGGACCAGCTCCCAATCAGTTCAACGCGCTGGCACAGTTTGAGCTTGGACTCGCCGCCGAACTGGGCGTGGGTTCGGGAGATGGCGTCGGGGTTGGCAAGAGTGAGCAGTTTATTAAGGCCACGGCCCGCGAGTGGCAGTTTGGATGGTTCATTGGAGACCGCTACCGAATCACAAACAAGCTTACTGCCACGCTCGGTTTGCGGTATGAATACTATCCACTCATGACCAGGAATGGCGCCTTTAAGTTCGATCGTCTGGACTTCGCCACCGACAACGTCCTGCTTGGCGGTCTCGGTGGAAATCCCGATCATCTCGGCGTCACCACGAGCAAGAAGCTCTTTGCACCTAGAATCGGATTGGCCTACCAGATCAACAGAGATACCGTAGTGCGGAGCGGCTTTGGCATCACCTATGATCCCCTGCCATTGGCTAGGCCGCTTCGCGGCTTCTACCCGCTCACGGTTGGCTCAAACTTTGTTGGTGCGAATAGCTTTTCTGCTTTTGACACACTTACGACCACACCACCAGTGGTCCCTGTAGGCCCGGCGATCCCTGCGGGTATTCCATCGGTGTGTTGTCCGGACATCAGCAGCGGGACGATTCCGCTACCGAATCAGGCTTTGGAGCGCAGCGTAGGCCCCGGCCTGCTCAAACGAGGTTACATCGAGTCTTGGAACCTCGTAGTGGAGCGGAAACTTCCGGCAAGCTTCCTCGTATCGGTTGGATACGTGGGTACTCAAACGGTCCATCAATTTGCCGATCGAAACGTCAATGCATCTTTACCCGGAACGGGCAATCTCGGACAACCCTTGAACTGCAAGACAGCCAATTTTACGACGAACACCTGCGTCGTTCCATCGTTTGGCCGCACTGCGGAGACTGACTTCTGGCAAGGCTACCTGAGTGCCAACTACAACGCGCTGCAAGTTTCCATTAACAGGCAGTTCTCGCACGGTTTAATGGTAAAGGGAGCTTACACGTGGTCCAAGGCCATCGACTATACCGACGACGATGGCTGGGCCGGGCTTACCTGGAACGACCCCAATATCCTGCGGCGTAACCGGGCTCAGGCGGGCTTCAACACCCCGAACATCTTTCAACTGGCCTATCTCTACGAGCTGCCGATTGGACAAGGCAAAACTTGGGCTAGCGGAGGGGGAGTCGTAACAAAAATCGCCAGCAATTGGCAGATAAGCGGCATTTTCAGCGCGGTTTCCGGCCAGCCCTTCTCTCTGACCGCTTCTGGCGTTTCGTTGAACGCGGTTGGTCAGACCCAGACCCCAGATCAGGTCGGGCCAGTCAAGAAACTTGGCGGGGTCGGAACTGGTCAGCCGTTTTATGATCCCTCTGCCTTTACGGTAGTACCAGGGCCGCCCTCTCCCGCGCGTTATGGGACGGTAGGTCGCAATACTCTGCTAGGACCGGGAAGTGTGAATTTGGATTTCAGTTTGTTTCGTAGTTTCAGATTCAAAGAACGCATGGATCTGCAGTTCCGCGCCGACGTTGCTAACTTCTTCAATTCTCCACATTTCGATAACCCGAGTGGCGACTCTAGCAGCGGCGACTTTCTGACCATCACGAGCGCGAAAAACGACGAGCGGCAGTTCCGCCTCGGCGTACGTTTCGCGTTTTAATCTATAGAACTTTAGCCCGGGGCACGGCACGTTACAGCGTGCCCCGGTATTCCGTCTCGGTTCTCCAGCCCGCAGCATGATAGCGTTTTTTCCCGTGACCGCTACAACCCGCAGCAAAGCCAAAGCGGAGGATTTGCCGTGAAAAGACGTGCTGGCATACTCGCCGTGGCGCTATTCCTAGGGTTCGGTGCACTGGCTCAGGCTCCTCTTGAGGGCGGCTGGGTCCCCCTCTTCAATGGGAAAGACTTAAGCGGCTGGAAAAAGAATGGCGACGAGAAGTGGATCGTCGAACAAGGTACTATTCTTTGCGAAAGCACGGCGAACAAGTACGGATACCTAACAACGGAAAAAACGTATCGGGATTTCATACTGCGCCTCAAGTTCAAGGGAGAGGCTGCCGGCAACAGCGGGGTCTTTCTTCACTCCAAAATTCTCGGCATTGATCCGCAGCATGGGCCCGACATTGAGGGAATGCAAGTGGAGGTCGACCCGAATGTGGGAAAACATACGGGCGGTTTGTACGAAAGCGGCGGCCGCGGCTGGGTGGCGATGCCGACGCCAGAGGGCGAGCAGGCTCTGAAGCCTGGCGAGTGGAATGAGCTGGAGGTTTCGGTGCATGGCGCGCACATCGTTACACAGCTCAACGGCACAAAAATTGTGGACTTTACGGATTCGTCGCCCAAATTCGTAGACGGTGTAATCGGTTTGCAGATTCATACCGGCGGCGGTGTGAAGGTGCGGTGGAAGGACATTTATATTCAGCAGCAGTAGAATGCGCTGGGCGATTTGCCGCCAACGGGCTATACCATGAATAGACAGAATCGTCGGGCTTTTTTGCAAACTTCTGCAGCGACAGCCTTGGCCGCTCCTTTCGGCAGGAGGTTTCTAGCTACGAAAGATGCGGTGGTTTCGGGCGACCTCCCAATCGAGTCCATCGGCCCTGCTCAAAGCGCGCCCAGTGTAGCTGCCAACGAGGGCAAGAAGCCTTTGCGCCTTGGCCTGATCATCGGGATCGGCAAAGATCCCGATGCCGCCATGGCCAAGGTTCGCGATCTCGGCCTACCCACAAGCCAAGTGTTTGTGGACGAGTTCGACAGGGATCTTGTCGGCCGCCTTCGTCAAGCGCTCGAGAAGCACCAAATCGAGGCCACCTCCCTGGTCGTCGGAGGACCAGGAAAAGAAGTTTGGGACTTCTATCAAGGGCCGCTCACGATTGGCCTGGTTCCGCGCGAAACGCGCGCTGCGCGAATCGCCCGCGTCAAAAAGGCCTCAGATTTTGCCAAACAATGTGGCATCCAGGCCGTGCAGACGCATTGCGGATTCATACCGGAGAATCCCAATGATCCGGTCTACAAGGAAACGATCGCAGTGCTGCGAGAGGTGGTTGGCTACTGCAGAAACAATGGGCAGAACTTCCGCTACGAGACCGGCCAGGAGACGCCCATCACGCTCGTGCGCGCGATTCAGGAGGTAGGGCTCGACAATCAGGGCGTGAACTTCGATCTCGCGAACCTGATTCTCTACGGCAAGGCAAATCCCGTGGACGCCATTGAACTCCTCGGCTCGTATGTCCAGGGAATCCACGCGAAGGATGGAATGTGGCCGACGAACCCGAGGGAACTCGGCAAGGAGGTCCCCATCGGCAAGGGCAAAGTGGATTTTCCAAGAATTATCGAACGGCTGAAGCAGCTAAACTATCGCGGCGCGGTCACCATTGAGCGGGAGATTTCTGGACCGCAGCAAGTGGCGGACGTTCGCGATGCGAAGACATACTTGGAAAACCTGATCGGGTAGCACCCGTCGACGGGAGGAAACATGACAGACGAAGCAAAGCGACCAAACTTCTCGAGTGAACTGGACCGCCGTAAATTCATCGGCGTAGCGGCGGCGACGGCAGGGGCAATGCTCATCCGACCGACGTTGGTACGCGGCACGGCTGCAAATTCCGCCGTCCGCGTCGGTTTGCTGGGCTGTGGAGGCCGCGGTACGGAGGATGCGTCCAACCTTGTCGACACGGGAAACGCGCGCGTGGTTGCGCTGGCTGACATGTTCCAGGATCAACTCGACCACGCCCGCAAACACTTCGACGAAGTGCAGCAGCCCAAGGGCTATTCCGCGATTGAGGCTTCGCAGACCTTCGTTGGTCCCAAGGCCTTCGAGCAGATGGCGGCCTCCAAAGAAGTCGACGCCGTGGTGATCGCAACGCCTCCCTATTATCATCCTCAGCATCTGGAAGCCGTCGTCGCTGGCGGAAAGCATGTCTATCTTGAAAAACCCGTGGCGGTGGACGTGCCCGGAGCCTTGAAGGTGATCGAGATCGGCAAGCGTCTGGAAGGAAAACTCAGTCTGGACGTGGGATTCCAGATCCGCGACTGTCCGCCGTTTGTTGAGCTGGTCAAGCGCATCCATGACGGAGCCTTGGGCACGATTGCTTGCGGCGAAGCGCATTATCTGGCTGGCTACATCGACAGGCCGGCCTGGCCCGATGCATCTCCTGTTGAGAAGCGTCTGCGCAACTGGGTCTACGACCGCGTCCTTTCAGGCGACATCATCGTGGAACAAAATATTCATGTCATTGACATCTGCAACTGGGTCCTCAAGAACCACCCATTGAAAGCTTCCGCCACGGGAGGACGTCTCGGCCGCCCGGCGAACGATGGTGACGTCTACGGGAATTACAACGTCGTCTTCCATTATCCCGACAATGTAGATGTGACCTTCAGTTCTACGCAGTTTGCGAAGGGCTGGTGGGACGTGACCGAGCGCTTCTTCGGCACGAAGGGCACTTCGCAATCTCCTTACACGGGCCCTCTCGGGATTTGGGGCGACGAACCATGGCAGGCGCCTCAGACGCCCAAGCCTGGCACCGAATCGCAGGCATTTTCCGTAACGGGAAGTTTCACGTCCAATTTGGAATTCGCGGATCGCGAAAAGAAGAAAGCTTTCGTGGAAAGCATCACCAGTGGGAATTTCCATAACCAGGCCGCGAAGGGCTCTGAATCGGCGCTGTCCTGCATGATGGCACGCACCGCCGCATACACCGGACACGAGGTGAGCTGGGAAGAAACCATGAAGTCTAAAGAAGTATGGGATTCAAAGATTGACTTGAATAAACTGCGCTGAGGTGTGACGATGCGTCTTCCATCCCGTCGCGAGTTTCTGAAATCTTCGGTCCGTGTTGCCTGCACGGCAGGCCTTAGCGGCCGCGCTCTGGCTGACTCGCTCGCGGTCAACGTACCCTCTGAGACCCCGTTATTTCCCCCAACACTTTCCATCAAGAAAGGCGTTTGGTTTGGAATGTTGCCTGCGAAGCTTAGCATCGCCGATCGCTTCAGAATGGCGAGAGACGCTGGCTTCGAAGTTGTCCAGGCGCCGACAGAACCGGACGAACACAATGCTGAGGAGATCAAGAAAGCCGGCGAGGCAGCCAACATCCGCATCGATTCGGTGATGAACATGGATCATTGGAAGTATCCATTGTCATCAAGCGACCGCGAGGTAGTGGAGAAGAGTCTTGCGGGAATGCGGACCTCTTTGCACAACGCCAAGCTCTGGGGGGCGGATGCCGTTTTGCTCGTGCCAGCCGTGGTGAATCCACAAACTTCCTACCGTGACGCTTGGACGCGTTCGCAAAAGGAAATCCGCTCGCTGCTTCCGCTCGCGGAAGAACTAAAAGTGATCATCGCCATCGAAGAAGTTTGGAACAAATTCCTCCTGAGCCCGCTTGAGATGGCCAAATATCTTAGTGAGTTTCAAAGTCCTTGGATAAAAGCCTGGTTCGACGTGGGGAACGTGCTCCTTTACGGCTATCCGCAGGACTGGATTCACACCTTGGGAAACAGCATCGTCAAGGTTCACGTCAAGGATTTCAAGCGCAAGGAAGACGGATATGCGTGGGTCAACCTGGGTGACGGGGACGTGGACTGGGCCGCAGTGCGGCAGGCCTTTGCTGACATAGGCTTTTCTGGCAGTGCCGTGACCGAGCTTGAGGGAGGTGATGAAGCCTATCTCCGTGACGTAGTCCGCCGCTTTGATCGGTTTGTCCTTGGCCGTGGTTGACCCTATGCGAAAAGTCCCGCACGATTTTCGACCGAGCCCCGAGCCTGGCGCGGAGATTCATATGTGGTCCGCCCAGCCCTGATGGTTTCGCGACGGAATTTCATTGCAGGCGCAGGAGCTTTGCTCCTTCCGCGGCTGCCGCAAAAAAGAGCTGATTTAAAGCCTTCTTCCGCATTTTCCCCAATTCGGTTCGCTGAAGTTGCCCGGCCAGCCCGCCTGGATTTCGTTCTTCAAAACAACCCCACAGCCCGCAAGCACATGATCGAAACGATGCCCGGAGGCGTCGCAGCTTTTGATTACAACAACAACGGGCGGATGGATATCTTTTTTGCGAATGGGGCTTCGATTCCCTCCCTGCAAAAGGACTCGCCAAAGTTTTTCAATAGGCTTTACCGAAACGACGGCGGAATGAAATTCACGGACATTACGTCGGAGGCCGGAGTCTCGGGCGAAGGCTACTCGATGGGCGTGGCCGCAGCGGACTACGACAACGACGGCTATACGGATTTGTTTGTCGCTGGCGTTTACCGCAACATTCTTTACCGCAACTTGAGCAACGGAAGGTTCGAGGATGTGACGGAGAAAGCCGGGATCAAGAGCGACAAGTGGTCCGTTGCTGCGGGCTGGTTTGATTACGACAACGACGGCTGGCTCGACCTGTTCGTCGTCAACTATGCGCACTGGACTCCCGATTTTGACCGGTACTGCGGCGATCGTGAGCGCAACCTGCGCGTGTACTGCCACCCAAAATATTTTGAGGGTCTGCCGAATACGCTCTATCGGAATCGGCGCGACGGGACTTTCGAAGATGTCACCGCAAAGGCAGGCATTGCCGCTCACATCGGCCGCGGAATGAGTGTGGCTTTTGCCGACTATGATAACGACGGCTTCACGGATATTTTTGTCACGAACGACAATTTGCCCAACTTCTTGTTCCACAATCTTGGCAACGGAACGTTTGAAGAAGTTGCCCTCCAGGCTGGTGTGGCCCTGACAAATAACGGGTTGCCTATCGCCAGTATGGGAGCGGATTTTCGCGATTTTGACAACGACGGTCTTTGCGACCTCAACGTTACGGCTCTGGCGGGCGAAACATTTCCCTTATTTAAGAATCTCGGCAAAGGCTCATTCCAGGACGTAACCCACAAGAGCCGGCTGGCAACGCTTTCTACTGCGCGCAGCGGCTGGGGCAACGGCTTGTTCGATTTCAACAACGATGGCTGGAAGGACCTGTTCACCGCCAATTCCGACGTCAATGATTTGATTGATCTCTTCGGATCCACACACTACAAACAACCGAACAGTCTGTTCGCCAATCTCGGGGACGGAACATTCCGCGATGTTTCCATGGAAGCGGGGTTTGATCTAGCGCGAGCCCATCGCGGAAGCGCTTTTGCGGATTTTGACAACGATGGAAAAATCGATGTGGTCGTCAGCGCCCTCGGTGAGCCCGCCGAACTTTGGCAGAACGTCAGCCCTGACGCGAATCACTGGCTCATCGTGAAACTGACCGGCACCCGAAGCAACCGCGACGGCATTGGCGCCAAGATCCGACTAGGTAATCAGGCTAATCACGTAACTACTGCCGTGGGCTACGCTTCTTCCAGCCCATCAACCGTGCACTTCGGAACGGGCAGGCTGGAGAAGATAGACCGAGTTGAGATTCGCTGGCCAAGCGGCACAGTCCAAATGCTGCGAAATGTCGCAACCAACCAAGTCCTCGAAGTTCACGAGCCCGCAAAATAGCTTGCGCGTTCTTCTACTGCTTCACGGAGCCGTGATCTCCATCTCCCGCCTCGCCGCCTCGCGTGCTGCGGCAGCCGAACGCTGGATCGCCTCGTATTCGGCTAGAATCTTCGTGGCCAGCCCGTGCTGGCCACTTGCCTGATAGGCTTGCGCGAGCTGGTAGTGCAGGCTGCCATCATCATCGCTAGGCAGCGCTGCCTTCAGATGAGGAATCGCATCCATGACTTTTCCGGTGGCGAGGTCAGCGCGCGCCAAGGATTTGTGGACGTCCAGAGATTTGGGGTCGTGGATCGCCGCACGCTTGAGCAAGGGGATTGCCTCTTCTGCGCGTTGCAAATCGAGCAGCGTGTCACCTGTGAGATAGTTCAACTCGCCCGACGCAGGCTGTTGCCGGAGGAGGCTTTTAAACAACTCGAGCGCTGCACTATAGTCCTGGCCAAGCTTCAGGCTGATGGCGAGCTGTTTTTCGAGTTCTGCGTCACCAGGCGAAAGCTTCAGCGCTTCACGCCACTCCCCGGCAGCTTCGCTGTATTTCTTCTGACTGTTGAGAATGTTGGCCTTTAGTTGGTGCAGCTCCACAGAAGGTGCCAACTCGCCGAGCTGAGCAAACGCACGGAGTGCCAACTCGTTGTACGCTCGTGACCGCCAGTAATAGGACTCTGAAGTGCTGCCCCCTTTTGCCGCGGCGACCAGCTCACTGTACCGTCCCGCGATGTAATCGCACTCCAGCGTTTGCTTGGCGCAGTCGGGCGAAGGAAGTTGTGATTCCTTCTCCTCTTCCACGGCTGCCCAATCCGGATGTTCGGTTTGCCGATAAATCTCCGCCAGCGCCCTGTGTAAACCGCGCAACGTTGGCTTCTCCGCTAGCGCGCGTCGGAAAAGATAAAACGCACTTGAAAATTGTTTGTCCCGCAGGCGCGTTTCCGCTAGTAAGGCTAGTAAATAAGAAGATTGAGGAGCAACCTCTTGCAGCTTGTCGAAAGCGCGACCAGAGAGCGCTTCGTAGGAGCGCCCCAGCCCGTACCAAGCTGGCGGACTTTCGGGATCAGCCTCGGTGAGCTTGTGGTATTGCTGCGCTGCTTCTTCCACACGGCCCAGGGAGAACAGTGCGCCTGCGAGCATTTGCGAGGCCTCACGGTTGTCCGGCTGCAAGTTCAGGACTACTTGAAGGGCCTTAACGGCCAAGGTCGTCTCGCCCAAATTCAAACGAGCACTCCCCAGGAAAAGCCACGCTGGCGCGAGGTCCGGCTTGAGCTTAACCGCCGCCTCCAACTCTGGGATGGCCTCCCGCTGCCTGCCAGACATATCTAGGGCCATGCCGAGGTTGAGCTTTAGGCCGGGGTTGTTGGGAATGGCCCGATCTAGTTCCCGGTAAAGAGGAATGGCCTGAGCGAATCTCCCTTCTGCCATCAGCTCCTTAGCTCGCTGGGACTTAAGTGCCAAGCGATCTTCCTGGGGCCAATGGGCCGCCTGTGCCGGGATCAACGCCAGGAAAAGAAGGAACAGTCTTGCAGTTTTCACAAATAGGCCTCGGAACAAAGTATAGGCCGTCTCAGTCGTCACCTTATCTACGTACTGCTAGGCTACATAATGCTACAAAGGCGATGCAGATGGATTCTTGACCAAACTCGAACAGCGGCACTCGTTGTCGTGAGAGACAAAGCGAAACCACGGTGGGCGGCGGAACTGCGCCCGCCCCGACTTAGAAAATTACGAAGCTGGAAAATCAAAAACTACAAAACGAACTTCCGAGGCTTCACTGCTGTGGTGGCGCATGTATCGGAATCACCTCCCGCCGATTCCGCCGATAGAAGAGAAAGTCGCTATCCACAGTGATAACAACGTGTCGGGGATAGAGTTCGCTCATTCGTATCAAGCAGAGATCGGCCAGATCTGGCCTGCGGTCACCGTAACGCCGGGCGAGTTCTGCTAGCGGCGCGATGTTGCGATTGCAGTCGAAGGCCAAGCGCAACATTTCATCCTGCAGCAGTGCGAGAACGTACGAACTGGATTCAAGTTGAAACGCCGCTTCAGCCAAAACAGCTTCGCACGTCAGCAAAGGTTCGGTGATTCGCTTTGCCACATCGACGGCCCAAAGATGGTGCTCGTCGTTCCGTCTGGCGAATGCCACTATGAACCCGGTATCTGCAATGCCTCTCACGAGCGGGAAAATCCCTTGCGAGAAGAAACGTCCGGCGGCCCGCCGGTGATCGCTCCCGCATGGCGAAGAAAAGGCTGTTTTCCTGCCTTGGCCTTGGCAGTCTCCAGTTGCTCACGAATCAGCCGTCCGACAGGGATACCCGTGCGGCGCGAAGTCTCTTTCAGCCAATCAACCAGCTCATCTGTAAGACGAATTGTGAATGTATGACTCATGAGTGGAGATTGTAACACATGGGACAAAATTTGCAGAAGAGCTGTGGCCTTGAGCGTTGTACGGAATGGCACGGTGCGGACTTGAGCGGAACGTCGTCGGCACCCACCTTGGTTGGAGTTGGGCAAAAGTACGACACCGGAACGCTGCGGAGCATTCTGAGGCAGCCCACGGACGCCATGAGCGACGGCGGAATGCAGCCCGTGGACATCAAGGAAGGGGACCTGACGGCCTTGATTGCCTTTCTCGAGTCGGTTAAATGATTGTGCCTCCGCGAGAGCCGCAAAGAAATCTGTCGAACTAGCGACAGCTGTATCGCATGATGTCAGAACGATGCCGCGATATTTCCAGGAGTTCGTTCGTCGGCAGTCCAGGCCAGGCTTGATTCTCGCTCCTCAGAAGTTGGCGTTGAGCGCGGCAATCGATGAGCTGGTGCTGTTGTGGATCGCTTCCGAGGACTATGAATGGGTCAATCGGATCTGCTCCCTGCCAATTTGAGACTCTGTAGAACGAAGGGTTTCTCAATCCCACGCGGTCATATGGCAGTGCAACTAGAATCTCCAACTTCGATCGGGTTCTCGTCGAGGCTCCTGTCTCGGCAAACACCGTGCACAACGCCCGCTGAGGAGATTCAGGTCGGAGCACGGGACCTGCGCAACTTGCCAGCGCCTCCAGCGGGGCGAACGACCTGGACTTCTGTTTGACAGAAGAAGTGGGTTTGACATATGCTGAAGCATATGCCAGCCAAGAGGCGATCGGCGATTCGAGAGCAACATGTGAAGCTGTTCCGGAATGGTAGAAACCAGGCCGTGCGCATTCCTCGGGAGTTCGAACTACCTGGACATGACGCTATCATGCGAAAGGAAGGCGAGCGACTGATCATTGAGGCGGCTCCGCCAAAGTCTCTCCTCGCCGTGCTCGATAGGCTGACCCCCATTGACGAACAATTTCCACCTATCGTCGAACTGGGAAATGATACGGTCGACCTTTAGTGCGCTATCTGCTCGATACCAACATCGTTTCCGATCTTGTGCGCAATCCTCACGGGCGCATCACCCAGCGCATCCGAAAGGTTGGTGAGGGGCGGGTTTGCACTAGCATCATTGTTGCCGCAGAATTGCGCTATGGCAGCGCGAAGAAAGGATCACCGCGGCTCACGGCGCAGCTCGACGCGGTTCTCGGCGCCCTCGAAGTCTTGCCTTTTGACGCTCCTGCCGACACCACCTATGGCTCGCTTCGGGCTCGTCTTGAACGAACGGGAAAACCGATCGGCGCGAACGATCTACTCATTGCTGCCCAGGCGCTTTCGCTCGGTCATGTTCTTGTAACCGACAACGAGCGCGAGTTTGCCCGCGTCGATGGCCTTAGTTGCGAGAATTGGCTGCGTTAGCTTGATAATATTGGCGATGGCCACGCGCTGCATCTGATGCATTCCGCTAGAGAAGCGGGGCTTCATCAGGATTTAGCGGAACACTGATGCTGTGAGTAAGCGCTTATCCGACGCAATCAGCGGCATCTGGGGCAACTCCCCTTCCGCACGGCGAAATCCCATCGGCACTTTGGGCATCGGTAGCGTTGCGGTCGCCATCTCATGATTCCCTCGCCAAGACTCGTAGCTCATCCCCACACCTCAGCTCCAACAAGCTCTTTGACCCTTGCACCGGGCGGGCGCCTGGCGTAGGAAGGTGACGGAGGTGGGCGGAAATGAATCGAAACAGCGCGAGACTTCTGACCGAGAATCCACAGGTTTTGAAGCGCCTGGCCAAATATATGGCACAGCAATGCTTCCGAAATACGGTCCTGGAAGACTACCACGCCGGAATCACTCCCTATTCCGAAGCCGGCGACTACTCGGATGTCTTTGTGAAAACCCCGGCCGGT
>Ga0182037_10000451_pt1 | contig 19816 bp, 17 predicted proteins | sample sta12Cox44000082_FD_125974 | JGI IMG/M metagenome (GOLD analysis project Ga0182037, IMG submission 125974) | Lab enrichment of tropical soil microbial communities from Luquillo Experimental Forest, Puerto Rico - statoxic.12C.oxic.44.000.082 | ecosystem: Environmental > Terrestrial > Soil >... | reverse complement strand
GTCCCAGGTTACCTTCCGGTTGAACGAATCTACCATGATTGGCCCAACTCCCCGATTTGTCGGGAAACCGTGGCCTCAGTATCTTCGTCTGGCCCTTTACCGGAGCTTTGAGCTCATTATGTCGGTGTCTTTCGGTAGTTGTCGGTATACTGCAGTCGATGAACAGCTCGGTCGTCAACAAAGAAATCAAATCTCTAATCCGCCCGGCACTCCAAGAGGCCGGGTTCACACAATTCACGCCGCGAACCGCTTGGCGGTATGCACGCGGGCAGCTGGATGTCATTACTTTTCAGTCCATCAACTCTTACTTGGCAAATTCTATCGGATGTACGACTTTTTCCTTCTTTGTTAGGCTCGGATGCTGCTTTGATGCCATACCACAGAGCGATAGGATCAAGAAGAAAAAGGGACACTCCCGGCCCGAGGAGTACCAATGTCAATTTCGATTGACGCTTCAGAAGTCCATTGAGCAAACAAATTTGAAGAGAACGGATGTCTGGTATGTTGACCCCACGGGGGAGAATCTAGAAGCAGTTATCGCAGATGCTAAGAAAGCCATTTTAGAAACTGGTTTGCCTTGGTTCAACCGATACAGTGATCCAGCAGAGGTACTGCGAACCCTCCTCGAAGACTCCGAAAGCAACGCAAGCACTCATGGATTTGGCACCAAGCCTTCGCCGATCCGTCATTTTTTCACCGGATTTGTGGCGCTTTCATTGGGACAGGCAAGGCTCGCAAAGGAACATCTTAAGGCGGCATTGGACTCGGGTTGCTTCAATGAGTTTGAACCAAAGATGCGTTCTGAGATCGAGCGAATCGAAAATACGTCTTAGACTAAACTCCCGATTCGTCGGGAAACCGTCCCTTCGACAGCTAGTACGGCATTTCGACGATTGCGTCGTTTCCCAGGCCCCCGGGGCAAATGTCTGCCAATCTTTATTCCTTCTCGAGATATTTGCCGAAGTAATAGATTCTGTGATGAGCTCCCTTCAGCTTGGCCGGACTAAGCGTTAAATCCGCACGAGTGAGTCGGCGCACATCCGCATGATGCATTTTTTCCTGCTCATTTACCCATTCGTCGGCCGAATCCAGCCCCGATCGGTCGACAAACCCGCGATGAAATAGTGAGCTGGAATTACAGCCTTAGGAACGTATTTCCGGATGATTGCGTCTACCTCAGGGCGCGTCAGTACGTTGTCGACAGGAAGCATGAGCACATCGACGTTTTCCAGATAATGATCTAGAGATGGATCAGGGGCTGCACGGTTGTCGCCCCAGATAGCGATACGCAATCCCCCGGTCGCTATGATCTGAATCGCGTTATCTAAGCTGATCATATTGTTTGGCGGACGAATCTCGACCCGTGGATTCGTCGAGGCGGGATCCGAAGTATGGTCGGACGTCGATTGACCTTGGTGCTTGTCGGCAAGACCCGTGACTTCGACATCGCCGAGCCTAAATCGCCCAACCAAACGTTCCAGCACCATCAGCCCGTTCGGCAGGTCGACAGCATCATGGTCAAAGTGGGCGTGGGTAGATAGAACTATGTGGACCCGAAGAGTGGGGAACGCATTGAGGAACCACTTTGGGTATTGACCCGTGGAATCATTCCTCCAAGGATCGGTGAGAACTGTCAAACCGGCGGACGATGTGATCTTGAACGCATCATGCCCATAGAATTCGATCTTGACTTCGCCGGGACGAGTAGGGTCTCCGCCTTTCTTTTGAAGCTCGATCAGCGAATTGTCATTTCATGCAGGTATGGATCCAGCGGATGCCCGTGAGTTTTGTGTGTGGGCGTGAAGGGCCGCGGCCAAGACAAGCAACATGATCGAGGCGATCGTCTTGAAAACGCACATGATTGCTCTCATGCCTATGAATGATTCTACCGCTACTGGAATGTGTCGCCCCTTTACGGGGTTCAACGGGCGCAATCCTATTCTAACGGCGTGATGGGATGCTCCCTTGCTTTCTCGAACTCCAGCCAGGAGTTCACAGATCCTTTGGAGGCAGCCACGACGTCACTAGCTCCCCATTTGAGGGAACTTCACCGTCGCTTGTGTTTGCCAAGAGAATCTCTGGCGCCGCTCTGTCTGCTGCCTTCTCGCGCGCGGGCCGGCGTCAACTCTGCTGACATTCCACCTCTTCGCCTTCCAAGTGTCTTTAACGCTACTGTCTTCCACTTCCAGCCTTCGGATCCATTCCTGCGTCTGATTTGCTCGCAGCGGCGTACCTTTTGACCAAGGTTGGCGCCTCCCGCGGAGCAACGCAAACCGATGGTTTTTTTTGTCTCTAATATACCTTGACACGTATATGCTTAGTGGAGTATATTACGCGGGTGGAATCGGTATTCGAAATCATTGCGGAGCCAAACCGCCGCGCGATCTTAAGTCTGCTGGTCTCGTCACAGCAGTCGGTCGGAGAGCTCGAGCGTCAGCTTCGTATGCCGCAGCCGACCGTGTCCAAGCATCTGCGCGTGCTGCGCGAGGCCGGTTTCGTGGAGTCCACGGTAGATGCGCAGCGACGTTTGTACCGGCTCAAGCCAGAACCATTTCAGGAGATGGAGGCCTGGTTGGCCCCGTTCCGCCGGTTCTGGTCGGCTCACGTGGATGCTCTCGAACGTCACCTCGACCGCATGGATCAGCCAACGGCGACAAAAAGTAAGCCCCAGAAAAGCGAAAGCGCCGCAAAGCGCGAACACCGCAAAGGAGATAGGAAATGAAAATCAAACTGACCACCCTGTATGTGGACGATCAGGAGAAGGCACTGCACTTCTATACAGAGGTGCTGGGCTTTACCAAGAAGGCCGATTTCAGCAACGGCCCCTATCGCTGGCTGACGGTGGCCTCGGCCGAGGAGCCGAATGGCACCGAGCTGCAGCTAGCGTTGAACAACAACCCCGCGGCTAAGGCGTTTCAACAGGCGATTTTCCAACAGAACCAACCGGCCGCCATGTTCTTCACCGACGACGTCAAAGGCGAATACGAGCGGATCAAGGCCCACGGCGGCCAATTCACCATGCCGCCTACCGACGTAACCGGCTCGACCATTGCCATGCTGAAGGACACCTGCGGCAACCTCATTCAGCTGACCGAGCTGGCACGCTATTCGGGCTAGGGAGAGGAAGGTGAGCCATCGCGAGCAGTACACGCCGGGCCCGGCCTACGGGGCGCAGATACGAAAGGACGGAGAGAAGTGGACGCTCATTCTCGTGAGAGAGCTGCGCCACGCGCCGGAGAAGGTTTGGCAGGCGCTCACCGATCCGGCGCATCTCCGCGAGTGGGCGCCCTTCGATGCCGACGGGAGCCTGGGGGCGGCCGGCGCTAAGGTGAAGCTAACTACCGTGGGAGCGCCAGCACTGAACGTTACTGAAACTACAGTGACGCGCGCTGACGCGCCCAATGTGCTCGAGTACAAGTGGGGCGGCTTCGACATGCGATGGGAACTCGAAGCTCTTGCTGGCGGCACGCGCCTGACGCTGTGGACCAACATCGGTCACCGCTTCATCGCCATGGGTGCTGCCGGGTGGCACATTTGCTTTGATGTTTTGCATCACCTCCTTGGCGGAACTCCCATCGGCCGCATGGTCGGTCCCGACGCGATTAAGTTCGGCGGCTGGCGGCGGTTGCACGACGAGTATGCCAAACAGTTTGGTATCGAAACGCCTGACTGGCCGCCTCAAGCGGCGCAAAAGTCGTGAATCTAGCTGGACCAACTAAGAAGGGCCGGGGTTCTTTTGCGGCTTGCGGAACGGAAAGCTGCCGGCACGGTTCAGAGCTCGGCCAGGTAAACGGTAACACCGATCAAAGGAGGACAAGCTAAATCATGAAAGAGGCCAAAAAGCGGTCGATTTTTCGCTGGGTTCACATCGTCTGTGGCGTCCCGATGCTCGGCTACATCTATGATTCACCTTCGAACACTCCAAACTACGCCTTCATCGTCCGATATATATTTCTTCCGGTGTTGCTCGTTTCGGGACTTTGGATGTGGAAAGGCCATGTCGTTCGACGCCTTCTTTCCAGGACGCCGCCTTCACAAGACACTGTGGCGAAAATAGGCACGTGAGAACGTGACAAGGATTCGAGGCATAAAGATCCGCGACGCAGTTCCGGTCCATCTTCGGATGCGTGAGGCCATGCGACTCTATCCTCGCTGACCATACGCTGGACTGGCCTACGACGCCTTCTTGCGTGTGGCCGTCGTGGTTGCCGGCAATGCTTTCAGCTTGTCCTGCGCATACGTTTTGTACGGACTGTTCACCGACGCCGCCTCGCTAAACGCCGTTTTCGCTTCCGGAATCTTCTTCAGGTTCAGCAACGCAAAACCCAGCCGGTATTGGTTCCGGGCGTAGCTGGTGTCGTTCGATTTCAACAACGGCGCCGCGGCCTGAAAATTCTGCACCGCGCCGGAATTGTTTTTCTTCTGCAGATTGATCTGGCCGAGCGTGCTAAGCGCCAGCCCTTTCTGCAGCGAAGTCTGCTGTTTCCACTGAACCTCCGCAACGTCGCTCGGCCGCTGCGCGCTGTCGGCGAGGGTCGCAGCCTTCTGTGCATAGGCCTCGGCCTTCTCGAGTTGTTCGCCTTTCTCCCCGTAGTAGTCGGAAACCAGCAGGAGCATGCCTAGGTTGTTCGAATCCTTCGCCAGAATCTCGTTCGCCACTTCCATCATCTTCGGCGCGTTTTGCGCCTGCTGATAGGAGCTCGCGGCAACACCCATGGCCGGCATCGCGTAGGACGAGTCCGGAAAGATTTTCGCGAATCGCAGGAGTTGGTCCGCCCGTTTCGCCGGGTCCTGGGTTTGGTAGGCCCCGCTGTACACCGCCTGCTGAACAAAGTTGTAGTTGTCGCGGTTATTTTCGATCGCGCGCGCTTTCTCTTGCTCCCACTTGTCCGAGGCAACTCCCTCCGGCGCCGCCGAGCCCTTGTAAGCGCTGACAATGTTCTGCGCCTTCTCGCCGTAGCCGAGGAGCTTCTCCGCATCGCCCTTTTCCGACGCTGCCCGCACCATGTTCACAGCGTTGTTGAAATTACCGGGATCGACTGCGAACACTTTGTCGCCGTATTCAAAGGCCTTGGCATACTGCTTTTGCGTGATGTAGTAGTTCACGTAGTTTTCATTTGCGACCAGCGCCATGTCCCCCTGTCCGAATTGCTGCGCAAACTTGTCGATCAACGCCAGTTTCTGTGCCGGATCGGGGGCCGCGTTGATCTCCGTCATAGCGCGGTCGGCGTCGGAACCGGCAGGAATCGACACGTACTTTCCGATTTGCTGGGCACCAAGGCCCCCTGCTGATGCCAGAAGCGTGAGGACCAGCGTGATCTGCTTCCCGTAAGTTCGCATGGCTACCTCCGGATGAACCACTCTAACGGATCGATATTGCGCGCATCATAGTTCCCAGTCTCTCGGAAAGCAATCCTGGAAGGCGCCCGCTTGCTTCCTGCCCCCTGGTCTGCCATCTTCGAGACTGCCGCGAGATTGGCGCACGAATGATTCTCCAAACTGTCGAACAGGTCCGGCGTATCTTCCGCATCGTTGCCGGATTTACGCTGCTGGGGGCTGGCGTGGTAATGCTCATTACGCCCGGTCCCGGTTGGCTTGTGATCTTGCTTGGTCTCGGCTTGCTCGCCGCGGAGTTTGTCTGGGCGCGCCAGCTCATGGATCGCATCAAGCGCGAAGGGAACCGGATCAAAGACACGGTTCTCGGCAGGCCCGATGAGCCGCCACCGCGGCCGCCCGCCGAGGGACCGGCGCCCGGCGAACGAATGCCATCATGAGGATCCTGCCGGAGGGAAGGAAATGACCGGGGAATGGAAGGGGAAGTGGGCGCTGGTGACTGGCGCCAGCGCCGGAATCGGCAAGGCCTTGGCCGCGGAGCTGGCAGCGGGTGGTGCCAATCTGGTCCTCACCGCCCGCAGAGAAGAGCGCTTGCGGTCGATCGCGCAGGAGCTTTCCCGGCAGCACCGGGTGCGCACGGAAATCTTCGTAGCCGATCTCAGGCAACCCGCGGCTCCCGAAGCCCTGTACGAGTTCGCCCAGGAAAAAGGTCTCCCGATCGATCTCCTAGTCAACAACGCGGGCTTTGGCCACTACGGTGAGTTTCACAAGGCGGATGTGCACCGCTTGCTCGAGATGATTCAAGTCAATTGCTCGGCGGTCCTCCACCTGACTCGGCTCTTCCTGCCGGCGATGGTCGCCCGGCGCAGCGGCGATGTCCTGATGGTGGCCTCGACTGCCGCGTTTCAAGCCGTGCCCTACATTTCGACCTATGCCGCAAGCAAAGTCTTCGACCTCTACCTTGCCGAGGGCTTGGCCGAAGAACTCCGGCCCTACGGCATACGTGTTTCGGCCCTCTGCCCTGGAACCACCGCGTCGGAATTCCATGAAATCGCCGGACATCCCTCGCACTCCAAGGGCCGCGAGCAATCGGCCGAAATTGTTGCCCGTAACGGCCTGAAAGCCCTGGCCGCGGGGAAAAGCTATGTGATCTCCGGCCTGGCCAACTACTTGGGCGCGCACGGCGAGCGCTTGGTGCCGCGCCGATTCGTCACCCGGGTTGCAGCCAAAATGTTTCGCCCTCCGGAATCCAAATCGTAGGCTTCTTTGCCTGATCTTCGCCCGTGCGCGGACGCCTGGGAACTTTTTTCCCGCACCGCCGGAATACCCATTAGAGAGCGGCGAGGCGTCTAACCCGAGTGATGAGAATCATCGACGAGAAAGAGCCGGCGCTGCTCAAGCGGGCGGTGCGCGGAGACGAACAGGCCTTCCTCGTTCTCTACCAGAAGCATCAAGCGCCGCTCTACCGCTATGCCCTGCGCATGACCGGTTCGCCGTGGGCTGCGGAAGAGGTGGTGCAAGAGGTTTTTCTGCTGCTCATCCGGGAGCCGGAAAAGTTCCAACCGGATCGTGGCGAGCTCGGCGCATTTCTATTTGGTGTCACCCGCAATCGTGTCATGAAGCACCTGGAGCGGTCGCCACGGGAGGATTCTCTCGACGAGATTAACGCCAACGGTACGGCCTGGAGAGAACCAGAGGACCCACTGACTCCGATGATGATTGCCGAAAAAAGTGAGCGCATCGAGCAGGTTCGCGAGGCGGTACTGGATCTTCCCACGGAATTTCGGGAAGCGGTGGTTCTCTGCGAACTGGAAGAGATGAGCTATGAAGAAGCTGCGCGCGCCTGCGGTTGCCCGGTGGGCACGATTCGCTCGCGGTTGCATCGTGGCCGGGCATTGTTGCTGGCAAAGCTCGAGCTTTTGCGCGACGCGCCCCGCCGGGCGAGCGCCGGCGCCAGGTAGGAAAGGTTCGGCGGTAGGCCGAAGGAAGCAAGAAGCGATGATGAAATGTGAAGAATTCGGATTGCTGGGACTCGACATGGATCGGGCGGACGCCCTGCCGGAGGATGCTGCCGCCGCCGCTCAACACGCGGCCGGTTGCCCCCGCTGCTCCGCTTTGCTCGAGTCGTGGCGGGAGCTGAAGCAGGATTTGCGTATTCTCCACGAATCCACGCGCCTTGAATCCGCGCCCGCCCGTGTCGAAATGCGCCTGAAGCAGGAGCTTCGTACTCGTCGCGAAGCGCGCCTTTCGCGCCGCACCGCCCGGGTAGCCGCCTGGGTGCTTGCCGCTGCCGCCGCGCTGGCCGCCGTCGTCGGCTGGGCTCACTGGCAAAAGGCAACGCCAACCGGAACAGGAACTTCCGAAATCTCGGCGATTCCCCAAGCCAGTCCCGATCGAACGGAGCCGGTTCTCCTGGCGGCCGACTACGACACTGGCGATTTTACCCAGCTGCCTGCGAGCATGCCCACGGCATCCTCCGATCAAGCCATCCTGCAGGCCCGCGTTCAGCGCGGCGCCTTGATGCAGTTCGGCTTGCCGGTCGCGCCCGAACAGGTTGCAGACTGGGTGGATGTCGATTTTCTGGTTGGAGAAGATGGACAGCCTCTGGCCGTCCGCGTTCATCAGGATTCACAAAGCGAAGCCGTAACGCAGTAGCCCGGGACCTTTGATAACCAGGGAGAGAAGAGGAGAGTCAACGAATGAAATGGAATTCCAGGTTGCTTTTGACTTTGCTAGCGACGGCGCTTCTTGCCGCCGGATCCCACGCTCAGAATCCTGAGCCGGACTCGGCGCTGCCTTCACCTCCTCCCGGCGGACATATGCACGGCCCGGGTGGCCCCGGATTTGGCGGTCCGTTCGGCATGGAGCTGCTGGGCTTCGGCGGCATGCATGGCGGCAAAGTGGTCACCGGCGCCCCGTTTACCGCGACCACCGTGGGCGAATCAAACCGAACTCTCTCTGACGGCACAAAAATCTCCCAGAAAGTGCAGAGCACCGTGTATCGCGACGCACAAGGCCGCGTCCGCAAGGAAACCACGTTGCCGGCCATCGGTCCGCTGGCCGCCAGCGGCTCTCCGAAATCGCTGGTCTTCATTCGGGACCCCGTTGCCGGTACCGGCTACGTCCTGGACGTAAACCAGAAGATCGCTCACAAGCTTCCGCAGCATCGGCAGAAAAACGACGACGCAAAAAACGCCGATCCGGACGCGGCCCGGAAGGGTTGGGCAGGACAGTCCGGCGGAGCTAATCTCGTGAAGGAATCGCTCGGCTCGCAGACCATCAACGGGGTTGTTGCCGAAGGCACACGCTACACCCGCACCATCCCCGCGGGCCATCTGGGCAATGACAAGCCTGTCATCATCGTGAATGAAGAATGGTATTCGCCCGACCTGCAGATGATTGTGCAGAGCAAGCGCTCCGACCCGTTCGTCGGCGAATCCACTTACAACGTTACCAACATCCAGCGTACTGCTCCGAATGCCGCCCTCTTCGCGGTTCCACCCGACTACACCGTGAAAGACGCGCCGGCACATATGGGCAAGCGCGCCTTTCGCCGCGGGGGCGGCGCTCCGCCTCCGCCTGACGGCTCCGCGCCCGGATTCTAGGTCCGTTTCTAGCGATCTTCTCTCCTGAAGACAGTGAGCCCTTCTTTCTTCCGTTGCCAGAAACGGAAGCGAGAGGGGCATCGCTGTCTTTGCACAGTGGGCTTTCGCCGGCCGAAACAGCTCCGTCGCAAAGAATTCATCAGATTGTGAGGAAACCCTCGGCCTTCGCATAGTATCCAAACTTGCATGGGCGCTGGCCTTGACGAAAAAGAACTGGCGGCAACCCTGCGCGAAGAGGGTTTTCGCCACACCTACGTCTGGCAGGACGGCCCCAACGTTTTCTACCCCGATCATACGCACGCCGAAGAAACCGCCCACGTGATCCTGAGCGGCGAAATGACCCTGATGCTCGACGGACAGCCGAAAACCTATCGCAGTGGAGACCGTTGCGATGTTCCTGCCGGCGCCCGGCACTCGGCCCGCATGGGACCGCGAGGCTGCCGCTACCTGATCGGGGAACGCTGAGCGGCCCTCCGCCGCTCTTGCTTCGTCATGCCCCGCGAAGCGAGAGCTCTCTGTCTAGATCCGCGCTTCCATCCGTTACCCGATCGAGTAGTTCCATTACGTGCCAAACCCTCTGTCCGGTCTTGTGCAATTCCGCCCCTGCCCGCATCTGCACCAAGCACCCCGGGTTGGCCGTAACAATGATCTCCGCCCCGGTGCCCGCGGCATTTTTCATTTTGTCGGCCAGCAGCTCCAGCGAAGCCTCGGTTTCCGTCACGTTGTACACGCCGGCCGACCCGCAACAAATCTCCGAATACGGCAACTCCACAAACTCGATCCCCGGCACGGATTTCAACAATCTGCGCGGCGCCTCTCGCACCTTCTGGCCGTGCAACAGGTGGCATGAATCCTGGTAGGTCACCTTCGCCGGGAATTCCTTCAAGGGAGCCACCAGCCCCAGCCTGTCCAGATACTCCGTCACATCCCGCACTCGCGATGCGAACTCCGTCGCCGCCTCGTATTCCGGCTCTCCCGGCGAAAACAGGTGCGAGTATTCCTTCAGCGTCGACCCGCACCCGGCGGCGTTCGTGAGAATCGCGTCAAATTCATCGCCTCCAAACGCGCGCAGGTTCTGCCTGGCCACAACCCGCGCAGCTTCGCGATCGCCCGCGTGTGCCATCAGTGCCCCGCAGCAGACCTGCTGCCTCGGCACAGTGACTTCGCATCCGTTTGCCGTAAGTACGCGAATGGTCGCCTCGTTCAACTCCGCGAACGTCACCTGCGCCACGCACCCGCCGAAAAACGCTACCCGCGCCCGTGTTTGTCCGGCGGCAAGAAACGTCCTTCCGAGCCGCCGGAAGAAGAATTCACTGTCCACGCGCGGCAAGAGGGCTTCACGCTCCCTGAGCCCCAGCAGTCTTAGCGCGCCGCTCTTCCGCGCCAGCGTCTGTAACCCCGACCTTTGATAGAGCTTCAGTAGTCGTGCAAAGAGCGCGATCCGCGCCGGGCGCGGCAGCAGCCAGCGATAGGCAAAATTCCGGGCTAATCGCGAAAAAAACGGCCGTCTGTGCTCTGTCGCAATCCGCGCCCGCGCAAACTCCACCAGCTTGCCGTACTCGACGCCTGACGGACACGCTGTTTCGCAGGCCCGACAGTCCAGACATTTGTCAATGTGCTCGACAAAAGTTGCGTTGACAGGCGCTTCTCCGTCCTTCACGCGTATCATCTGGAAAATCCGGCCGCGCGGCGAATCCGCTTCCAGGTGCCACAACCGGTAAGTGGGACAATGATTTAGGCACAGCCCGCAGTGCACGCATCGCGCGTAGTCCTCATAGACGGGCTGCAGCCCCGGAATCCCTTCGATCATGCCCGATCCGCGCGCGGTTCGATGGGCAGGTGGCTGCGGATCGGCCTGCGAAATTCCGCTCGCAGACTGGTCGGCAGATAGCTGGGACATGGCCGTATCGCTCACGTGGTCACATTCCTCCTACAAACCGCCCTCGAGCGAACACTCCGTTCGGATCAAAGGCTCTCTTCACGCGGCGCTCCATCTCCAGCTCGACATTCGCGTGCTCCCACCCATCAAGCATCGCTTTCCACTTGGCCGGACAAAACACCACTGTCCCTTTGAATTCGAGCTTTCCGCGCAGCGAGCCCACGCTTTTCCAGAAGTAGTCCAGCTGTTTGAACGCCGTTTCGTCTCCCGCGCGCGGCAGCAGCGCCATATAAATGACGCACTCGCTGCGCGCCAGCACCGGCGCAGTCATCCAGGAGGAACGCGCAAAGCTCCGCACCGCGCGCAGCAGATCGGCGAGCTGCGACGGCAGCGCCGTAAACCGCATGACCACGGCTTCAGCGGCTGCGTCGCGCATGGTCACCGGCGCTTCGCGCAAAATCTCGAGCAAGGCGGCAAACTGGTCGTCGTGCATCGCGACGGCGTTTTGCGCACCGGCTTGCTTGGCCATCCGCGCCAGCTCCTTTGCGTATCGTTCGCAAACCTCTCCGCTGCCTTCAAAACCCACACAAACCGTCCACTCGCGCTTGTCTTGAGCGGCGCAAAGCGACGCAAACGGAGCGTACTGCGAAAACAGCAAGCCCGCCGATTCGGGCGACGCCATCTCCAGCACAATCGGCGTCAGGGCCGACGCTCCAATGTGCTTGACAAACTTCAATGCGCCCACCTCATCCGCAAACGAAGCCAGAAAACCCCGCCGCGCCGATGCGATCGGATAGGTCCGAAAATTCAGCCGTGTAATTACGCCAAGTGTGCCGAGCGAGCCGTTCAATAATTTATGGAAATCGTACCCGGTAACATTCTTCACCACGCGCCCGCCGCTTTTTGCCTGCGCCCCCGTCCCGTCCACAAACTCCGCGCCAATCAGAAAATCCCGTGGCGTTCCATAAAACTGCCGCAAAGGTGAATCGAGCCCCGCCGCGATCGCTCCCCCCACCGTTGCCTTTTCAAAGAACGGCACCTCCAGGGGCAGGAACTGCTTCTTCTCCGCCAGTTCGCGCGCCAAATCCGCTAGCGGCATCCCCGCGTTCACGCTGATGGTCAGATCTCCGGGGTCGTAGCTGGAAATTCCCGTGATCCGCGTCATGTCCAGCGCCACGTCATAACTCGCGGGCGGCGTCCCGATCGCCAACGCAGTCCGCGCGCCGCAGGCAACCACTGCGAACTTCTCATGCACAGCTGTGCGCACCACCTCCGCCGCTTTTTCCGCTGTTTCCGGGCGTACTTCAAACTTCGGCGTCACCCCGTCGATCGCAAATCGCAACAGCTCCTTCGGTTCGGTTCGAACGTTCGCGCTGCCGACACTACCTTCGAGTTTTGCCAGCACCGAAACTTCCGCGGCCATGCTCACGCCGGCACCCCCGTCTGCAGCGGATGCGCCATGGGGCTGGTCCTCACCCGCGTCTCCCCGCACCCCTTGCCCATCGGGAACACCTTTCCCGGATTCAGCAGTCCCGTCGGGTTAAACTGCGCATGCACCCGCCGCATCAGCGCAAAATCGGCTTCTGAAAACATCAGCGTCATCAACTCCGCTTTCTCCATCCCGACGCCATGTTCGCCGGTCAGGGCTCCGCCGATCGAAACGCAATAGCGCACAATCTCTTCCGAAACGCGCACCGCTTCACGAAACTCCTCCGGCTTTCGCGGATCAAACAGCACCAGCGGGTGCAGGTTCCCGTCGCCTGCGTGAAAAATATTCCCGACCTGCAGCCCGCACTCTTTTCCGAGTTTCACCACCTGCCGCAACGCCTGCGGCAGCTTCGAACGCGGGATCACCGCGTCCAGCACATAGTTGCTTGGCGCCAGCCGCCCCAATGCGCCAAACGCGGTCTTGCGTCCTTTCCACAGCAACTCCCGTTCCTTGTCGTCCTTGGCGGTACGAATTTCGCGGGCGTGATGCAGACGGCAAACCTCGTCAATCGCCTGGGCCTGGCCCGCCACCGCCTCGGTTATCCCTTCAATCTCGATTAGCAGCACTGCTCCGCAGTCGCGCGGAAATCCTGCGTGCACATAATCTTCAATCGCGCACAGCGTCCACCCGTCCAGCATCTCGCAGGCCGCGGGAGTAATCGCGCGCGCGGTCAGTTCCGTGACCGTCTCCGTCGCATCGTCCACCGTTTCAAAAATTGCCAGAAGGGTCTTGATCGCTTCCGGCTTCTTGGAAAGCTTGGCCACGATCTCCGTCACCAGGGCCAGAGTTCCTTCACTCCCGACCAGCAGTCCGCACAAGTCATATCCCATCGGATCCGCGAGCTTGCCGCCAATTCGCTTCACTTCACCATTCGGCAGCACCAGCTCCAATCCCGTTACATGGCTGCTGGTCACTCCGTAGGCCAGCGTATGCGGCCCGCCCGAGTTTTCGCTGACATTCCCGCCGATGGTGCACGATTTTTGGCTCGACGGATCCGGCGCAAAATAGAGTCCGGCGTGCTCCACCGCTCGTGTCAAATCGAAATTCACCACGCCCGGCTGCACCACCGCCCGGCGGTTCGCAAAATCCAGCTCCAGGATCTTGTTCATGCGCCCGAACGCAATCATGATCCCGCCGCCGCGCGCCAGCGCCCCGCCCGAAAGCCCTGTGCCCGCGCCGCGACCCACAATCGGCACGTCGTGTTTGATCGCCAGCTTCACAATCTTCACCACGTCGGTCGTAGTCGACGGAAACACCACTGCCTCGGGCCGCGCCTTTTCGACCGATCCGTCGTACTCATACAACACCAGGTCCTCGGCCCGCGAAAGCACATTCCGCGCGCCCGCAATCGCTTCGAGCTCGGCAATGATCCCGCTCTGCAAATTTCCTTCCTGTTCAGGGTGTTTCGTGACAGGCAACTGACCCGTCACCACTCTCCGTCACTATAGTAATTCGCAACGCCTGCGGCAAATCCCCCAACCCCCGACCCTGCCTGTGCTACCTTATCTTTTCCATCTTGAACCAATTCAAACGATCATGCCGAAAGCCAAAATCCTCATCACTCATCCTCTTTACCCCGAAGCCCAATCCCTTCTGCAGGCGGTCTGCGACTGCGAATTCTGGTCGAAACCGGAGCGCCCTCCCAAGGACGAATTCCTCCGCCGCTTAAAAGACAAAGAAGGCCTGGTCTGCCTGCTCACCGAGCGCGTCGGCGACGACACGCTTCGAGCCGCCCCCAAGCTTCGGATCGTCTCTAACGTCGCTGTCGGCTACGACAACGTCGACGTCCCCGCCTGCACTCGCCGCGGCGTCCTGATCACCAATACTCCCGGCGTTCTCGACGAAACCACCGCCGACTTCGCATGGGCCCTGATGCTGGCTGTGGCGCGCCGCGTGGTCGAAGCCGATCAATATGTCCGGGCGGGGAACTGGCAAGGCTGGAATTTCGATCAGTATTGCGGCACCGATGTCTGGGGGAAAACTCTGGGCGTTGTGGGCTTTGGCCGGATCGGCCAAGCCGTGGCGCGCCGGGCGCAAGGGTTCGGGATGAAAATCATCTACAACAGCCGCAAGCGCGTCGCAGAAGACGTCGAAAAGCAATGCAACGCCGAATACCGCGACCTGAATGCGGTGCTTGCCGAATCCGACTTCATCTCACTCCACGTGCCGCTGAACGGCGACACTCGCGGCCTGTTCGACGCCCCCAAGTTCTTCCGCATGAAGCCGACCGCTTTCCTCATCAATACTTCCCGCGGTCCGGTGGTTGACGAAGCCGCGCTCGTCCACGCCCTTGAATCCAAGAAAATAGCCGGCGCCGGCCTCGACGTCTTCGAACAGGAGCCCTTCGTCCACCCCGGCCTCAAGCGCGCCAACGTGGTCCTCGCCCCCCACCTTGGTTCCGCTTCCAACGAAACCCGCGGGCGTATGGCGCTCGCCGCCGCACAAAACATCACCGCCTTCTTCCGGGGCCAACGCCCTGCGAGTCCCGTGAACCCCGAGCTGCTCAAATCCTAAGCTCGCCTGGCGGCGCCGTCACGGTGGCTAGAACACGCAAGCCAGCCGTGAAACCGCCTTTACTCACGGCGCAGCGCCACCATCGGATCGACACGCGTCGCCTTGCGCGCGGGTAGCCAACTTGCGAGCAGCGAAACGCTCACAAGCAAACCTGCCACTGCGCTGAACGTCGCTAGGTCCGTCGCAGGGACGCTGTATAGGAGTGTCTTCAAATAGCGCGCTGCAAACAGGGCTGCCAATACGCCCGCTCCCGCGCCGCACACCGCAAGCGCGAGGCCCTGCCTCAAGATCATCGCCAAGACCTGTCCGCTAGGAGCTCCTAGCGCAGTCCGGATCCCGATCTCCTGGGTTCGCCTGGCAACTTCATACGACAACAACCCGAAAAGCCCCAAGCATGCCAAGATCACGGCCAGCACTCCAAACAGCGTCGAGAGGCGCGCCACCAGACGTTCATTGAACAACAACCGGTCCACGGTTTCCGTCTGTGTGCGCAACTCCGTCACGGGCAAATCCTGGTTTACTTCTCCCACGACGTGTCGTACTGCGGGGATGAGAGCGGCCGGTTCAGACGCCGTCCGCACTTCAAAGAAAACCCGACCTCCGCTCATGGGCACGTAGGTCGTCGGCTCGACACCCTCGCGTAGTCCCACGTACTTTGTGTCACCCGCCACGCCAATGATTTCCCGGTCCACCCGGTTCTCGTCGCTACCGCCTCTCAGCTGCAATCCAATGGGATTCCGTCCCTGCAGGTAACGCCGCACGAAAGCTTCGTTCACGAGAGCCACGCCCGGTCTGGATCTTAGATCGTTCGCTGACAAGGTCCTTCCGCGGATCATCGGAATATGCATTGTTGCGAAATAGTCCGGGCCAACTGCCAGCATATTCGTTTCGACCTGCGCGTTCTCTGGCGTTCCCTGGATGTGGACCTGCGAGCCCCAAAGACTTCCGTCGAGCAGAACGCCGTTTGCGTAGCTCACCGAAGTCACACCCGGCAACGCTTCGAGCCTGCGCTGCACTTCGTCGTACAGGGACGGCAGCTTCTCCTTCGCGTATCCGACCTCGGTCGGGCTGATCGAGAAATGCAGCAGATGCTTGGTCTCGAATCCCGGATCGACGTTTTTCAAATTAGCCACCGAGCGAACCGTGAGGCCCGCGCCGACGAGCATCACCACCGACAACGCCACCTGACCGATCACCAGCACGCTTCCCGTGCTGAGCCGCCGGCTTCCGGCATGTTTGCCGGTCGCCAGCGTCGCGGCGCTATCCTTCAGCGCTAACGACGACCGGATACGGCTGCCGCGCAGAGCCGGCGCCAACCCGAACAAGATGCCGGTGAGCATCGCCGTCAATGCCGTAAACGCCAGCACCCTTCCATTCATGGCGACGTTCAGCACCAGCGGAGAATACGAGTTGGAACTCACAAAGAGCGCCAGCCAATTTGCTCCCCAATAAGCCAGCAGGATTCCGAGCGCTCCTCCAGCAGCCGAAAGCATCAAGCTCTCGGTCAACAGTTGTCGCGTGATCCTTCGCCGGCTCCCTCCGAGCGCCGCCCGCACCGCGATCTCCCGCTCCCTTCCGCGCGCTCGTGCCAGCAGCAATCCAGCCACGTTCGCGCACGTGATCACCAACACCATTCCTACCGCCACGGTCAGGATGTAAAGCGGCGTAGCGAGCCTTGACCGGATTCCGACCAGCGCCTGCTGCGCCGGCAACAAGACAATTTGTGGATCGTCATTTTCTTTCAACAATCGGCTTTTCGCCGTGCATTACCGAATTGCGGAAGAGGAGACTCGCCGCCGCTTGAGCTTGCTCGGCCCCGATCCCGTCCTTCAGCCGGGCAACCACTACGAGCCACCAATTCGCGGAATCATCGAGATCGCCCGCGCGCTGGCTGGTGATTTCTGGCGCCTTGGTCAGCGGTACCCACAGGTCCTGCGCTTTGCCCGGCGTCAATCGCGTAAATCCTGCGTCGGCAACTCCAATGATCCGAAAAGGAGAATTGTTGAGCCTTATGGTTGTTCCAATGGCCTCTTCCGATCCATGAAATTTCTTCTGCCAGTAACCGTAGTTCAAAACAACCACGGCCTCGGCACCGCGGCTCTCATCCGCTGTATCGAAAACTCGGCCCCGCGCCGGGTTCACGCCGAGCAGCTGGAAATAATCGCCAGAAACCACACCGGCCTGCGCCACGCTGGCCTGGCCAACTCCGCCAAAGACGACGCCTGTAGGGCCGGCAAAGGCCGCCGCAGCGGAAAAGATCTCCTTTCGCCTTCGCATCTCCTGAAACATTGGATAGGAAAGCGAGCAACCCCGCTTCCTTCCCGCTCGATTGGCAGGAACGGGCAAACAGTCTCCGTAACTGCTGGTCCCGCCGTTGTGCGTATCATTCGAGAGCCACTCTATCACCCTCAACCCGTTCGGATCCTGGATCGGCAGGGAACTCAGCATCACCGCATGCACGATGCTGAAAATGGCCGTATTCGCCCCAATGCCCAGGGCCAGTGTCAGGACGGCAATGGCCGTGAACCCCGGGCTTTTCCGCAGCATGCGCCATCCGAATCGCAAGTCCTGTATCACTCTGTCGGCGATTCCCACTCGCTTTGCTTGCCGGCACTCCTCTTTCGCCTGATCCATCCCGCCAAATTCGAGCCGCGCCCTGCGCATCGCCTTGGCCGGCGGCACGCATTCCCGCATCAAATCCTCGGCCCGCGCCTCCACATGGAACCGCAGTTCGGCCTCCATCTCGCGTTCCATGCGAGACCTTCCTAGATTCGCTTTGAGCCACGCCCAACCCCTGTGCCTTAGACGCATGACGTCAGGAGCACTCCTTGTTTCCTGCGGGGGGAAGAGACTTCTTGCACAGCCACATTCGAGCCTGAACAAACCGATAACGGAAAACCGAGACAGCGAAACGCTGCCTCACTCACACCGCAGCGCCACCATCGGATCGACTTGCATGGCGCGCCTGGCGGGGCCAATCGCCGCCGCGAGGCACACACCGACCAGCAGCAGAATCGCGCCAGCAATCGAGGCCGGATCCGAGCCGCCCACTTCGAACAGCATGGACTGAAACACTCGGCTCCCCGCCATTCCCATCGGCACTCCCAGCAAGGCCCCAAGCGCCAGCACCAGCCCTGCCTCTCGGGCCACCATCCACAGCACCGAGGAACGCGGTATCCCCAGCGCCATCCGCAGTCCGATCTCGTTGGTTCGCGTGGCAACGTTGTAGGCCATGGTTCCGTACAGCCCGACCGAAACGAGCAGGAGCACCAGCCCGCCGAACAACGCCGACAGCCGCGCCGCCATCACCTGGGAACCGAGCGTTTCTCCCACCAGGGCGTCCGCCGTCTCCGGGTCGTCCATCATCATCCCCGCATTCAGGTTGAGCACCGTCTTGCGCACGGTGTCTAGAAGCGCCCCGGGATTCTTGGCGCGTATCTCGAAATTGATCGCGCCCGTTTCATCAAAACCACCTGCGCTCAGCGGCGCGTACAACCTCTTTTTTGCCCGGGTTCTCACGTCGTGGTCGCGCACGTCTTTCGCGACGCCGATGATTTCGTAAGGCGGCGTGTTCGGATGTTCCGAGTCCTGTATTCCCACGGTATGTCCGAGCGGATTCCGGTCCCCGAAATACTGTTTCGCGAACGTCTCATTCACCACCGCCACACGAGCGCGGCGCGAAAAATCCTGCTGCGTAATCTCCCGCCCCATCACCATGGGCACACCGATGGTGCTGAAATAGTTCGGCCCGATTTCGTCATCCGCACTGTCCTTTTCGCCGTTCGTCGGCGGCGCTCCGTCCAGGAGAATCCTGTCCTCTGATTCGCTTCCGCTGTAGAGCCCGTTGGTCGAAGCAGTCGCTCCCTTTACTCCCGACAGCGCCGCGAACCGGTAGAGCAGCTCCTCGGTAGCATGGTGAAGCGACTCTCCCCGGTATCCGCTGGCGCCCAGGTCCACACGCACCAGCAGCAGCTTGTCGCGGCTATAGCCTAGGTCGGCCCCCTCGAGCTTCCAAAGGCTGCGCACCAATAGCCCCGCCCCCATCAGCACAAAGACCCCCATAGCGATTTGCGCTCCGAGCAGCAGACGGCCCGTCTGCAGCTTCATCCTTGGCCCCGAATGGCGCGCACCACTACCCAAAACTGTGCCCACTCCCACTTTCACAAACCGCAAGGCTGGGCCCAGGCCAAACAGCAGCGCGGCCAGGAAGCAAACCGCCGCCGTAAATCCCAACACCCGCCAATCCAGGTCGAGACGGTTTCTGACCCCGACCCCGGCCTCCGCCATGCGCACCAGAGCCGCCGCTCCCGACTTCGCCAGCAGCAAGCCCAGCGCGCCTCCGAGCGTCGCCAGAAGCAGGGATTCCGTGAGCAGCTGACGAATGACGCGGCCGGCGCCGGCACCGATGGCAAGCCGCACCGCCATCTCTTTCTGTCTCGCCGCCGAACGAGCCAACATCAGGTTGGCCACGTTGATGCATGCCACCACCAGAACCAGTCCCACCATCCCCATCAGCAGCCAGAGCGGCTGCCCGAACTCGGCGCGCACGTGCGACAGCCCTCGCCCTCCGTCTGAAACCTGTACATCAATCTTTTTGTTGCGCACGGCGTTTCGATCGTCGGCAGACAACATCGCCTCGAGCCGCCCGGTCAACGCCCGCCTCACAAGGCCGTCCAGGTTGGCCTTGGCCTGCCCCATCGTGACTCCCGGTTTCAGCCTCCCGACCAGCAGCAGCGAAGAAATGTTCGCAGTCTCCAGATACGGCTTCTCCGGCATCAGTTGCGGCTCCATCATCATCGGCGCCCAGACATCCGGCTGGTCTTCGACGACTTCGCCTTGGAATTTCGGTCCTGCGACTCCGATGATGGTCATCGGAATCCCGTTCAACTCCACGGTCTGCCCCACGACGCCCGCGCTTCCCGCAAACCGCTTTTGCCAATAACCATAACTGATCACCGCAACCGGATCGCTACCCGGCGCACCGCCGTCGCCGCT
>Ga0182037_10000433_pt1 | contig 20101 bp, 18 predicted proteins | sample sta12Cox44000082_FD_125974 | JGI IMG/M metagenome (GOLD analysis project Ga0182037, IMG submission 125974) | Lab enrichment of tropical soil microbial communities from Luquillo Experimental Forest, Puerto Rico - statoxic.12C.oxic.44.000.082 | ecosystem: Environmental > Terrestrial > Soil >... | reverse complement strand
TGCCGGTGCGCACACGGCGACGTTGGGTGTCGGACCAACACGGAGCGGTTCTCCACGGTCCGACTGAGACAAGCATACGCTCTCGCTGGCACCTCTCCTACCTATTCTCGCGTGTGAGCCGCGCGGATTCGAACGCCGCTAAGCACGATGATTGAATTGCTGATCGAACGCGGCGTCGATAAGGATTGATGCTTCCCATGCGTTTCCCAATCGCTGTTTTCTGGGAAGCAATATCAGACAAAAACCGCAGAAGTAATTGACAACAAACCTAAATTGCTACTGACAATTTTGGACGACTTCAGAATTTCTAACAGCGGGCGCTTACAGCGGCAACGCTGTGGGTGCGCCGGTTGGGGCTAACCGCGCAGACCCTGTTGGCGGACTTGTGCAATAATCTGCAACAATTGGGCCGTGAAACGCTCACTTGTCGGCTTGGCGGCGCCGGGCTAGGCGTGGCGGTAAAATCAAGGGGAATCCCGCATGGAACGGGTCAAAAGCGAGGATGTTATCGGCGCCAAGGGCCGGCCTTTCACCGGCGCCGAATATCTCGAAAGCTTGCGCGACGGCCGCGAGGTCTACGTCTATGGCGAGCGGGTTGAGGACGTCACCACGCATCCGGCATTTCGCAACGCCGCCCGCTCGATCGCGCGGCTTTACGACGCGCTGCACGACGAGCGCAAAAAGGAGCTGCTCACCTGCGAGACCGATACCGGTTCGGGCGGCTTTACCCACAGGTTTTTTCGCGCCGCGCGTTCGCGCGACGACCTGATCAAGCAGCGCGACGCCATCGCCCATTGGGCGCGCATGTCCTACGGCTGGATGGGGCGTTCGCCAGATTACAAGGCGTCGCTGATGAATACGCTCGGCGCCAATTACGATTTCTACGGACGGTTCGCGGACAACGCCAAGGCCTGGTACCGGCGGGCGCAAGAAAACGTGCTGTTCATGAACCACGCCATCGTCAATCCGCCGGTCGACCGCGCCAAGCCCGTCGATCAAGTGAAAGACGTGTTCATCACCATTCAAAAGGACACTGATGCCGGCATCTACGTGTCGGGCGCCAAAGTAGTCGCCACCTCGTCAGCGCTTACGCATTATAATTTTCTCGGCCAGAACGCGGCGGTGCCGCTGCACGACACCGATCTCGCCGTGATGTTCATCGCGCCGATGAACGCGCCCGGCGTAAAGCTTTTGTGCCGCGCCTCTTATGAAATGATGGCGAGCGTGATGGGATCGCCGTTCGATTATCCATTGTCGTCGCGTTTCGATGAAAACGACGCGATCTTCGTCTTCGACAATGTATTCATTCCGTGGGAAGACGTGCTCTTGTACCGCGATCTCGAAAGGTTGAAGATATTTTTTCCGCAATCCGGATTCCTCGCCGGCTATCAATTCCAGGGCTGCACACGGCTTGCGGTGAAGCTCGATTTTCTCGCCGGCGTCATCGTCAAGGCTCTGCATGCCGCTGGATCCGACGAATTTCGCGGCAATCAGGCTATGCTCGGCGAAGTCATTGCTTGGCGGAATCTGTTCTGGGCGCTGACCGACGCCATGGCCATGAATCCGACACCGTGGGTCAATGGCGCCGTCCTACCCAATTTGCAATCGGGATCGAGTTATCGCGTCTTCGCCGGCGATGCTTATGGGCGCGTGAAGGAAATCGTCGACAAGATCGTCGCTTCGTCGCTGATTTATTTGCCGTCGTCGACCAAGGATTTCAAAAATCCAACGATCGACAGCTATCTCGCACGCTACGTGCGCGGCTCCTATGGCATCGAGTACAAGGATCGCATCAAAGTGATGAAACTCTTATGGGACGCGATCGGCACGGAATTTGGCGGCCGGCATGAACTTTACGAGCGCAACTACGCCGGCAACCATGAGGACGTCCGCATCCAGGCGCTGTGGAATGCGCAAGGCTCCGGCACGCTGGAACAGATGATGGCGTTGGCCGACCAATGCATGTCGGAATACGACGAGAACGGCTGGACCGATCCGGCCTGGCTCGATCCGGATGACGTTGCCTATTCCGGACCGCCGCAAAAGGCGAGGGCGGCGGAGTAGGCGGATGAATGCTAGGCTGCATCGATGAGTTGGATCGACCAGCGTCCCGACGATGCAATGGACGGGGCCTTCACGGCCGTCGGCCCGGGTCCGATTACGAGCGTCGAGCCGCTCCTATTCCGCGAGGCCATGAGCCGGCTCGGCGCCGCGGTCCATGTCGTCACCACCGCGGGCATCGCCGGAAAGACGGGCTTTACCGCGACCGCGGTGTGCCCGGTCTCCGATCAGCCGGCGATGCTGCTCGTGTGTCTCAACCGGCGCAGCAACAGCGCCCCGTTGCTTGCCCAAAACGGCGTGTTCTGCGTCAACACATTGGGCGCCGCGGAAGAGAAGCTTGCCGACCTGTTCGCCGGACGAAGCGGGGTCCACCTGCACGAACGGTTTTCCGCCGGTGAGTGGATCACGTTAAAGACCGGTGCTCCGGTTCTGGCGTCCGCGGTCGTGTCGCTGGATTGCCGCACCATCGAGACCAAGGCGATGGCCTCGCACAATGTGGTATTCGGGGTCGTGGAGGCGGTGCGGATGGGGCAAAGCGGCCCGGCGTTGGTTTATCACGAAAGAGGTTACAAGCGGGTCTGAAAGCGGCTAGGCGGCGACTCGCAATTCGCACCTCGCCATTCGCTTTCAGGCGTAATGGGCTATGGTTGCCCCATGATTGGCGAGAACCGGTCATCGGCACTGCCGCTCTTCCATCTTTACGGCGATCCGCCGGACGATCAGGCATTCGACTTCATTCACATAGAGCGGATTGCGTCGCGCGCGGCGATACACGAATGGACCATTCGTGCCCATCGTCATCGCAATTTGTTTCAGATCCTGCTGATCGAGCGCGGCGGCGGCGACATGACTTTCGATGTGGCAAAACTCGCCTTCGCCGCACCAGCGGCGATTCTCATTCCGGCGGCGATCGCGCACGGCTTTCGTTTTGAGCCGAACGTCAGCGATGGCTGGGTGATCAGCTTCACCGAAGATGCCGCCGGGGCCCTTGGTGACCGCTCGGGGGAAGCGCTGAGCAGGCTGCGGTCGCTCGCAGCGGAGCCGGTCGTTCCGCTCGCCGATGACCTCGAGCGCGGACGCTTGTTTGCGCTGGCCGCGGAGTTGTTCGACGAACACAGTCTCGCTCGCGAAGGCTATCGGCTGGCGATGCGCGGCCTTCTGGTGCTGATCGCGGTTGCTGTAGCGCGGCTTGCGGCAAGCCGCGCGCGCAGCGGCAGTGTAACGCTGCGTCCGGCCGACGCGACCGTTGCACAATTGCGCGCGCTGCTCGATCAATTCTTCCGTAACGAAAGGCTCTTGGGATTCTATGCCGAAAAGCTCGACATGACGGTTGATCGCCTCAATGACCACGTCAAACATGCAACCGGCGTCACCGCCGGGCATCTCATTCGCCAGCGCGTGCTGAGCGAAGCCAAACGTCAGCTGGTTTTCACGACACAGCCGATCCACGACATCGCCAAGGAGTTGGCCTTCGCCGATCCGTCGCATTTCGCACGATTCTTCCGCAAGCAAACCGGTACGACGCCGCATGAGTTTCGCGAGCGGCGGGGAGGGTAATTTCGTCATGCCGGGGCTGAGGAGCCCAGAATGGCGCGCAGACTAATTCAACAAAAACTTCAACACCGTATCGGTATAGGCCTGCGGTCGCTCGATATTGGCGATGTGCGCCGCATCCAGCACCGCAATCTGTGCGATTGGGATGTGCTGGCAGATGAACTCGTTGCCGTCGACCGGAGTGGCCGGATCGTGCTTGCCGGCGATCACCAGCGTCGGTGCGTTGATTTTTGCCAAAAGCGGACGATGATCCATATCGCGGATCGCTTCGCAGCAACCGAGATAACCCTCCGGCTTGGTGGCGAGGAACATCTCGCGCATCCGCGTCATCGCCTGCGGATTACGTTCGCGGAAATCCTTGGTGAACCAGCGCTCCATATTGGCGTCGACGAGCGCGCCCAAGCCTTTTTCCCGCACGGTCTTGAGCCGACCCTCCCACAGTGCCTTGTCGGCGAAATATGAGGACGTGTTGGAGAGGACAAGCTTGTCGACGCGTGCCGGCGCGTTAGCGCCGAGCCATTGTCCGACCATGCCGCCCATCGACAGGCCGCACCAATTGATCTTGGCGATCTTAAGCGCGTCAAGGACGGCCAGCACATCGCGGCCGAGCCGCTCCATCGTATAGCGCCCCTTCGGCACGCTCGATTGGCCATGGCCGCGGCGATCGTAACGCACCAGACGAAAATATCGGCTCCACGCCGGCGCCTGGTCGTCCCACATGTGCAGATTGGTGCCGAGCGAATTCGACAGCATCAGCACCGGGCCGTTGTGCGGCCCTTCGACTTCGACGTGGATGATGCAACCGTCGTCGGTTTTGATGTCCGGCATTCCGTCCTCCCCATATTTACCGGACACGCTGCAGCTGCACCGCAGATCCGGGATCGTCACAGACTCTGAGTCTGTAAAGGTCCCCGTTCAGCAGCGCACCATTTCATGCTGCGCTGCGCCCGGGACACGTCCCGAACTTCTGTAGCACTCTTTTCACGAGCCGCGCGAGGCGCTAAGCGGATATATCAGCAAAGCCAAGCGGCGCGCGCGCAAGGAGTTCCTCAGATGGCGATGACCATGAACGGCGAATACGAGCTGCGGGTACCGCCGCAAACGGTTTGGGAAAAACTGAACGATCCGGCGATCTTGAAAACGTGCATTCCGGGTTGCGAACAATTGGACAAGACGTCGGACACTGAATTTCAGGCGGTCGCGACCGTCAAGATCGGGCCCGTCAAAGCGAAGTTCAAAGGCAAGGTCACGCTGTCCGATCTCGATCCGCCGAACGGCTACAAGATTTCCGGGCAGGGCGACGGCGGGGTCGCGGGATTTGCTAAAGGCGGAGCGACGGTGAAGCTCGCGCCAAAGAACGGCGGCACGCTTCTATCTTACAATGTCGATGCCCAGATCGGCGGCAAGCTGGCGCAACTCGGACAGCGCCTGGTCAACGGCGCGGCCAAGAAGGTTGCCGACGACTTTTTCGCGAACTTCGCGAATGCCGTTAATCCGAAGGCGGCGTAGCGACAACGGCTGGACCCCAGCGCAGAGCCAGCAACAATGCCAATGCGGACCTGTCGCACCAAAGTGATGGCCTGCCAAGCGTTCAACCCGCTTGACCGGCAGCAGGCTTGCGGTTCACAGTAATTTGGCGTTCCGGGCGCCAAAAATGCCAAAATCGGCCCGAATCCGCGCCCGAACGCCGCCGGCGGTCGCGTTCGGTGGCAAATCACGACGTTTTGACCCCAATTTCGAGGAGGGACCCTATGGCAGGCGAGACGGCAGCCGTGTCCATGACGGTGAACGGCAAGCCCATCACCGCCAATGTCGACGCGCGCACGCTACTAGTGCAGCTGCTGCGCGAACACTTGCGGCTTACCGGCACGCATGTCGGCTGTGACACATCGCAGTGCGGCGCTTGTGTCGTGCACGTCAACGGCAAGGCGATCAAATCCTGCACGGTTTTGGCGTTGCAGCTCGAAGGGGCCAATGTGCTCACGATCGAGGGACTGGCGGCACCCGACGGTCCGCTCCATCCGATGCAGGAAGCATTCCGCGAGAACCATGGTTTGCAGTGCGGCTTTTGCACGCCGGGCATGATCATGACTGCCGTCGACCTGGTCCGCCGCAAAGGCAATGACCTCGACGACCGCACCATCCGCGAGGAGCTTGAAGGCAATATTTGCCGCTGCACCGGCTATCACAACATCGTCAAAGCGATTGCCGCGGGCGCGCGCGCCATGCGTGGCGGCAGCACAACGAGCAAAGCCGCCGAATAGGGACGCGCAACCGCAGTCGCCGGGGAGGGCGAAGACCATGAGCGCGACCGGTATCGGCGCCGCGGTGCGCCGCAAAGAAGACCGCCGCTTCATCACCGGCACCGGCCACTATACCGACGATATCAACCGGCCAGGCCAAGCTTACGCTAATTTCCTCCGGTCGCCGCACGCGCACGCCACGATCAAATCGATCGACGCCACGGCTGCCGCCAAAATGCCAGGCGTGCTTGCAGTTCTCGCCGGCGCCGATCTCGCCGCCGACAAGATCGGCAATCTCATCTGCGGCTGGATGATCCACTCGAAAGACGGCTCGCCGATGAAAATGGCGCCGCACCCGGCGCTTGCGCTGGGCAAAGTTTGTCATGTCGGCGACCCGATCGCGGTGGTGGTCGCCGAGACACTGGCGCAGGCGCGCGATGCAGCAGAAAAAATCGCGGTCGACTACGCGGTGCTGCCGGCCGTCGCCGATCCGGCGGCGGCGCAGAAGTCTGGCGCGCCGCAAATTCATGACATCGCACCAAATAACACGATCTATCAGTGGCACCTGGGCGATGCGAGTGCCGTCGAGGCTGCATTCCGCACGGCCAAACATGTAACCAGGCTCGACATCGTCAACAACCGCCTAGTCCCGAACGCGATCGAGCCGCGCGCCGCGATCGGCGACTACGACGCCGGCACCGGTACTTTCACGTTATGGAATACGACACAAAATCCGCATGTCGCGCGGCTCGTCATTGCCGCCTTTGTCGGCATGGCGCCCGAGCACAAGCTGCGTGTCATCGCGCCGGATGTAGGCGGCGGCTTTGGTTCGAAGATCTTCATCTACCCGGAAGAGGTCGTCGCGCTGTGGGCGTCAAAGCGGGTCGGGCGTCCGGTGAAATGGGTGGCCGAGCGGTCGGAAGCGTTTGTCGCCGATGCGCATGGGCGCGATCACGTGACCCACGCCGAAATGGCGTTCGATGCCGAAGGCAAGATTCTCGGGCTGCGCGCCAAAACCATCGCCAATCTCGGCGCCTATATGTCGACATTCTCGTCGTCGGTGCCGACCTATCTCTACGCGACGCTGCTGTCGGGCCAGTACGAAATTCCGCAAATCTATTGCGAGGTCGATGCGGTCTACACCAATACCGTGCCGGTCGACGCTTATCGCGGCGCTGGACGTCCAGAAGCGACTTTTGTTGTTGAGCGCTTGGTCGAAGTCAGCGCCCGCGAATTAGGTCAAGACCCTGCGGAGCTGCGGCGCAAAAACTTCATCAGGATATTCCCGCATCAGACGCCGGTCATCATGGCCTACGACGCCGGCGACTATAACGCCTCGCTGAAAAAGGCGATGGAGCTTGCCGACTACAAAGGCTTTGGCAGGCGCAAGCGCGAATCCGCCCGCAATGGCAAGCTGCGCGGCATCGGGCTTTCGACCTATATCGAGGCTTGCGGCATCGCGCCGTCGCAAGCTGTCGGTTCGCTCGGCGCCGGCGTCGGCTTGTGGGAATCCGCCGAGGTGCGCGTCAATCCGACCGGCAGTGTTGAAATCCTGACCGGTTCTCATGCTCACGGCCAGGGTCATGAGACCACCTTTGCGCAGCTCGTCTCCGATCGGCTCGGTATTCCGATCGACAATATTTCAGTCGTGCACGGCGATACCGATAAGGTGCAGTTCGGCATGGGCACCTATGGCTCTCGCTCCGGCGCGGTCGGCATGTCGGCGCTTGCCAAGGCGCTCGACAAGATTGAAGCGAAGGCCAAGAAGGTCGCCGCCCATATGCTCGAAGCAGCCGAAGGTGACATCGAGTTCAAGGATGGAAAATTCAATGTCGCCGGCACCGACAAATCGGCGGCATGGGGCGACGTGGCGCTCAACGCCTATATCGCGCACAAATTCTCCGGCCAGGAACTTGAACCTGGATTGAAGGAAGGCGCCTTCTACGATCCGATCAATTTCACCTTCCGGCCGGTTGTCACATCTGCGAAGTGGAAGTGGACCCGGAGACCGGTAATACCGAAATCGCGGCGTGGACTGCCGTCGACGATTTCGGCGTTATCGTCAATCCGATGATCGTCGAAGGCCAGGTCCACGGCGGCATCGCGCAAGGCGTGGGCCAGGCCTTGTGCGAGGGCGCGATCTACGACAAGGACGGTCAGCTCGTTACTGGTTCGTTCATGGACTATTGCATGCCGCGCGCTGATCATCTTCCGGCGCTCACGGTCGACACCACCGTGACGAAATGCCCGTCCAATCCGCTCGGGGTCAAAGGCTGCGGCGAAGCCGGCGCCATCGCCGCGCCCGCCGCGGTCATTAATGCGATCACAGACGCGATCGGCACCGAAGCGCTGGCGATGCCGGCGGCGCCGCAGACGGTGTGGGCGGCCCTGCAAATAGCGGATCGGATGCCAAAGGCGGCGTGAATGAATTTCTTCCCGCGTGCGGGGAGAAGCGGAGATTACACGGAGGACTTGCGATGTACGCTTTCACCTTTCATCGCCCGCAGACAGTGCGGCAGGCGGCCGGACTCTTGACCAAAAATCCGGATGCCAAGCTTCTCGCCGGCGGTCAGACGCTGTTGCCGACGATGAAATTGCGGCTCGCGGGGCCGCCGCAAATCATCGACATGTCGCTGATCGAAGGTATGTCGGGCATCGAGCTGAGCGGCCGCTCGCTCACCATCGGCGCCATGACGCGGCACAACGACGTCAATACCTCGCCGGTGGTGCAGCAGGCCATTCCGGTGCTCGCGAAGCTCGCCGGAATGATCGGCGATCCGGCGGTCCGGCACATGGGCACAATCGGCGGCTCGATCGCCAACAACGATCCCAACGCCGATTATCCGGCCGCTTGCCTTGGTCTCGGCGCCACTATCATCACCAATAAGCGACGCATCAAAGCCGACGACTTTTTCACCGGCATGTTCTCGACGGCGCTTGAGCCAACGGAAATCATTACCAAAGTGAGCTTCCCCATTCCGAAAAAAGCCGCCTATCAAAAATTCCGCAACCAGGCCTCGCGCTTCGCACTGGTCGGCGTCTTTGTCTCCAAGCGCGGCAGCGACATCCGGGTCGCGGTGACCGGCGCCGGCGCCAATGGCGTATTCCGTGTGCCGTCCTTCGAAGAGGCTTTGAAAAAGCGGTTCTCGCCGAAATCGCTGGAAGGCCTGAGTATCCCGGCCGACGGCATGAACAGCGATATCCATGGGAGTGCCGAATATCGCGCCCATCTGGTCGGCGTGCTGGCACGCCGCGCCGTGGCGGACGCCATAGGCAAGCCGATTGCCTGATCTGAAAGTACGAATTTACCAACCGTGATGCCCGGTCTTGCGCCGGGCATCTATGTCTTTACATGCCAGACAGACGTGGATTGCCGGGACAAGCCCGGCAACGACGGGCTAGATTGAGACGATGAACAGAACGTCCCCACGGCCGCTGCCTGCCTCGATCGATGCCACCGTCGATCTGTTAGCCGAAGCCGATTATCTCGCCGACCGCTCGCTGGGCACGGTCCTTTATCTCGCGCTCAAGATGGGCCGGCCGATTTTCCTCGAAGGCGAGGCTGGCGTCGGCAAGACCGAAATCGCCAAAGTGCTGTCGTCCACGCTCGGCCGGCGCCTGATCCGCCTGCAATGCTATGAAGGCCTCGACGTCGCCGCGGCGGTCTACGAGTGGAACTATGCGGCACAGATGATCGCGATCCGCGCCGCCGAGGCTGAAGGCGAGCATGACCGCGAGCGGCTCGAGCACGACGTTTTCTCCGAACGCTTTCTGATCAAGCGGCCGCTCTTGCAAGCGCTCGAACCGGATCCTAGCGGCGCCCCGGTCCTGCTCATCGACGAGATCGACCGCACCGATGAGGCGTTCGAAGCCTTTCTGCTCGAAGTGCTCGCGGATTTTCAGGTGACGATTCCAGAATTGGGCACCGTGAAAGCTGAGCACCCGCCGATCGTCGTCATCACCTCGAACCGCACGCGCGAAGTGCATGATGCGCTCAAGCGCCGCTGTCTTTATCACTGGGTCGGCTATCCGAACGCGGAGCGGGAATTGGCGATCGTGCGCGCCAAGGTGCCCGGTGTCGGCAAGCGGCTCTCGGAGCAGGTGGTGGGATTCGTGCAGGGCTTACGCAAACAGGATTTGTTCAAGGCGCCGGGCGTCGCCGAGACCCTCGACTGGGCCGGCGCGCTCACCGAGCTCGACGTCACCGCACTCGATCCGGCGACGGTGTCGGATACGCTCGGCGTACTGCTCAAATATCAGGACGATATCGCGCGTCTGGAAGGCTCGAAGGTCAAAGACCTGCTTGATCAGGTGAAGTCGGAGCTTAGGGCCGCGGAGTGAGTTATGTTGATTACGTGCTCCCGAATATTTGCAGTCGTCGTACGCGGGATTGACCCGCCCATCCATGCAGCGTTCCGGCCTCATGGATTGCCGGGTCAAGTCCGGCAATGACGATCGAAAATAAAACAGCAGGTGCAGATCAAGCCGGCCGGCTCGCCGAGAATATCGTTTACTTCGCACGCGCGTTGCGCGCGGCCGGTCTCCCGGTTGGTCCCGGCGCGGTGTTGGATGCGCTGGAAGCTTTAAAAGTGGCGGGCGTCGGCACGCGCGAAGATTTTTATTGGACGCTGCACGCCGTCTTCGTCAAACGCCACGAACATTCAGTCTTGTTCGATCAGGCCTTCCGCATCTTTTTCCGCCGCCGTGGCTACATCGATCAGCTTCTGGCGATGATGCTGCCGCAAGCGCCGGCGGCGCCGCAGGCGCCACAGGCCGGCGCCACCCGCGTTCACGAGGCCCTGTTCGCCGGTTTGGATAACAAGCTGAAGAAAGACCGCGAGGTCGAAGTTGACGCTCGCATGACCGTCTCCGACCGCGAGGTGTTGCAAAAGAAGGACTTCGCGCAAATGACCGCGGCGGAAATTGCCGCCGCCAAGGACGCGATGAAGCGCCTAGTGCTGCCGTTCGCGGAATTACGCACGCGGCGTCTTACCCCGCATTTGCACGGTCATTTGATCGATATCCGCCGCACTTTGCGCGCCAGCATGAAAGGCGGCGGCGACTTCATCGACTTGCGCTTTATCGGTCCCAAGACGCGGCCGCCGCCGATCGTGGCGCTCCTCGATATTTCAGGCTCGATGAGCCAATATAGCCGTATCTTTCTGCATTTTCTGCACGCGCTGACAGATGCGCGAAAGCGCGTCAGCACGTTTTTGTTCGGCACGCGGCTCACCAATGTGACCCGCGCATTGCGTGAGCGCGATCCGGACGATGCGCTCGCCGCATGCTCGGCCGCGGTGCCCGACTGGTCCGGCGGTACGCGCATTGCTTCTTCACTGCGCGCGTTTAATAAACTCTGGGCGCGGCGGGTGTTGGCGCAAGGCGCAATCGTGCTCCTTATTACTGACGGCCTGGAGCGCGATGCCGACAACACGCTGTCCTTCGAAATGGATCGGTTGCACCGCTCGTGCCGGCGGCTGATCTGGCTTAACCCGCTGCTTCGCTTCGAGGGCTTCGAAGCACGCGCCCGTGGCGTTAAAGCAATGTTGCCGTATGTGGACGAGATGCGTCCGATTCACAATTTGGAATCCATGGCGGGTTTGGTCGCGGCGCTCGCATATGGCGGCGACGCTACGGTCGATCCGAAACCCTGGCTGCGGAATGTGGCATGAGCCACTATATTGGCAATAATTCTACGCGACGAGAGGCTCGCTATGCACACAACCGATACCGACGTTCTCAAAGCCGCCGAAGACTGGCGCAAAAGCGGCCGTGAGGTCGCGGTTGCCACGGTCGTCGAGACCTGGGGCTCGGCGCCGCGTCCGGTCGGCTCGAACCTCGTCATCGATGGCGAGGGTAATTTCCTCGGCTCGGTATCCGGCGGTTGCGTCGAAGGCGCGGTCGTTACCGAGGCGCTCGACGTGATCGAAACTGGCAAGTCCAAAATGCTGGAATTCGGCGTTGCCGATGAAACCGCCTGGCAAGTCGGGTTGTCGTGTGGCGGCACGATCCGGGTGTTTGTGGAGAAAGTGGAATAACACTGACGACAGACGAAAGACGACGGAAGACAGACGGCTGAAGACACACGCAACCTGATCCGCTTATAACCTCCGTCCTCTGTGGTCCGTCGTCCGTCATCCGGACAGATCATGAAGCTCGACATCCTCACCGCACTCAATGCCGAACGCGCCGCCCGGCGCGCCGCAATCGTCGTCACCAATGTCGATAGCGGCATGCAACGTTTCGTCAAAGCCGCGGATATCGGCAAGGATACGCTGCGCGCCACGCTCGCCGAGCATTTGCGTACCGGCAAGAGCGGCATGGCAGAAACTGCGGAAGGTCGCGTCTTTCTCACTGTCTATGTGCCGGCGCCGCAGCTTGTGATCACCGGAGCGGTCCATATCAGCCAGGCCTTGGCGCCGATCGGTAAGCTGCTCGGCTATGACGTCACCATCGTCGATCCACGAACCGCCTTCGCTTCTTCAGAGCGCTTCCCGGATGTGAAGGTCATCGCTGAATGGCCGGATGAAGCACTGCCGCAGCTTAATGTCGATCGCTATACCGCCTTCGTGGCGCTGACGCATGATCCGAAGATCGACGATCCGGCGCTTCGCCACGCATTGTCGCGCGACTGTTTCTATATTGGCGCGCTGGGGTCACGGAAAACTCATGCCCGGCGCGTCGAACGGCTCAAGGCGCAAGGGTTGAGCGAAGCCGCCATCACGCGCATTCATGCGCCGATCGGGCTCGACATTGGCGCCGTGTCGCCTGCCGAAATCGCCGTCGCGATCATGGCGCAAATCACGGAGCGGCTGCATGAGGCCGCCGATGTCGAACCCGCAAGGACGCGTGCCGCTGCGCCGGCCGCGGCAACGGCCGGATCATGAAATTCGGTGCGGTCCCGCTCAAGGACGCGCTCGGCGCCACCGCCGTGCACACGATTCGCCAGGACGGGCTCGTGCTCAAAAAAGGTACGCCGATCGGCTCGGCGGAGGTCGCGGCGCTAAAGGCGGCGGGGATTAAGGAAATCGTCGTGGCGCGGCTCGAGCCAGGCGACGTTTCCGAAGATGTCGCCGCCGCCGAAATCGCCAAAGTAGTCGCGGGCGAGGGCGTCCACGTTGATCGCGCATTTACCGGTCGCGCCAATTTGTTTGCACAAATAGCCGGCGTTCTCGTTATCGACAAGGATGCGATCGATGGCCTCAATCGCATCGACGAGGCGATCACGTTCGCCACGCTGCCGGCCTTCAAACCAGTGGTCGCCGGCGAGATGATCGCCACCGTGAAAATCATTCCTTTTGCAGTGAGCGGTCAGGCCCGCGATGCCGCGCTCGCCAGCGTGAGCAGTCCGTTGTTACGGGTCGCGTCGTACCGTATTCGCAAGGTCGGCATAGTGTCGACGCTGTTACCGGGACTTGCCAGCAAGGTCATCGACAAAACCTTGAAGATCACCGCGGAGCGGCTGGCGCCGGCCGGTGCAGCAATTATCGCCGAGCGCCGCGTGCCGCACGACCGCGACGCGGTCGCGCGCGCCATCGATGAGGTGCTCAAAGCCGGCGCCGAAATGGCAATCGTGTTTGGCGCTTCCGCAATCGCCGATCGCCGCGACGTCATTCCAGCAGCGCTTGAGGCGATCGGCGGCCGCGTCGAGCATTTCGGCATGCCGGTCGATCCCGGCAACCTGTTGATGATCGGCAGTGTCGGTGCAACGCCGGTGCTCGGCGCGCCGGGATGCGCGCGCAGCCCGAAAGAGAACGGCTTCGATTGGGTGCTGATGCGGCTCCTCGCCGGATTGCCCGTGCAGCGCGAGGATATTACCGGGCTTGGCGTCGGCGGCTTGCTGATGGAAATCGTCACCCGGCCGCAGCCGCGGGAAGAACCGCTGCACGCTCGCCGCTCAATCGCAGCGGTCGTTCTTGCCGCCGGACGATCAAGCCGCATGGGTGGGCCAAACAAACTCCTCGCCGAGATCACTGGCCGGCCGCTTGTTCGCATAGTCGCCGAAGCAGTGCTGGCATCGCGCGCTCGCCCGGTGATCATTGTCACCGGCCATCAACGCGAACGGGTCGAGGGCGTTCTCGCCGGATTGCCGGTCGAGTTCGTACACAATCCGAACTATGCCGACGGTCTCGGTACCTCGTTAAAGACAGGAATCGCGGCATTGCCCGCGAAGGTGGATGGCACGGTCGTCTGTCTCGGCGACATGCCGCAAGTGAATGCCGCCCTGATCGATCGACTTATCGATGCGATCGATCCGGATAAGGGAGCGCTGGTGGCGGTGCCGACCATCGACGCCAAGCGCGGCAATCCGGTGGTGTGGTCGCGCCGATTCTTTCCCGATCTAATGACCGTCGAAGGCGACGTCGGCGCGCGCCACCTGATCGGCCGTTACGGCGAAGCCGTTGTCGAAGTACCGGTGTCCGACACGGCCGTGCTCGCCGACATTGATACGCCGCAGGCGCTTGAGGCGCTCAAAGCGGAGCTCGAGAAGACATAAAACATCGTCATTTGCGCTGCGTCTGCGCCGCGATCTCCTGCACGATTTGCGACCATTTTTGTTGTTCGCTTTGAATCAAGGCCGACAATTCCGCAGGCGACATCATTCGATCGTCGCGACCAAGATCGGCAAGCTTTTTTCGAATTTCGGGATCGTGCATCGCTTTGATTGCGTCGGCATTGGCCTTGGCAACGACGTTGCCCGGCGTTCCCGGCGGCGCAACGAGCGTTTGCCAGCCAACCGATTCGAAGCCGGAAAGCGTTTCCGCGACGGTCGGTAGATTGGGCGTGTTCGCGATGCGATTAGCCGAGGCGACGGCGAGCGGCACCACGTTTCCGGCGTCGATTGCGCCGGCGAGGCCCGAATACGCTTCGAAAACCAAGCCCACCCGCTTGCCCATCATGTCATTAATGATCTGCGGCGTGCCGCCGGTATAGGGCACCATCAACAATTTGATGCCGGCCTGCCGCTGCAGCAGTTCGCCGGTCAGATGCGTGAGCCGGCCGATGCCGTTGACCCCGTAAGACAACTCGCCCGGCTTTTGCTTGGCGAGCGCGATCAAATCCGAAAGGGTTTTCACTCCAAGCCACGGCGCCGCTGCGATCAGCATCGGCGCGCCGCCGAGATAAGCAACCGGTGTGACATCGCGGGGAACCTGAATCGGCAGATTTTCCGCGGTTCCGGGAAGCGCGACGAACGCCGACAGCGCCATCACGCCAAACGTATAACCGTCGGGAGCGGCGGTTGCGGCGGAGCGCGCGGCGATGGCGCCGCCCGCGCCCGGCTGATTGACCACGACGGCTTGCTCGCTCCAGATTCGGCTCAAGCCTTCGGCAATGAGGCGCACCGGAACGTCGATGGCACTTCCGGGCGCTGAATCCGTAACGAACCGGACCGGACGGTTGGGGTAGTCCTGCGCTGGCGCAGACGAAATGGAGGCGGTGAACGCCGACAACAGCGGTAGCAAAGCGATGGCTATCCGGCACCTTGATGCGTGCATTAATGGCCCCAAATAGTCTGAGAGTGAGCTTGCGATCCGCTTCATGCGGCGTTGCGCGATCCCTAACCTCTATCGCGGAATGGATGGCGAGGAAATGCCGGGCTGTGCATCGCATACGAGGACATGAATAGCCTGATCAAAGCGCGGACCTGAGCGGTGCGGCGGGGCAGGTCTGCAAGAACCGAGTAGGCGAGCGGTTGCCGTCCACGCTATAGCTTTGAGTGCATCGGGCCAGGAAATTGCGATGAGCTTCTCAACCACGGCTGATCTGGACCGCTCCACCGAAAGAGCGCGGCGGCTCGGCATCGGCTTTCTAAACTGGGCGCACGCGCTCGATCATTTCGTTATTTTGATCTATCCCACCGTCGTCATCGAGCTTGCGGCCGTTTACGACCGTTCCTATGCGACTTTGATCGCGCTTTCGACCGCCTCCTTTGTCGCTTTTGGCTTGTTCTCACTGCCGGCCGGGTGGCTTGGCGATCACTGGAGCCGGCGCAATTTAATGATCGCCTTCTATTTCGGCTGCGGCATATCCCTGGTCGCGGCGGCATTCGCGCCGTCCTTGACGATGCTAGCGACTGCGCTGTTCTCGCTCGGCATGTTTGCCGCCATCTATCATCCGGTCGGCACCGCCATGATTATCGAGCAGGCTAAAGAGCGCGGCCGTACGCTCGCCTTCAACGGCGTCTGCGGCAATTTGGGCGTATCGCTTGCGGCCGGAATCACCGCGGCGCTGACCGCCATATTGTCCTGGCGTGGCGCATTTCTTGTCCCCGGCATCGTCTGCATCGCCACTGGTGCGATTTATTGTTGGCTCGGCCCGCCCGAGCGGCGTCACGCCGCCGCGCGCTCGCGCGCGCCGGACGTTTTGCTGTCACCCACGATTGCGGCCATCATTGCTGTACTGTTCGTCATTGTCGCGCTGAGCGCCGGCTTGGTGTTCAACACGATCTCGGTCGCGCTGCCAAAAATTGTCGACGATCGGGTAGGCACCGGCATTTCGCTGATGCTGGTCGGCGGCTTGACGACCGCGGTTTTTCTGTGCGGCGCAATCGCTCAGATTACCGTCGGCCGCCTCGTCGAGCGTATTCCGCCGCACATCTTGTTCGCTGCGATTGCGATCATGCAATTCAGCGGCGTGGTCTGGTCGGCTTACGCCAGCGGAGCGACGCTGCTCGTCGCACTCGCCTTTACCATGGCGGCAATCTACGGCCAGATCACCGTTAACGATCTGCTCATTGCGCGCTATACCGCGGATGCGTGGCGCGGACGCGTCTACGCGGTGCGCTATTTCATCACCTTTATGGTTTCCGGCGCAGCGGTGTCGATGATTGCGGTGCTCTATGGCCGCGGCGGCTTTGGCCTTGTGCTCGGCGTTACGGCAGTTGTCGCCATGGGTTTCCTTATCGCCGCCATCGCGATTGCAATTTTCGCCAACGGCGTGGAGAGGGCGAGATTGCCGCAGCCGGCGGAGTAGGCCGCGCGGCGGGCGCTGCGGTGATCAATCACGTGCCCTTGACCATGTTATCTCCACGGCCATGGATAGGCGCCGGCCGGCTGCGCGATTCGTCGTTGCTGCGCATAGCCGGGCCAATGCGGATTCGCTGAGCAGGATCCGCCGTTGCCCTGGATCTCGACTCGTCAAGCGTTCGAACCCGGCATGGCGGCCGGCGTGGCCACAGAGCAACACAGGCCGGAAATCTTCGAGATGTTCGGTGATCTGCGGAATTTTACGGCCTCTTGGTGGTCGTGAACTATAAGTTCTGGTGACCGCTGGCCTGACCGCCGCGCATATGTTGGCTGACGCACTGCCGTGTGTCCAGTCATGTGCGGGCTGGCGCATTTACCCTAGGCTCGCCAATGGCGAGCCACGGTGGACGAAGAACGAGCGGGCAACGGGAGGGGGCGGTGCAGTCATAAGGACCCCCCTTGTGGGGCGATCCGTGGAAGCGGATCGGAAGGGGGGTGGTGTATGTTGCCGAGTCGCCCCCCTTCCATATCCTCGCCTGCAAGCTTGTACTCGGGCGCGTGCAAGCGCGACCCGGGTGCGGGAAAGTGTTTTAGAGCACCGCGCGGCGTCTGCGCGTTCTCATTTACGCCGCCGTTCGCGCGGCCAGCGCCATGCCGATCATTGCGACTCCCCCGAACAACAGGTTGATACCGACCAGCAAGCCCAGCGCCCAGGTCGCCGTTTCCGGCAGGCCCGCAAAAATGATGCCGGCAAGAATGAGATCGACAATGCCGCTAGCCAGCATCCAGCCCCAACGGCCAGAAAGCTGGGCGCGATGCTCGAACGCGTACATCAGCGTGACGATGCCCTCGACCAGGAAGAACGCGATCAGCAGCAGCGTAAGCGACACCGTCCCGCTGATTGGCCAGAGGATCAGCACGATTCCCGCCGCGATCCCGACCACGCCCGAGAGCAATGACCACCAGAAGCCTGGTGCGTTGCGCATCCAGAACGTCGTGATCAGTCCGACCACGCCGCTGATCAGGAATAGCCAGCCGATAAACAGTGTGAACGCCAGCGTTGCAATCACCGGCACAATGATGGCGGCGGCGCCAAGAACGAGAAGAATAATACCTTCGACCAGAAACAGCACCCAGTGCTCATGAATAGTGCTGACGACCGCGCGCCGCATTTGATCGCTTGGTTCCTGCTGGTAGATTGTCATAATCCGCTCCTCTGATAATGGCTGGTTCTGCCCCGCGCGATCGGCGCGGCATTGGAACGATCTGCAAGCGGTAGTGTTACACAAAAGCGCTTCGCATAAGGTAGCCATTTTTACGGAGCCGGTGATCTTGCATTGGCGCAGTGATGCACTTACGTAACATTAGTGACGTGAGCAGCGGCTCCGTCACGGGACGGCCACGATGACGATGGGCGACGCCGGATGTACGCGCGCCTCTTCGTTCGTGGCCGTTAGCATTTCGGATGTCAGATGTCAGACGACGGATATTGGAGTTCCTCTGATCTCTGACATCTGATCTCTATCGTCTCGCTTTGCTCTACTTGCCCACCGCCTCAACCAGCGCCATCGCGCCCGCCGGCGCGCGGATTTTGCCCTCATGAATCACATAAGCGAATACTTCGCGGGGTGTCTCGTCCCGTCGTGGCGCACCCACGCGCGGCAAATCGGCGGGATCCTTGCCTTCAGCCCAGGCGCGCAGTCGACGCGCCCAGGCCTCGATCTCTTTCGTCGGATAGGCGGTCGCTGTCGTGTCCTTGCCGCGTTGCAGCCGCGCATAAATGAACTTGCCGGTCGCATCGGCAATGTTGGGATATTTCACGTGGTCGGTGTAAACGACCGGCATGCCAAATTTGCGCAGCAGCGCGATGAATTCAGCGTTGCGGAAGCTGTCGTGGCGGACCTCGATGACGTGGCGCAGCTGATGCCCCGCGAACTTTCCCGGCAGCAATTCGAGGAACGCGCCGAAATCGCCCGCCTCGAATTTTTGGTCGGAGCGAATTGCCACAATAGGGGGCCGAGCCTTTCGCCCAATTCGGTTACCCCGGAATCGAGGAACCTTTTGATCGAATCGCCCGCTTCCTTGAGCACGCGCCGATTGGTCGCGAAACGCGGACCCTTGAGCGAGAACTTAAAGGTCTTCGGTACTTCGCTGGCCCATTTGCGAAACGTCGCCGGCGTCTGGGTGCGGTAGAACGTGCCGTTGACCTCGATCGAGGTCAGCCGTTCCGCGGCATAGGGCAGCTCTTTCGCATGAGGCAGGCCGTTGGGATAGAACACGCCGCGCCACGGCGCGAAGGTCCAGCCGCCGATGCCGATATAGATTGGACCGAGTTTGGCAGTCATTTGCCTGTCATTGACGCCTGTTAGGGGTTGCGTTGCAAGTGGCGATGGTGAGTTGCGTAGCGCCATCGCCGTTTGCAATTCGAGCATGTTCTTTCGAACATGCTCTAGACGGCCACGGTGACGGGCGACGCCGGATGAACGCGCGCCTCTCGCTCGTGGTCGTTTCTGTTTCGGACTGCAGACAACGGACGACAACAGGGCAGGGCATCCAATCCGTCCTCTGTCATCTGCCCTGTTGTCGTCCCGAAAGCAAAAGGCCCGGGATCGCTCCCGGGCCTTCGCATTCCAGAGTGCGAATGGACTTAGAAGTCCATTCCGCCGCCGCCGGGTGGCATCGCCGGCATTTCTTTCTTCTTCGGCAGTTCGGCCACCATCGCCTCAGTGGTGATGAGCAGCCCCGCGACCGAAGATGCGCCTTGCAGCGCCTGGCGCACGACCTTGGTCGGGTCGATGATGCCCTTCTTCACTAGGTCGCCATATTCGGCGTCCTGAGCGTCGAACCCGAACGCATACTGGTCCTTTTCCAGGATCTTGCCGACGACGACCGAGCCGTCCTCGCCGGAATTGATGGCGATCTGGCGCGCCGGAGCTGAGAGCGCCTTGCGCACGATGTCGACGCCATGCTTCTGGTCTTCGTTCTGCGTGCGCACGCGCTTGAGCGCCTCGGTGGCGCGAAGGAGCGCGACGCCGCCGCCGGGCAGGATGCCCTCTTCGACCGCCGCACGGGTCGCATGCATCGCGTCGTCAACGCGATCCTTGCGCTCCTTCACCTCGACCTCGGTGGCGCCGCCGACGCGGATCACCGCGACGCCGCCCGCGAGCTTGGCCAGCCGCTCTTGCAGCTTCTCGCGGTCGTAGTCGGAGGTGGTCTCCTCGATCTGCGCCTTGATCTGGGTGATGCGGTCCTCGATGTCCTTCTTCTTGCCCGCGC
>Ga0182037_10000424_pt1 | contig 20295 bp, 17 predicted proteins | sample sta12Cox44000082_FD_125974 | JGI IMG/M metagenome (GOLD analysis project Ga0182037, IMG submission 125974) | Lab enrichment of tropical soil microbial communities from Luquillo Experimental Forest, Puerto Rico - statoxic.12C.oxic.44.000.082 | ecosystem: Environmental > Terrestrial > Soil >... | reverse complement strand
GGCACGCGCGAACCTGTGAGGACTGAGGAGTTAAGCGTAGTGAACGCGGAGACGACCATCGCCGCGGTGATCCACGCGGCGGCGCGCGCTCCGGCGAAGACACGCACGGTTTCCGAGGCCACGTTTTGCGCTGCGGCCACCGCCTCGGCGGGAAGCACCCGAAAATACACGGCGTTCGCCAGCAGATAAATCACGCCCACCGTCATGGTCCCGCCCACCAGCGCACGCGGAATGTTTTTTTGTGGGTTGACGATTTCCGAACCGGCAAACGTCAAATCCATCCACCCGTCGTACGCCCACAACGCGCCGACCATCGCGGTCAGAAATCCCGAGAGCAGGCCGACACTTAAGGAGTGCGGGAAAAACGGCTGGGCGCTTGCTGCTCGTTTTCCTGCGAACAGGAAACCGAGAACGACCACCGCGAGTATTGCGCCTATTTTCAAGGCGGTCAGCACCACCTGCAACCGACCGGCCAACCGCACGCCGACATAGTTAATAAAGCTCATGAAGGCGATTGCGGCGGCGGCCAAAGGTTGTGCCCAGGTGAATGCGAATTCGGAGCTGCGACCGATGAACGGCACGTGGAAGTGCAAAGTGAAAATGGCGGTGTGCACCCCGGGCACAAAAAAGCTCAGGAAGATCAGAAAACCCGCAGCAATGGTGGCAATGGATGAAGGCTTGCCGACCAAGTTGTTCATCCACCCGAACAGGAAACCCCACACCGGCCCCAAGCCGCGCCTGAGGTAAATGTATGCTCCCCCGGCCTCGGGCATGGCGGCGCCCAGTTCCGCGATCGTCAATGCGCCGAACAGAGAAAGCGCTCCGCCCACCATCCAGACCAGGAAGACGAGTCCCACCGAGCCGGTGGCGCGCGTCATCGCGCCCGGCACGAGAAATACGCCGGTACCAATGATGTGGCCGACCACCATCGCCATGGCGGCCCACGCGCCGAGCCCCTCGACCAGCTGCGGCTTCTCTTCGCTCATGTTCCTCCGCCTTCGTTTGCTCTGGAGACGGCTTGGCTTTCTCTTTCTCGGCGACCTTAGCACATCTGCTGCGTTATCTTTTATCCCCTCGAAGAGTTGGCATTCCACGCGTGGCGCGGCTCGTAAGCGATCCAACGAGAAAGGTCGCGCCGGCGCCGATAAGCACATACCACGTAAAGGCCACCTGGGTGAACTGGAAAACACTTAAGACCACCGCCAGTCCCGCGAACATTCCGATGAGTGCGCCGCGGGCATTTGCGCCGCCATCGAAAGTTCCCAGTAAAAACAACCCAAGCAAGCTGCCAAAGGGAAGCGACGCCACGGTCAGCCCCGCTTCAAGCAACGGCCCCCATTTCACGAGCCCGAAGCCCAACAGCACGAAGCCCCACACCAGGGTCATGCCGCGCGACATGCGCAAGAACTGGCGCGCGTCGGTGCCTTGTCCGCGAAGCTTTGCGAAATCGAGCACGCTCGAAGCCGCTAGTGAATTGAGCGAGCCACTGGCATTGGACATGGCCACGGCGATGATCGACGCCAAAAGCAGGCCCGCGAGCCCGACTGGCATTTCACGCACAAGAAAAAGCGGCAAGAGGCGATCCGTCCTGGCGCCGGGAGCGAGCAGTGGCGTGTGCTGCGCAAAGACATAAAGCGCTACGCCAATCAGCAAAAATACGATGAACTGCACAAGGACGATGACGCCGCTACCGAGCAACGCCCGGCTGCTGTCGCGCTCCGATTTGGCCGCAAGCAACCGCTGTACGATGGTCTGGTCGGTGCCATGGCTCGCCATGGTGAGAAACGCGCCGCCGATGAGCCCGGACCAAAACGTATATTTTGTCGCGAGGCTCCAGGAGAAATCGACGAACTGAAGTTTGTGTCCCGCGGCGGCCGCGACTTGCGACAGTTCGCTCCAGCCGCCGGGAATCCGGTCGAGCAGCAGGGCCAGGGTAATCGCACTGCCGGTTATATACACGAGCAGTTGCGCCACATCGGTCCAGATCACGGCCTTCATGCCGCCTTCGAGGGTGTACAAGATGGTTAGGGAAATGACGATTACCACCGCCAGGCGCTCCGAAGTGCCGAGCACCACACTGACAACGAGAGCGATTGCCGAGACGCGCACGCCTTCGGCGATAGCGCGCGTGATGAGAAACGTGCTGGCCGCCACCGCACGCATCTTTTCACCGAAGTGTTTCTCGATGACCGCGTAGGCGGTGAAAAACTCTCCGCGGAAATAGCCGGGCAGCAGGAACAACACGATCAGAACGCGACCGATTAAATAGCCGAACACCAGTTGAATGAACGTCAGGTTCCCCGCATAGGAAATGGCGGGCGTTCCGATGATGGTGAGCGTGGAAGTTTCCGTGGCCACGATGGAAAAAGCCAGTGCCCACCACGGCGCGGTTCGCCCGCCCAGAAAATATTCGCGGCCCGCGGCTTGCGTGTCTCCCGAGGCGTTAGCCTGCGCGCGGCGCCGGAAGCGCATCCCAAGCGCTGTCACTCCGAGGAGGTAAGCGATGACAATCGTGAGGTCGAGGGGATGAATGCGCATCGCGCAGAGATTATCCGTGGTGCCGTAAAACCTCGCCCTTCGGGGCGGGGATAGAACCGACCGGTGACCACCTTAAAACGCTAAGGCGGGGTTTCTGCTGCTCGATGTACTCTTTCAATGAGCTGATGGGGCACCGCCACAACTAGCAGCGAAATACGATTGCGACCAGAGAACATCTTTGCCCATACTTTTTTTTCGATGTCAGGTTCGTGGCCGAATTTCGCTTGGCATGAGCATAGAATAATACGGGTTTTGTATTGTCAAGACGAACGTTTAATGGAATGTTCAGATAACGCCGGTATCCGAATCGCCGGCAACGAGAAAAATTGCAGGGAGTGCGCGACGTGTCGAGAGCTGTAGTTTCTTGAAAAGGCGCAGAAGCGTATTCGTCGAGCACAACGTCCGGTAGCACGTCGCCGGAAGCTCTCGAAGGGCTCCGAAGAAAGCGGTTCACGGAAGCTACTTCATCACCGCAAAAAGGCTGCTGTAGGCATCGGTCCAAAGTTTTATGCGGGTGCTGCCGTCGGCCGGCTTCCCCGCTTTCTCGATGTCGGGAAGTTCTGAAAACAGGCCGCGGTTGGCAAGCAAAACCCATCGGGACAAGAAGATTTCCTTCGCATCGTCATCCGGATTGACGATGAGCAAGGCGTCTTTGCCGAGTTTCACTGCCGCGGCGGCCACCACCGGTTCCAGATGTAAATACCGGTTCGAAACGTGGACCGCCAAGATTCCGTCCGCCCGCAGATGGCGAAAGTAGAGTTGAAGGGCCTCGACGGTCAGCAGGTGGACGGGAATGGAATCGCTAGAGAAAGCATCCACGGCCAAAAGATCAAAATGCTGCGGCGGCTGGCGTTCCAGCGTCAAACGCGCGTCGCCCAATTCAATAGCAACGTGCGCTTTCGAATCCCGCAGAAAACGGAAGTCCTGCTCTGCGAGCTTCACAACCAAGGGGTTGATGTCGTAGAAAGTGTAGTTGTCCCCCGGCCGGCCGTATGCCGCGATGGTACCGACGCCGAGGCCAACGACGCCAACGCGCAAGGGGCGGCGCGTACCCAAGGAGCGCAGCGCCACGCCGACTCCGGAATTCCTGGAGTAGTAAGAGGTCGGCTGATCGCGCCGCGAAGGAGCCAGAAACTGCAGTCCATGGCTGATGGTTCCGTTGGTGAGTCGGCGGAAGCGAAGATCATCGTGTTCTGCTGGGGAGTCGCCTTTGAGCAACACGACGTTCGGTGCGGCTTCATCGCTCTCGCGCAAAACGCCATAGAAATTCCGCACCATTCGCTTGCTTTCCTTTGATTCGTCCCGCGCGAGAACGAAAACGCTAACGATCAGCACGGCCACCAATGCGTTCGTGACCCACCAAGCCGGTCGCCAACCAGCCTGGTGAAACGGACTCGCTGGGTCGCGGCGATGGACCAGAATGATCAGCAAGGCGCAGAACGCCAAGCCGACGTGCAATTCGTAGAATCCCGAGAAGATTTGCGGAGCGAGGATGGCCACGAACGCCGCGCCGGCAACGCTTCCTAGCGAACTGAGAAAATAAAATGACGTGAGCTGCGCGGGGTCGGGCTTTAACCGCGCCAATTCGCCATGACAGAACATGCAACACACGAACAGGCCCACGCAAAAGAGCGCGATCATGAGCCAAAAAGGAAGCGCGCCCAACGAGAGCGAGAGGGCATACGCCATGCCACCCAAAGCCACGCCGAGCAAGCGCAGGAGAACGGTGCGGGGATACCAGCGGCTGCTTTCGAAACACAGAATGAAGCTCAGCATATACAAACTCAGCGGAATCACCCAGAGGAGCGGTACCGCCGCGATGTTTTGCGAAATGTGATTTGTTACGGCCAGCAAGAGCGCCGAGCTGCACGCAGGGAGTGCCGTCCAGAGCGCTCGTGCGTGCCAGTCAGAAGGCGTGGCGGGTGCTGCCAACGAGCGCGCGACGGCTCCGCGCTGCGAGACGGCAATCACGCCGCATGCCAGGGCGAAAGTCGCGTATCCTAACGACCAACCCCAGCCTTGCCGCACCGTAGACCATCGTGGCTCGACCAGGGTAGGGTAACTTAACAGACCCAGCAGCGAGCCGGCGTTCGAAAGCGCGTAGAAACGATAGACGCCGCTTTCCTCCCTTGTGCTTGCCAGCCAGGCTTGCAGAAGCGGGCTTGTAGCGCAGAGTAAAAAGAACGGGAAACCCACCGTCAGCGCCAGCACCCATAAAATGTGCAACGCTGGGTGTTCGGGTCCTGGCGGTTTCAAAGAATCTTTCGGCAGAATCGGCAGCACCAGCAGGCTGGCGGCCAGAAGACCTGCGTGAAGCCAGCCCTGCGTCCGTTGTGCAAAGTGGCGCAGCAGATGCGCGTAAAGATACCCAAGCAGGAGCGCCAGTTGAAAGAATAAGAGGCAAACCAGCCAGACGGCGGCGACCCCTCCGAACCAAGGGAGAATCAGTTTGGCAACGAGCGGTTCCACCTGAAACATCAGAAACGCACTCACGAAAATCGTCAGCGCGTTAAGGAACCTCCATTTTGAGTGGCCAGCTATTTCGAGGGGTGCATCGTCAGCTGCGGCTTCGACGAACATTTTCTGGGGAGAGAGTTCAGCCTCTAACTCGGCCAATTTCTGCCTTCGCTTTCACACGAACCACTTGCGGGAATTACCCATCCGGCTTTCTCCGCGGTATGAGCGGACGCGAAAGACGGCCTTATCGGGTAGCTGTCGACGTCGCTCCATCGCGGGAGATAAATCCCTGCTGCCGTGCGGCCACTAGGCACCGCCAGCCGGGCATAACTTGTACTACTGCCATCGGCTGACCGCAACTGTTTTAACGCAGGTTTCCGTGCCATTCGCGATTATTCATGACGCAGCGCCACCATCGGATCCACTTTCGTCGCTCGTCGGGCTGGTACCGAACAGCCGAGCGTAGCCGCAATTGCCAGAACCATCACAATTCCGACAAAGGTCAACGGATCGCTCGGCGACACACCGACCAACACCGCGCAACAACCGCGTCACCGCCAAAGCTAGCAGCAGCCCAATCACCTCGCCGGGCGCCAGCGGCCGAACCCCCTGGCCAAAGACCAGCCGCGCGACGTCGCCGCGCGACGCGCCCGTAGCCATCCGCAAGCCAATTTCCCGAGTTCGCTGGCTCACGGCGTGCGCAATCACGGCGTACAAACCAATCGCGGCCAGCGCCGTGGCTACTCCTGCAAAGACGGTGCAGATCGCTCCAAACAGGCTCACGGTCAATCGGCTTTCCGCAATGCGCTGTTCGAGGGATCGCACGTCATCCAGAGCCAGGTTCTCGTCCGGAAGCGCGCTATGGTCGCTCAAATTCACCTAGTGAACTGATAAGCAGCCAACCCTGCAAGTGACTTCACCTGCGCTCGAAAATCGCGAAAGTCCGGGTACGAAGCGCCCCATTCCTGGCTGCGCCCCGTGTTGACCGAGTTCACGATCACGACGCGGTCGGGGTGGTCCAATCCGAAATCCCAGGTCAGCGCGCCTTTCACGATCGAGTACATCGCCGTGTCCGCGCCGATGCCCAGCGCCAGCGCGATCACTGCCACTGCGGTAAATCCCGGGTTTTTGATGAGCAGACGCACGCCGAGTCGAAGGTCGCGCGCCACATGATCCACGAGGCGCAACGCCAGCGCGTCGCGGCACTCTTCCTTGGCGCGCTCGACGCCGCCAAATTCGATGCGCGCGCGCCGCAAGGCTTCTTCGCGAGAAACCCCGCTGCCCACCAAATCCTCGGCGAAGACCTCGATATGGAAGCGCAACTCCGCATCCATCTCGCGTTCCATGCGCGAGCGCCGCACCACGGCGCCGAACCACGAGCGAACCCGGCGCAACATCGTCGTACTCCCTCCACTTCACTCGACCTCGGCAGGTGCCCGGTAATCTCCGCCGTCACTCGTACCTCAGCGCCACCATCGGATCGACTTTCATCGCTCTCCGCGCGGGCCAATAGCACGCGAGCAATGCAACGAGGACGAGCAGGAGGGCGACTGCGACAAACGTTGCCGGATCGCTGGCCGCTACGCCAAACAGGAGGCTGGTCATCAATCGCGTCAAGGCAAAGGCGCCGCCCAAGCCGATGACCACTCCCACCAGGGCCATCTTCACGCCGTGCCTCAGAACCATGTTCAGCACCTGTCCAGGGTGCGCTCCGAGGGTCAGGCGAATCCCAAATTCGCGCCGGCGTTGCGACACCGTGTAAGAAATCACGCCATAGATGCCTATCATCCCCAGCACCAGCGCCAGGGCCCCCGCGATCCCGAGCATCACCAATGTAAAGGAAGTGCGCGTCACGGATTTGTCGAAGACTTCCTGCATCGTCCGTACCGACGCCAGCGGCAGGGTGGAGTTCACCGACCACACTGCCTGATGGACCTCGTTCAGAAACCTTCGAGACCCCGCGCGCTCGCTTCGTAAGACGAAAGTTACGGTCCTCACTGCGTTCAGGTTGCCGGGCCCGTAAAGGTCGCTCATCAGCGAAGGCCAATACGCGGTTTCGGGCGCCTTGTCCTGGACACCGTTTTCACGCACGTCCTCGATTACGCCGATGACCTCGTGCCACGGCATGGATGGGAATTCCCTTAATTGCTTGCCTATCGCCGCGGAGGGCGTGCCCCACATCTCGCGAGCCAGGTTCTCAGAAACCATCACCACCGGCCGAAGACCGTACACCTCCGTCCATGTCAATCCACGACCGGCCACGATGCGCGTGCCCGCAGTGCGAAAGAAATCCGGTGACACGTGCTTGAATAGCCGGAGTGGCGGAATCACGTCATCAGAATAAACCTTGTCCCGCGCATAAATTGCATCCCACGGCGCGTCGAACCCTTCCATGGGCATCTTGCTGATGAATCCAGCGGATCTCACACCTGGGATTGCGGCAAGGTTGTCGACAATCTCGTTTTGTATTCGCGTGACTCGCTCCGGTCCCTTTACCAGCGAATCCGGAATGGAGATTCGCAGTGCCTGAAGATGCTCCCCATCGGTGAATCCCGGTTCGATTCTGCGCAATGCCTGGAACGTGCGAATCATTAAACCGGCGCTCACGAGCAATACCAAAGCCATCGCCAGCTGGCCTACCGAAAGAACGCTTAGCGCGCGGTGGCGCTCCCGGCTCACGCTCATCGAACGCCCCGCGCTCCCGAGAGCTAACGATGCTCGTGACCCGGAGTATTTCAACGCGGGAATGAGTCCGAACAACAGACCAGAGAGCAGCGAAAGAAGTACACCAAATCCGAACGCCCGCGTATCCAGCGAAATCTCGCTTAGACGAGGGAAGTTGGCCGGACCCACGGCTAATAACAGGCGCACGCCGCCATTGGCGAACGCCACACCAAGCGTGCCGCCCAGCAGCCCAAGCATCAGGCTCTCGATGAGAAGTCCTCGGACGATTCGTCCTCTCCCCGCGCCGAGCGCCGCGCGCACGGCCAACTCCCGCTGTCGCGCCTCTCCTCTCACCAGCAACAAATTCGCTACGTTGGCGCAGGCGACCAGCATCACCACGCCAATCGTTCCCATCACGACCCACAGGAAATCGCTGGTGTTGCCGAGCACCTCTCGCTTCAGCGGACGAATCTTGGGCGTGATTTTCCACGTCTTGTAAACATGCGGATCGGTGTGGGGCCCGTTCGACCAAGAGTCCATCCAGATCGGCAGCATGCGTGCCAGATCCGCATCGGCTTCTGCCAGCGTGACGCTGGGTTTCAGCCGGGCGATCCCTTGATACCCGAATCCTGCCAGAATGAGTTTTCCGCGTTCGAACGCGAGTGGCATGACCACGTCGAATTCCGCGTCGACGAGGCGAAACCCTTCCGGCATGACCCCCACGATTTCGCGAGGGCGCGAATCCGCCGTAAGATTGCGTCCCACCGCCGAGCGATCACCGCCGAACCGGCGCTGCCAATAGCCGTAGCTCAGCATCACTCTTTCCGGCCCGCCCGGAATTTGGTCCGCCGGCGAGAGCCATCGGCCAATTTCGGGTGGAACGCCAAGCGTCTGAAGAACACCGTCGCTGATCTCGACCGCGCGCACCTGCTCCGGCTCGGCCAGGCCGGTAACGTTCGCCGTTCCCATGACCCACACCCCCAAGGATTGAAACGCGTGGTTTTGTTCGGCGTAGGTGAAATACATGGAGGGCGAGAGAAGCAAGCCATTTTCGAAGTCCGCGAGTCCCGCGGCGCCGGGCGCAAGTTGGTGGAGCGCAACCAGCTCCTCGGCCTTCGGACAATTCAGCGGCTTCAACAACACGCTATTCACAATACTGAACACGGCTGTGTTGGCGCCGATGCCTAGAGCGAGGGTCAGAGTGGCCACGCCAGTAAAACCAGGCGTTTTGCCTAACATGCGCAAGCCGAATCGCCAATCTTGCAGGAGGCTATCGATGAGGCGTACACCTCGTGCTTCGCGGCATTCTTCCTTGGCACTCTCGAACCCGCCAAACTCGATGCGTGCTCGCCGCAGCGCCTCTTCGCGTCGAACGCCACTGCGCGCCAAATCCTCCGCGAACGCCTCAATGTGGAAGCGCAGCTCTGTCTCCATCTCGCGTTCCATCCGCGAACGCCGCAACAAGGCGCGCAACCACGATTGGAGTCGGCTCCAAGACTTCATGTTTCCTCCTGTCAGGACGAACGCAAGCTAACCGCGGTCATCGCCGGCATCACTCGTATCTAAGGGCCACCATGGGATCCACCTTCGTCGCACGGCGTGCCGGGACATAACCCGCGAGCAACGCCACCGCAATCCATAAAAGCGCTGCTCCGCCAAAAGTCAGCGGGTCGGCAGGGTTGAGGCCGGAGAGGAAGCGTGACAACGACCGCGTAAGCGCGACCGAACCAAGTGTCCCCGAGACCACTCCCAGCAAAGTGATCTTCATGCCTTCCCGCAAAATGAGCGGGTACACCTCGCCGGAAGGAGCGCCCAGCGCAATGCGTAACCCGATCTCCTGTGTGCGCTGAGCAGCGTGAAACGCCATTACGCCATAGAGGCCGACAGCGGCGAGCAGGAGCGCCAGCATGCCGAAGACGATCAACACCGCGGATTCCGGAGCGCTCCACGTGCGCAGCCAGCGGTTCTAAAGCAAAGATGCGCACACCAGCGCTCTCCGCACGGACTGCGGAACGAATCCTAGGGGCCACGGTTGCGGCGTCGGTGGACGTCTCCACGACCAGCGTGGCAAGGCCGGTGTATCTCTGTGCAAACGGCCGGTAGAAATGCGGTCGTTTGTGGCCCGATGGCAAGAGCCCGTAGCCGTGCAGCGGGCCTAGCGAGACCGCTTTGAGGATCAGCATGTCCAGCGTGCCCTGCAGCAGATCCATTTGTTTTTTGTCCATGCAGCGTCTCTCCTAGATGGCCTAGGAATCTAGCGCGGCTCCCCTAGACTGTCAAGGAGAAGAAAGGATGGCTTACGACTTCGAGGAAATTCCCGCGGTTTCCTTTTCGTTGCCGACCATCTCCATAGGGTGACTGGACGCTTGAAAGCGAAATTTTCGGCAATCCCAAGGGCACGGCATCCGTCCAACTCCTAGATATCGGTCGGACTCACTGCGTCCTTCCTTTTCCGCGCCGTGTCCTGGGTGCGGCATTCGTTCGAACGCTACAAACTTCAGGCACTCGCGTGACTCGTCGAAGCATCAGGTGGCCCGGGTGACTTGGGGTGTTTAATAGCCACTTAACTTGAGAAAGGGGACTCCTGTCCAAATCAGGATTCGATTGTCGCTGAATAATACTTGTCTTACGGCTGAGGTATCCCCTTCGAGAGTCGCCTTCTCGTTGCTGTTTCCTTAGAGCACCACGCCAAACGTGCGCATCCTTTGTTAAGATCAGCTCCAAAGGGCGGCGTTCTCCTTTATGCTCTTCCCATGCGCTATGTCCTTGGATTTGATGGAGGCGGCACAAAGACGGAATGCGTCCTGATGGACGAAACCGGTGCGATTCTAGCTCGCTCCCGCTCCGGCGCATCGAACGCCGTCAACGTGGGAGCGGCAGCTTCCGCCGCAGCCCTCGCGGAGGCGGGCAAGGAGGCGCTCCGCTCGGCTGCGAAGTCGGCTTGCGATGTCGCTCACATTTTGGCTGGCGTTTCTGGCGCAGGCGAGCCCTCGGTTCGCGCGGAAATTCATGCGAATCTCAAATCCGTCTTTCCCGCGGCTACCATTGTTGTTACCAGTGACTTAGTTCTTTCTCTCGCCGCTACCGGGGAAATCCCGAGCGTCGTGGTGATCGCCGGCACAGGCTCTGCCGTGCTCGGCCGAACGTCCCGGCTCAAGGTTGCTCGCGCGGGCGGATTTGGCCCCGTCATTGGCGATGCGGGAAGCGCCAACGACATCGGGAGAAAAACCGTGGCGCGGTGTTTCCAGAAGGTCCTCAACCAAGAAACGTTTCCGCTGACCGACGAGATCTGCCGTACTTTCCATTGCACGTGGTCTCAATTCGTCGATCGCGCGCGCGAACAACCCACGGTCACCTTCCCGAAAGTGTTTCCTATCGTTGCGAACGCCGCCGAATCCGGGGACCCTTCTGCACGAGCGATACTCCTTATGGCGGCCGCAAATCTGCTGGAACAGGTCCGCGAAGTAATCGACCATCTCCAGTTGCGGAACACAAACCTCTTCCTTGCCAAGACGGGAGGGGTGTTCGACGGCAGTCCTTTTCTGAGCGAACAATTCGACCTTCTGCTCCGCCAAATGGTCCCCAACGCCCGGCCCGGCCCGCTCCCCCGGCCAGTTGCCGAATCGGCGGCGATACTCGCTCGCGACGCCTTGACGAGCCCGCTCGAAATCCCGGAAAGTTAATGCATGCCCGAGTTTATCGCCCCCGAACCTGTGGCCCCGGATCTCGGACGCGCACGCGTCGCCACCGGCGATGAACTGGCCGCGCTTCTGCATCATCCTTCCGCAGACGTGCTGCTGGCGCTGCTCGACAATCCCGCCCTCGACGAACCTCAGCTTTGTTTGCTGCTGGAACGAAAAGATCTCCCCGGCCAAGTTCTCGAAGAGGCGGGCAAGCGCAAGCCGCTGCTCAAAAACTATCGGGTCAAGCGCGCTCTCTGTTTTCATCCCCGCGGGCCGCGTCTGGTCACTCAACGCCTGATTCGTGAGCTCTATCTGATGGATCTCGTTCAACTGGCGCTTTCGCCCACCGTCCCTGCGGAACTGAAGCGCAACGCCGAAGAACAGCTGCTCATGCGCCTTCCGCAGATTCCGCTGGGTCAGAAGATCACGCTGGCGCGACGCGGTCCTGGTCGCGTTGCTGGCGCGCTGTTGGCGGAAGGTCATCCTCAACTGCTCTCGGTAGTCCTCGACAATCCTTATTTGACCGAAGCGCAAGTCCTGAAAGCTCTTTCCCGTGAGAAACTCCCGTCCGGAGTGGTACCGGCGATCATTCATCACCGCAAATGGTCCATCTCCTATAACATTCGAATCGCCGTGCTCCGACAGCCTAGTGCGCCCCTGACCACGGTTCTTTCTTATCTGCCTCAGCTCACCGTTTCCGACCTCCGCGAGCTGGCTGCTCCCGGTATTGTTCCGGAAACCCTCCGTCGCTACATCCAAGCCGAAGTCCAGCGCCGGCTCGGGGCCGGTTTTCCCAAAGGCTCTCCCGCATCCAGGGGCCAATGAATGCGGAGTCGTTTCTCGATGTCTTAAGGCCTGCGGACTCGCATCCAGCCTCTTGGCCTTTTTTAGTTTGAATGACTTGCCTTTCTAGATAAGATTGACGGGAACAAAACACTGCCTTTCGGCGTCGTATTCCCTGTGATGATGCTTGGCGTATTCTTGAACCATTTGGGCGGCGAGCGGGCTTGGGCGCCTTCGGATCCTAACCCTGTCAGGGGGTCGCATCCAGAAAATGGGCTTGGGGGATTACTTAACCCGGCGCTTGGAGCGCCGCTGGGCGCCACGTTACCTGTTCCGCGCCGGTCTCGAGATCGAGTGGGGCTCCGCGGTCCTGCGCGGCAATACCAGGGATATCAGTTCGAACGGAATGTTCATCGAAGTGCCCGACACATTGTGGGTCGGCGCCGGTTTTACCGCGCGCTTAAAGCTCCCTCAGCCCGTCAAACTCGATTGTCAGGTGAAGCGTGTCGAACCCGGCCTCGGCATGGGTGTTTCCGTAGCCCTCTCCGAAAACGAAAGTCACAAGGCCTATCGCCAACTCTTGTCATCGCTCGCTCCCCCCGACAACTGACGGCGGCTTATACTAGAGGGGTCCCGGGTTAAGGCCGGATCCCTTGTGGGGAAGCATGACTCGCTGTCTGGATTGCGGCTCACCGCGAACCGCGGATCAATGCCCCTCTTGTGGGCTCACTTCCGCGGCCGCCGAGGTGATGTTTCGCCGCAGATTCCTGAAGCGCACGGGGATATTTCTTGCCGGGTCGTTGGCATTTCCCTACGTCAGCCAGATTTATCCCCCGCTTGACGTGGATCTCATGCTGGTCGTGTTTGGCGTAATTTTCTTTGTGGCTTTGGCCATTGCCGTGATTCTCGATCGGCGCGCCCGCAAGCACCAAGAACTCGAAATGCTGAAGCACGTTTATGCGGGCTTCATCTTGCTGCCGTGGATTTTCGCGGCGTTTCTTTTTCTGAACGGCAGACTGGATTCCCCCAAAAACGTTGTGTATCACGCCGAAACGGTTGCTGGACGCTACAACATGCCGGGCATCGTGCGCGGGTCGCGGCGGCTAATCGTAAGCTCCTGGCGCGAAGGGCAAAAATACGAGCGCCTTGCGGCCGATGCCGACGACTTCGACCGCTTTAAGCAAGGCGACCAGGTCAATGTCGGCGTCGAGCCGGGCGCGCTCTGGATTCCCTGGTACTACGGCATCTACCGTCGGTGAAAAGAGTTATCACTCAAAGAAACAAAACTTAAGACGGATCCTCAGTACGCCGGCTGGCCGTTGGCCTTCAGCGGGATTTGCAGTTGCAGGACGTAGCCGTTCTTGCCAAGACGAAACGACACTTGTTCCATGGGTCCGACGCCGCGCGTTTTCCAACCGGGAGTTTCAAGGGCCTCGCTGGGTTTCTCGGAAAGGGACCACTCGACGTTGTCACCTGCGGGCTTCACGGTCTGCGGATCGATTTCGTAGACCTCTTGCTCTTTGAGATCCACCAGCAAATAACGCTTCCAAATTCGCACGAGCAATAGGCCCTTTTTCTCGGTGTGATACATGCTCCAGGACTTCGGCGCCTCGTCATTGAATTTCACGATCGCAAATTCCACCGATTTCCAAACCGGCTTTCTCTGTGCCCAAACGAAGACAGGAAGAGCCATCGCAGCCACGCTGACCACCGCCTTCGCCAACCTGGAGAGCTTCATTTGCCGATTGCTGCTATAAGCCATAACCAAGCCATTGGAGATGAAACGATCTCTCCGCGGTCGGCTACCAGCGGCTGCCCGAAATCGTTGGTCGCCGAGGGCCGGAGATATTTTTCACGCTTGGCGACAATTTCGTCGCTGCGTGCGCTGCGGTTAAGGCTCCCAGCCGGAACAGATTGTGTGGGAGTAGTCACGGATCAGTCCTTGCGTGAACTTGATACGTCGAGTGTACGACAGGTAAGTGGTGCGTGGCGAGCGACCCTCGGCTTGCTTCGGGATAAACCAGTGGCGAGCAAGGCGGGCGTAGGAAAGTAGAGGAAGGAAAAGGAGCAAACCGATCAGAGGGAGGAGGAGTGGATGAAACCATTTCTAGCGTGAGGCAATCTAAGCGCTCATAATGGCAATAACAGCCAAATGGCGAAGTCTCCTGGCAATGCTGCTTGCGCTTGCGGTTTCACCGCTTTCCATGTGCGCGTCAACGGTTTGCAGCATCACTTGTTCTGTCCTCGGGGCCACCGTCCGGGGCGCCCGGCTCACCGGTCCGGAACGCAAGGTGGCCGTGCGTAGTTCGGTCAAGCACGATGCCGGTATGCATTGCCACGGCCCGGCTGACGCGGATGGGAGATGTTCGGTGGCCTTTGGAAATCGCAAGGGTCCCTGTCACCGAGAGAAATGCGTCCCACCGCAGGGTGTGGTTCGACCCACTCTTGCCGAGAGTAAGTGCACCGTTCCAACTCCGTCATTCCGTACCGAACCGTCTGCTGGCTCCCAGGGGCCACCGCCGCTAGTGGTGCCTCACCGCATACCGCGTAATTTCCGCACGGGATCGCCGGGTCTCTTTGCTGCTTCGGGAACCCGCCGCATTTAGATCCAGGTCTGCTGCCCGCTCGTTTAATCGCTCTATTTCACTAAATTGTGGTTAGCGAAAGGCCCTGCCTTTGAGGCAAAAGAGGCTTTATGATCCGGAACTACGCGGTGTTCGTGCTTGGCTTATTGGTGCCCGTTGCCTGCATCGCTCGGCAAGAGTTGCTCGAGGATTCCGGCAGGAGCAGATCCGATACCCAAGGCAAGGCGCACCAGGATATGAAGGATATGAGAGAAATGAAGATGGAAAGCGAGTCAAGGGAAGAGCCGCCCAAAACGTTCATTGAGGAGATCATGCTTCGCGGTGCGTCCGGGACCAGCGCCGAACCGAATTCCACTCCCCTCCCGATGCTGATGACAATGACCGGCAAATGGATGTTGATGTTCCACGCAAACATCTTCGTCCTGGACCAGCAACAGAGCGGCGCGCGCGGCGGGGACAAATTCTTTTCGACGAATTGGTTTATGGGAACCGCGCAGCATAAGCTCGGGCCGGGGACCTTTACAGGAAGGCTGATGCTCAGCCTGGAGCCGGCAACGATTTCTCAGCGCCGCTACCCGCTTCTCTTTCAGCAAGGCGAGACTGCCTTTGGCAAGCCCATCGAGGACGGTCAGCATCCCCACGATTTCATTATGGAATTGGCCGCTTTGTACGATCTAAAAATGGGCGAGAACAACCTGCTTTCGCTGTATTTCGCTCCGGTGGGGGATCCTGCGATTGGACCAACCGCGTATGCCCACCGGGCGTCTGCTTCCGAGAACCCCCTCGCCACACTAGGCCATCACCAGCAGGACTCGACGCACATCGCGAATGAGGTGGTCACCGTTGGGCTGACGCATGGAATGTTGCGAATCGAGGGGAGCGGCTTTCACGGACGGGAACCCGATGAGTTTCGCTGGGACATCGACACCGGGAAAATCGATTCGTGGTCCACGCGTTTGACCGTTCAGCCCGGTAAGAACTGGAGTGGACAGGTTTCCTATGCGCGAATTACCAGCGTCGAGGCGCTGTTTCCGAATGAAGATCAGGCTAGGCTAACCGCTTCGGTCATGTACAACCGGCGCCTCCACGATGGGAACTGGGCGAGCACGGTGTTGTGGGGGCGCACGCGGTCGATTCCAGACAACTCCATCTTTAACAGCTATCTTCTGGAATCCACCCTGCGCTTCCGCACCCGCAATTCCTTATGGACTCGTGTCGAAAATGCGGATCGCTCCAATGAACTGGTGTCGGGTGGAAACCCGCTTCGACCTGGTTTTCGGGAGAGTGTCATTGGACGCGTGCAGGCGTACTGCTTTGGCTACGATCGCGATTTCCATATCGTTTCGCATCTGGGATCCGCCCTGGGAGCGCAATTCACCACGTACGGGGTCCCCGGGGCCCTGCAGCCCATTTATGGCTCGCGCCCCTTGGGATTTGCCGTGTTTGCTCGACTGCGACCCGTTTCCGCAGCGACCAGATAGCGGCGTCTGAGGTCACCGACACTGCTTTCGCTGCCATCCTAGGCGACGACAGAGGCATGCGACCGCGCTGTTACTGGCTTTCCTCGACGATGCGGCCGTTCAGCGGCTGAGGGGGCCTGACGTCGTGAGGATAGAGCCTGGCGAAGGCGTTGATTTGCTCAGCCGAGATTTCTCGAGGGGTCTTGAGCACAAACCAGGTGACGCCTTCGGTACAAGGCGGGGCGGTGAGCGACCCCAGGTACTTATAATAGGCAAAGTCGCGGGGCAACAATCCCGCGGGATTCACTTGGACGCCGGGAATCTCCTGTTCCTTGCCTTCGGTCATTGGCATATGTTCCCAAATCTGTTGAACGGTGGCGTTTGCCTGGCCCGCTTTCAAAAGAACGACGACGCCGGCAACCTTCCTGTCACTGGCCTCGTGCATTAAGTGCGCCACCATCTCGTAGGGTTCGCCGTGAATGTACTCTTCGCTGGGCCGGTGAAAATGGAATTGTGTGAGCTGATAGTGCCGGCCGTCCACAATCAGAAAGTTTCCGGTTCCTGGAGCGTCGTGGTAATTCACGCGGACGGTTTTGCCGTTGTTGATCAGGTACTTGAGCGGGCCGCTTTGGTATTCGAATCGCAGGGCCGGGAGCTCAGCTTTCTTCGGATTTCGAATATCGATGGGAGACTGCTCTTTGCCGTCTTTGCAGGTGGCATAGGCCGGATCCAGGTCGCCCCAGTGTTCGGGTCCTTTTGACCCTTCGTAGCTCCATGCTGTCTTCCACTGTGCCCGCGGACCTCCCCCCGCCAGAACCAGCCCGACCGCCAGCAATCCAAGTGTGATTCCAGCTTTTCGCAAGTTGCACCTCGCCGAGGCCCAACACCCATCCGCCGTCAGGGTAGCAGGTGCGGCAGGCCGACGCTTTATCTCTCGTCGAAATGTGAATGTAAACGTCGTGGCTTTCCCTAGACGAATAGGGCGCGGGTACCGGGTGTCTTTGACGGACGGGCGAAGGATGCGGTCAAGAATTCCAGGAAGGGGACCATAACGCGAAAGCGCTCGACGACAGCCTTGTATAGGGCCGGGGAAGTGACGAGACCCGGCGGAAGTTCCTTGTACAAAATGTAGTATTTGTACCGCAGCAAATCGGCGGCAGGATGGTCGGCAGCAAAGCCGCGAGGAACGCGCGAGAGCCGTTGGCCTTCCAAACCGCCGAGGAGCTTGCGCACGGACGGCCCCGCGAGAATGCGCCGAAACTCTTCGTGGCCCGTGGCGATGCGTTGGCGGATGGCCATCAGCTGTGGTGGCTCTGGCATGTACACGCCTCCTCCAACGGCGACGGACTTGTGCGAGATGGCAACATAGTAGCCGCCTTGCCCATGGCCCATGCTTCCGTGACGATGAAACGTGGCAGCTATTTGCTCTTTGTACGGCTTCTTGTCCTTGCTGAAGCGGATGTCGCGATAGATGCGAAAGATGGCTTTGTCCGGATCGGTTTCGTACTCGGGAGCGAAATCGTGCAAGGCGATATTCAGGGCGTCCACTAGCTGACGCATCGGCTCTTTAACCTTCTCTTCGAAGAGAGCCTTGCGAGGCAAGAACCATTCTCGCCGGTTGTTGCGCGCCAGGCCGCGAAAAAATTGCAGAGCTTCCGGGGAAAAGCCTGGAAATGGTGAGATCATCTTGCGCCTCTGTTTGTTAAGCCAAAACTAGCGCCTTTCCTATCCCGTGACGCGAGAGATTCTGTCAGACCGACTCTTCGAAAGGGCTGAAGAAAAAGGCGGTCAGAGGGCTGGGTCTCGACCGCTCCCTATTTCCTTCCTTGACAAGTTCAAGGGTTCGCGTGCTTGGCCGCAGTGCTGGGAAGCGCTTTGATCTCCACCTTGCGCGGCAATGCGGCCGCCGCTATGGGCGCGGTAATCTCGAGGATCCCGTTGCGATACTCGGCGTTTAATTTGTCCTTATCTACGCCTTCGGGAAGCGGAACGCTGCGCTGGAAGGAACCGTAGGTAATCTCCCTGCGAAGGTAATCGGCCTCCTTGGTCTCGCGCGTCTCGGAACGCTCGCCGCTGATAGTCAGCGCATTTCCCTGCACTTGGATGTTGACATCTTTCGGGTCGACTCCCGGCAGCATCACCTGGCAATAAAACTTCTTGCCTTCCTTGTCGATGAAGCACTCGATCGCGGGGCTGAATCCAGCCGTAGTCATTGCAGGTTCCTCTTGAGCTGACGGCCAGCTCAAGAAGCGGTTGAACATCTGGTCGAAATCCCTGCGAAAGTCGAACAGATCCTGGAAGAAGTTATCGCGCGGAATAAGACTTCTCATGACGACCTCCTGGGCGTGATAGGCAGGGCAGGCGAGGCTATCTGGAGCTGGGGACAGACAGAACGCCGACTCCAGCCGGAGATTTCTTCTTAAGGCGCTGTGCTGACCGTGTCAAGGGGTTCTTGTGTGAAAAATTTGCATGGAACGCGGGAACAGGACAGCAGCTGGCCGTTTCTTGGACTTCATGCCAGTTTTCCCGCAAATCACACAACGATATGTTGAAAGTATCTAAGTAAAGGTGCAGCCATGAACCAAACCATAGAGTGGATACAGAGCAATTGGTACGAACTGGGCAGCCTGATCGCTCAATTCACGTTTCTCTTTGCTGGTCTGTGGTTCGCGCAGAAAATTTTGAAAGCCATGCTTGCTTCGCAGCAGCAATTCGGTGCGCTGCTCCGCCTGTCGATGTCTGAGGGGCTCGAAGACCTCCCGAAAGTGGGCGAAGCCGTCAGCTCAACGCCAAGCGTGGTCGCGAGCGCCATGGCGAGCCCAGTCATCGACCCGCCCACGGCGCCAACGCACAGTTCCACATCGTACGCGGCTTTTGAGAAGCCGCCGCGGGGAGAAGCGCCATCGCTACCGGATGAACTGAACGGGCGAGCCAAGGCGGACGCGCCAATACTCCCGGCAATGCCACCTACGGCAGAACCAAGCTACGAGCCAACGCCTTACGTGGCCGCTCCGCTGACATTGCCTGCAGACGAAGAAAGCGGAAGCCGTATCACGGCTGCCGAGCGCGGCGTCGCTCAATGGTTGCAAACGCCGATGGCCAGCAAGCGCAAGAGTCGATCTGCCTGGCGAAGAGTCGTGCGTTGGCTGCAGGCCCCTGTGCGAAGCTGAGCGAGGCTCGCCCCGAGCCTCGACCTTCCGCCCTTTGAATGTGCTTCTAGAAACTCGCGTCTTTGATGTCGTCGCGAGCTTTCTTGAGAGCCTCGTGAGCATCTGCCCTGACATCCGTTTTTGGCTTCAGCAGCTCGAGGGCACGGTCGAGCGGCATGGCTTTGCCGTGAGCAGGGCCGGCGCAAGAATCGGCCGCAGTCTTCGGCTTCACACCGGTAACGTTCCATTTCAAGCAGGCGAATTCGACAGGTACACTGACGCTCAGGCGAAGCGCAGCGATGCAGTTGGGCAGGTCTTTGAAGTCCGAGCAGACCGCCTGCAATTCTTTGTCTTCAGCCAGGATTCCCTGAATCCGTAGCTGTTTCGATAGGTTGTCCTCCAATTGTCCGTTCGATGCAAGTTGATCGTTTGCCGACTTGTAATGCTTGAACAGCTTCATCGGGTTGTATCGGGTCGGATTGTACCAGGGGGTGGAATCTCCGCGCGATTGCTCCTGGGTGTCTTTCTTAGGCGTAGTTTGCTCCGGCGTTTCCTGGGCTCGAGCAACCGTAGCACCGAAGGCAAAAACTAGCGCGACGGCAACTAAATAGTTCCGATAACCTCTCATTTCTGCCTTTCTGGAGGGCCTTGTATTCTTACATCAAAACAAGCGGCCGTGTCGAGAAGGATGCTTTTGTGCGCGGCACGCACTTGGAGAATACCCGCGCCAGAGCGTCTTTGAAGAGTGCGAAAAGGCGAATTTTCACCGGTTGTTCTCCAAGCGTCCACAGGCCACGGCATGCAGGGCGATCGAGGCGAGAAATGACCTTCGCCGAAGCTCGTGGACTTGCGTTAAGTCTGCCGATCTGCGAAGAATCGGGGTCGCAATCCTTCAGCAGTCTTTCCCCGTTGCATCGGCACGGCTAAAATACCCTGAAGCCGAACGCAATACGAAGCGGCGCACCTGATCGGTCTT
>Ga0182037_10000423_pt1 | contig 20343 bp, 13 predicted proteins | sample sta12Cox44000082_FD_125974 | JGI IMG/M metagenome (GOLD analysis project Ga0182037, IMG submission 125974) | Lab enrichment of tropical soil microbial communities from Luquillo Experimental Forest, Puerto Rico - statoxic.12C.oxic.44.000.082 | ecosystem: Environmental > Terrestrial > Soil >... | reverse complement strand
GTTCAGCCACTTCACCCTGCTACTGGTACATGCTCTGCGCCAACAGTTCTCGCGCGTTCGTGTCTTCGCCTTCATCGACACCACCGATGAGGTGACGCACATGTTCGGGCCCGAAGCCGACCTGGCCGTGGCGATTCAGCGGATCACTCGGGAGGCCGGCGTGTATAGCCGCGACGGCCACTCCGACTACGGCAACGCGTTCGTCTCGTTCATGCAGGCTCATCCCAACGTGCTGTCGCCGCGCAGTTCGCTGCTGGTGCTCGGGGATGGGCGCACTAACTACCGTGACCCGGCCATCGACGTGCTGGCCGATATGGTGACCGCCAGCCGGCACGCACATTGGCTCAACCCCGAACCCAAGCACCTGTGGGGCAGCGGCGACTCGGCGGTGCCGCGCTACCAAGACGTGATCACGATGCACGAATGTCGGTCCGCCAAGCAATTGGCGACGGTGATTGACCAGCTGCTGCCGGTCTGAGGTCATGTCTGCGAGCGCCGGCGAAGGGTGCCCCGGCGGACAAATTGCATGCCTACCGCCGACGGGTTCATGTGGCAGATGAGGATGTCCGCTGCGAAATCGGCCCTGGTCGCACGCTCAAGTAAGCTGGCACATCGTGCAAAAGCAGCTTCGCAGGCTGGGAGTGATGGGTGGGACGTTCGACCCCATCCATTACGGCCACCTGGTTGCCGCCAGTGAGGTCGCCGACCTGTTCGACCTCGACGGAGTGGTGTTTGTGCCCAGCGGTCAGCCGTGGCAAAAGAGCAGGCACGTGTCCGCGGCCGAGGATCGGTATCTGATGACGGTGATCGCCACCGCGTCCAATCCACGCTTCTCGGTGAGCCGGGTCGACATCGATCGCACCGGCCCCACCTACACCAGGGACACGCTGCGGGATCTGCACGCACTCAACCCCGACTCCGAGCTGTACTTCATCACCGGGGCCGACGCCCTGGCCTCCATTCTGTCGTGGCAAGGCTGGGAGGAGCTGTTCGGGTTGGCGCGCTTCGTCGGCGTCAGCCGACCCGGATATGAGCTGCGGCGCGAGCACATCACCGGTGTTCTGGGGGAGCTGAACGAGGATGCGTTGCGCCTCGTCGAGATCCCGGCACTGGCGATCTCGTCGACCGACTGCCGCCGACGCGCCGAGCAGCGCCGGCCCCTGTGGTACCTGATGCCCGACGGCGTCGTGCAGTACGTTTCCAAGCGCCGGCTCTACCGCCAACCCCTGGCCACGGAGAACAAAACGTGACGGCCACTCCGGAAGCGATCGACATGGCGACGGTGGCCGCCGGCGCGGCAGCCTCGAAGCTGGCCACCGATGTGGTGGTCATCGACGTGTCGGGCCAGCTGGTCATCACCGACTGCTTCGTCATCGCCTCGGCATCCAATGAGCGGCAGGTCAACGCCATCGTCGACGACGTCGAGGAGAAAATGCGCAAGGCGGGCTACCGGCCCGCGCGCCGCGAGGGCGCCCGGGAAGGCCGCTGGACGCTGCTGGACTACCGCGACATCGTCGTGCACATCCAGCATCAGGACGACCGCAACTTTTACGCCCTGGACCGGCTGTGGGGTGACTGCCCGGTGGTGGCTGTCGACTTGGCTGAGAACTCCGGGGAACCTCAGGACTCAGCGAGTGCGCAATGAGGATCCGTCGTCTGGTGATGTTGCGGCACGGCCAAACCGACTTCAACGCCGGTAGCCGGATGCAAGGGCAACTGGATTCCGCGCTGACCGAATTGGGCCGCGCCCAGGCGGTCGCGGCCGCCGAGGTACTCGGCAAGCTGCAGCCGCTGCTGATCGTGTCGTCGGATCTGCATCGCGCCTACGACACCGCGACCAAGCTCGGGGAGCGGACAGGCCTGCGGGTCCGAGTGGACCCCCGGTTGCGCGAGACCCACCTGGGCGACTGGCAGGGCCTCACCCATGCCCAGATCGACGCCGAGGCCCCGGGCGCCCGGCTGGCATGGCGCGAAGACGCAACATGGGCGCCGCATGGCGGCGAGAGCAGGGTCGATGTGGCCAACCGAAGTCTTCCGGTGGTCACCGAACTGGTGTCCAGCGAACCGGAATGGGGCGACCCCGACGGGTCGGACAGACCGCTGATACTGGTGGCGCACGGGGGTTTGATCGCCGCCCTGTCGGCCGCGCTGCTCAGGCTGCCGGTGGCCAACTGGCCCGTTCTGGGCGGCATGGGCAATGCCAGCTGGGTGCAGCTGAGTGGGCATTCCGAAGACTCGGATGTCGGCCCCGATGTTGAGCAAGACAGCATCCGCTGGCGCCTCGACGTATGGAACGCTTCGGCGCAGGTGTCCAACGATGTCCTCTGAACCTTCCCACAAGCAAGGGTCCAGGCCCGCACTACTGGTGTTCGCCGACTCACTGGCCTATTACGGGCCTACCGGTGGGCTACCCGCCGACGATCCGCGTATCTGGCCCAATATTGTTGCGTCGCAACTAGATTGGGACTTGGAACTGATCGGCCGGATCGGCTGGACCTGCCGGGACATCTGGTGGGCGGCGACCCAGGACCCACGGGCCTGGGCGGCGCTGCCCAAGGCGGGCGCAGTGATCTTCGCGACCGGCGGGATGGATTCGCTGCCGTCGGTGTTGCCTACCGCGTTGCGCGAGTTGATCCGCTATGTACGGCCGCCGTGGCTGCGGCGCTGGGCTCGCGATGGCTATGGCTGGTTGCAGCCCAGGCTCTCGCCGGTGGCCAGGTCCGCGTTGCCGCCGCACTTGAGTGCCAAATATCTCGAACAGACGCGTGGCGCAATCGATTTCAATCGCCCGGGCATCCCGATTGTGGCGTCGCTGCCCTCGGTGCACATCGCCGAGACGTACGGCAAGGCTCACCATGGGCGCTCGGGGACCGTGGCCGCGATCACGGAATGGGCGCAGAGCCACAATGTTCCATTGGTTGACCTCAAATCCGCTGTGGCGGAGCAAGTTATGAGCGGACGCGGCAATCCCGACGGCATTCACTGGAATTTCGAAGCCCACCAGGCGGTCGCGGAGCTGATGCTCAAGGCGCTCGCCGAAGCCGGGGTGCCGAACGAGAAACCACGCGGGTAGCACCATGGCCCGCGCCGACGACGATGCAGAGCGAAGCGATGAGGAGGAGTGGCGCTCGTGACCGTCGTGGTGGTGACCGACGCGTCGTCGCGCCTGCCGGTCGATTTGATCGAAAAGTGGGCGATACGCGTAGTCCCACTGCACATCTTGCTCGACGGCCACGATCTGCTCGACGGGGTGGACGACGTCCCCGACGACATCTACAAGCGGGATGCCACGACCGCAGCGGCCACCCCGGCCGAACTGGCCAACGCCTACCAGCAGGCGTTGGCCGACAGCGGCGGCGACGGGGTGGTGGCGGTGCACATTTCGTCGGCGTTGTCGGGAACCTACGGCGCCGCGGAGCGGACCGCGGCCGACCTCGATCCGAACGTGCGGGTCATCGACTCGAAGTCGGCCGCGATGGGCACCGGCTTTGTCGCGCTGGCCGCCGCGCGGGTAGCGGCCGCGGGCGCGGACCTGGACGCCGTCGCGGGCGCCGCGAATTCGGCCGTGTCGCGCGGCCGCGCGTTCGTGGTCGTGCACCGGCTGGACAACCTGCGCCGCAGCGGGCGGATCGGCGGGGCGAAGGCGTGGCTGGGCACCGCGCTGGCGCTCAAGCCGCTGTTGCGCATCGATGACGGCAAACTCGTTCTGGCCCAACGGGTGCGCACCATCACTCACGCGACGGCGACGATGATCGACCGGGTCTGCGAGGTCGTCGGCGAGGGCCCCGCCGCCCTGGCGGTGCACCATGTCGCGAATCCGGACGGCGCGAACGAGGTGGCCGCGGCGCTGGCGGAGCGGCTACCGGCGTGCGAGCCGGCGATCATCACCCCGTTGGGGCCGGTGCTGGCGCTGCATGTCGGCGGGGGAGCGGTCGCTGTCTGTCTGGAGTTGCCCGACTCCTAAGAGGCTTGGGCGCGCCGCGCTCGAAGGGCGTTGTCACCGCGCGGGTGGACAACTTGCGGCCACCAGAACCAGCGCCCGAGCAGGACGGCGATCGACGGCATCAGCAGCGTGCGCACGATCAGCGTGTCGAGTAGCAGACCGATGCACACGGTCGAGCCGAACTGGCCGAGCACGCGCAGCTCGCTGCCGAGCATGGACGCCATGGTGAACGCAAACACGAGACCCGCCGCCGTCACCACCCCACCGGTGCCCGCCATCGACCGGATGATCCCCGTCTTGAGTCCGCCATGGATCTCCTCCCTGAACCGGGAGACCAGCAGCAGGTTGTAGTCGGATCCGACGGCCAACAGGATGATGACCGACAGCGCCATGACGATCCAGTGGATTTTGATGCCGAACAAGTCCTGCCAGATGAGCACGGACAAGCCGAACGACGCGGCGATCGAGCTGGCCGCGGTGCCGACGATCACCAGTGCGGCGACCACGCTCCTGGTGAGCAGCAGCATGATCATGAAGATCAGCGTGAGGGCCGATACCACCGCGATCATCAGGTCGTATTTGGCGCCGTCGTGCATGTCCTTGAAGGTTGCGGCCGTGCCACCGAGATAAACCTTCGCATCCGAAAGGGAGGACATTTTGAGCCCCTCCTGCGCGGCGGTTCGTTCCGCGGCGACACGCGAGATGCCTTCCGGTGTCATCGGATCGGCCTGGTGGGTGATGAAGAAGCGCGCCGACTTGCCGTCCGGCGACAGGAACATCCGGAGCCCCGTCTGAAAGTCCGGGTTGTCGAAGGCTTCCGGCGGCAGGTAGAAGAAGTCGTCATTCTTGGAGGCGTCGAAGCTTTGGCCCATGACGACCGCCGTGTTGCTCATGGCTTCCAACTGGTTGATCATCGCCGAAAACGTTTGGTACAGCGTCAGCGTGATGCCTTTTGTGGTCTTCAGCGTCGCGATCAGCGTAGGGAACAGCGTCATCAACTCGTGCGTCGCCACGGCGGTGCGCTGGATGTCGGCCGTGAGCTCGTGGAACTTGTCGGCGAGCTCGTCGATCCCGTCCAACGAGTCAAATAGCGACCGCAACGAGAAGCACATGGGAATGTCGTAGCAGTGCTTCTCCCAGTAGAAGTAACTGCGTATCGGCCGCCAGTAGTCATCGAAATCCGCTAGGTGGTCCCGTAATTCATCGGTGATCTGCGATGTTTCCGCCGTGGCCCTGGCGCTGTCGTCAGCAGCCCTGGAAAGCTCTTGCGTCACCGCGTACTGGCGTTCCGTGACGTCGATGTTGACCTGCAACTGGTCGGCCAACTTCAAGATGTCGGCCATGCGCTCCTTGAGGAAGTCCATGTTCTGCATGGTCGTTTGGCTCTGCATGCTGTTCTGGAACGGTATCGAGCTGTGCTGAATGGGAATGCCCAGCGGCCTGGTGATGTCCTGGATCATCGCGATGCCGACCGTCCGGACGACGTTCTTGGCCACCTTGTCCAACACCAGCATGTCGGCGGTATTACGCATGTCGTGGTCGGCCTCGACCATCAACATGTCGGGATTCATCCGCGCCTGAGAGAAATGCCGGTCCGCGGCCTGCTGCCCGACATTGGACGGCGCCGAGGTCGGCAGGTAGTACCGGTCGTTGTAACTCGTGATGTAGCTCGGGAGGGCGACCATACCGACGAGGACGATGGCTGCGCTCACCGCCAAGATCGGTGCGGGCCAACGCACCACCGCGGTGCCGACCCGACGCCATAGCCGGCCCCTGACCGCCCGCTTGCGTTCGAAAAGTCCGAACTTGCTGCCCACGAAAATCACTGCCGGACCGAGCGTGAGGCCGGCCAACACCACGACCAGCATTCCGATCGCAACGGGCGCGCCCATGGTGTTGAACCAGGGCAGCCGGGCGAAGCTGAGGCAGTACGTCGCCCCGGCGATGGTCAGGCCCGATCCCAGCACAACGGGGGCCACGCTACGAAACGTGGTGTAGTACGCCGTTTCCCGATCTTCCCCGGCCGCGCGCGCCTCTTGATAGCGGCCCACCAGAAAGATTCCGTAATCCGTTCCGGCCGCGATCGCCAGCATGGTGAGGATGTTCGCGGCGAACGTGGTCAGCCCGAATGCATCGTGATACGCGAGAACCGCGATGACTCCCCGCGAACACGCCAGCGCGATACCGGTCATGAACAACTGGATGAGCGTGGTCACGATCGATCGATAGACCATCAGCAACATGATGGCGATGGCGCCCAGGGTGAACAGCGTGATCTTGGCCAGGCTCGCGTTGCCGATGATGTGCATGTCATCGGACAGCGCCGCCGGACCGGTGACGTAGGCCTGCACCCCGGGTGGCGGGTGGTTCCGCTCGATCACTTTGCGGACGGCGTCGACCGACTCGTTCGCCAGCGTCGTGCCCTGGTTGCCGGCGAGGTTCAACATGACGTAGGCGCCCTTGGCGTCCGCGCTCTGCGCACCCGCCGCCGTTAGCCGGTCTCCCCAGAAGTCCTGGATGTGCTGGATGTGCTTGGGATCCTGGCGCAGTTGGCGAATCACGTTGTCGTAGTAGCGGTGCGCGTCGTCGCCGAGGGGCTGCTGGCCTTCCAGCACGATCATTACCGTGCTGTTGGAATCGAATTCCTTGAAGTTGTGGCCCAGGCGCATCATCGCCTTCATGGACGGCGCGTCCAGAGGCGCCATTGGCGCCGAATGTGCTTCGCCGACGACTTCCAGCCGGGGAACGATGACGTTGACGAGAACCGTCACGAAAACCCACACCAGAATGATCGGCACCGCAAACCAGCGGATCATGTGCGGGATGAGTGGCCAGTGTCCGCGCTCGGGGCGCCTCGGGCTCTGGGCCCTGATCGGCCCGGTGGCGTCGGCGTCTTCGGCGCCTTTGGCGGCGGAGTCGCTCCTACTGTTCAGGTCGCTCATGCCGACTTCACCAGGCAGAAAGTCTGGGCGTTGTGGCCATTGGCGTTTTGCTGTTCGCGGACGATGCCGTCCACGGTGATTTTGCAGCTGATTTCGTTGCTGTCGCCCTGCGCCATGATGTTGGCGCTGACCGAGGGGAGCGTGGTCGAGATCGTGAACGACCATGGCAACGGCGCGTCATTGACCTGGTGGGTGTTGGCGTTCTCGTCCCAGTAGTTGATGTTCGCGGTGGTCCCAGCGGGGCCGGACACTTCGTATTTGACGACCTTTGGGTTGAACTGAACGATCTCGATCCCGGCGCCGGAGTTGGCGTTGAGGTCCTGCGACCCGAAGATCTTGTGCAGCCGCGTCACGACCAATGCCGAGACCGCAAGAACGACGACCAACAGCAGGGGTATCCAGGCTCGCTTGACGGCGCGGGTTATGGCGCCGGCATTCGTTCTAACGCTCACCTGACCGCCTTCCGCTCACCGATTTCGGGTTGCGGTGCCCGCTGGGAAAGCTCGCTCCCATCGTTAACCGCAGATTTCCGGCAGAACCTTTGCTCGGCTAAGCATCCTAAACCTTTAGTGCACGGAAGCGTTCCTCGGGGCCTTTGACGTGGTCATCGGCGTGCGTTCATCGCGCCACTCGGCCGGTGACCGGCGGCAGATCGGCCAGCGTCACGATGCCGGGCTTGGCGGCCACCACTGCCGGAACCGCGTTGCTCACCGGCATCGCCGTGTAGATCATGCCCAGACCCATGAACCCGGGCTCCGTCCAATCCTTCGGCGGCAGGCAGTGCAGGACGGTGCGCATGTTGGGTAACCCGAACACCTGAATGACGTGGCCGTGCTCGAGCGGTTTGGGCGGGACCACGTGGCTTCCCATGGTCCAGTTGAATCCGACGCTGACGACGTTACGATCGCCTTCCCAGCCGCGGTGGTAGCCATAGACGCTGCCGACCGTTCCCGCGGGGATCTTCATGAAGCCCAGATCGGAGTCGGCGGTGGCCGCGGTGAAGGTGACGTCGAAGGTCATCCTGTCCAGCTTCGCCCCGATCGCGTCGGCCATCATCGCGGCCGACTCCGCGAAGACCTCGCTTTCGGTCCGCACGGTCTCGGCCAGCCCCGGTGTTTCGGGATCTTGTGAGAACCCCATAGCCGTTTGGGTTTCCGCCGACTCGTAAGTGGAGCAGTCGACCGACTCGGTGATCCGGATTTCGTCGACGCGCTCGCAGGAGGCGCTGAGCACCATGCCGACCATGTTCGTCATCCCGGGATGAGCGCCGCTGCCGAAGATCGTCGAACCGCCCCGCTCGCAGGCGTCCAAGATGCGTTTGCGGTCCTCGGGTGTCTGCTTGCCACCCGTGATCCAGGCCGCGCTGGAGCACACGTTGACGCCCGATTCCAACAGCCGCACGAGGTCGTCGACGTCGGGCCACAACGGGTTATAACAACACGCGTCCGCCCCTAAGGCGAGCAGCGCGTCGATGTCATTGGTCGCTTGCACCCCGGTGGGTTCCGGCCAGCCGGCCAGTTTGGCGGCATCGACGCCGACCTTGTCGGGCCCGTGCGCGTACACCCCGACCAGTTCCATGTCGGGTCTGCCGATGATGGCGTGCAGCGATCGCCGCCCGATGTTCCCGGTCGTCCACTGGATCACGCGCAATGGACGGTCTGCGCTGGTTGTGCTCATCGGGTGCTCCTTTGCGCCGGTGCGACGGGAGTCATTATTGCCGCAATATTCGGATGCACTCGGAGGCGGGTATGTGCCGAGGGCCCCGCGGGTTAATTACGGGCCGGCGCTTATTGCAGGCGTCCTTAGTCAGTGGTTGCCCTGATTCAACGCCCCCAGGAGACCGGACAGAATCTGCCCAACAGGATCGGCGCCGCGGCCAAAGGTGGCCTGATTGGCCGGCGCAGTGATGGCCACGGGGTCGAAGCCCCTCACCGGGTCCACTTCAATCGGAGCGGTTAGAGGGTCGTCGTTTCGCGAATATCCCGCATCCACCATGGGCTTCAGTTCCGCGTCGAGCTGGTTCAGCACGTTTTCCGGTACCCCGAGATATCCCAGGGGCAATACCAGCGGAAGATGCCTTTCGGGAATTAAATACGTCGTTGTTGTCGCACCCCTGGAGTTAACCGTCGTTCTGATGTTCTGTGGCGGGACCATGCTCGGGTTGGTGAATGCAACCGCAGTATGACCGGTCGCTTCGCCCATAAGCGTGTTCGCGAGGGCTAACAGGTTGTCGGGCCTGTCTGGAAAGTCGGCGATCATGTCGTAGGCAGCGATGAAAGCCTTGGTGTCGTATTGGCTCTCCACCGGCGGCGGTATGCGGTAGTCGAGGAAAGGAACCACGCTGCCAACTGGAAACATCGAGGTCAGTAAACTCTGACCGAAGCTGTGACGCGCAACCGGGTCACCAAATGTGCTGAATGTCAAACGATCTGGCGGTGGAGCGTTCGGATCACTTGCGAGCCGAGCCTGCTCGGCGTCGAGCACGAGCGCACCCTCAGATAGGCCGATCGCGGTACCGGGACGCCCTCGGCGAATCGCAGCATCCAGGTTATCCGCTCCGATGGCGACCGACTCGCCGACGCTGGGGCCGTCCATACCGAGGTGTGGGAAGGCTTCATCCAGCCGGCCTATACCCGGGAACAGTTGTTCCAGCACGTGGCCCTGAACCTGGCCGGCGGGGTAATCAATAATTTGCCGGTCCAGATTGGGGAACCATTCCCTGCCTTCGCGGCGGACGTACTCGTCGTAGGGAATGGCTGCAACGTGAGCGCCGCCGAGGGCGTACGCCGTCCCGTCGCCTGCCGCATCGTCGGCCGGCGTTTCATCGGCTGTCGCGATCCCAATGCCAAAATGACCTGTGGCACTGACAGTTACCAGCGCGGTAACTCCTGCGAGTAGTTTCTTCATTCCTACTCCCGCCACGCGTCCGCCTGACCCGGTCCCTACTCCGCCCGCTTCGCTGGTGACCGTGACGGCAACCGCTGAGGTCTCAGTCGTGACGGCCACCAACTCGCCCGCCCCACCAGCGTAGCGATTGCGGGCACCGTTATGGTGCGAACCAAGAAGGTATCCAGCAAGATTCCGATACCGATCACGAAACCGCCTTGAACCACGGTGCCGATACTGGAAAACAGGAGGCCCCACATCGAGGCCGCGAAGATCAAACCTGCCGCAGTGATCACACCGCCGGTCGAACTCAGGGTGCGAATGACGCCGTAACGCATACTGCGGGGGGACTCGTCGCGCATTCGTGAGACGAAAAGCATATTGTAATCGGCTCCCACGGCGACCAGCACCACGAAGGCCAAGGGGGGTACGGTCCAATGTAATTCCTGACCGAGTGCGAATTGAAACGTCAGGACGCCGATGCCGACGGCCGATAAATACGAAATCACCACGGAAGCAACCAGATAAAGCGGTGCAGCAACCGCACGCAGCAGCGCCATCAAGGTCAGTAGCACAACGACGAGGGTTACGACGATGATGAATCGGATATCGTGATCATAATAATTCCGAGTGTCTCGCAGCGTAACGGGATATCCCGCCATCGATACCGAGGCGTCCGCCAATGTGGTATTCGGTTGGGCCCCCCGAGCGGTATCGCTGATCGCATTGACCTGATCCATCGCTTCGGCACCAAACGGGTCGAGTTTGGTTTGAACCAAGTAGCGCACCGAGTGGCCATCTGGCGAAATGAACGTCTTGGCAATCTTCTTGAATTCGTCCAAATGCAGAAGCTGGGGAGGAATGTTGAACCCCGCCATTGACGGTTCCGCCGCGTCATGTTTCATCGCGAGTAGAAACGCCGATGCCTCACTGAGGCCCGCACCCATCCGTTTGATTTCGTCGACGAGTTGCTCCACACCGTCAGCTACCTGCCGGCTCCCGCCAGCAAAGCGGTCGGCGCCTTGTTGGAGGTGGTTTAGGCTCGCCTGCAGGCCGCCGGGTTGGTCGAGACCCATCGAATGCAGCGCCCTGACGAAGTTTGCGAGTGCACCACGTAGATGGTCTACCGATGCGGTGAGTGTCTGTCTGTCCTCGAACTCCTGCAGTTGTCGAGCCAGATCGCTGATCTGGTCGAGGCTTCCGTCGCCACGCGCGTTGACCAGGCGCTGGAATTGGCCGCGGGTTGCGCTGCAGGAGGGATCGGCATCGCAGACCGGGTTGCCCTCTAGTGCCGCCAGCACCGGAGCCACCCAGGCGAACATGTCCTTGATGGCCGCGAAGTTCAGGCCGATGGTACGGCCGAGCGAATTGATGCTGTTGACGAGCTTGGCCGCGGTGACGACCTCCTTGACCAACGTGTCTCCACCGTATTGGTTTCGCATCGATGTGAAAGCTTCGACCAGATCCTGGATCCCGAAGACCATCTGGTTGACCTGGCCGCGCACATCACCAAGGTTGTCGGCCAGGGTGTTGGCGCCGCTGACCAGTCGGTTGAGGTCATCGGTGTGGTCGCTGATCTGATTGGACCCGGCGCCCAGACGAGCGCCGATAGCGCCCGCCTGATACGTGGCTCTGAACTCTTCCGGCACAACTCCCTTGGGTCGGGTGATGCCCCTGACCGCAGCGATATTCGGCAGTTGGCTAACTCGGCCTGCCAGTTGCTCCAAGTCGGCGAGCGCCCGCGGTGTGCGCAGGTCATGCGGGGATTGGACGAGGATGTACTCCGGAATGGACTGGTTGGCCGGGAAATGGCGATCCAGCGCTGCGTACCCGACGGAGCTCGGGGCGGACGACCGGAGGGCCTTGCGATCGTCGTAGTTGAAGCGAACCAAGCCTGCACAGCCGGCCAGAACGATCAAGACAAGCACACTGGTAACGAGATGGACCTTCGGCCGGCGCACGATGCGTATCCCAGAACGCCGCCAAAACCGAGCGGTCAGTTCCCGCCGCGGCGTGACCCAGCCGCGTGGCCCCGCTACCGCGAGAATGGCCGGCAGCAACGTCACCGCCGCGAGGAAGACGACACCGATCCCGATCGCCGACGACACGCCGACCGTTGAAAACACTCCCATCCGGGCGAAGCTGATGCCGAGAAATGTGATTCCGACCGTGGCGGCGGATGCGGCGATCACCTTTCCGATCGAGACTAATGCCCGCTTTACCGCTTCATCACAACCTGCACCGAGTCGCAGATGGTCGTGATAGCGGCTGATGAGAAAGACCGCATAATCCGTCCCCGCTCCGGCGATCATTGCGCTCAGAAACACGATGGACTGGTTGGAAATGCCCAAGCCGCTCAGTTGGGAGACTCCCGCTACTACTGCCTGTGCGATCACCATCGATATCCCGATCGCTATCAACGGCAGCAGCATGGTGAGCGGGTTGCGGTAAACCACCAGCAGGACGGCAAGCACCAGGACGGCGATTGCAAGCTCAATTGGAATCCGATCCCGTTCGCCCGCGACTGTCAGGTCGGCCACGGTGGCCGCGGGTCCGGTGAGGTTTGCTGTCAGCTGGGTCCCGGCTGGGCTGTGTTCCAAAGTTTGCTTGACAGTTTGCTTAACAAGGCCGGCAACCCGCTTGTAGGCGGCGTCGGACCGCGGAGTGCCCAACTCGCCCGCAATGCCGACCGGCATTACCCAGGATTTGTGGTCCCCACTGGTCAGGACCGGACGCAGGGACGGCGCGCTGACAAAATCCTGCAGCATCACGACATCTCGCGTGTCCTCGCGCAGCGCGTCCGCCAGCTCGTGGTAGGCGGCTTCGTCGGCGGGGCCAAGCCCCTTCTCGTCGGCCAGTACCACCAACAGAAGGTTTTCCGCGCCCGATTCGTGAAACGTCTCGGTCATCTTTCGGGCGGCGACGCTTGACGGCGCGTCGCTGGGCAAGATGGCGAGCGGATGTCTCTGCGCCGTCTCGTTCAAGGATGGGAGCGTCAGCGGCAGCGCGACCGCAATTGCGGCCCAAAGTCCTATCACCACCCAGGGCCACCGCACCACAAGATCGGCTAGCCGTCGCACTTTGCCCCCACTTCATTCCCGTCGGGGTGAGAATTGCGCATTTCGAGAAAAGTAGTAGCCATCGACATACTCCGCACTACGCAACGCGTCCCCAATGTCCGCTATCGGCGACGCGCACACAGAGGGACTTCATCGCTGCGAGATAGCGGGCAACTGATTTCTGGGCAACTGGGTTATCTGGATACATCACCGCCATTGCCATCCCCCCCGGGTACAAGAATATGTAGGTAGTCAATTGATATGAATATCTTCCATCGGAATAAATGCCGATATTATCCGCATAACCCAACTCAGCCGCCGCAAGCACAGCGTTCATCGGGGCGGCGCCGCCGTGGAAGAAATTCGACACTGGAAAGTTCGGACGAGGCCTGTCCAACCACGGCGCCAATTCCAATACGCGGTAATACGGCACCTTCGCCAGGTTCAGGCCTGAATCAAAAGAAGCCTGGGCTGCCCAAGCGGCATCACCGAAAGAAGCTGCACCTATTGGGACGGTGATCGGAACCAAGCCGGTAAACCAACCCTGAGTCATAAAGTTGTCCGAAGTTCTGCGGGTATCTCTGGGAGTAAGTCCGTAATATGTGACGGCGCCCGTAAACTCGTGTTCCACAAGGGCGATACAGGCGAACAACCCGCCGATGAAGCGGGCGCCGGCCGCCGTACAGGCCGATTCGAATCTCGCTGTCTGTTCCGCGTCCATCAGCGTTTCCCCGACCATCGCGCTGGCAGTCGGCTCCAATGGATTACCCAGTGGGAGCGGGAATTCGGGCATGCCGCCATTGTTATTCTCGGCGAAGTCAATCCACGCGCGTACCTGCGGCGAATCGACGGTTAAAGCTGACGTGTACCGCCGCTCCTGGACGCAGAAGTCGTCAAAGCTGCCGGCGTCGGGCAGCGCAAGCGGCTTGTCGCCTCCCGTCAACGCTTTATACATAGCGTGGGACTCCAGCATCGTAGTGCCAATCAACGCCGCGTCCCCATGGACGTGATCGATACTCGCATAGAATGTGAAGTGAGTCTTGCTTTGAACAATCCCGAAGGTGAAGCAGCCCCAGCGGAGCGGACTCGGTATGGCCACTACATGGTCGTGTAAGTCTTTGACGGTCATTTCGCCGTGATCAATCGGCGCGAATTCGATATCGGCAGGATCGTTGATGGTATATCTAATGACGTCTCTGGTATCGGTGTACTCGAACCAACTGCGGAACGTATCGTGCCGACGCAGGTATGCGTTGAGCGCATGATTCATGGCTGGAATATCGCACTGGCCGGGAACCTCACAAGCGGCGATGATTTGCCGGGAATAGTCGAGTCCCAACGCCGTCCGTTCGTAATGACCACGAATATGTTGCGCCTGCATATAACTGACCGGTACAGAACTCACGCGCGCTTGCTGGGCCTTTTCCTGGGCCGCGGTTGTCGGATGCCAGGAAATTACCACGCCTGGGCTCAGGGTCCAATCGTGAATTGAGCCGATCGTAATTTTCCCGATGCGCAATCTTTTCTCCTACGGTTTTGTACGGCTGCAGTGCGGCCCCGTCGGTGGCGAGATCAAGATAACTCTTTGGGCGATCACCGTCGCGAAGATGCGCGAATACGCGGCCAACAGCTGTGCGGCAGGGCGGTGGCGCTTCTGGAACGGCCCGGCGTCGGACGCAGACCGGCGGCCACACCTGACGATCCCTGCACGATGCCGCGGTGGGTCTGTCGATCCATGACTACTTCGCAATGATGTCGGATCAGCGCTGAATGACCTCGAAATCGAAGCGGTCACGGTCGACACGGCGTGCAGCTCGCCGCTGCTGGCGGGCAATGCGCCGGGCGTGCGGGCGCCGTGCTTGGGCGTTTACGATCCGGCGCACATGCCCGGAATTGTGCCCGTGAAGCAAGGCGACGGCCTGTTGATGGGCGCGGCAGTCCTGATGTGGTTGCGTTCGGTCGCCAGCGGAGGTTCGTCGCTGACGGGAGCCGAGGCCATCTCCAACACGGGCGATGTCTTCCGAAAGCTGCAGGGAGTCAATGCATGTCGAGTGCTCACCGCTGTGGCGACGATCTTCGGCCTCCCGCTGGCCGGCGTGGCCTACCTCGCGTGTGTCACGCACGCCACCGGGCGTATCATGTGGTCGAGGACCCGCGGAGGGCGCCGAATCTGAAAGGGCCCGGGCACTAGCGAAACGTAGGGTCCTCGGCCGCCACCCGCCTGAAAGAGTCCAGGCGGCTCGAGGGTTTTACGGGGCCTGCAACACGTGTCTAACAAGTTCGCTCATTCGGTACAACTGTACTTAATTTTGGCCGTACGCTACATCTGCACAATACGGATCCTGGGCCCGAATGCAGGAGGGATGCTGTCGCGCTGACGCGCACAGGGGCTCCTCTCGTACTCGCCCGGCCATCGACCGCGCAAGACCCTTGGGCGGAGAAGAGGGGGGACCGCGCGATGTATGCCGAAACCTTGATGGCCGTGCACCAAGCCTGCGTCAGCCCTGATGACGAAGAAAGCGAACTCGCCCTTGCAGGTGGCGGCGCCCGCGGGCGTCGAATCATCGCCGAACGAAATAACTGAAATAGAGAGGACAACCGCATGGCATCCGTCGAAGACCCGGCGCGGCCGACACGGGGTTTTGCGATAGTCGGCTACGCAGTGCGCGTTCCGGGTGCAGCCGATGCGGATGAATTCTGGGACGTGTTGCGGCAAGGGCGGGACGCGGTTTCGGAGGTGCCTCAGGACCGCTGGGATCTCGAGGAGTTCTATGACCCGGATCCCGGGGCGTCAGGGAAGATTGTGACCCGCCGGGCGGGCTTGATCGACGACATAGCGGGGTTCGACGCGCCGTTTTTCGGGGTGTCGACCCGTGAGGTCAAGTGGATCGATCCGCAGCATCGGCTGTTGCTGGAGACGGCGTGGCAGGCGCTGGAGCATTCGGGTATCGCACCAACGGGTTTGGCGAACACCAGGACCGGCGTGTACATGGGTTTGTCCACCCATGACTACCTCGCAATGATGTCGGACGAGCTGAGTTACGCCGACACCGAAGCGTATATGGCAATTGGGACGTCGGCTGCCGCTGGAGCGGGCCGGATCAGTTATCGGCTGGGGCTGCAAGGCCCGGCAATCACAGTCGATACGGCGTGTAGCTCGTCGTTGGTGGCGGTCCATCAGGCCTGCCAGGCGCTGCGCCTGGGCGAGTGCGACCTCGCGCTGGCCGGTGGCGCGAATGTCCTGATCAGCCCGGGGACCACGATCACCTTCTCCCAGTCTCGGATGCTGGCTCCCGACGGCCGCTGCAAGACGTTCGACGCGTCTGCGGATGGCTACGTGCGCGGCGAGGGCTGCGGCGTCATCGTCGTGAAACGCCTTGAGGACGCGATTCGCTCCCGTGACCGGATCCGGGCCGTGATCCGGGGCAGTGCGGTCAACCAGGATGGCGCGTCGGGTGGTTTGACGGTGCCGAACGGCGTTGCCCAGCAACGCGTCATCACTCAGGCGCTGGAGTGCGCCGGTGTCGCCGCCGGCGACGTCGGGTATCTGGAGGCGCATGGAACCGGGACATCGCTGGGTGATCCGATCGAAGTCCAGGCCGCCGGCGCGGTACTCGGCGACGGGCGCGACGAAAGCCGGCCGCTGCTGATCGGGTCGGTGAAAACCAATATCGGTCATCTGGAAGCTGCCGCGGGGATCGCGGGTCTGATCAAGGTGATCCTGTCGCTCGAGCATGAAGAGTTGCCGAAGCACCTACACTTCCGCAATCCATCGCCGCTCATCCCTTGGAACCGGCTCGCGGTGCGGGTCGTGGAGGAGGCGACCGCCTGGGAACGCAACGGCCGACCCCGTGTTGCGGGCGTAAGCTCGTTCGGGTTCTCCGGCACCAACGCGCACGTCATCCTCGAGGAAGCGCCCGATGAAGTGGGCAAGTCTGCCGCGGCACCAACTCCGGTCGAGCAGCCTGCGGACCGTCGGTTCAGTGTGCTTCCACTATCGGCAGGCAGCCCGGCCGCATTGGTGCAGATGGCTGATCGATACCGCAGGTGGTTGAGCGCACATCCGGAGGCCACCTTGTCGGATCTGTGCTTGACCGCCGGGGTGGGGCGATCTCATTTCGAGCACCGTGCCGCGTTGGTGGTGAATTCGACGGAATCCGCCGGCGAGTTACTCGGTGCGCTGGCCGATGATCGTCCGGCACCGGGTTTGGTGCGGGGTGTGTGCGCTGACAGGCCCAAGACAGCGTGGTTGTTCCCGGGTCAGGGCAGCCAGTTCGCCGGCATGGCCCGAGAGTTGTTCGAGACCGAGCCGGTGTTCGCCGAGACGATGAGGCGGTGCGCGGCGGCGATCGATGCCTTGCTCGAAAGGCCTTTGCTGGAAGTAATTTTCGACTCGGAGGGCCCGGATAGCCAAGACACGTTGCGGCAGACCGGTTATGCCCAGCCTGCCTTGTTCGCGGTGGAGATGGGCCTGGCCCGGCTCTGGCAGTCGTGGGGCTTCGAACCCGACGTGGTCATCGGCCACAGCGTCGGCCAATACACGGCGGCCTGCGTCGCCGGTGTGTTCGGTCTCGAGGAGGGAGCCTCGTTGCTGGCCGAGCGCGGCCGCCTGTTCGGCAGTTTGCCCGCCGGCGGTCGCATGGTCGCGGTCTTCGCCGCCGCCGAGCGGGTGGAAAGCCTGACCGAAGAGTTTCCGAGTCTGTCGGTGGCCGCCTACAACGGCGCAAATACCGTGCTGTCGGGACCCGCGCAGGATTTGGACCGGGCGGTGGCGGGGCTGAGCGCCGACGGTGTGCGCTGCGACTGGCTGGATACCAGCCACGCCTTCCATTCGGCGCTGCTGGATCCGGTCCTCGACGAATTCGAGTCGTATCTGGACCGGTTCGAGTTCGGTTCGCCGCAAAGGACATTGGTGTGCAACCGCACCGGCACAGCTCTGGGCAGAAGCGCGAAACTAGACAGCGCCTATTGGCGCCGCCATGCGCGCCAACCGGTCGAGTTCGCCAAAAGTGTACGCACACTGGCCGATCTCAGGTGCACGATGCTGCTGGAGGTCGGCCCGCAGCCGGTGCTCACCGCCGCAGCTCTGCGGGCATGGCCTGACCCGGCAACCGCACCACGGGCGATCGCGTCGTTGCGCCGCAACAGCGCCGACCACCGCCAGATCACCGAGGCCCTTGCTAACGCTTATATCGTCGGTCACCTGCCCGACTTCGGTGCTCTCCAGCAGAGACCGGCGCGCAAGCTCGACTTGCCCACCTATCCCTTCCAGCATCGCCAGTACTGGTTCCGTGAAGAGCGGGTCCGGCCCAGCACCCGGACCTTTGACGAGACCAAAGCCATGCGTACCGAAGCCGTCCGGCTTCTGGAGGATGGCCGGATCGAGGAACTCGCTGAGCTGCTCGATGGTGCGAGCGGCAATCAACAGACCATCGGTGTGCTGAAACATCTTGCTGCACAACATAATCAGCAGCGTCAGGCCCAGTCCATCACGGACTCCCGCTACGAGATTCGCTGGGAGAAAGCCGCTGCCGGGGCTTCAGGGGTCTCAGCCGCGGAAGCCGGCGAGGGATCGGCCTGGCTCCTGATTAGCGATCGCGCCAAGGCAGTTCAGCCATTAGTCGACGCGCTGACCGCACGCGGGCACCGGCACCGGATCCTCGGACTACCGGTGTCCGACGCGGACGAGGAAGGACTCGAAGTCGCGGTGCGCGCCGCGGTGGCAGACGAACCGACGTTGCGGATCCTGCATCTCGCGGCCGTCGACTCCGAGACCGCCACCTCGATGCGGTCGCTGCTGAGGATGCAGCATCAAGTCCTGAGCGGAACACAGCGACTCTTCCGCGCCGCGGCAGCCGCGGAAGTCCGCGCACCCGTCTGGGTGGTGACCCGCGGAGCGCAACGGGCCACCAGTGCGGACACGGTGTCACCGGTACAAAGCTCCCTATGGGGATTCGGTCGCGCTGCCGCGCTGGAGTATCCACGCCTGTGGGGTGGACTGGCAGATTTGTCTGCAGGCGGCGACTTGGACGACGGGGTGTGGTCGCGATTGATCGACCACGTGGTGGCAGCTCCGCGCGCCGAAGATCAAGTCGCGCTTCGCGATCAGGCGGTCTATGTTCCGCGTTTGACTCGGCGCACAGGGCAGCCGGTCGCCACACCGCCGGCACTGCGTGATGACGCAACGTATCTGGTGACCGGCGGGCTGGGTGCGGTCGGACTGGAGATCGCCACATACCTGGCCGCGCACGGCGCTCGCCATCTGGTGCTGACCAGTCGACGGTCACCCAGCGATGCCACGCAACGTCGCATCGATGCGCTACGCGAACAGCACGGCTGCGAAGTCCGGGTCGTCACGGCCGATGTTGCCAATCCGCACGACGTCGCTCGCCTCTTGGCCACTGTGCAGGCCGAATTACCGCCGCTGGCCGGTATCGTGCACGCCGCGGGTGAGATCGGCACCACCCCCTTGCAAACCCTGGACGACGCCGAAGTAGAACGCGTTTTCGCCGGGAAGGTCTGGGGTGCTTGGCATTTGAGCGAGGCCACCGCGGATACGCAGCTGGACTTCTTCCTCAGCACCTCCTCGATCTCCGCGGCATGGGGCAGCTTCGGCCAGACCGCCTACAGCGCGGCCAACGCCTTCCTCGACGGGTTGGCGTGGCGGCAGCGTGAGCAGGGTGTTCACGGGATCAGCGTCAATTTCGGTCCGTGGTCAACGGCGGGCATGGCCGACGAGGCCGCCCGTGCGGAGCTGGAAAAGCGTGGGGTCCGGCCATTGTCACCTGCCGACGCGCTGGCGGGGATGGCCGAACTCATGGTGGCTTCTCCGGGCAAGGGTGCATCAGGGATTGTGGCCCGGATCGACTGGGCCGCCTTCCTGCCGCTCTACCAACTGGCGGGGAAGCGGTCATTCTTGGCGAAGTTGGAGCGTGAAGTGCCCGACTCGGCACCGGCGCCGGCGTCGTCTGGAACCACCCGACTGGTCGAGCAACTCACCCTCGCTCCGGCGCAGCAGCGGAAGAAACTTGTCGTGGACTATCTGCTTGACGCGGTCGCGGAGGTGACGGGGATCGATGCGGCGGAGATCCGCGAGCAGGCCGGCTTCTTCGACCTCGGCATGGATTCGCTGATGGCCGTCGAATTCCGGCGCCGACTCGAGCATTCCGTGGGCAAGGAGCTGCCGGCGACCCTGGCGATGGACTATCCACGCCTGGTCGACGTGGCGGACTACTTGCTCGGCGACGTCCTCGACCTCAGCGCACAGCCATCCCTTGATTCAGGCGCCACTTCAGCGGCCCAGCCGGATTCGGTGATGACGATGCGCACCGATGAGCCGATCGCGATTGTCGCGGTGGCCTGCCGTTTCCCGGGCGCGCCCGACCCCGACGCTTATTGGGAGCTGCTGGCCGGTGGTGTCGATGCGATCCGGGAGATCCCGGATGACCGCTTCGATGTCGACGAGTATTACGACCCGGATCCCGAGGCACCGGGCAAGATCTACAGCCGCTGC
>Ga0182037_10000420_pt1 | contig 20386 bp, 19 predicted proteins | sample sta12Cox44000082_FD_125974 | JGI IMG/M metagenome (GOLD analysis project Ga0182037, IMG submission 125974) | Lab enrichment of tropical soil microbial communities from Luquillo Experimental Forest, Puerto Rico - statoxic.12C.oxic.44.000.082 | ecosystem: Environmental > Terrestrial > Soil >... | reverse complement strand
GTCTTCGCCTTCGGTCTTGCTCGACCGCAGCGGCGGCTCGGCCCGTGGCGTTGTCATCGGCAGCGCGCCATCGGGGTCGCAGATACGCAACAACCGCGACACCGCTTCGCTTGGCACCATCGCCCAATGGACCTGGGCGCGCGAGCAGGCGACGTTTATTCGGTGTAGTGCCGAAAAACCAGCAGTACCAATGAACTTCAGGCCGCGCAGGTCCAGGATCACCCGCCTGGAACGCATGACGCTGCGTTGTACGTAGGCCGCGAGCTGATCGGCGTTGGCGGCGTCGAGCTCACCGCGCACTGTGATCACCGTGCCCGAGGAGCTCCAGCGAGCGCCGAATTGGGCCGTGCGGCTAAGTTGCCAAGATTGGGCCACAGACATGCTTAACTCCATCATTGGGAGGGTCGTGCTGCGGATGACGCCAGCCGGCATTGGCTTCGGACGGGGAGTTCGCGTTCCCCCGTCACCGACGTAATCCGGGCGGCTGTGAACTCAACCTGACCCGAACCCTACCCGCGGTGAGTCGGGGCGACAACGTTCTCAGGCTTGTGTCCCGCCGAACCGCTGGTCAGACGGGCTTGGCTTGCCGGATTCACATTTTGCCGCCCGCCCGCAAGCCCTGACGCGGGGTGGGGGTACCCCCGCATCTCGGGCGGTTACATCGCCCGCCGGGAAAATTCGCGTCTCACTTGATCTCGGCGAGCACCGTGCCCTGAGTAATGGCGGCGCCCGCCTCGACCGCGAGCCCGGTGATGGTGCCGTCCTTGTGCGCGGTGACCGGGTTCTCCATCTTCATCGCCTCGAGGACCACCACCAGGTCGCCGACGGCGACCTCCTGTCCCTCCTCGACCGCGACCTTGACAACGGTGCCCTGCATGGGCGCGGTTACCGCGTCGCCGGATGCCACCGCGCCCGCATGCGATCCGCGCTTGCGCGCCTTGGGCTTCTTCCGGATGACACCGGCCGGATCGGCGGCACCGTTGGACAGCGCGAGATCACCGGGCAGCGACACCTCGATCCGGCGGCCGCCGACCTCGACGACCACCTTCTGGCGGGGCCGGGTGTCCTCGTCGTCCAGGGGTTGGCCACCGGTGAACGGTTCGACGGTGTTGTCCCACTCGGTCTCGATCCAGCGGGTGTGCACCGAGAAGCTGTTCTCGTCGCCGATGAACGCCGGGTCGGACACCACCGCGCGGTGGAACGGGATGACCGTGGCAAGGCCTTCGACCTCGAACTCGTCCAGCGCGCGCCGGGCGCGTGCCAGCGCCTCCTGGCGGTTGGCGCCGTGCACGATCAGCTTGGCCAGCATCGAGTCGAACTGGCCGCCGATTACCGAGCCGGTTTCCACGCCGGAGTCCATTCGCACGCCGGGGCCGGCGGGCGGGTGGAATTTGGTCACCGGCCCGGGCGCGGGCAGGAAGTTGCGCCCGGCATCCTCGCCGTTGATCCGGAATTCGATGGCGTGCCCGCGGGGCGTCGGGTCCTCGGTGATGTCGAGCTTCTCGCCGTTGGCGATCTTGAACTGCTGCAGAACCAGGTCGATGCCCGCGGTTTCCTCGGTGACCGGGTGCTCGACCTGGAGGCGGGTGTTGACCTCCAGGAAGGAGATCAGGCCGTCCTGGCCGACCAGGTATTCGACGGTTCCCGCGCCGTAGTAGTGGGCCTCCTTGCAGATCCGCTTGGCCGACTCGTGGATTTCCTTGCGCTGCGCATCGGTCAGGTACGGCGCCGGCGCCTCTTCCACCAGCTTCTGGAATCGGCGCTGCAGGGAGCAGTCCCGGGTGCCCGCGACGACCACGTTGCCGTGCTGGTCGGCGATCACCTGCGCCTCGACGTGGCGCGGCTTGTCGAGGTAGCGCTCCACGAAGCACTCGCCGCGGCCGAACGCGGAAACCGCCTCCCGGGTCGCCGACTCGAACAGCTCGGGGATCTCTTCGATGGTGCGAGCCACCTTCATGCCCTTGCCGCCGCCGCCGAAGGCGGCCTTGATGGCGATCGGCACGCCGTATTCCTTGGCAAACGCGACCACCTCGTCGGCACCCTTGACCGGGTCGGGGGTGCCGGGCACCAGGGGGGCCTGGGCGCGGGCGGCGATGTGGCGGGCGGTGACCTTGTCGCCGAGGTCGCGGATCGACTGCGGGCTCGGTCCGATCCAGATCAGCCCGGCGTCGATGACGGCCTGGGCGAAGTCGGCGTTCTCCGCCAGGAAGCCGTAGCCGGGGTGGATGGCGTTGGCGCCGGATTTCGCCGCCGCGTCGAGGATCTTGGCGAAGTCCAGGTAGGACTCGGCGGAAGTCTGACCCCCCAGAGCGAACGCCTCGTCGGCCAGGCGCACGTGCGGCGCGTCGGCGTCGGGCTCGGCATACACCGCCACGCTGGGCAGGCCCGCGTCGCGGGCGGCGCGGATCACCCGGACGGCGATCTCAGCGCGATTCGCGACGAGCACCTTGGAGATCCTCGAGCTGGCGTGACTAGCCACTGCGCCTCCCTGTTTGGCATCTTTCGCAGAACACTATTTCCGCGGGGTTCTCTAAGAGAATTTCTTACAACGATGTCGGGGGAAGTCTAAGCGCCGCGCCATCCGGCCGATGAGGCGGTCCCTGGGAATTCGGCGATTCAGGCCGCCTCGCGCACGCGCCGCTTGATGCGGGCAAGCATCGCCGACATGCCGCGCAACCGCAGCGGGCTAATCAGGGAGGCCAGGCCAAGGTCGGTGTAGAAATCCTCGGGCACCGCCAGGATGTCGGCGGCGGGTTGTTCGTCGAGACCGGCGGCCAGGATCGAGGCAAACCCGCGGGTGGTCGGCGCCTCGGCGGGCGCGCTGAAGTACAGGCGCACCCGATCCGGGTCGTGCGCATCGACATGCAAAAACAGCGGCGACTGGCACTCGGGCACCGGCTCCATGGCCGCTTCGGCCAGATCGGCGGGCAGGTCCGGCAGGTCGTCGGCGAACTCCAGCAGCAGCTTCAGCTTGTCCTGGCCCTGGACTTCGGCGAAGTCGGACACCACCTCGGCCAACGGCGCGGGCACAGTCATAAGGCGGGCACGGCTCCCGGTTGCTCGCCCGCGACGATCGGCACGCGCACGGTGTTGCCCCACTCGGTCCATGACCCGTCGTAGTTGCGGACTCCGGGGTCGCCCAGCAAATGCGTGAGCACGAACCAGGTGTGGCTGGACCGCTCGCCGATGCGGCAGTAGACGACGGTCTTGTCGTCCCGGTTCAGGAAGCCGTAGAGCTCTTGGAGCTCCTCGCGGCTGCGGAATCGGCCGCTCTCGTCGACCGCCTTCCCCCAGGGAATCGAGCGGGCGGTGGGGATGTGGCCGGCGCGCAGCGCGCCTTCCTCCGGGTAGTCGGGCATGTGTGTGCGCTGGCCGGTGTACTCCTCCGGCGATCGCACGTCGATGAGCGGCTGGCTGCCCAGGATGGCCAGCACGTCGTTTCTGAACGCGCGGATGGGCTCGTCGTTGCGCTGCACGACGGGATACCCGGTCGACGTGTTAGTCGGCACGTCCAGGGTGGTCTCCCGGCGGTCGGCCAGCCAGAGGTCGCGCCCGCCGTTGAGCAGGCGCACATCGGGGTGGCCGAACAACGTGAAGACCCACAGCGCGTAGGCCGCCCACCAGTTGCTCTTGTCGCCGTAGATCACCACGGTGTCATCGCGGGCGATGCCCTTGCGGTCCATCAGGTCGGCGAACTGCTCGCCGTTGATGTAGTCGCGGACCCTCGGGTCGTTGAGGTCCGTGTGCCAGTCGATCTTGACCGCGCCGGGAATATGGCCGACGTCGTAGAGCAAGACGTCCTCGTCGGATTCGACGATCGCCAGACCGGGAGCGCCCATGTTGGCGGACAGCCAGTCGGCGGTGACGAGTCGTTCGGGGTGCGCGTAGGCCGCGAGGGTTGGGCTTGGATCCGGAGGTAGTGCCACAAACCGAGCCTACCGCCGGACGTTTCGCCCAACGTCGACTTCTTGTTGGCAATTCAACTTGGTTGGCTCAACAAGTCGACGCTCGGCGTCAGTTGCCGGCGTTTGCCGCCCAGAGCGCGGCTACCGACAGCCCAACCCGCTGTACCAGCGACCGCAGGAGCGGCAGGCTCACGCCGATCACGTTCGACGGGTCCCCGTCGACACCGTCGACGAACCATCCGCCCGGGCCGTCCAGGGTAAAGCCGCCCGCCACCCGCTGTGGTTCGCCGGTGGCGACGTAAGCTTGCAGATCCGCGTCCGTGGGTGCAGCGAAACGCACTGTGGTGCAGGCTGATTGGACTTCGCGATGGGTGATTGCGCTGTCGCTCAGCCGGAGCAGGCAGTGGCCGGTGTAAAGGTGGCCGGACCGGCCACCCATGAGGCGCCACTGGCTCACGGCGGCATCGGCCGATTCGGGCTTACCGCACAGCCGGCCGTCGAGGTAGAGCATCGAATCACAGCCGATGACAACGCAATCCGCCGCGATGGCGCCGTCCAGCTCGCCGGCCACCTGTTCGGCCTTGGCCGCGGCGAGCGCGCACACCACCCCACCGGGCGAAGCGTCGGGCCCCAGACCCGCGATGACCAGATCCTCATCCACGCCGGACACCACGACCAGCGGATCGATGCCGGCCTGGCGCAGCACCTTGAGGCGACCGGGAGAGGAGGAGCCCAGCACCACCCGGGTCATTTCCGCATGTGTAGCCGTTGCTGCATGGTGATGCGCTGGAAGTTGGACATCGGGTAACGCAGCCTGTCGACCGCAAGCCCCCACCGGGTGCGCTCGGTTTGTTCGGGTGCGGGCTCGGCGCCGGCGAGGCCGCCCAGCACGGCCATCAGGGCGGCCAGCTCCTGGTCGGTGGGTTGCCCCTTGAGTATCTGGATGTGCGGCTCGTGTGGCTGTTGAGTTTCGTTCGTCACAGCGGAATGTTCCCGTGCTTCTTGGGCGGCAGGTGTGAGATCTTGCGCTCCAGCAGGCGCAGCGCGGTGGCGATGTAGCCGCGGGTGTACGACGGCGGGATCACGGCGTCGACGTAGCCCCGTTCGGCGGCGACGTAGGGGTTTACCAGCGTGTCCTCGTACTCCTGCTGCAACTGCAGGCGCAGCGCGTCGACGTCCTCGCCCTGGTTGGCGGCCTCCTTGAGCTGCTGCCGGTAGACGAAGCCGACGGCGCCGGAGGCGCCCATCACCGCGATCTGTGCGGTCGGCCAGGCCAGGTTGACGTCGCAGCCCATGTCCTTGGAGCCCATGACGCAGTAGGCGCCGCCGTAGGCCTTGCGGGTGATGACGGTGATCTTGGGGACGGTCGCCTCGCCGTAGGCGAACAGCAGCTTCGCGCCGCGCCGGATGATGCCGTTGTACTCCTGGTCGGTGCCGGGCAGGAAGCCGGGAACGTCCACCAGCATGACGATCGGGATGTTGTAGCAGTCGCAGGTCCGGACGAACCGCGCGGCCTTCTCCGACGCGTTGATGTCCAGGCAGCCTGCGAAGTGGGTCGGCTGGTTGGCCACGATGCCGACCGGCCGGCCTTCGATGCGCCCGAACCCGACCACGATGTTCTGCGCATAACCGGCCTGGACCTCTAGGAACTCGTCCTCGTCGAGGATGCGGGTGATCACCTCGTGCATGTCGTAGGGCTGGTTGGGCGAGTCGGGGATCAGCGTGTCGAGTTCGATGTCCTCGCCGGTGAGGTTCTCCTCGATCGCGCCTTCGGGATGAGGCTCGGCATAGCGGGGGGCGTCGGTGAAGTTGTTGGGCGGCAGGTAGCTCAGCAGGTCGCGGACCCAGTCGAAGGCGTCCTGCTCGCCGGATGCGACGTAGTGCGCCGTGCCCGACTTGGCCATGTGGGTGTGGGCGCCGCCGAGCTCTTCCATGGTGACGTCCTCGCCGGTGACGGTCTTGATCACGTCGGGTCCGGTGATGAACATCTGGCTGGTCTGGTCGACCATCACCACGAAGTCTGTCAGGGCGGGGGAGTAGACGTGTCCGCCGGCGGCGGCGCCCATGATCAGCGAGATCTGCGGGATGACGCCGGAGGCCAGGATGTTATTGCGGAAGATGCGGCTGTACAGGCCGAGCGAGACGACGCCCTCCTGGATGCGCGCCCCCGCGCCGTCGTTGATGCCGATGAGGGGACGGCCGGTCTTGATCGCCAGTTCCTGCACCTTCACGATCTTCTCGCCGTACACCTCGCCGAGGCTGCCGCCGAACACCGTGGCGTCCTGGCTGAAGATGCACACGTCGCGGCCGTCGATGGTGCCGTAGCCGGTGACCACGCCGTCGCCGAGGGGGCGGTTTTCGGCGAGGCCGAAGTTGGTGCTGCGGTGCCTGGCCAGCGCGTCGAGTTCGACGAACGAATCCTCGTCCAACAGCGCATAGATGCGTTCACGGGCGGTCAGCTTGCCCTTGGCGTGCACCTTCTCGACGGCGGCCTCACCGACGGGATGCAGCGTTTCTTCTCTCCGCTTGTGCAGTTCGGCCAGCTTGCCCGCGGTGGTGTGGATGTCGATGGTGTGCTCGGCGGCCGGCTCGGCGGTGTGGTCGGTAACGCTTGTCATGGGACTCGATGTTATCGGCAGCCCTCGCGCCGGTGTTTAGGCTGGGCTCGTGAGAAGCGAGTGACGGACCGGGAGCTACTCAGGCAACCGTTGGATGAGACCGCGCTGCGTGCCGAGCTGACCGGGGCCGGGCTGGGTTGGCGGCAGCTCGAGGTCGTCGAGCGAACCGGCTCCACGAACGCCGACCTGCTGGCCCGCGCGGCGTCGGGGACCGACGTCGCCGGGGCGGTGCTGATCGCCGAGCATCAGACCGCCGGTCACGGGCGTCACGGCCGCGGATGGTCGGCCAGCCCGCGGGCCCAGATCACGATGTCGGTGGGTGTCAGTGTGGTCGACGTCCCGGCCACCGGGTGGGGCTGGCTGTCGCTGGCCACCGGTGTGGCGATCGTCGACGCGGTGGCCCCGCTGCTCGAAGTGACCGGGGTTAGGGCGGGCCTCAAGTGGCCCAACGACGTGCTGGCCAACGGCGGGAAGCTCGCGGGCATCCTCGCCGAGGTCGCTCGGCCGGTGGTGGTAATCGGTCTGGGGCTCAACGTGACTCAGTCGCCGGACGAGGTCGACGGGCCGGGCGCGACCTCGCTGCTCGACCTTGGCGTGCCGGCGCCCGACCGCAACCAGCTGGTCCGCGCGTTGCTGCGCGAGTTGGGCAGGCGGATCGTCGCCTGGCGGCTGGCGCGCGGAGCCGACTGGGCGCTGGCCGCCGACTACCGGGAGCGCAGCCTGACGATCGGCACCCGGGTGCGCGCTCATCTGCCCGGCGGAAAGGAAATCGTCGGGACCGCGAGCGGCATCGATGACCAGGGAAGACTGTGCCTGGAGACCCAGGCCGGGGCGGTCGTGGTGTCGGCCGGTGACGTGGTGCATTTGCGAGGCTAATGTCGCCAGCGTGAGCTATCCCGATAACGCCCTTGCCGCCGGCGAAAAGGTCGTCTTGCACCGCCATCCCCACTGGAAGCGGCTGATCTGGCCCGTCGTTGTTCTCATCCTGGTGACCGGGCTGGCGGCGTTCGGGTCCGGCTATCTCAACTCCACGCACTGGGAGCAGCTCGCCAAGAACATCATCTACGGCGTCATCTGGGGGATCTGGTTGGTGATCGTCGGCTGGCTGACGCTGTGGCCCTTCCTCAGCTGGCTGACCACGCATTTCGTGGTCACCAGCCGGCGGGTGATGTTTCGGCACGGGGTGCTGACCCGCACCGGGATCGACATCCCGCTGGCGCGGATCAACAGCGTGGAATTCCGCGACAAGCTGACCGAGCGGATGTTTCGCACGGGGACGCTGATTATCGAGTCGGCGTCACAAGATCCGCTGGAGTTCTACAACATTCCGCGACTGCGCGAGGTGCACTCGCTGCTGTATCACGAGGTTTTCGACACCCTGGGTTCCGAGGAGTCGCCGAGCTGAGTCGAGCGGCGCGCCCTGTTGCGCCAGGCGCGCAACAAGGTGACGTTGCCACCCTCGAGCTCGTCCTCGAAGACCTCGGCGATACCGCCCGCGGTAAGCGCGGATTCCAGCGCCTTGTCGGGGCTGCGGGCGAACTCGTCGGGGAACACCCAGCGCCGGAACGCCCAGAAGCGGAACGCCATCTGTAGCAGGTTGCCGATGATGTAGGCCGAAATGAAGTCGGCGATGTTCTCCACGGTCAGCGACACCGTGGGCGTCCGCAGCTGCAGGATGTAGCAGGAGATCCACAGCGGCGCCATGCTCAGCAGCACCCCCACGCCGCTGAAAGCGAAGAACAGCAACGCCTCGTGATGGCGCTCGCGGCCACCGCGATCGCGGAAGCTCCACTCCCGGTTCAACACGTAGGATGCGATGACCGCGACGATGCCCGCGATCACCTTCGCGGTCACCGGCTTGGGTTCGAGGATCGTCAGCTTCAGTGTGTAGAAAATGGCCGAGTCGATGACGAACGTGGTGCCGCCGACGATGGCAAATTTGATCAGTTCGTGATGGCGCAGCAAATAGGGCTGGACGACCTGGGGCAGGCGCGCGATCGCGGCATCGGCGAGGGACACAAAACGCCAGTGTACGGACGGACACGAAAACGGCACAAAAACGGCAAAAATGATACATAACGATTCGGCGTCACAGCCGGTCAACACGCGGCCGGGCGCCATGACACGATGATGGCCGTGCCGAGTAGACGCCCCCAGAAGGAAGCCCCCCCGGTGGTCGCCATGGTCGGCGGCGGTCAGCTCGCCCGGATGACCCACCAGGCCGCGATCGCGCTCGGGCAAACGCTGCGGGTGCTGGCCACCGGCGCGGACGAATCGGCGGCGCAGGTCACCCCCGACGTGGTGATTGGCTCGCACACCGATCTCGAAGACCTGCGCCGTGTCGCGGCCGGAGCCGCCGTCCTGACCTTCGACCACGAGCACGTGCCGACCGAACTGCTCGACAAGCTGGTCGCCGAAGGCGTGAACGTCGCGCCGCCGCCCGAGGCTCTGATGCACGCCCAGGACAAGCTCGTGATGCGGCGGCGGTTGGAGGCCCTCGACGCCCCGGTGCCCCGCTATGCCGAGATCCGAAGCGTCGACGAACTCGATGCCTTCGCGCAGCGTATAGCCGGCGCCGTGGTCGTGAAAGCGGTCCGCGGCGGTTACGACGGGCGCGGGGTGAGGATGGCCCGCGACCCTTCGCATGCCCGCGAGATCGCGGCCACTTTCTTGGCCGATGGGGTGCCGGTGATGGCCGAGGAAGCGGTACAACTGCGACGCGAACTGTCGGCTCTGGTGGCGCGCTCACCGTTCGGGCAGGGCGCGGCGTGGCCGGTCGTGGAGACGGTGCAACGAGACGGGATCTGCGTGGAGGTGATCGCGCCCGCGCCGGACCTGCCCGGCGACGTCGCCTCGGCCGCTCAGCAGCTGGCCTTGCGACTGGCCGCCGAACTGGGCGTCGTCGGTGTGCTCGCGGTCGAGCTGTTCGAGACCGCCGACGGGGCGCTGCTCGTCAACGAGCTCGCGATGCGGCCGCACAACTCCGGGCACTGGACCATGGACGGGGCGCGCACCAGCCAGTTCGAACAGCATCTGCGCGCGGTCCTCGACTATCCGCTCGGCGACACTAGAGCCATCGCGCCGGTGACTGTGATGGCCAACGTGCTGGGAGCCCCGCACGGGTCGGAGATGCCCGCGATGGCCATGGACGAGCGATTGCACCACCTGTTCGCGCGGATGCCCGACGCCCGGGTTCACCTCTATGGCAAGGCGGAACGGCCCGGTCGCAAGATCGGGCACATCAACTTCCTGGGTGCGGACCTGACAGAGCTGGACAGGCTGCGTGAACGCGCCGGGCTCGCGGCACACTGGTTGTCTCACGGGCAGTGGACGGACGGATGGGATCCGCATGACCCCGCCGGCGACGATGCAAAGCGAAGCGATGTGGGGGCACGCCCCCACAAGTGGGAGGTACCCCCACCCGCTTGCGGGGGAGAGGAGCGGCGGAAATGACGGAGTCGCCTCGCGTCGGGGTAATCATGGGCAGCGACAGCGACTGGTCGGTGATGGAGGATGCCGCCCGGGCGCTGGCCGAGTTCGACATACCGACCGAGGTTCGGGTGGTCTCGGCGCATCGGACGCCCGGGGTGATGTTCGACTATGCCCGCGGCGCCGCCGACCGCGGCCTCGAGGTGATCATCGCCGGTGCCGGCGGCGCCGCTCACCTGCCCGGCATGGTCGCCTCCGCCACGCCGCTGCCGGTGATCGGGGTGCCGGTACCGCTGGCGCGGCTGGACGGCCTCGACTCCCTGCTGTCGATCGTGCAGATGCCGGCCGGGGTGCCGGTGGCCACGGTCTCTATCGGCGGCGCCCGCAACGCCGGCTTGTTGGCCGTGCGCATTCTGGCCTCGTCCGACGCCGCGCTGCGGGCGCGGATCGTCGCGTTCCAAGAGCAGTTGGCCGACGGCGTGCGCACCAAGGATGCGGCGCTGCAGCAGCTTCACGGTAAAGTTACCGGCGAGTAGCAAGGAGATTGAGATGGCCGGATGGGCCGGAAACCCGTCGTTCGATTTGTTCCAACTGCCCGAGGAGCACCGGGAGCTGCGGGCCGCGATCCGGGCGCTGGCGGAGAAGGAGATCGCTCCGCACGCGGCCGATGTGGATGAGAATTCCCGCTTTCCGCAAGAGGCTCTGGACGCGCTGAATGCGTCCGGGTTCAACGCCGTCCACATTCCCGAGGAATACGGCGGTCAGGGCGCAGACTCGGTAGCCGCATGCATCGTCATCGAAGAAGTGGCGCGCGTCGACGGATCCGCCTCGTTGATTCCCGCGGTCAACAAGCTGGGCACCATGGGCTTGATCCTGCGGGGTTCGGAGGAGCTGAAGAAGCAGGTGTTGCCATCGCTGGCCGCTGAGGGGGCGATGGCCTCCTACGCCTTGAGCGAGCGCGAAGCCGGCAGTGACGCGGCGTCGATGCGGACCCGAGCCAAGGCCGACGGGGATGACTGGATTCTCAACGGCACCAAGTGTTGGATCACCAACGGCGGCAAGTCGACCTGGTACACCGTGATGGCGGTGACCGATCCGGACAGGGGCGCCAACGGCATCTCGGCGTTCATGGTGCACAAGGACGATGAGGGGTTCACCGTCGGCCCTAAGGAAAAGAAGATGGGCATCAAGGGCTCGCCGACTACCGAGTTGTACTTCGAGAACTGTCGCATCCCTGGCGATCGGATTATCGGCGAACCCGGCACCGGGTTCAAAACCGCACTGCAGACCCTCGACCACACGCGGCCCACTGTCGGTGCGCAGGCCGTGGGCCTCGCGCAGGGCGCGGTGGACGCCGCCGTCGCCTACACCAAGGACCGCAAGCAGTTCGGCAAGTCGATCTCTGAGTTTCAGGGTGTGCAGTTCGAGCTAGCCGACATGGCGATGAAAGTCGAAGCGGCCCGGCTGATGGTGTACACCGCCGCCGCCCGCGCCGAACGCGGCGAGCCGAATCTCGGATTCATCTCCGCGGCCGCAAAGTGCTTCGCCTCCGACACCGCCATGGACGTGACGGAGGCGGCCGTGCAACTGTTCGGCGGCGCCGGCTACACCACCGACTTCCCGGTCGAGCGGATGATGCGCGACGCCAAGATCACCCAGATCTACGAGGGCACCAATCAGATTCAGCGCGTGGTGATGTCGCGTGCGCTGTTGCGCTGATCGTTCTCGCGCTTGGACTTACGGCTCCGCATGCCGACTGGCGCACCAGGTGATGAACCGCCCGAGGCCGATCACCAACAGCAGCAACACGATCAGCAAAAGGGCCGCGTCATAGGACAGGTCCTGGGCCGTTTTCGACGGCAGGTTGTAGAACGTCCAAATCGGGTAGGTGAGGTAACCGACCGGCGAGTGGGTGAGTTCCCCGGTGGGCGGTGAAGCCGACCAACCGGCCGTGTAGAGCATCGGCGCCGTCTCGCTGACCGCCAGTGCCAGCGCCACCAGCATGCCGGTCACGATCCCGGGAATCGCCGGTTTCAGGATGATCTTGCGCAGCGTCCAATTGGCCGGCAAGCCGAGCGCCTCCGCGCCCTCCCGGTACGACGTCGGCACCGCGGAGAGCGCGGACTCGGTGGCCTTGGTGATGTACGGGATGCTCATCACCGACAGCACCAACACCCCGGCCGCCAGGGAAAATCCCCAGCCGAAATACACCACGAGTGCCAGATAGCCGACGTAGCCGAGCACGATGGCCGGGATACCGGACAGCACCTCGTAGGCGCCACGCAAAACAGAACGCGTTCTGCCCGTGGCGAATTCGGACAGGTAGACCCCGGCCAACACGCTCACCGTGCCACCGACCAGCATGACCCCGAGACCCAGGACCGCGGTCCCGATGATGGCGTTGCGCAGGCCGCCGCCGTTGCCCTGGGAGTCCTGTGTCAGCACGCTGAAGTGAAACACCGGCAAAGCTCGGCCGACGACCCCGATCAGCATCCACAGCGTCGGGCCGATCACCATCGCCAGACAACAGAAGCAGGCCGTCCAGAACAGCGCGTTGACGCACCTGCGCCGAACGGTGAGCGACCGCGGTTCCCCCATCTTCAGACCCCTCGTCCGACGGGCAGCGCGGTGCCGGACGTCCGGCGCACCAACGCCCGCGCGGCCATGTTCGTCACCAGAGTGATCACCATCAGCACCAGGGAAACCTCGGCGAGCGTTTTCACCGCGAAGTCGGTGGAGTCGGTCAGCGCCGAATCCAACTGCGAGACAACGGTGGCCGCGATGGTGGTCATGGTCGAGTAGATGTTGTTCGGCATCGCACCCAACTCCGCGCCGGACACCATGGCGACGGCCATCGTCTCCCCGAGCGCACGTCCGAGTCCCAGAACCACGGCGCCGACGATGCCGGTGGACACCCACGGCAGGGTGACCCGGCGCGCGCATTCCCAATCGGACATCCCCAGCGCGGACGCCCCCTCCCGAGGGAGCGTCGGCACCTGCCGGATCAGGTCGCGGGTGGTGCTGGCGATGATGGGAATGATCATGACCGCCAGCACCAGGCCCGACACCAACATGCCCTCCCCGTTGCCGGTGTTGCCGCGGAAGTAGTTCAGCACCGGCACGTCGGGAGCGTTGCGGGCGATCACCGGGGCGACGTGGTGGGCGACGAACGGCCCGAACGTCATCGCTCCCCACAGGCCCACGACGACGCTTGGTATGCCGGCCAGCAATTCGAGCACCGTGCCGACGGCCGAGGCGAGACGTCGTGGCAGCCGTTCCACGATCGCGAACGCCGCTCCCAGCGACACCGGCACAGCGACGATCAGGGCGATCGCCGAGCTTGCAAGGGTGCCGACGATCAGCGGCAGCGCCCCGTAGGAGGCGCCGACCGGATGCGAAACACCCTGGGTGACAGCGGTTTCACCGTAGGTGTCGCCCGGGTTCCATTCGGTGCCGGTGAAAAAATGCAGCCCATTGAGCCGGATGGCGCCGAGCGCTTCGACGATCAGCGTGACCAATACGAACACGAGCGCGAGCAGCGGGATCACCGCCCCCAGCCCGCCCGCCCACCGGACAACGCGTGTCCCGCGATCGGCTTCTGGAACGCTGCCCGGCGCACCCCGTTGCCGGGGAAGCGTGAGGGTCACCGGAGGTGCCTAGCTGTTGATCTGGGCGATCTGGGCGTCGGACAATTTCTCCACCGGGGCGGGCAGCGGCTGAAAGTGGAACTGGTCCAAGAACGAGCGATTGTTCCCGTCGGTGACCGTCCAGTGCAGGAACGCCTGGATCGTCCGTGCGACCGCTGGATCCTTCTGGTTGCTGTAGACGATGGCGTACTCGTAGTTGACGATCGGATATCCGTCGGCGGCGGGCCCGTTGATCAGCGAGATCACCTCGTTCGCCGGCGTCTGCGCGGCGAAGCCGGCGGCCTCGGCTCCAATGCTGTTGGTGTCGGGCAGCAGGTAGTTACCGGAGGCGTTGGCCAATTGCGCCTCGCCCAGCCCCTTTTGGGCGGCCTGGTCGGAGTAGCTGGCGCCGATGTAGGCGACGCAGCCGGGGGTCGCCGCGCACCCGGTCACCATGCCGCCCGCGCCGTTCTCGCCCAATGCTCCTGGTACGGAGGGGAAGCCGACGGTGGTGTTGTAGCCGGGCGACTTGCCCCAGCCGTCGGGATCCTGCTTCGACAGATACTGGGTGAACACGAAGGTGTCGCCGGCGCCGTCGGAACGGTGTAGCGGAACCACCGGGGTCGCCGGCAGGTTCACCCTGGGGTTGAGCGCGACGATCTGTGGGTCGTTCCAGGTTTTGATCGTTCCCCGGTACATGGCGGCCAGCACCTTGCCATTCAGCTTGAGGTGCTCGGTAACGCCGGGCAGGTTGTAGTTGACCTGCTCGGCGGAGATGGCCAGCGCGATGTTCATCAGCCCCTTATGCGCCGACCTGTCGCCGTCCGACAGGTAGGCGCCGGAGGCGCCGATGTTGACCGCTCCCGCAGCGGCCTGCGAGATCCCGGCACCCGAACCGGTGCTCCCGGTGGTGATCGAAACGTTCGGATATTTCGCGTTGTAGGCCGGCGCCCACAGGTTCATCAGCGGGTACAGCTCGGTGGCACCGGTCTCCGCCAACGCCACCTTCGACGTCGCGGGCGAGGTGGCGGGGCTACCGGTGCTCGACCCGGGGCTCGCCGAACCGCCCGTCGAGTTCGAACCGCAGGCGGCCGCGACCAGCATCACCGGCACGGTAAGCAACAGCGCGCGCAAACGAATTTCCATGGGCCATAACCTTTCTCTACCCGAGGAGCCGGAGGTCGCCGAACAGTCCGGAGACGTACCTGACGGTTTCGGGATGCTTCGGCGCAAGGAACAACTGCGCGGTCGGACCTTCCTCGATCAGCCTGCCGTCGAAGAACAATGCGGTCCGGTCACCGATCCGGGCGGCCTGGGCCAGGTCGTGAGTCACCATGATCACCGTCAGCCGGTTGGCCAGCGATCGGATCAGCTTTTCGATCTTCTCGGTGGTGGTCGGGTCCAATGAGGAGGTGGGCTCGTCGAGCAGCAGCACCTCCGGGTTCACTGCGAGCGCACGGGCCAGACACAACAACTGCTGCTGACCGCCGGAGAGCCGGAACGGCGAATCACCGAGCCGATCCTTGACCGCGTCCCACAGGCCGACCTCGGCCAGGCGTGCCTCGGCGACCGTCTTGAATTCCTTGCGCGACACCAACTTATGGGCGCGCACGCCGGCGAGCACGTTGTCGATGATTGACATCGGGAACGGATTGGGTCGCTGGAACAGCATGCCGACCCTCCGGCGAAACCCCATCAGGTCATGGCTTTTGAAGATGCTGTGTCCGCCCATCAGGACGTCACCGCTGTGCCGGTACCCGGAGACCTTGTCGTTCATCCGATTCAAGGTGCGCAGGAAGGTCGTCTTACCCGACCCGGTCGGTCCGAGCAGCGAGGTGACCGCACGCGCCGGAAAGTCCAGGCTCACGTCGTTCAGCACGGTCTCGGCGCCGAAACTCAGGGTGAGGTTAATCGCGGTGATGGCCGGAATGGCGACTTCGGCATCGACGCCACCGGTTTCGGCGTCGAGCTCTGCAAGGGTGGTAAACACCCCATCAAGCTACGTCGCTATACGGCGCAAAAAACCAGGCGCGGTCATCCTCTGCATATCTTCAAAGTGCCCGCTCATCCATTTCCCATGTTCAAAGCCGTGGCTAAGGCCGTGCCTAATTCCCGCCCATTCTGGAGGGCGGTGCTAACGCTCCATCCATTTCTGATGATCCCCAGAGGCACCGCTAATCCTGCGCCCATCTTTTGCGGCTTCCATAAACGAAAGACTCTCCCCGGTGGCGGAGCACGTGCGTCCACCTCCCTGAGGAGTCGGAGGAGGTTCCGGTGAAGTCCAACCGAGCCGGTGTCGCGCTGAGTCTGCTGGCCGCCGGCGCGCTGTTGTCGGCGGGCTGCGGTAGCACCACCGACGCCTCGTCGCCCGGACCCAGCGCGACGCCGGTGCAGTGCGGCGGCAAGAAGCAACTGAAGGCCAGCGGCGCGACCGCCCAAGAGAACGCGATAGAACAATTCGTGTACGCCTACGTTCATGCGTGCCCGGGGTCCACGCTGGACTACAACGCCAACGGCTCCGGCGCCGGGGTGACGGATTTCCTCAGTAACGTCACCGATCTGGCGGGTTCTGGCGATCCGTTGAACCCGTCGAAGGGTCAGGTCGACCGCGCGGCGCAGCGGTGCGGTTCGCCGGCGTGGGACCTGCCCACGGTGTTCGAACCGATCGCGGTCACCTACAACCTCAGCGGCGTGAACACACTCAAACTCGACGGGCCCACGCTCGCCAAGATCTTCAACGGCGGGATCACCAGGTGGGACGACCCGGCGATCAAGGCGCTCAATCCGGGCACCGGCCTGCCGCCGGCGCCCATCCACGTCGTCTTCCGCAGCGACCAATCCGCCGACACGTCCAACTTCGAGCAATACCTCGACGCCGCGTCCAACGGCGCCTGGGGCAAAGGCGTGGGCCAGCTGTTCGGCGGGGGTGTCGGCGACGGCGCCGTCGGGGACAACGGGACGTCGGCGGCCGTGCAGAACACCGACGGGGCGATCGCCTACAACGAGTGGTCGTTCGGGGTGGGCAGGCAGTTGAGCATGGCCGAAATCATCACCTCAGCCGGTCCGGAGCCGGTGTCGATCACCACCGATTCGGTCAGCAAGACCATCGCCGGGGCCACATTCAAGGGGCAGGGCTCGGACTCCAGGGACCTGCGGGTGGACACCTCGTCGTTTTACAAGCCCACCCAACCCGGTGCCTATCCCATCGTGGAGCCGACCTATGAGATTGTCTGCTCGAAATATCCGGATTCGGCGACCGGAGCGGCGGTAAAGGCATTTATGCAGGCCGCCATCGGTCCGGGTCAGGCCGGTTTGGATCAGTATGGATCGATTCCGCTGCCGAGCGCGTTCCAATCGAAAATCGCGGCCGCCGTGAACGCAATTTCGTAATTAGCGGCGACCATTCAGACGGCGATTGGCGTATTGGCGAAAGGAGCGTGGAGGCGTGAACGGCACCATTTCGCGGGTCGGTTTGCGGTTCGGGCCCTATCAGCTGAGGCGGCTTCTGGGCCGCGGCGGCATGGGCGAAGTGTATGAGGCCGAGGACACCCGCAAACATCGGATAGTCGCGCTGAAGCTGATTTCGCCGCAATTCTCGACCGACGCGACGTTTCGCGCGCGGATGCAACGCGAGGCGGACACCGCCGGGCGGCTGACCGAGGCGCACATCGTCCCCATTCACGACTATGGCGACATCGACGGCCAGTTCTATGTCGAGATGCGCATGATCGACGGCATCTCCCTGCGCACGCTGTTGACGAACTATGGTCCGCTGAACCCGGCTCGAACCGTCGCCATCGTGCACCAGGTCGCCGCCGCGCTCGACGCCGCGCACGCCAACGGCGTCACCCACCGTGACGTCAAACCGGAAAACATCCTGATCACCAACGATGACTTCGCCTATCTGGTGGATTTCGGAATCGCCCGCGGCGCAACGGATCCCGGACTGACCCAGAGCGGAGTCGCCCTGGGCACCTACAACTACATGGCCCCGGAGCGGTTCACCGGCGACGACGTCACCTACCGCTCCGACATCTATGCGCTGGCGTGCGTGCTGGGCGAGTGTCTGACCGGGGCACCGCCCTATCGGGCCGACAGCGTCGAACGACTGATCGCCGCCCATCTGCTCGAGCCCGCCCCGCGGCCCAGCCAACTGCGGCCCGGGCGTATTCCACCGGCTTTGGAGCCGGTGATCGGCAAGGGCATGGCCAAGAACCCGGCGGATCGCTATTTCACCGCCGGAGATCTGGCCGCGGCCGCACACAGCGCGCTCGCCGCGCCCGAGCAGCAGCAAGAAGCGGCCATCCTGCGGCAGGGCGCGAACGCGACCCTGCTCGCCAGCAATTACCCCGGCTCGGGCGCCAGCGAGACCGTGGTCCGGCCCGTGCCGTGGCGCCCAAGCGGTGGCTACGCGCGGCATCTCGGGCCGCCCGGCCCACCGGCATTCAGCCAACAATCGATTGGCCCCCAGCCGGACTTCACGTCCCCAGCGCGCGGCAAACGCAAGCTGTGGATCCTCGCCGCCGCCGCGCTGCTGGCCGTCGCCGCCGTCGGTACCACCGCATACCTGGGTACGCGCCCGTCGGCGGCGTCAAAGCAGCAGGCGTCGGGCCAATCCGAGCTGCCATTCAAAGGCATTGACTTCCGCCTATCGCCGGGCGGGGTGGCGCTGGACAAAGCCGGCGACGTCTACGTCACCAGCGAAGGCATGTACGGGCGGGTGGTGGAGTTGGCGCCCGGATCGAGCGCCCCGACGGTCTTGCCCTTCAGCGGTCTCTATCAGCCCCAGGGGCTGGCGGTGGACAACGCCGGCGCCGTGTACGTCGCCGATTTCAACAACCGGGTGGTGAAGTTGACGGCCGGGTCGACCAGCCAGACCGTGCTGCCGTTCACCGGCCTCAACTACCCCGAAGGGGTAGCGGTGGACGGCCAGGGCACCGTCTACGTCGCCGACCGGGGCAACAACCGGGTGGTGAAGTTGACGGCCGGCTCGACCGGCCAGACCGTGTTGCCGTTTTCCGGCCTCAAAAACCCGGACGGCGTGGCCGCCGACCCCGCCGGCAACGTGTACGTCACCGACACCGACAACGACCGGGTGCTGATGCTGGCGGCCGGGGCGACCGCGGCGACCGTGCTCCCATTCACCGGCGTTGCCGTGCCCTGGGGCATCGCGGTGAACAACGCCGGCGACGTGTTCGTCACCGAGCACGACAGCAGTCGGGTGCTGAAGCTGCCGGCCGGGTCCAACACCCCGACGGTGCTGCCGTTGACCGGCCTCAACACGCCCCTGGGCGTGGCGGTGGACAAGGACGCCAACGTCTATGTGGCCGACCGCGGCAACGACCGAATGATCAAGCTGGTGCCCTGATTCGCTGTAGCTACAGCCCAGGTCAGGAAGCGGGCTCGGTTGCGGTGAGAAACACGTCGTTGTGCTGTCCCACGGCGGGTGGGGGATCGGTCGCGACCGCTTCGAAGCTCGAGTAGCGCGCCGGGGTACGGATCACGGTGATGGCGTCGTCTTCGCTGCCGACCCGCAGGGCCAACTCGTTCTCGGCGAACAGCGGGGTGTCGACGACCTGCTTCCAGCTGTAGGCATGGCAGGCCATCAGACCGCCTTGCTGCAGCAGCGCAACCCATTCGGCGGCGGTCTTGGCGGCCAATGCCGATTCCAGTTCCTCGGTCAGCTCGGGGTAATTGAGCGCCCGCGCGCGCTGGTCGATGAATCGCTCATCCTCCCGCAGATCGGGGCGGCCGATGATCTCGCACAGCTTCGCCCAGTGCTTGGGCACGTAGGCGCTGATCACCAGATACCCGTCGGCCGCCCGGAATGCGTCAGACGGTTGAGTGGCAAAGCCAACTCCCTTGCGCTTCTTGGGTTTCGGCGCGGAGTCGGGTTTCGGGGTGGGCGGCTGGCCCGGCTTGTTCAGGTGCATGGTGAGCTGGTTGGCCTGCAGCCCCACCGCCACGTCGTACATCGCGACGCGGACCGTGTCGGCCACGCCGTGGCGCTCGCGGTTGAGCAGCGCGGCCAGCACGGCCTCCGCCAGCACGTGACCGCTGGCGTTGTCGACGAGCTGGAACGGGATGATCTGCGGTTTGCCGTCCGGAGTGGGCATCCCGGTGGTCATGCCCGCCTCGGCGGCGACCATCAGGTCGACGCCCGGCCTGCTGCCGTTCGGGCCGTTGCCGCCGTAGGCCGACAGGCGCGCATAGATCAGCCTGGGGTTGCGTGACCGTAAGTCGTCGGGGCCCAACCCCATTCGTTCCATGACCCCGGGCCGAAACCCTTCCAGCACAACGTCGGCGGAGTCGGCGAGCCGCAGTATCTGGTGCTTGCCGTCTTCGGTGGCGAGGTCGACCGTGACCGACTTCTTGCCACGGTTGTTCGGCAGAAAATACGTGGCCAACGGTGGCCGTCCGGGCAGGACGGCGGTGATCTGCCGGGCCGCCTCGCCGCCGGGGGCCTCGACCTTGATCACCTCGGCACCCAGGTCGGCCATCACTTGGCCGGCCAGCGGCCCGGCTACGTTCTGGGTGAAATCCAGCACCCGGAATCCGTCAAGTGGCTTGGCGGGCCTGTTGTTTGGCCTGTTGAGCATTGTCGGGGCCTTCCTTTAACCTGCCTTGCGCAACACCGCGGTGCAGTAGTAGTTCTCGGAAAAGGGCGCATTTTCGTCGGTGGGCTGCAGCGGTAAGCCGTTGTCGGCCAACATCTGATTTAGCGGTGTGCGAACCGGGTGCCAGCCACGGTCGGTCAGGTAAGTGGCCACGTCGTTGCGTTCGCCGGGGAAGCCGAGGTTCTCCAGCT
>Ga0182037_10000419_pt1 | contig 20394 bp, 12 predicted proteins | sample sta12Cox44000082_FD_125974 | JGI IMG/M metagenome (GOLD analysis project Ga0182037, IMG submission 125974) | Lab enrichment of tropical soil microbial communities from Luquillo Experimental Forest, Puerto Rico - statoxic.12C.oxic.44.000.082 | ecosystem: Environmental > Terrestrial > Soil >... | reverse complement strand
TCAACTTCGCGCCGAGTCATCTCTTCCCAACGCCCGTGATTAATTTCGCGGAGCCCGTCGCGCATTTGCACTTCGAGTTTGTGAGGCGCAGCGAGGATTTGCGCAGTTTCAACTGTGCGACCAAGCGGCGACGCATATACGGCCATGATTTTTTCGTTACCTAAACGACGAGCCAATCGCCGTGTTTGCTCACGGCCTTCATCGGAAAGAGCGACGTCCGTCGCCCCAGCAAAGCGATCTTCAGCGCTCAACATGGTCACCCCATGCCGCACCATGAAGACTCGCGTAACCGCCAGCTTCATAGAATACAGATCTTAGATGGACGCGGCCAAATTGCTATCGCTCGATTTCGGGTAATGTCGGGGTCAAAGCGAAGAAAAAAATCGGAATGATCGTCGCCGCGACCGCCGCTGCGATCGCCAAAATGTTCATGATCCAATACAGCACGACATTCGCAGGCCGAAGCGAAAGCCAGAGAATTGCGAGCGGCAACAGAACACCGACGGCGATGCTTTCGCAAACGATAAATCGACGCATTTTCGCTTTTCGACGCCGTTTCGACAAAGCCGTCTCGCCGCCTTGCGCGAACATTTCGAAGGAGTCAGCTTGAGGATTTGAAGCCACGGCCGGCCGCAGATTCTCACGCGCTATCGGAGCCTGAACTGGTGGCGCTGGTCTTGCTACCGCAGCTGCTGGAACGGGCTTGGGCGGGGGCGCGACTGGAACAGGATTTTGCGGTACCAAATTTTCTGGACGGGGCATAATGCGCAGCGGACGCGCGAGCGTCGGGGGCTGCATCTGAATCACGTTTTCTAAGGAGGGCATCAAGGACTCAAAAGAAATGTGCTCCGCGCCATTTCCGTTGTTCGCTGCCGACGACGGATCCATCGCCGGCGCGCGTGTATTCAAGTGCACCTTTGCTTTAAAGGTGGGCGGCAGCGCGATTTTTCGAACTGGCGGTTCGAAGATCCGCGGAGGCGGCGCGGTCGCGCGACGCACCGGTTCTGGATCTTCCCTGCCCATTACCGGCCTCGGGGTTGGCGGTGGCTCCCGTTTGCGACTTGGCAACGCAACAATCGCAGGCTTTTTGCGTCGTGTCTCAACTGGTTCCGGTTCTGACTCAACATTCTTTGGTTTGCGTGACGCCGCGACTGGGCTCGTGAAGTGATCGGGGAAACTATAGGATTCGCTCGGGATCAGAGACATGGCCAGGCTGGGAGTTAAAATCTTTTAGCGATTCCGATTTTTCCAGTCAACCCAAACATCGTAGCAGTTCAGATGAGTTTGGCGGCGTTGCGGCTACATTGGATCAATGACAAGCGAGGCCGCGGCTCGCGCCATCATTCACCTGGACATGGATTGCTTTTACGCAGCAATTGAGGTCCGTGATCGTCCCGCGTTGCGCGGAAAACCGGTGGGTGTCGGCGGCGCCCGGGATCGTCACGGCGTATTGACGACCTGCAACTACGAAGCGCGCAAATTCGGTGTGCACTCGGCCATGCCGACGTTCATGGCGTTGCAACGCTGTCCGAGCCTGATCGTTCTCCCGACGCGCTTTGACGTTTACCGCCGCGAAGCCGCGGTCGTGCGTGAAATTCTGCATCGCTTTAGCTCCTTAGTGGAGCCGCTTTCGCTCGATGAAGCTTATCTGGACGTGACTGCGGATCGGGGCGCGCCCGGACAGCTCGCGCAAGTGATTCGCGATTTGATATTTCAAAAATCGAAACTGACCTCTTCGGCCGGCGTTGGCCCAAACAAATTGATCGCTAAAATCGCGAGTGCGAGGTGCAAACCGAACGGTCAGTTGGAAGTTACCGTCGAAGAAGTTCCCGGGTTTATGAAAGATTTGTCGGTCCGCGAAATCTGGGGCATCGGTCAAAAAACAGAAAAGCGGTTGTGGGAGCTCGGAGTCAAAACCTGCGGCGACCTCCAACGATTCCCGCGTCCCGAACTTGTCGATCTTTTTGGTAAATTTGGTAGCGAGTTGTTCGATCTCTGCCGCGGAATCGATGACCGGCCAGTCGAACCAGATCGGCCGCGCAAATCGCTCAGCACGGAAGAAACCTTTGTCAGCGATCTCGAAACGCTCGAGCAATGCGAAGAGCGCCTGGCAGAGCTTTTTCAAGATTTGATGGCCGATTTAGCGCAGAAGGAAACGAATCGCCGCGTCACCAAAATCTTCGTGAAGTTAAAATTTGCCGACTTCACCCGGACGACGGTCGAGCGCGCCGGTCTGGAGCCAACGTTACAGGCATTCGGCACATTGCTTGCGGAGGCTTTCGCTCGAACCGGCAAGAAAGTGCGGTTGATCGGCGTCGGGGTGCGCTTTGCCGAGAGCGGGAGCGAAGAATTGCAGCTCGCGCTATTGTAGGGCAACTGCTCAGCCCATCAGTAAGCAGGCGAGGACGAGCGCAATGATTCCGCCGGTAAACAACGCGACAACGGCTATCTCGCGCTTCGTTAACAGCAGCTCGACTTTCCCATTTGGAATTAGAGGGTGTTACTTCCCCAAATCCTCACCGTGCACTCTATATAAAACGCTTATCAGCAGTGTGTTATAGCGAAATACTGGGAACCAAGGCCTCCGCTCAATTTCGATGCTTGGACACTTCTTGGACACTTTTGGGCCCCAATTGCGGCGCGAGCAAAATAGCACGCCACGGCCTGTCAGTTAATCAGAAAGACTTTGGTGCAGACTCTTTCGACCATGTCAGTCGCAATTTTGCACAACGGTTTACGCCTCTCTACTTCGCCCATCGTCGCTGAATCAACTCTCCGGAAGTTTCTAGTACACGAACCGGCCTGAAATTCACACTTGGAGCGCGTCGCTTTACGGCTGGGCCGTCTGTTGTAGCCAGAGTTGGACGATCGCGTCGATATTCCCAAGTCGATAAATCCTGTAAGGTTGGGTATGAGACTTTGGCGGAAGAATGGCGATCGCGTTTTGATGGTCGGCATTTTCCACGGCCCGGAAGTAGGTCCGGCGGTGCTGAAAAACATCTGTCGCGGCGGATTTCGCCGCGTCGCCGTCATCCGTCCTTCGGCCAGGGGCCGGGCACGTGTGGAGCAAGATTTCTTTCTCGCGCTCCGCGCGGCAACGGCTGGCTCGCTGATTGGGCTGGCTGCGGGCCTCTTCGCTTTTTGGCGGGAGGCAATGCTGGAGCAACCCCGGTCCGGCGAGCTGATCCTGCTTTCCATTGCCTTCGCGTTGGCTGGCGCTGTCGCCGGATGGATTGTCACCCGAATGCTACGGCAGCGCGTTGATGGGACGAGCCTGACTCGCTGCACCAGCACAATCTTGCCCGAGGAAGCAATGGTCCTGGCTGAGGTGAAAGCCGACGAGACATCTCGCTTGCTTACGATCTTGCGGAACATCGGAGCGGCGGCGCCGGTGACCTTCGCTTTCCGTTCGCCGCGGCCGTTCCCCGTCGAGACCAGCGCAAGAGCGCCCGACCAGGAGCGACCTTCGAGCCAACGTGTCGCCGAAAATGCAGGGCGCCTCGCGCATTCCATGTCAGTCAGCCGCCAGACGCGGCCGCGGGGGCCCTCCTTTCTGAGTCGGCTGCGCGAGACCGAGCACGCGCTGGAATGGGCGAACGGAAGTCTCACGATGTCGGCCGAAGTGCATCACGCCTTCACCCTTTCCGCCGAGTGGCTGCTTGATAACGCCTATTTGATTCGCGAACAGGTGACCGACCTCCGGCGGAGTCTCCCGGAAAAATATTATGGGGAGCTGCCGCTCATCGCGAGCGGCCCCGAAGCGGGATTGCCGCGCGTTTACCATCTCGCCTCGGAAATGGTGGCTGAGAGCGCCGGGGCATTGGACCCTAATATTATCCAGACATTTCTGGTCGCTTTCCAAGCGGTCACGCCGCTGGACATCGGAGAACTCTGGGCTCTGCCGCTGATGTTGCGATTGCAGTTACTCGAATCCCTGCGCGGACTTGCGCTCCAAGTCGAGCAACAGCAAAGCCAAAGCGAGGAGGCGGATTTTTGGGCGAACCGGCTGATCGGCGCCGGCCGACGCAGTTCGTCGCGCTTGCTCAGGATGATGGAGGCACTGGTGGAACGGTATCTCGAGCCGACGGCGCATTTTGCCAGCGAGCTGGTAGCGCATCTCTACGACGAAGAGACGGTGCTCCCGATGGTGAGCGGCTGGCTGGAACGCCATTTTCGCGCGCCCCTGGTCGAGATCATCCAGCAGGAACATCGGCGCCAGGCTGGGCAGCAAACCGCGCTCGCCGATGCGATCGGTAGCTGCCGGCGCCTCGCACATGTCCAGTGGCGGGAACTTTTCCAGGCGACCAGTTGGGCGGAGAACGAGTTGGCGGCCGATCCCGCTGGAATTTACTCCCAGCAGGATTTTGAAACGCGTGATCGTTGCCGGAGCGCGGTGGAGGAAATCGCGCGATGGTCGAAGTGTTCGGAACAGACAATTATTGACCGAGCGCTGGCGCTGGCGAAAGCCGCAACGGACGAAGTCGCGGAGACTGTTGCCTATTATTTGCTAGACGCTGGCCGGCCGGCGCTCGAGCAGGCAACCGCCGCCAGAGTTCCACTGGGGGAACGGGCGCGCCGATGGTTGCGCGCGGACGCGGCAGTGTCCTATTTCGCAAGCGTCTTCGTGTTGACAGTCGCGATGGTGGCGATCCCGCTCGCTGCGATCGCCGGATCGGTTTCTTCCATCAAGCTCGCACTGCTCGGTTTTCTCGTGCTTCTGCCTGCGAGTGATCTGGCGGTGCTGGCCGTGAATTATTGCGTGACATCGTTCCTGCCACCGCAGGCTTTGCCGAAGATTTCCTTCAAAAAAGAAGGCATTCCCGATGACTGCCGCACTTTGGTGGTGGTGCCGACGTTACTCACCACTCCAGGCGCAATCCAAAGCGAGCTCAACCGCCTCGAAATTCGCTACCTCGGAAATACGGACGCTAATCTGCGCTTTTCGCTCCTGACTGATTTTGCCGACGCGCCGCGGCAGAGCATGCCGGAGGACACGGAGTGCATCGATATGATTGCCCGTGGGATCGAGGAATTGAATCGCCGGCACGGGTCGGGGCACTTCTTCCTTTTTCATCGTGGGCGCTCCTGGAGTGAGAGCGAACAACGCTGGATCGGCTGGGAGCGGAAACGCGGCAAGCTCGAGCAGCTCAATCGATTCCTCGTCGGCGAGTCAGCGCCCGAGTTGGAGGGATATCTCTGTGCAGGCGATCGCGCGCAGCTCGAGGGCATTCGGTTTGTTATTACCCTGGATGCCGATACCCAACTGCTCCGCGACACCGCCCGGCGCATGATCGAGACGCTGGCCCATCCGCTCAACCAGGCGCGCCTTTCACCGGATGGTCGGCGGGTTATACGCGGTTACACGATCATTCAGCCCAGCGTCAGCACCTCCCTGCCGAGCGCTTCAGCGACATGGTTTTCACGCATCTTTGCTGATCCGCGCGGAATCGATCCCTACACGCATGCCGTTTCCGATGTTTACCAAGATTTGGTCGGGGAAGGCAGTTATCACGGCAAAGCCATCTATGAATTGCGGACATTTCATCGCCTTTTGTCGGGGCGATTTCCAACGGCGCACTTGTTGAGTCACGATCTGCTGGAAGGCAGCTACGTGGGTGTGGGACTGGCGACGGATATCGAATTGCTGGACGTCTTTCCGACGAGCTACATTGCGTGGTGGAGTCGGCAGCACCGCTGGATTCGCGGTGACTGGCAGATCATTGATTGGCTGAAGCCGCACGTGCCCGTCGGCGGCGGCAGGGGCGAACCCAACCCGCTCTCCGCTTTTAACCGGTGGAAGATCTTTGATAACCTTCGCCGCAGTCTGGTACCGCCGGCTACTTTTGCTCTACTTCTGGCGGGTTGGTGTTTCACATCCGCGCCACTGCTCTGGACCGGGATTATCGCGGGCCTTTTGCTATGGCCCGTCCTCAATTCTCTTCTCTCGCTTCTATTCCATCCGCCACCGCCCGGCACACGGTTCTGGCGCGAACCACGGGACCGCCTGCTGCGCTCTCTTTTCGCGATGCTATTCCTGCCGGATTACGCGGGCATGGCGCTCGATGCGATCGTTAGGGTCGCCTACCGGCGCATCAGGTCGCATAGGCTGTTACTTGAATGGGAGACGGCGCAAGATGCTCACCAGCGCGCCAAAAATCGACAACGCCAGTTTGTGCTCACCCGGCTTTGGATCCCGGCCACATGCGCGCTTATTCTCGCGGGCGCAGCTTGGTGGGGCACATCGGCATTGATGGGCGCGTGTCCGTTCCTCATTTTGTGGGCTCTCTTTCCTGTGGCGGTGATCCTGATCGATCGCCCGGCGAGGACCTGGCGCGGCGGAATTTTAACGGCGGACGATCGGCGGTTCCTGCGCGGGGCGGCGCGACGGACCTGGAGATACTTTGATGATTTTGTGGGGCCACAAACTTCTTGGCTGCCGCCGGACAATGTCCAGGAAACTCCAACGCGGGAAATTTTTCTGCGCACCTCACCTACGAACATCGGCCTTTGGATGCTGGCTACCGTAGCGGCAAATGACTTCGGTTACATCACAATCGACGACATGGTCACGCGCAATCTCGGCACGCTGGAGATCGTAGATCGGCTCGAGCGTTTCGAAGGCCACCTCTTGAATTGGTACGATCTGAATACGCTCCAGCCGTTGCATCCACGCTACGTCTCGACGGTGGACAGCGGGAATCTGCTCGCCAGTCTTTGGACTTTCGAACGCAGCTGCGACGAACTGGCCACACGCCCGGTCCTCGATACAGTCGCTCTGCGTGGATTAGCCGATACGCTTCGCGTGTTTCGGCAAGTCACGCAGGCCTTAAAGGAACCGGCAGATTATTCGGCGCTTCTTTCACTGGAGAAACTGACCGCAGATCAGCCGGCTAACCTGGAGGGAGTGATCCTGCGTTTGCGCGCGGCTCGAGCGCCCACGGAGGAACTGCTGAGGCGATTCCCCAAAGAGGGAAACGATCCGCGCGCCTACTGGGCGCAACAAATTTCGAAGCAGGTCACTGCGTGGAATGCTGTTGTCGATAAGTATCTGCGGCCAGTGGAAATCCTGATGGCGCCGCCGGCACAATTGATGTCGTTAGGCGACACGGCCCACGAATGCCGGCGCGAGGCGCTCGCTGCTACCTTTTCACTGCGCAACATCGTCATTGAAGGCATCCCTGGGCTCGTGCCGCTGCTCGCGTTTCATGACCGGCGAGAGCAACCCGAGATACCCCCGGCGGTCCGCGAGTGGCTCAATCTTCTCGTCGCCGAGGTGGAGCATTCACGCCAGAGGGGCTCGGAGCAGCTGGCGCGATTAGATGAATTGATCGCACAGTGCCGGCAACTGGAAGGCGGCATGGGGCTGCAGTTTCTTTACGATGAAGAACGGCGGATTTTTGCCATCGGATACCAAGTGGCGGAGCGTCGGCTCGACACGTCATTCTACGACCTGCTCGCGAGCGAAGCGCGCCTGACGAGTTTTCTGGCCATAGCACGCGGAGAAGTACCTGTGGAACATTGGTGGGTTTTGAGCCGCCCTTTTGGCTCGGCCTACGGCCGCCTGCCCCTCCTCTCGTGGAATGGGACGATGTTTGAGTATTTGATGCCGCTGTTGTTCACCCAAACGCACGAAAATTCGCTCCTCGATCGCGCCTGTTACGACGCCGTGCACTGTCAGATCGCCTATGCCCAGGAAAACAACGTGCCGTGGGGCATCTCGGAGTCCGCCTTCAGTGCGCTCGACCGGCATAACGTCTATCAATACCGGGCTTTCGGTGTGCCGGCGCTGGCTTTGAAACGCGGACAGGGAGAAGACCTGGTGGTTGCTCCCTACGCGGCAGCGCTCGCGCTCGGCGTAGAGCCGACCGCCGCGACCAAGAATTTGCGCCAGCTCGCCATCGACGACAGCTCAGCCCTGCTCGGCGACTACGGCTACTTCGAGGCAATTGATTATTCGCGGCGAACCGAACCCGGCGGCGCCGCTGGGATCAGCATTCACTGTTACATGGCGCATCACCAGGGCATGTCGCTCCTCGCCTACGACAATGCTTTAAACGGCAACACGATGCGACGGCGTTTTCTCGCCGACCCACGCGTTCGTGCAACCGAGCCGCTCCTGCATGAGCATATCCCGGAACAAATTTTGCCGACTACTGGTGAGGCGCACGAAGAGCGGCCCGTTGCCCGCAGCATTCCGATCGGCGGCCCGGCGGTCTTGGTCCAAACACCTGATCTTGCCTCGCCGCGCATTCAACTTCTCTGCAACGGGAAGTGTTCGGCCACGATCACGAGTTCGGGCGGCGGCGGCCTGCGCTGGCTGGATTTGGACATCACGCGGTGGCACGCCGACGCCACCTGCGAAGTGCCGGGCCAGGTTTGTTACATCCACGATTTAGAAAATGACACGCTCTGGAGCAACACTCATCAACCGGTGCCAATCCCTCAGCGCCGTTATACGTGGAGTTTTACCTCCGACAAAGCCGAGTTCCGGCGCAGAAGCGGACCGTGCGAGACGATTACTGAAATCGTCATCTCCGCCGAAGACGACGCCGAGGTGCGGCGCGTGACATTGGTCAACACTTCACACAAAACGGCTCGGCTCGAGCTGACGAGTTATCTCGAGCTCGCGCTCGCGCCGCACCGGGCCGATCGGGCACATCCCGCTTTCAGCAAGCTCTTCATCGAAACCGAATGGGTACCACATTGCCAAGCCCTCGTTGCCCGCCGCCGCCTCCGTGCTACGGACGATCGTCCGGTTTGGGTCGCACACCTCATGGTGGTGGAGTCATCGTCCGTCAGCAACTCGATCGAGTTCGAAACCGACCGAACCGAATTCCTGGGCCGGGGGCGTACGCTGGAAAATCCCGACGCGCTCCGTCGCAGGCTGACGAATCGCGTCGGCGCCGTGCTCGACCCGATTTTGAGCCTGCGCCGGGGCGTCACGATTTTGCCCAATCAGCGTTTCCAATTTGCGCTGGTCACGCTGGTAGCGGAGTCGCGCGAAGCAGTCATTGGGCTGGCCGAACGCTACTGTGACTTTCATACTTGTGGGCGCGCCTTCGAGACGGCTTGGACGCATTCCCAACTCGAAATGCGCCGGCTCCGCATTCGCCCGGGCGACGTGCAAACGTACCAACAACTAGCAGCGTTTATTATTTTTCCGCAGCCAGAATTGCGACCGCCGCACGCACGGCTCAGCCGCCGCACCGAAGGTCAACGCGCACTCTGGCGGCAAGGCATTTCCGGCGACGTGCCGATTGTCGTGGTCATGATCAGCCACCTCCACGACATCGAAGTGGTGCGCGAAATTCTGTCCGCGCACACCTTCTGGAATCTGCGCGGATTAAAGGTCGACCTCGTGCTCGTGAGTGAGGAACCGCCGAGTTACGAAGAACCGCTGACCGCCAATCTGCAGCGGCTGGCCGAAGGCCGCGCAGCCCTCATCGGCATGGATCGGCCCGGAGGCATTTATGTTCGCTCGGCGAGCAAGATGTCGAAGGAAGAAACGATAGCGCTACAAGCTGCCGCGCGCATGGTTCTCATCGCAGCTCGCGGCACCTTGCGCCAGCAACTGGCCTCAACCACGCCCATCGCGACGAAACCGAAGCTGCTCTCACCTGGTCAGCAGTTCCGCGAAGAGCCCTCCGCGCCGCTCGCCTTCATGAAGCTGAATTATTTCAACGGACTCGGCGGCTTTACCCAGGGCGGAAAGGAATTCGTTATCTATCTTGGGCCCGGCCGCGACACGCCGCTCGCGTGGGTCAACATCATCGCCAATCCGAAGTTCGGCACCTTGGTTTCCGAGGCGGGCGCGGAATTTGTCTGGGGCAGGAACAGCCAAACCGAACGTCTCACCCCGTGGTTCAACGATCCGATCTCCGATCCACCGGGAACCGCAATCTACATCCGCGATGATGACATCGGCGCCCTATGGTCGCCAACGCCCCAACCGATTCGGGAGAAGGACGCCTATCGCACGCGGCACGGGCAGGGTTACACAAGATTTGAGCACAACAGCCACGCCATCGAACAGCGGCTCCTGACTTTCGTGCCGGTCGATGACGCCGGTGGCTTGCCGGTGCGCTTGCAGCGGCTGCGCTTGCGCAACAACTCTTCGCGCCGGCGCAAGTTGACCGTAACCTCCTATGCCAGGCTCGTTCTCGGATCCGACCCGGAAGAGACCGGCATGCACGTAGTCACGAAATGGGATCTGCAAAGCCAGAGCCTGTTTGCCCGCAACTCTTTCGAACTTGAGCTCTCCGAACGCGTCGCCTTCGCTAGCTCCACGCCCGCGCCCGCTTCCTTCACCGGCGATCGCGCCGCCTTCATTGGACGAAACCGCTCGCTGCGCGATCCCGCAGCGATGGGGCACCGGCGATTGACCGGCGACACTGGCGCTGGTTTGGATCCTTGCGCTGCGGTGCAGTTGACGGTCGAGATTGATCCAAACCAAACCACTGAGATTACTTTTCTGCTCGGCCAGGCGGACGACGAAGAAAAAGCGCGCGCTCTCGTGCAACGTTTTCGCGATCCGGACAACGTCGAATCCGCTTTCCAAGAAACCTGCCGTTGGTGGCACAGGCTTCTAAGCACGATCGAAGTGGAAACGCCCGAACTTTCCACAAATTTCTTGCTCAACCGCTGGTTGCTTTATCAGACGCTGAGCTGCCGGCTCTGGGGACGCACCGGTCTCTATCAATCGAGCGGAGCCTACGGATTCCGCGACCAGTTGCAGGACGTGATGGCACTGGTGCACGCCGCACCGCAACTCGCGCGCCACCACATTCTGCGGGCGGCAGCGCGACAATTCCTAGAAGGCGATGTGCAGCATTGGTGGCACCCCGATTCAGGCGCTGGTGTGCGCACCCGTGTCAGTGACGACCTTCTCTGGCTTCCCTTCGTCACGGCGCATTACGTTCGTACCACCGGCGACGATGCGATCCTCGATGAGACTGTTCCGTTTCTCGAAGCTAAACCCCTCGAGGCCCAACAGACAGAAAGCTTCTCCAGTCCGGTCACTTCCCACACGGATGCTACCCTGCTCGAACATTGCCGGCGCGCCATCGCGCACTCGGCCACCGCCGGTCCGCATGGACTGCCGCTTATCGGAGGCGGCGATTGGAATGACGGCCTCAACCACGTCGGACTCGGTGGCAAAGGCGAGAGTGTATGGCTGGCCTGGTTTCAGATTTGTGCGCTCAATGATTTCACCGAATTGCTCGCCCTGCGCGAACTCCACGACGAAGCAAAAGCCTGCCGTGCCCGCGTCGCATTACTCGCAAAGACGGTCGACGCTCAGGCTTGGGACGGAGAGTGGTATCGCCGTGGATACTTTGACGATGGCACGCCTTTCGGATCCAGGGAAAATGCCGAGGCCCGCATCGATTCGCTCCCGCAAACCTGGGCTGCAATTTCCGGCGCAGGCGACTCGAATCGCGTGGACGTCACTCTTCGATCGCTGGAAGAAAACCTAGTGCGTGAGGCCGACGACCTGATCTTGCTTTTCGCTCCGCCTTTCGACAAAACCACCGCCGACGTCGGCTACATAAAGGCTTATCCGCCTGGCGTCCGGGAAAACGGCGGCCAATACACCCATGCCGCCACCTGGGTAGCAATGGCTTTTGCTCGCCAGGGTAATGGCGACAAAGCCGTCCGACTTTTGCGGATGCTAAATCCCGTCGAGCACGCCCGCGACGAAAAGGGTTGCCAACGTTACAAGGTCGAGCCTTATGTCATGCCGGGCGACGTTTACTCGTTAGCCGGCCGTGTCGGCCGCGGTGGCTGGACTTGGTACACTGGCGCGGCGGCTTGGACCTATCGCGTCTGGCTCGAAGAAATTCTAGGATTTCAACGCCGCGGCAACTCGTTTACCATCAACCCGGTCATACCGAAAGATTGGCTTGGCTTCCGTTTACGATACCGTTTCCAGAACACTATTTATCGCATCACAGTCGAGAATCCAGAGCACTGTTCCCGAGGTGTTACCCTCTTGGAATTGGATGGAGTCGTGGCGGCCGACAAAATCGTGACGTTGCGTGACGACGCGCTGTCTCACCAGGTGCGCGTTGTGCTGGGGACCAAATCGCCGGCGTAAGCTAGCTGATTCAGTGCTGCACAGAAATGCTAGCCAAGCATCACGGATCCGCGCGAAAAATCGAGCGGCACGTATCAACACAGCCAGGCACTCTCTATTATTGCGGCCTTCAACGCTTCGATTACATCTGGGGAGAAATACGCCGATCGCCAGTTTTTTCAGCCACGGTCGCGCAGCGTTTTCTCACCGCTTTCCCGTGCGCAGTGAGCGCAACAAAATGTTTTGCCGCCGCTTTCAAGTCCGTGCCCGATGATGCGGCAGCCACAATGATTGCATTGAGGCGCCATCATGTGGATTGCGCATTCGAAGCTGTCAAAAGCGAGCATTTTGCCGTCGCGTTTAATCTCGAATGTTTTGTCGTAGTCGTTTCCGCAGTGTGCACATTTCGCCATAGGTTTTCTCCGGTTCAGTTTTTTGAAATACGTTGCATTCTGGCCGGCACCACAAGAACCGGGCACTCAGCATGCCTTAAGACTCGCTCGGCCACACTTCCCACCAGAGCATGCTGAACACCGGTGCGACCGTGAGTCGACATTGCGACGAGATCGGTTTCACGTTTTCGACTGCGACTGCAGATTTCATCAACCGGCATACCGATCGAGACTTCAGTCCGGCAGCTTACATCAGCGGGGATGTGAAGATCCTTGAATTGTTGCATCAGCTTTTCAGCTGACAGCCAATCTTCCTCAAGAACCGCTGCGACACACTCACGCCGCGGCTCTTTGAGTTTTCTGGACGCACCTTAAAGCCCGATGCTATTTCGGCTCTGTGGCGCGCAACCGCTTCGCGAGAGCCTGAAGGAGCTTCCACGCGATAGCACTGTTCCTTTCGACTAGCGGTCGAAACTCCCAGAAGGTGAGCCCGTAGCAAACCAAGTCAGTCGCAGCGGTCACCGTGGCCGAAACGGGGGCCGCCGTCTATGCGCTCCGCGTTCTCAGCGGTGTCGCCGATAGGACCTTCTTCGGGGTCGATTTGGCACGGAAACATTTCGGAATTGATTGCCGTTGCGCCGGAACGCGTCGCCGTTTCCTCGCGGAGAATTTCCCAGCAATCGCGGCTCGATTTTCGCCGGCCGGCCAGCCCGCGGTTCTCCTCGGCGCCGTTCTTCACGCGGCGGCGCGGGGGCGTGATAATCAAACCCGTCGGCTTTCTTTCGCACAATGCCGCGACCGATGAAGCGCTCGAGCGAACGCAAATGCCCCTGGTCTTCTGGCGTGACAAAGCTGACGGCATCGCCGACGGCGTGCGCTCGACCTGTCCGGCCAATTCGATGCACGTAATCCTCCGGGTGCATGGGAAAGTCGTAATTCACCACATGCGAGATGCCGTCGACATCAATGCCGCGGGCAGCGATGTCAGTGGCGACAAGGACGCGCACTGCGCCCGATTTGAAATCCTTTAAGGCGCGCAGGCGCTGATTTTGCGATCGGTTCGAATGAATTGTCCCCGTCTTGATTCCGCCGCTTTCGAGTCTTCGCGCAATGCGATCGGCGCCGCGCTTTGTTCTCGTGAAAACAAGGACGGTGTCGAATCGCGCATCGGCCAGCAAATGAATAAGAAGCCCCGATTTCAAATGCGGACTCACTTCGTAAACAAATTGCGTGACCGTGTCCGCCGGATTGGCGCGACGACCAATCTCGATCAGCTTCGGCGACCGTTGAAACTCGTGCGTTAGCTTTTCGATTTCTCGCGAAAGCGAGGCCGAGAACATCAACGTCTGCCGTTCTCTTGGCAATGCTTTGACGATTTGCCGTATCTGCGGGAGGAAACCCATGTCCAGCATCCGATCGGCCTCATCCAGGACGAGAAACTCAATTCCTGAGAAATTCGTTTGCCGCTGTTGCATCAGATCAATCAGGCGACCGGGTGTCGCGACCACCAGGTCCACTTCGGCACGGAGCGCCGCGATCTGCGGGCGTTCACTCACTCCGCCGTAAATCGTTGCCATTCGCAACGACAGATGTTTCGCATAAGCGCGCACATTTTCTTCGATCTGCACGACGAGCTCGCGCGTGGGCGCAACGATCAGAGCGCGCGTTCCGTGTCGCTGCGCGTTGCTGGCCATCAACTTCGTCAGGATCGGCAGAACAAACGCGGCCGTTTTTCCGGTACCTGTCTGTGCGATACCGATGACATCATGCCCGGCCATGACCTCGGGAATAGCGGCGAGTTGAATTGGAGTCGGCTGCGTGTATCCGGCTTCGTGGATGGCTTTGAGGACTTGAGGCGAAAGTTGCAGCGCGTGAAATGGCATGGCAATCGCCACCATCGCCCAACGCACTCAACTCTCAACGCCTCGTCACGCCGTGGGCCCCACGCCTTGCGCATGCGCGGGGAATGAGATTTGCTGATCTCCAGTCCTGTTTGATGTTGTGCGCCAATGCGCAGTTCTGCGAGGGATCGAGCGCTGGTAGTAATATATAAAGGGAGAGCCGGTCGGGCCCGTCCGCGTTTTAAATTGGCGGCTGCGTCGAAACTCGCCGAGAACTTACTTGGTGCAGCAACCCTTCGGGCATTTCGCGCAGGGTGGGCACGGTGGACAAGCCTTCGCCTTTGGTGTCGCTGCGTAGGAAGAGCCAAACGACAACGCCACAGCGGCGATAAGCAAAATAGCCTTCTTCATGCTCTAATTATCAGATGCTCTGCGCGATAAAATGCCCGACATCGAGCGTCGTGACGATCGGGCCATCAATTCGGAAAATGACGCGAAGATCCGCGCTTGTGGACGCGATTCGAAGCCCATCTAAAATCTACCCCATGCAATTAATCAAACTTTCAAAAAGCGGAAATCTCATCGACGCGGACGCAGTTTCGTTTATCGGAATCACTCAAACCAACGCTGGACACGCAATTAAAGTATTCGTCGGCAGTCGCGAAACTGACATAAACGGCGAGGATGCCGACAGCTTTCTCATGTCATTTCACAGTTACACCAAAGCAGACGTGAGCGGTCTGCAAAGGTGGATTCCGAAGCGAGAGAAATCGTAAGACTTGGGTTGCGATTAGAACTTCTATCGACCGTCGATAGCAGTCTTGGATGGCAAAGAAAACAGAACACCGTTTTTTCCACAGATTTGCGCCAGAATTACGCAATAACGCGAAGTCGATGTTTCGATTTCGAATCGCGTTACGGTCGCGCCAGATAATCTCAGCCCAGTCTGGTATAGTCTTCGACTCTCTTGGCGTTCCTACTTCTGAATAAGAAGTTGAGGCGGGGAGAGGTTGTATTCTGGCAATTATCGGCTATAATAAAACTAAGTTTCTCGACTGATTTCACCAAAGTGGTGAGCGGGTTAGTGCAAGCGGACTGGCATAGCTGGAAGCCCGAGATCGGATAGAAAGCGCCCGTTAACTCATTATGAAGTCACATCTCGTCCAAGCCGCGTCCGAAGTTATTCCAAATCAGCAAATCCTCGTGAACATGGTCTCTCGACGCGTTCGACAGCTTTGTCTCGGTCATCGGCCAATGGTGGAATTTGTTCCCGGACTCGGTCACGCCGATATCGCGCTGTCCGAGATCGCCGCCGGGAAATTGTCATTCGAATCGACCCTCGGTCAGAACGGGCAAGGTGCCGCCACCCACGTGGTGGAATTTCCCGGAATCGTGGTCGAGAAAAAGACGAAGAAAAGAGCAGCGTAGCAGCACGGAGCTCGGAACTGGGGAGGTAGGAGTTCGAAGCCAGGAGTTTCCTCACTTCAATCCTCTCCTTGAGGGAAAGGCGGACCAGAAAACAGGAGGTAAGAGCACTGAGCAGCCAAACAAATGCAAAAGAAACATTTAAACACATCTCGACGTGAGCGGTTGTTGGTATTGGTAGACGAATCGAATGTTGGCAGTTCGGTGCGCACCGCCGGACGCGGTCTGGATTGGTTGAAACTGCGCGATTTTTTGGCCGGCCAGACTACTGGACGGGATTTGATCGAGATGGTGGTTTATGCCGGATTGCCACCAGCCATGCCGATCTGGCAGGAAGAGCGCGATAAGAAAAACAAGTTTGCGCAGTGGTTGCGCTCCAATGGATTCATGGTTGTGACCAAAGATGGAACGCCGGCCGAGGAAGGCCGTTATAAGGCGAACGTGGACGTGATGATGGCTATGGACGCGCTCGAGCTTTCGGTGGAGATGCAGCCTGATGTCGTCATTCTGGTCACCGGTGATACGGATTTCGCGCATCTGGCGATCAAATTGAGGCGGCGCGGGATCCGTGTGGAAGTGGCCTCGGTCGCGCAAAATCTCGGTAATATATTAAGATCGGCCGCGAACGAAGTGATCGATCTGGCGCCATTATTTCGGACGTTCGAGCTGATCAAAGTAGAAGAGCAAAGGCTGCGGCCGGACGGAGCGCAGCGACATCAGTCGCAACCAGCGAGACGGCGTCCAAGATTTCGGCCAAGACCGCAGCGAACCTAGCGTTCGTAAACTCGGAAACGGAAAACGAAACGGGAAAACGGGGTCAGATCTAAATATTTGGCTGATCCTCGACCGTTTTCCTCGTGATCCACAGGCGAAAGCAACGGCGGACGCCGGGAGCTGGTTCTCCGTTTTCCGCCCGCTATACCCCGATCCGCGATTTGTGGATCTCGTGCGGCGGCTTCATCTCGACCCCGCGACAGCGTCGAAGGAAGAGGATGGCCTGTGAGACCTCGAAATTTCGTCGCCGAACTGAAGCCGCGTACTATCTAGATGATAGATTCGCCTGAACTCAAGTTCGACATCCGCCAAACCGATTCGGCAAGATGACGTTGTGCGGCAAACCCCGGGGCTAGATTCTTGGGCGCAATTGGGGCCGAAAAGTGTCCAAGCATCGAAATTGAGCGGAGGCCTTGGTTCCCAGTATTTCGCTATAACACACTGCTGATAAGCGTTTTATATAGAGTGCACGGTGAGGATTTGGGGAAGTAACACCCTCTAATCCAATTGTTACCTCACCATTGTTCTCGACCACACCCATCACGTCATCGCACAATTTTCGCACGTCGGCCGGCTTGTCTTCTTCGCTGGCAAATTGCTCGCCATTGAACACGAACTTCTTCTTCACCGCGCCCTCGTGCAGGGCTTTTTCGTAGGCCACGCGGATTGTGCGCGGCAATTGGGAGGCGCTGAAATATTCCTGGCCGTTGTAACGAATCTTGGTCTTCGGCGCGATGCTCACTGCCGGCGGAAAAGATAGCAATATACCTGCCAGCGGCGTCGCACGGACGCTGCTTGTGATAAATTCCACCCGGTGATCACCGCCGCCGCTCAACAAAGGATCCATGCTTCGGGGTGCAATGTTCGTTTCGATAATCTGACCCGCCAGCTTTATGCCACCGACGCTTCCATTTACCAAATCGAGCCGCTCGGGGTTGCTTTTCCAACGACGTCCGAGGAAGCGAGCACAGTGATTAGAGCTGCCGTGGACGAAAATGTTTCAATTACGCCGCGCGGAGCCGGAACCAGCTTAGTCGGAAATTCGATTGGTGACGGATTAATCGTCGATTTCTCGCGCCACAATCACAAAATCGACAATCTTAACATCGATGAACGCTCGGTCCGCGTCGGCGCTGGGGTTGTGCTCGATCAATTGAACGGGTTCCTTAAGCCGCGCGGATTTTGTTTCGGACCTGACGTCGCGACGAGCTCGCGCGCGACTATTGGCGGAATGATCGCCAACAATTCCTCCGGCGCGCATGTTCCGATCTACGGAACGACCGCCGATCACGTTCTTTCCACCGAAATTGTTATGGCGGATGGCCGAATCGTGGAGATCAGCCCAAAGCACGAAGCGTTGCGCGACGAACGAGCCAAGATCGACAGCCTTGTTCGTGCGCAGGCGGCGGAAATGGCCGAGCGTTGGCCACCGGGATTGTTAAAACGCTGGCCGGGGTATGGAATCGAGCGATTTTCTCGCGCGCCAAACAACCTGAACGAAATTCTTGCCGGCAGCGAAGGCACACTCGCTGCAATTTTTTCTGCGGCGCTTAAGATTTCGCCGCTTCCACGTAAAAAAGGACTCGGTCTGATTTTTTTTGCGTCGGTCCGAGAGGCGATGGAGGCGACAGTAGCGCTTCTCGATCTCAAACCGGCCGCGATTGAACATATCGATCGTCCGCTGCTCGATCAAACAAAAGGGCAACTCCATTTCCAGCCCGCCCGCGATTTGATGGAGCTGGACACGCAACCGTGTGACGCGCTCCTGCTTATCGAGTTTTACGACGATGTCGATGAGGGATTGTCGAGCCTGCAATCCCGCAAACTCGGACTGCGGACAATAATTTGCCGCAACCAGAACGAAATGGATCTCGTTTGGATGGTGCGCAAAGCGGGGCTCTCGCTGTTGACCGGTCGCGTCGGCCCGGCGAAACCGGTCGCGTTCATCGAAGACGCAGCTGTCCGCCCGGCGCAACTTCCCGATTACGTCCGCGGTTTGCAGTCGATCATGAAATCACTGGGGCTCGAAGCGAGCTATTATGGACACGCTGCAAGCGGTTTGCTTCACGTGCGACCGATTCTCGATCTTCACAGCGCGGATGACTTGCAAAAGTTCCGGCGGGTTGCGGATCAAACTTCCGCGCTCGTTCGCCAATTCAAAGGTTCGATCTCGGCCGAGCACGGCGTCGGAATCGCGCGCACCGAATACATGCGCGATCAACTCGGCGACGCGTTGCTCAACGTCATGCGCGAGATCAAGCGCACCTTCGATCCGAAAAACGTTTTCAATCCAGGAAAAATTTTCGGCTTTACCCACAAGATCGACAATCACCTGCGCAGCAATTTCACTAAGCCAATTGCGTTGCCGTTCGAGCCGCGGTTGGCGTTCGCGTTCAAAGACCGATCATTCGTCGGGAACCTCGAACAGTGCAACGGCTGCGGCGGTTGCAGGAAAGACACGCCGATTATGTGTCCGACATTCATCGCGACTGGCGACGAAGTGATGTCCACGCGTGGCCGCGCGAACATCATTCGACGCTCGCTCGAGCTCCACGGTAACGGACACGATCCGTTGAGATCGGCCGAGCTCGACGCTGCGCTGAGCAATTGTCTTTCCTGCAAAGGGTGCACGCCGGAATGCCCTTCGAACGTGAATCTTGCATTGTTGAAAGCGGAAGTGCTTTACGAGCGCTGGAAACGCGACGGCTTGCCGTTGCGCGAACGTCTCTTCAGCAATGTCGATTTATTTGGCCGAATCGCTTGCCTGGTTCCGTGGCTCTCAAATTCGGTTCTCCATCTTCGGCCGGTCCGCGGTTTCATGGAAAAAAACCTCGGCATTTCCGCGAAGCGTTCCTTCCCGCATTACGCGCGCGAACGGTTCGATCGTTGGTTCGCGAGAAATGCGAAACGACACAGCGCGAGTGCGTCGCGCGGCAAAGTGATCCTCTGGGATGACACGTTTGTTCGATATTACGAACCGAACATCGGGATTGCCGCGGTGAAGGTGCTCGCAGCGCTCGGGTTCGAAGTTGAACTCCTGAAAGATCGGAAATGTTGCGGCCGACCGGCTTTCAGTCAGGGAAATCTCGACTCCGCCGCACATGTGGGGCGGCATAATGTCCAGCTTGCGAACACGACGGACAGCGCGGCGCCCCTCATTTTCCTCGAGCCGTCCTGCTGGTCGATGTTCATCGAAGATTATCGTGAGTTGAAAATTAAAAGCGCGGAACAAATCGCGGAGCGTTGCTTCCTGTTTGAGAAATTTGTGGAAGACTTGTTGGAGCGCGAGCCGGATGCGCTTCGATTCAAGGAACGCGAAGCAAACGTGGCGATTCATGCACATTGCCACGTCAAGTCACTCACCAAACCGGAATTCATGACCCGACTGGTCGAACGATTGCCTGGGCGCCGCGCAACTTTGCTAGACACCGGCTGCTGCGGAATGGCGGGGGCTTTCGGCGCGCTTGTCGAAAAATACGATCTGTCGAAGCAAGTCGCGTCCGATTTAATGCGCAAAATCGACAATCAACATGCCGATATCGTGATCGCCTCGGGAACAAGTTGCCGCCACCAGATTCTCGATCTGAGCGAGGTCTGGCCAAAGCACATGGCCGAACTGCTCGCAGACGCGACGGTAGATTAACCTCTGGGCTTCGGCGGCGCCGGTTTCGCAGCTTCGCCCGGTTTTGGAGGCTGCGCTCCGCCCGCAGACGCTTCGCCGGGGAGTTCAGTGTCTGCTGGAACCGCGAGAATGTCAGGCTCGGTGTACGATTCGGGATGGCTCGCCAATTCTTTGCGCAGCGTGGCAATCTGATCGGCAGTCACAGGACTCGCCTGATTTCCCCACTCGCTTCGTTCGTAAGTCAAAACGTCGGCAATTTTTTGATCG
>Ga0182037_10000417_pt1 | contig 20497 bp, 21 predicted proteins | sample sta12Cox44000082_FD_125974 | JGI IMG/M metagenome (GOLD analysis project Ga0182037, IMG submission 125974) | Lab enrichment of tropical soil microbial communities from Luquillo Experimental Forest, Puerto Rico - statoxic.12C.oxic.44.000.082 | ecosystem: Environmental > Terrestrial > Soil >... | reverse complement strand
GAGTTTCGGGTCGAGCGGGGGGCCAGGCAGCGTTACGGTCGCGGCGGGCAGCGGCTGCGGATGGACCGCCGTCAGCAACGCGTCGTGGATCACCGTCACCTCGGGCGCGAGCGGGACTGGCAATGGCACGGTCAATTACACCGTTGCGCCGAATACAACGACGAGCAGTCGCTCCGGAAACGTGACGGTTGGGGGGCAGACGGTCACGGTCACTGAGGCCGGCGTGTGCGGCTTCAGCGCGTCGCCGACGTCGCAGAGCGTCGGGTCGAGTGGCGGACTAAGTAGTGTCACGGTCACGGCGGGCAATGGTTGCGGATGGACTGCGGTCAGTAACGCGTCGTGGATCACGGTCACGTCGGGGGCGAGCGGGAGCGGCAATGGCTCGGTCCATTACACGATTGCCGCGAACACCTCGTCCACGGCGCGCAACGGAACGTTGACTGTCGCGGGGCAGACGATCACGGTGACCGAGGCGGGGGGGTGCAGCTTCGCCGTGTCGCCGACGTCTCAGAGCCTAGGGTGGAGTGGCGGGCAGGGCAGTGTCACGGTCACGGCGGGCAGCGGCTGTGGATGGACCGCGGTCAGCAACGTGTCATGGATCACGGTGACGTCGGGGGCAAGCGGAACGGGGAATGGCACGGTCAATTACACGGTCGCCTCGAATAACACGACGGCCGGGCAGACCGGAACACTGACGGTTGCGGGCGGTACGATCACTGTGACTGAAGCAGCAAAGTCGATCCCTCAGGCGCCCAAGAACGTGAGAATCAAGAACAAGGGTTAGCTGGAGGAAGCGCTCATATCGTGAGTTCTCGGGATTGAAAGGTCGGCGAGAGGTGGCTACCGCGTGCTGAGACCGAAGAGCGGACGCAGCTTCGTGCCGACCACGTTGCCCGCCAGCGCGGCCGGAAACCATACCCATCCGTGCAGACTGCCGGAGGCGATACCGCTGAAGAACGCGCCGATGTTGCAACCGTAAGCGATGCGTGCGCCGTAGCCGAGGAGCAGCCCGCCCACAATGGCCGCTGCAAGTGAGCGCGCCGGGACGCGCCAGGTCGGCGCGAAGCGACCGGCCAAGGTCGCCGCCGCGAGCGCCCCGAGGATGAGACCAAAGTCCATGACTGACGTGATGTCCTTGAGCACACTCGCGTGGAGCTCGGTCTGTCGCGCGGGGGAGCCGAAGTACCGCCATGTCTGAAGGTCGACACCCGCCGCACTCATGATCTTTCCGCCCCACAGTGCGAACGCGCCCGTGATTCCCCAGGGCCGTCCCGCAAGCGCCAGCGTGGCGATGTTCACCGCGGCAAGGCCCAGCGCACCTGCCGCAAACGGCCATGGACCGCGCGCCAGACGCGCCCATCCCGATCGCGGTGGCGGCGCGTCGCGAAGCAGGCGGCCGTGCCGTGAGCGTTCGATAACGACGGTCACGCCCGCTATCGTGGCCAACAACGTCAGGCTCACTGTCAATCCCATCGCGGGCCCCAGAGTCGCGATCAAGGAGCTTGGCTTCACGGCCGGCAGAAGCTCCCACCGCGGTTGGTGGGTCGCGCCAATCACCGATCCGGCGATGAAGGCCGCAAGCGTTGCGAGCATGCGCGTATTGCCGCCGCCCACCGTGTACAGCGTCCCCGAAGCGCAACTCCCGCCCAATTGCATCCCCACGCCGAAGAGAAATGCGCCGACGACGACGGAGACGCTAACCGGCGACACCGCGCCTCGAACGGGCTGACCGAAGAAATGTCCTGCCGCGAGCACCGGGAAAAAAATGAGGGATGTCACCGCGAGCATCAGCATTTGCGCGCGCACGCCGTCGCCGCGGCTGTGGACGATGAAGGCGCGCCAGGATGATGTGAAGCCAAAGGCCGCGTGATACAGCACGACGCCCGAGGCGGCCCCAACGAGAAACAGCCCGGCTTGTCTTGGACTGATCACCTGCGCGATGTAACCCGCGCCGAGGGCCAACGTCGCGAGCGCGAAGATCGACGGTAGTCCCGGGACCGCGCTTCGATTCGTTGCCACTTGCCAGGAGCTGCCCGGATCAGCCAGCTCGGCTGCGTCGACCGATGTCGTGCCCGTCGGAGACATGGGCGCATTGTAGCGGGAGTCAGGCGCTGGAGCAGCCCCAAAGGCGGCCCTCCAGTCTGAGCCTCGAGCCGTCGATAACAGTCTTGGAGGCGTCCAGCTAATGAAATTGGAACCTGTGTTGGCTCCTTCGCCGCCGAATCCCCATCCAGCCTGCGTGCTGGGGGACGGGTTAACGCAATGGGCGCGGCAGCGTGACCGCCGGGTCAGTATCAGCCGTTTTGCCGCATGGCAGAAGCAAACTCCCTCGTCCACGGCAATCCTCGTCCGTCTGTTGCGGCTCCTCGCACGCTGAAGGCCTACCCGTCAAGAATTTTGGCCGTCCATCGCGGCCTGTGCGGGTGTACTATCAGCCCGTTCGCACGTGTCGTAGCTGGAACGCATAGGGAGGAGAGGACAAAGCCATGTCACAGCCTGATGGGCTCAATCGCAGGGCGTTCCTGAGGAACGCGGGCTTAACGGCCGTCGTGGGCGCCGTTGGAACGAGCACATCGTTGGTTCCAGGGATCCCTGGGATCCTGGGCGGGGCCCACGCAAGCGCTGCGCCGCTCCTTCCCGAGTCGCCGGGGGGGAAGTTCGATTTCGACACCATTTATAGCCGCATCGGGACCGATTGCACCAAATGGGATAGGCAGATCGCGATCTACGGAAAGGACCACATCGCGGTCGGCATGGGCATCGCGGACATGGACTTCAAAGTGGCGCCCGTGGTGACCCAGGCGCTCGTCGAGCGTATTCATCATGAGAACTACGGGTATCTGACCATCCCCGCGTCTCACGTCGAGTCGATCGTCAACTGGAACAAGCGGCGCTACGGTCTCGAGATCAACCCCAGCTGGATCCTCCATTCGCCGAGCGTCCACCCGGCGATCCTGAGCGTCCTCAGAGCGTTTTCGCCGCCGGGAACCAAGGTGATCGTGCAGTCGCCGACCTACAACGGATTCTACGGGGACATTACGGCAGTGGGCTGCAAGGCCGAGGAGAGTCCGCTCAGGCTCGTGAATGGCCGATACGCGATGGACTTCGAGGATCTCGAGCGCCGCATCGACAACGACACGAACACGATCATCCTCTGCAACCCGCAGAATCCGACCGGCAACTGCTGGTCTCGGGACGACCTGATGACGCTCGGTGAAATCTGCACGCGCCGCCGCGTCGTGGTCCTCGCCGACGAGATTCATTGCGACTTCGTTCGCAAGGGCGAAAAGTACACGCCGTTCGCGAGCCTTCCCAACGAGAAGATCGTGGCGAACAGCGTCACGTTCAAGTCTGCGAGCAAGTCGTTCAATCTGGCGGCCATGAAGTGCGCCTACATGTTCTCGACCAACCCCGCTTATCTCGCCAGAATAAAAACCGTCGGCGGCCACCGCGAGGACATCAACACACTGGGCATGGTGGCCCATCGCGCTGCCTATAACGAAGGCGCGGAGTGGCTGGATCAACTGTTGCCGTACATCGACGGCAACCTGGAGTACGTCGATACGTTCGTTCGCACGAACATGCCGCTCGTCGGCGTGGTCAAGCCGCAGGGGACGTACCTGGCGTGGCTGGACATGAGCAAGGTCGCCGACAAGATCGGCGCGAAGGAGATGGCGGCTCAGGCCAACAAGAAGAAGGCGCCCGGTGCGGCCGACGTCACGCCGGAGACAATCCTCGAGCGTTACTTGGTCGAGCATGCCAAAGTGCAGATGACCGCCGGGTCATCCTACGGCTACGGCAGCGCGGGGCGTATGCGGATGAATTGCGGGACATCACGCAAGCTTCTCGAGCTGGCGATGACCAACATGGCCAGCGCGCTCAACAAGGCCTGAGCCCGGACGTCTGCCGACCGGCACGAGTACTACGGAGCCAGAGCCCTGTTCCAGCGCGACGCGGTTTTGACAGGGGCGCAACCGTCCGGGCATAATTCTTGAGTTCCATGACGAGACCGGTTTTCAGCATCGTCACCATGCCGTACGTCGCCCATTCGGGCGATCTGTGCATGAGTGTCACTGGCTGAAGCCGGAAGCGCATCGATTCAACAGCAGTCCCGCCCTTCCGGAAGCCTCCCCGGAAGGGCGTTTTCATTTCGGGGGGCTCCGCGGGGCGACATGGAGTGGTCGCCATGCAAGCCGCCGTCGAGCTGCATCAGGTCTCCAAATCGTTTCGCGTGCGCCGAGCGCGCGGCGCGGGTTTCACCGCTCGCGTCTTCGATCTTCTTGGCCCAGAAACACAGACGGTCTTGGCCGTCGACCGGCTGTCGTTTTCGATCGCGCCCGGTGAACGCGTAGCGTTCATCGGTCCAAATGGCGCTGGAAAGTCGACGACCCTGAAAATGCTGGCGGGGATTCTCCGGCCCGATGCCGGTGACGTGCGCGTGCTCGGATTCGTACCCTCGCGACAGCGGCACCAGCTCGCGTTTCAGATAGGCACCGTGTTCGGTCAGCGTTCGCAGCTCTGGTACCAACTGCCGCCGCGCGACACGTTCGCGCTTCTGGGTCGCGTGTACGAAATCGACGGGCGTGAGCACAAGCGGCGGATTGACGCGCTGACGTCCGTGTTCGAGCTCGGCACGCTCGTCGACACGCCGGTGCGCCATCTGTCGCTCGGCGAGCGCATGCGCTGCGAGATCGTCGCAAGCCTGCTGCACTCGCCACGGATGTTGTTTCTCGATGAGCCGACCATCGGCCTCGATGTTTCGGCGAAGGCGGCGATACGCGAGCTGCTGCGGTCGGAGTCGGAGCGACAGGGTGTGACGCTCCTCTTGACGTCGCACGACACCGGCGACATGGAGCGGGTCTGCAAGCGCGCGATCGTGATCCACCGTGGCCAGCTGCTGTGGGATGGCCCGATCGCAGCCCTCAGGCGCAGCTACTTGAAGGCGAAGCGGGTCACGGTGTGGACTGAGGCTGAACATTTGGAGCTGACCTTGCCAGGCGTGCGGGTCCTCTCGTCGGGCTCGTACAGGACAGAGCTGGAGATCGCCCTCGAGATCACGCCGCTCGGACAGGTCGTCGACGCGGCGCTGCGTCAAGCGGCGATCAGGGACATGGCCATTGAGGACGCCCCGCTCGATGAAGTGATCCGGGCTTTGTACGCGAATGCCGACACTGGGAGCGCGTCGTCATGATGGCGTTCATCGTCAAGTACGCGGCGTTTTCGCGGATCTCGGTCGCTCAGGCGCGCCGGGAGCGCGGTGAGCTGTACGGCCGCATCGTGTTCTTTGCGGTCATCCTGGGCGTGTTCTCGAGCCTGTGGCGAGCGGTTGCCGAAGCCGGAATGCCGGTGGCGGCCGATCCAAAAACGCTCGTCTGGTACCTCGCGGCCACCGAATGGATTGTGCTCAGCGCGCCCCCCATCCATCTCGACATTCAGGAAGCGATCCGGCGCGGCGACGTCGTGTACCGGCTCGGCCGGCCCGCATCCTACGTAATCGGCGAGTTCGCGGCAAGCCTGGGTCTCCTCGCGGCACGAGCGCCGCTGCTGGGACTGACGGCGTTTCTCTGCGCATTCGCGTTCACCAGGTGGATTCCACCCTTGGGCGCGCTCGCCATCGTCGTGCCCTTCGGACTCGCCGCCGCTGCGTTGATGACGGGGTTGCACTTGTGGATTGGCCTGTTGGCGTTTTGGCTCGAGGACGTGTCACCGGTGTACTGGGTGTGGCAAAAACTGATGTTCGTCCTTGGCGGCCTGATGATGCCACTCGAGTTGTACCCGCAGTTCATCCAGAAAGCTGCGGCATTTACGCCGTTTCCAGTCATGCTGGCGGATCCAGCATCCTTCGTGGTGTGGAACCGTCTCGTCACGCCGGGAGCGCTTGCCCGCAGTCTCGTGATCTGGTGCTGCGCCACGGCAATCGCCGTCTGGTGGACATTTCGGCGGGCGACATCGGCCCTGACTATCAATGGCGGCTAAGTCTCTGGCTTTTGCGCGGGCGCTCATCGCGACCAACCTCAAGGCGGCCTTGGCGCTGCGCGGCGCTTTCGTCATACAAGTGGTGTTCATGCTGCTCAACAACGGCACGTTCTTTGTGTTCTGGTGGGCGTTGATGCACCAGGTGAGCGCGCTCCGAGGCTGGCGTCTGGGCGACATTCAGCTGTTGTTCGGCGTAGTCGCGGCTGGGTTCGGGCTGGCGGTGACGGTTGCCGGAGGTGTCCGTCATCTCGGTCGGTTCATCGAGGAAGGCGATCTCGACACGCTACTTACGCAGCCCAGGTCGGTCCTCGTGTACGCCCTGGGCGTGCGCTCGCAGCCTTCCGGTTTTGGTGACCTGCTCTCGGGAATGCTTTTCATCGCGTGGTCCGGGCAGGTCTCCTGGCGCATGGTGCCCATTGTCCTTGCAGTGATTCTTGCCAGTGCGCTCGTCTTCGTCGCTTCCGGGATCGTGTTCTTCAGTCTCGCGTTCTGGCTCGGAAGGGTCGAAACGCTCGCGCGGCAACTGTGGGAGCTGCTGATCACGTTCTCCTTGTACCCGGAACCGCTGTTTGGAGGGATGCTCCGTCTCGCGCTGTTTACGATCTTGCCGGCAGGGTTCGTCGGCTACTTGCCCGCGCGAGTCGTGCACGCCCCGTCGCTTCTGCATGTGTCCCTGCTGGCGGTCGGCGCGGGCACGTACTTGGCGCTCGCCGTGCTCGTGTTCGATCGCGGCTTGCGTCGCTATGCATCCGGAAGTCGGTTCAGCACGTTCGGGTGAGGATGATCGGTCACCAGCGGTTCCAGCGGGTGTCGTCATCCGGCGCCGAGGTCGTATACTGCGCGTGCTATGCCACAGTCACAGCCTGACCCGGTCCTTGACGCGCTGCAACGGTCCGTCGTGCTCCTCATTGTGGCGGTGCTGATCGCTGTCGCGGTGTTTATCCATGCACTGCTGCCGCGATATGACTGGAAGCCCGTCACGTCGGACGGGCGGTCGATGATCATTTACGACAAATGGGCGGGACGTTTCCAGCGGGCCACGTTTCTCGAGACAGGGCGCATTCAGCTGTCGGATGTGTACACGGCGCCCTAGAGGCCGGACCAGAGCGGCACCGGACGTGGGCGTGCACGCCCCTCGACGCGCCGCCGTCAGTCGAGGCAGCTGGGGGTCCGATTGACGACGACCCCGCCGCGGTCCGCGAACGTCGAGATGTTGCCGTCTCGCTCCCAACGATACCAACCAGCCCCTCGCCCGAAGAGAAATCGCTCGCCGCCGGATGCCACTGCGCCGGGCGCGTACGGGGCGTACGACAACACCAGCACTTCGCGCGTTCCGAGATAGCCGCCGAGATGTCGTGCCGGCTCGAGCCACGCGCTCATGCGATATGGGAAAAGCCCCGTTCCGGGTATCCCTTCGCGGAGGCCTGGCGGCGTTTCCGAACAGTCCCGCAAAAACCATCGAATCCGATTGGAGGGCACGTCGAGTGTCCAGACCTGCCCGGGAACCAGCATGCGAGGCAACCAGCGTCCGTCGGTCAACACGTAAGACTCTCCTGCGCGGCTGCGGTCGAGCGCGTGATCGACGGCGTGGTAGATCCACTCGTCGTCCCAGCGCCAGCACTCAAACATGAAGGGCAGGCCGTATTTGACCCAACACACTTCGCGCCGTGTCCGGTCGACGAGTTGATGCTGGAACTGGGAGCCGGTGCGCGGCCACAGACCCGCGTCGCCAATCACGAACTCGAGCGCATCGACCTCGGTCGTAGGCGATCCTGACGCGGTCGGCGCGAGTGGATGGCTGCAGGCAGCGAACAACCCGGCTACCGCCGGCAGGATGAAGACGACCGATAGGGTTTGTCTCGAACAGATCCGCCGCAAACGAGGAGTCGATGCCCAAGCCATTATTAACGTTTCGGGGAAAGCCACCCGACGTGCGTACTATTGTCGTCGCAACGGTTCAAGGAAGGTGTGAAACGATAACGGCCGGAGGTTTCGATGCGGTAGACTGCGCCTACCCATGAATAGAAGACGGTTTCTCACGGCTGCGGGCGGCACTCTCGGCACGCTGGCACTTCGTCAGGCCGACCGGCAACCCCTGCGAGCCCAGTCCCCAGACGTCGTTGTGATCGGTGCGGGGGCGTTCGGCGGTTGGACGGCCTTGTATCTCCGGGAGATGGGTGTGCCGGTCACGATGATTGATGCTTACGGTGGGGGGAACTCGCGGGCCAGTTCGGGCGGCGAGACGCGGCAGATCAGGCCCGGGTACGGCGACCGTGAGATCTACTCGCGCTGGGTGCTCCAAGCACTTGATCGTTGGAGGGCCCGCCAAGCCGAGTGGGGAAGGACGCTGTTCTTTCAGACCGGTGAGCTCTCATTGATGCCGGAGTGGACCGACAACCTGCGCCGCACGAAGTCGGTATTGGACAGGCTGGAGGTGGAAAATCATGTCCTTCCTCACGACGAGCTGCGACATCGATATCCGCAGGTGAACGTCGAGGGGATCGAGTTCGGCTTCTATGTGCCCGCCACGGGCGTCTTGAAAGCCCGAGAGGGCTGTGTGGCTGTCTCGGAAGCGTTTCAGAAGAAGGGCGGCATCCTGATCATTGCGAAAGCGCAGCCTGGCCGCCACTCAGGCGGCCGACTACGGGACCTGACGCTGTCGACGGGACAGACGGTTGCGGCTGAGACATTCGTGTTTGCCTGCGGTCCCTGGCTGCCGAAGGTTTTTCCGGACGTGCTGAGAAACAAGCTGGTGACGCCGCGGCGCGAAGAATTCTTCATCGGGACCCCGCCGGGCGACGAACGCTTCACCTATCCGAACTTGCCGAACTGGGCGGTCGCGGGCGCGTACGGCTTCGCGAGCATCGAAGGGCGCGGCTTCAAGGTGGCGCCGTTGTTCGATGACGTGCCGGTCGACCCCGACACGCAGGAACGCGTCGTGACGCCGGACGAAATTGCCAAGGTCCGGACGTTCATCGCCAAATGGTTTCCCGCCCTGAGGGACCAGCCTGTTGTCGAAACCAAAGTGTGCCAGTACGAGAACAGCGTCGACGAGCATTTCATCGTCGACCGCCATCCGATGCTTGAAAACGTCTGGCTCGTCGGCGGAGGTTCAGGCCACGGTTACAAGCACGGGATCATGCTTGGAGATTACGTCGCGCATCGAGTCGTCGGCAACGACCTGCAGCCCGAGCTCGCGGGAACGTTCAAGCTCAAGGCGCAGACTTTCTAATGCCCCGAGTCTCCACCTGAACTCTATGGCCGATCCGATCGAGATGTTCCGCGATCTCTTCGAGCAAGCGGTCCAGACGTGTGTCGAGCCTGAGGCGATGGTCTTGTCCACGGTGGACCCGGACGGGCGGCCCTCCAGCCGCTGGGTCTTGCTGAAAGCGTTCGACCAGCGTGGGTTCGTGTTCTATACCAACCTGGACAGCCGCAAGGCTCGCGCGCTCACCGTCAACCCCTACGGCTCGCTGTGCTTCTATTGGGCACCGATCGAAAGGCAGGTCCGGATCGAGGGGCCGGTCGAACGCGTGTCGGATGAGCAGGCCGACGCGTATTTCGCGACCAGGCCGCGCGAGTTCCAGGTCGCAGCATGGGCATCACGTCAGAGCGCAGTCTTGGACTCTCGGCCCATCCTCGATGAGCGCGTCGCCGAGGTCGGCCGGCGCTTTGAAGGCCATCCCGTCTGTCGGCCCCCATTCTGGTCAGGATTCCGTGTCATTCCGAGCGCCATGGAATTCTGGACGCGGGATCCGGCTCGATTGCACCACCGTGAGCGGTACGCGCGCGATGGTGATGTCTGGATCCGCACATTCTTGTACCCCTGACGGCGTTCCATCCCTGCTCTTCGGACACAGATGCGTGCGGTGGATCCTCAGACTCACTGGCGGGCTACCAACGTAAGCTGTCGAGGGGTGTTCGTCGCGGCGATTGATGTTGTCGCCTTCCGCGGATAAGCTCTCCCAGGCCCAGTGTCCTGAAGCTTCTCGTCAGCCACCAACGCGGCTCCACGCTCACCGAAGGCTTTTATGACGAAATCCTTGCTGATAGTTTTCCTGAGCAGCCTGATGGTGCCGCCGTTGTCGCCGACTCGGGACTTCACGAGACGCTGCGGAGTAGCCACATGATCAACAGGAAGACTCCACCTATAGCCAGGATCCAAAGCGCGGCCCGTTTGTAATGGCGCTCCGCGTTCGGCGAAATGCTGTCCCCGGTCTGACGCACCGCACGCGGCAGCCCCATATCTCGAATCGCCTGACCCGTAGCATCGAAGCAACCGATGTCCGGGTCATGGTTGCGAGCGCAAATCGGACAAAAGGCCATGACGCCTCCTTGACTCACTCGAAGAATACAACCACGAGTCGCTGAGAAGCGAGCCGGCCGGCCATTCTTCACCAGCACGGCGAAGGTCGCTTTCGTCACCGCGCCTAAACATCTGTATGGTGATGTACAATTGGTGCAGATGCGAACAACGCTCAATCTCGATGACGAGAAGATCGCTCGCGCCAGAGATCTCACCGGTCTGACGAAAAAGACGGCCCTCATCCACGCTGGGCTCGATGCGTTGATTGCGCGAGCCAGCGCGCAGCGGTTGGCCGCCTTGGGCGGTCGGTTTCCAATGACCAGACCGCCGCGGCGACGGCGTCGGCGAACGCGGCAATGATTCTGGTCGATACCTCAATTTGGATCGATCACGGCCGCCGGCGCGATGGTCAGTTGGTCGAGTGGCTCAGTGAAGGGTTGGTGCTGGGCCATCCGTTCGTTCACGGCGAGCTCGCATGTGGCCAGATGCCGCGGCGGACTGAGGTGCTGGCTCTGCTCGAACAGTTACCGTCGGCGACAGTGGTCTCGCACGAGGAAGTGCTTCATTTCCTCGATCGGCATCGACTCATGGGGCACGGCTTGGGCTGGATCGACCTACATCTCTTAGCATCCACCTTGGTTAGTCGTGCGACGTTGGCGACGCGCGATCGACGACTCGCGCGCGACGCCGACGCCCTCGGCGTGTTGGCCTGAGCGGCTCCGCGTCCGGCCATCTGATAGGTGATCGCGTCCGCGTGATGCGTGTCGGACCGACTTCGAACGCGGCGATTCTGAAGCGATGATGTACCACTCACACGAACACTACATGACCCGCGCGTTCGACTTGGCTGCCAAAAGCGACGCCGAAGGTGGCTGCCCGATCGGCGCCGTCCTTGTCGCCGGCGACACAGGGAACGTGCTCGGAGAAGGCCACAACGGGATGGTCCAGGAAGGCAATCCCATCCTTCACGGCGAGATGGCCGCCTTGCGCGCCGCCGGCCGCATGTCGAACCGCCACAACACAACGCTCTACACCACCCTGCAGCCCTGCTTCATGTGCACGGGTGCCATCGTCCAATTCGGCATCCCGCGCGTTGTGATTGGAGATGTAGCCAATGCGTCGAGCGATGAAACGATTCGGTTCATGCGATCGCGTGGGATCGACGTCATCGTCCTCGAACCCGCGACGAGCGACGCCGCACGTAAATGCATTGCCCTCGCCGCCAGGTTCCGGCAAAAGTGGCCCAATCTATGGCTCGAGGACTGGGGTGGTGGCCACAACCCTCGACTCAAGGAGTAAGGAAACGGTAGTCTCTACTCGTTACCTATCTGTTATCTGTTCGTCGTCACAGTCGCAGGCGTCAGGAGCTTCGAGAGAAGACTGAGGCCGACATAACATGGGTCCCGCAACATCAGGTCCGTGTGCGTGACGAGGCGCCCGAGCGATGGCGGATCAGTCATTGTGCGAAGGCCGCCGCACGTCTGTGAAGATGCTCTTTCAATCCGCCCGTTCTACCAGGGAGGTTGCCATGCCTCGACGGTTCCTCATCGGCCTCGCCGCGACGCTTCTTATCGGTATCCCCGTCATCGGCCAGACGGTGGCGCCTGCTTCGTCCGAACAATTGAAGGAGGACTCACCACGGGCGACGCCCGCTGGAGCGACTTTCACGGCTCCAGCAGGGTGGACGTTGACGACTAAGGCGTCGATGGTCGTTCTCGACCCGCCTGAAACCGATTCGCACGTCGTTATCGTGGATGTGAAGGCGAAGGACGCTGAGGCTGCCGTCGCCGCTGCGTGGGCCGCATACATGCCCGGCTTCAAGCGGCCCCTCAAGATCGCTCTGCCGCAAGCGGCCCGAGAGGGATGGGAGGAGCGGAGAGCCTTCCAGTACGAGACATCGCCGAACGAGCGAGCCGTCGTGGTCGCCTACTCTTGGCGAGCCGGTGAGGCGTGGACGGTGGTCGTTGTAAACGGGACCGAACCGACAATCGAAAAGCGCGGCGCGCCGCTGGGGCTTATTCTCCAGAGCCTGCGGCCGAAGGGGTATTCCCGTGAGGCGTTCGCCGGGAAGAAAGCAAACTCGTTGGACGAAAAGCGCCTGGCCGTTCTAAAGGAGTTCGTTACCAGCGGCATGAAGATGCTGGACACGCCCGGCGTCGGGTTGGCTTTCATCGACGGCGGAAAGACGGTCTGGGCGGGCGGACTTGGCGTGAAGGACTTGGGCAAGCCGGATCCGATCGGCCCCGATACACTCTTCATCGCCGCATCGAACACCAAGGCACTGACGACGCTCCTCCTCGCCGAGTTGGTGGACGAGGGGAAGATGCGGTGGAACCAGCCCGTGACGGAACTCTTCCCAGCGTTCAAGCTGGGAGACGAGGCGACGACGAAGCAGGTGCAGGTGCAGCACCTCATCTGCGCTTGTACAGGCATGCCGCGGCAGGACTTTGAATGGCTCTTCGAGTACGACAGTGCGACGCCGGCGTCGGCGATCAAGCTGCTGGGAACGATGCAACCGACCAGCCGCTTCGGGGAGGTCTTCCAGTACAGCAACCTGATGGCGGCCGCCGCCGGTTTTATCGGCGGCGCGCAGGCGGTGCCCGGCAAGGAGTGGGGAGTCGCGTACGACGAGGCCATGCGGACGAAGGTCTTCGAGCCGCTCGGGATGACGACGACGACTTTTGACTTTGCGAAGGCGTTGAAGGGTGACGTTGCTCAGCCCCACGGAGAGGACGTGGACGGGAAGGTGGTCCGAGCTCGCATGGACCTGAACTACTCGGTCGTCCCCGTCCGACCCGCAGGGGGGGTCTGGACGAGCCCACGAGAGCTTGCGCGGTACGTCGAGATGGAGCTTGCCAAAGGGATGCTCCCGAACGGCAGGCGTCTCGTCTCGCAGGAGAGCCTTCTGGCACGGTACAAGCCGAACGTGATTGTGGGTGAGAACGTGACGTATGGGATGGCCCTGATGGTCGACACCAAGTACGGTATCCAGGTGGTCCACCACGGTGGGGACCTCGCCGGATACCACAGCGACATGATCTGGCTGCCCGAACACGGCGTCGGCGCCGTGATCCTCACCAACGCCGACTCGGGCGCTGTCATCCGGGGGCTGCTCCTCCGGAGGTTCCTTGAAGTGCTGTTCGACGGTAAACCGGAAGCCGAAGATCAGCTGAAAGTCGCCGCAGCACAGCGAAAAGCGGCAATCGCCAAGGAGCGCGAGCGCCTCGTTGTGCCGGCAAACTCTGCGTTAGCCGCGAAACTGGCCCCACGATATGTGAGCAGTGCGCTGGGCGAGGTGAAGATCCTTAAGGAAGGCAACGCGACTGTCTTCGATGTCGGCGAGTGGAAGAGCGCCGTCGCATCGCGGACGAACGATGATGGCTCGATCTCATTCATCACAATCGATCCGACGTTACGCGGGTTTGAGTTCGTCGTGGCGGACAAAGGCGGGAAACGCCAGCTGATCACCCGCGACGCGCAGCACGAGTACGTTTTCGTAGAGGAGGCAGGCTCCGGGAAGCCCTGACGGCACTCCGACTGTCAGGTCGCCGCAGGTTGACTCCATAGTCTGATGCTCTATAGTGGCGTAACGCTGGCGTCCTTCGACAAGGAGTGATCATGCCTGTCGTACCCCATACAGTGACTCGCCGCGATTTCCTTCACACCGGCATGGCCGGCGCGGCGGCCCTCGCAATCGGTCGATCCGACGGCCTCCTCGCCACAGATCGTGAGTCCGTTGTCGCTGAAATCGCTCGGCAACACGACGCCACGGTCCTGATGCTGCGCGAATGGATCGCCCTTCCATCGATCGCGGCTGAGAACCGCAATTATCCGAAGGGTGCGGAATATGTGGCTCGGCTCGCCCGTCAAGCCGGTTTCGGCCGCGTGGACATCATCCAGACGGCCGGGAAGCCGGGAGTTTTCGCAACGCTCGACGTGGGGGCGGCCACGACGCTGGCGCTGTACTTCATGTACGACGTGAAACAGTTCGACGCATCGGAATGGAGTGCACCGCCCCTCGAGGGACGCATCGTCGAGCGGCCCGGAGTGGGGAAGATCATGATCGGACGAGGGGCTACAAACACCAAGGGCCCACAGGTCGCTTGTCTCGCCGCGCTGCAAGCCTTCAAGGCCGCCGGTCGGAAGTTGCCCGTGAACCTGGTGCTTGTATGCGAGGGTGAGGAAGAGATCGGGTCGCCCAATTTCCGGGAGATCGTATTCAAGCCGGTAGTCGAGGAGGCGCTGCGCAAGTCCATTGGCATCGTCATTCCGCTCGGCAACCAAGAACTCGACGGCTCCGTCGCAATCAACCTCGGGTCCAAGGGCGTTATCGAACTCGAGATTGTGGCGTCTGGAGAAAAATGGGGCCGTGGGCCGACCCAGGACGTCCACTCGAGTTACGAGGCGCAGGTCGACAGTCCGGCCTGGCACCTCGTACAGGCGCTCAACACGCTTGTCAAGGCCGACGGGCATACCCCCGCTGTGGCGGGCTTTTTTGACAGAGTGCGTCCGCTCAGTCCTCAGCTGCGCGAAATCCTCGAGGCTTCGATACCGCGTCGCAACGAAGCGGCGGCCAAGAAAGCGTTGAGCGTGTCACGGTGGTACGGGGACGAGTCATGGCACGACTCACTCGTCCGGCTCGTTTCCCAGCCCACCATCAACATCGAAGGACTGGTCGGCGGCTACACAGGCCCAGGAGGGAAAACCATTCTGCCGCACCGCGCTACCGCGAAAATCGACGTGCGGCTTGTCCCGGACATGACCGCGACCGAAACCCTGGAACTGATCAAGAAGCACCTCGCGACGCACGGCTTCGGGGATGTCGAGGTAAACATGACAGGGGGGTATGACCCCACGGAGACACCGCCGGACTCGCGGCTCGTAACCGGCATGCTCGCGGCCTACCATCAAGCCGGGATCGATCCTCTATTATGGCCGAGGCTGGCGGGATCATGGCCCGGTGTGACTTTCACCGGGCCACCGCTGCACTTGCCCGCGGGCCAGTTCGGACTTGGTCACGGTGCGGGTGCCCACGCGCCGGACGAGTACTGGCTCATCGAAGCCGCCAATCCGAAGGTGGCCGGCATGGACGGTGCGGTTCGTTCTTACGTTGACCTGTTCTACGCGCTCGCTTGATCTCTTTGGCTAGGAGAACGTGGTTCACAACCTTCAGCGTCCGAGCGGATCCTTCAGGCGGACAGCGGTCCTTCGAAAACACAGCGTGTCGCGGCAATGGCACCGCGCGGATCTCGGTGTGCGTTTCAGAAGCGCACGGTCGGACCAATGCTCAGTTGGAACTGTTGCGTCAGTCGTCCATTCAGGATCACCACGCAGCCGCCGAGGCCCAGTGTCCCACATGCCCACGCGCCAACTTCCGGTTCAATCAAGATTGGCAGCCAGTCGGCTTCGGCGCGCATGGCGAGCTTCGAGCCGAGGAACTGTTTCAGTCCGGCCCCGAAGCCGAACGAGAAGCGGGTGAAGCCATCATGTGCCGCAGCGATGTGCGTGGCACCCACGCTGCCTGTCAGAAACGATCGGAGTCCCTTGACTTCCGGGACGATGAACTCGCGGGTGAAGTCCGCATGAAACTGGTTCAATGTCACGTCTCCGAGCGACGCACCCACATTGTGGAACGGAGGGCTGAAGCTCAGCGCCGACGTTGAGCGCGTCCAGCGGAATTCGACGAGAGAGAAATCGTCGAAGCGAACTCCGGCAGAGAAACCATAGCTCGTGGCATCCTTCAAGGTGGCCTGAATCGGCGAAGGCTGGTCCGTCTGAATGTCGAAGATCCCGCCGAACCTGGCGCCGACAAATGGCGTCACCTCGAATGCCTGGATTTGGACGTACTGCGCGCGGGCGGGTGTGGCGGGCGCGAGAATGGCCGACAGCGTCAGGAACGCCGCAGTTCCTACTGAGGAAACGATTTCGCCAAAGCCTCGCCCATCACCTGCGTGAATCATTCCCGCTCCGTAAGTCTCATTATCGACCGACCCGCGCTGGCTTCTCTTCACAACTGTTCACACCTGTCGCTCGCCTTTCGTAACGACGTGCAGCATCCCGCGCAACGCCGACTTCTCCCCCGATGGGCACTGGGTCGTCCCGCGGTGCCGGGGTACCCCCAGTCAGATCTGGCGAGACGCGTTCACCCCGTTGCGGTCGCCAAGATGGGCGCAAGCGCTACAGCGGCGTCAGACGTGGTACTTGGGGCATCACCTGTTTCGGTCCCCACCGGTAGCGGTCAGCCATTGAAGGGAGGATCGATTCGCAAGGCCCGTGATGTTGTCGAAACGACCAAGTGTGATTTAGTCTTACCGACTTTCGAGAAAGCGGTTGTGGGCACTCTCCTACATTTTTCAGAAGATCCAACGATCCGTCTGTTTCGGCCTCACGTCGCAGCAACTGCGGATGAACGTGAACCATTCGTCTGGGCCGTTGACGACGAGCACGCGCCCAGTTTTTGGTTTCCGCGTGATTGCCCACGCGCCTGCTGCTGGGCCGGACGCTCTGTTACCGACGAGGGTGCGGAACTTCTCGGGCTTGGCGGTGCGCGGCGGCTGCATGCGATAGAAGCGCGATGGTTGGATAGGGTTCGGGACTGTCGACTCTATGCCTACAAGTTCGACTCGTCGCTGTTCAGGCTGAAGCTCGCGGACGCTGGCTACTGGGTTGCCCAATGCGAGGTGAAACCGATGTCGGTCCGCCCGGTGGGCGACCTGCTCGCGCGGCATGCCGAAGCAGAGATCGAACTTCGCATCGTGCAGAACCTCTGGCCACTGATTGACAAGATAATGGCCTCGGGTCTCGAATTCTCGATCATCCGTAAACGGAATGCTGTGCCGCGTGCCGCCGTGACATGAAAGACCGTTCCGGTCCAGCGACGTCATCAGGTCGGCGCCGACGTCGAACGCCGCGGACGAGGCGTACGGCATGCTGTCGCAGATCTAGACGCTGCGGAATCGCCGGGGCCGCGCCCGCTGGCCGGCCCGCCCGCCGGATGGAGCGGTGTTACTATTCCCGCCATCTTAGGATCATCTTATGGGTGACATACGGCTCAAGCACGAAGATCCCCCGGCCATCGCGAGGCTCGGATGGCGATACCACCACCTCGGCATTCCGCACGGCTCTCCCCATCGCGGTGAGCGGCACTTGCAACAGCTCGGCGTTCATGTCTGCGGGTTTGAGACCAGCGCGTACGGCATCGAGTGGATGCGCTTCGACCCGCAGTGTCCTGTGCCGGAGGTTGTGAAAACAGTCCCGCACCTGGCGTTTGCCGTCGACGATCTGGATGCCGCGCTCGAAGGCAAGGAAATCCTGATACCGCCGAACTCTCCGTCCCCAGGCGTGCGGGTCGCGTTCATCCTCGACGACGGCGCACCGATCGAGCTTTTGGAACTCGAACCGCAAGAGCCGTGATGTCGGGAGGTCAGCGTCGGTAGCCGGTGCGCGACTTTCACACATTAGCGGTTGCACTTCGCCTTGCGCGATCGCTTGCGCAAACGAATCAGCGGCGGAATCGATCTCGGAACAGACCAAGTGATAGATCACCAAGGCACTCGCGCTGGTTCGCCGGGTCACTTTCGATAGAGCCGTTTGAACGTAGCCGCTGGCTTTGCGGCGGACGCGGTCAAGCTATGGGCTTTGAATCAACTTAGGCCGAGGCGCGATTGACGGGCGGCTCGAGTTTCCGCTCGCGCAGAGTGACCCAGACGCAGCCGCAAGAAACATCAAGAACAGCATCGAACCGGTCGTATATCATGCGTGCCGATGCCATCGGACCGCGCTCTCCTTCTGTTGCTGCGCGACATCCGTGCTCGTGTCGAAATCGGACCGTCGCTGAAAACGCTCGCCGCGCGGGCAGGAGCATCACCCTTCCAACTTCACCGGGCGTTTCGCGCAATGGTCGGCGAATCGCCCAAACACTACATTCTCAGGTTACGGCTCGAGCAAGCAGCGACACGGCTGGCCAAGCGCGATGTCTCCGTGCTGGAGGTCGCCCTCAACGCGGGGTTCAAGAGCCACGAAGTCTTCACGCGCGCCTTTACCCGGCACTTTGGTCTGACCCCGAATGCCTATCGCGCCTCGGCGCTCGGTGACGTGTCGCCGGCGGTTCGCGACCGGCATACGTCGCTTGTGGAGTCCGTCGGACCCTGCATTGGTCTCTATCACCTGAAAATCGATTCGCCTTCCCGGAGAGCTCGGATGCCTACGTTGTCGATCGAGCGTCGTGAAATGCCGGAGCAGCCTTTTCTGTTCGTGCACGCCAAAGTCGCGCGCAGTGAGATCGCTAAAGCGATCGCAGAGGGTCTCGGCAAGGTATTTCCCTACGCCATGAAGGCGGGCCTGCCAATGGCGGGCCCGCCAACAGCGCGCTATCTCACCAGTGGCCCTGGGCTCCTCGAGATGCAGGTCGGTGTGCCGATTGCTGTCGCCGCAGCGGGCCAGGGGGAGGTGAAGGCGGGCGAGCTGCCTGGCGGGCTGATCGCCGTCGCTGTTCACGCTGGCGCCTACGAGCAGCTAGGCGACACGTACGCCGAGATGGAGCGATGGATGGAAGCCAACCGTTATCGACGTGGTGGTGCGCCCTGGAAATCGTACGTGACCGATCCCGGCGAAGTGCCTGACGTCAAGGATTGGCGGACTGAGATCTATTGGCCCCTCGAGACGTAGTCCCAGGCATTCGCTGGAGGCATCGGTCGCCGGCGTCGACGGGGATGGGGCTGCCCAAAGTCGAGTTCTTTATTCCGCTCCACCTGCATCGATCTCGCGCGGCTTGCGGATAGCCGGGGGTACAATTTTGCGGTGCTCACGACTTCTGTCGTCGAATCGGACGCGGCTGAACGGGTCGCACGATGACGTCGGTTGAAGTCCTCACCATTCTTCGCCTGCGTTGGCGCACCGCGGTCGCGCTGTGCTTCGCCGTCGCCCTGGCAGGGTCGCTCAGTGCGGTTGCCGCGCAGGTTACGATCATGCGATACGCGCGGCAGAGCAACACACCGGTGAACCACGGACTCCCGGATATCCGGCGCGGTTTCACGTTCTGTCGCCTGCGCTACGAGCGCACCCGCCGGCAGCGCAAGACCGGATGGTGGGACGACTATCCTGCCTCGGACTTCAACTTCCTGAGCCGCTTCGAGGAACTCACCACGGTCTCGATCAGCCGCTGGAAGAACGGCGACCCTGGATTCGCACAGGTCACGCTTCAGGATTCAGACCTCTTCCACTGTCCGTTCCTGAAGATGCAAGGCGCAGCGAACTACGATTTCACTCCGGAGGAGATCGCCACGCTCCGCGGGTACCTCCTCAAAGGCGGCTTCCTCTGGGAGGACGACAACTGGACCGACGCCGACTGGGAATACATCAGGGCGAACCTGGTTAAGATTCTTCCGGAGTACCCGATTGTGGAAATCACGCCGGGTCACCCCCTCCTCTCGGTGCTCTACCACGTGACCGAGATCCCGCAGATCCCGAGCATCGAATCGTGGCGCCGAAGCGGCGGCCGCGCTGACGAATTCGGGGCCGGTCCTCCGCACCTGTACGGGATCTTCGGGGAGAACGGCCAGCTGATGGTGCTGGTAAGCATCAACTGCGACACGTCTGACAGCTGGGAGCGGGAGGGCGACAATCCCGACTACTTTCAACGATTCTCGCCGATGGGATACGCGCTCGGCGTCAACGTCGCGGTCTGGGTGATGAGCCACTGATACGGCACGATCCGCTCGTTCACGTCAAGCGCACGCGCGGCAGGATCTCAATTGCTGCGGTCTACGAATGAGCGCGGCTTACGGGTAAGGACGCGTCCCACATCGGTTCCGAGGCTGATTGGGAAGCTGGGAACGCCTCCGCGTGGGGAACGCGTCCGCGTGGTCAGGGGTGCGTGACGGTCACGGTCACGGTCGACGTAGTCATCAGGCTGCCAGCGTCGGAGACCTTCACACAAAAGGTGCCAGGGTTCTCCGTTGCCGACAGCTGCGGATTCCCGGCGGCAATTGCTCCAGACGTCGAGCTTGCGATCGTGCAGCTCCCGCTGCTTGAGGGTCCTACGCCTAGCCCGAGCGGGCTTGTCGTCGCCGGCTATACTGATGTCAGCGTAATGGCGACACAGCCCGCCGTCGCCACGGAAAACGTGAAGACGAGCGAGCCGTTCCGCGCGAGTGTGCCGTTGAACGTATCGGTGATCGGGGTGTCCGTCGAAGGCGTCGTTGGATTGCCGAACAG
>Ga0182037_10000403_pt1 | contig 20830 bp, 13 predicted proteins | sample sta12Cox44000082_FD_125974 | JGI IMG/M metagenome (GOLD analysis project Ga0182037, IMG submission 125974) | Lab enrichment of tropical soil microbial communities from Luquillo Experimental Forest, Puerto Rico - statoxic.12C.oxic.44.000.082 | ecosystem: Environmental > Terrestrial > Soil >... | reverse complement strand
GGCGATCGTCGCGCAGGCCATTGAGTTCAGCCGACTCGCGCCCAATATGATCGTGAAAATTCCGGTTACGCGCGCAGGCATTCCCGCCATTGAAGAGGCCACCCACCGCGGCGTTAGCATTAACGCCACAGTGTGTTTCACGCTGCCTCAGTGCGTCGCTGTGGCCGAAGCGGTTGAACGCGGCTTAACTCGTCGGCAGCGCGAGGGCCTGGACATCGCTTCCATGGGGCCCGTATGCACCATCATGGTGGGCCGCCTCGATGACTGGCTCAAGGTGGTCGTTGAAAAGGAGAACATCGCCATCGATCCCGGCTATCTCGAGTGGGCGGGGGTGGCAGTTTTCAAAAAAACCTACCGACTCTTTAAAGAACGGGGCTACCGGATCCGCCTGCTTTCGGCTGCATTTCGCAATCATATGCACTGGAGCGAAATGATCGGCGGGGACGTGGTCATCTCGCCTCCCCATGCTTGGCAGGTGCGTTTCAACGCCAGCGACGTGGCGGTACGTCGGCGGATCGATGACCCAGTGCGAGGGGATGTCGTCGAGGAACTTTCCCGCAAGTTCCTGGATTTCCGTCGGGCCTACAACGAGGGCGGACTTTCTGTCGACGATTTCGATTCGTTCGCGCCAACGCGCCGCACTTTACGACAATTTGTCGCCGCTTGTCACGATCTCGATGGCTTGGTGCGTGACGCGATGCTGCCAAATCCCGATTAAGCCAGGATTTCGAGTCCGATGTTGAAGCATGGACTGGATCATGGCTACGGTTGTCCGGAACCATTCAAGATGACTAAGATCGTTGGCGTTGGGCTGATCGGCGCAGGCTGGATGGGAACGGCTCACAGTCGTGCGTATCTGCAGGCAGCCGATCGCTTCCCGGAGAGCGGAATCCGTGCGCGGCTCGTGGTGTGCGCCGACGACGTCGAGTCGCGGGCCCGCGAAGCCCAACAGCGCTTTGGATTCTCCCGCTTCACTGCCCGTTGGCGGGACGTGGTTCACGACCCCGAAGTCCAGGTCGTCAACATAACGACCCCGAACTGCATGCACCGGGAGATCGCCGTGGCTGCGGCTTCCGCCGGCAAGCATGTGTTCTGCGAGAAGCCTGTCGGACGAAGTCTCGAGGAAACTTCCGAGATCGAGCGCGAAGCCCGCAAAGCCCGGGTCTTGAACTGGGTCGGCTTCAACTATCGCTGGGCGCCCATGGTGCAGTACGCGCGCCAGTTGATCGCGGAAGGTAAGCTGGGCCGGATCACTCATTTCCGCGGCCGTTTCCTGGCCGGCTACGCCTCGAATCCTGTGACGCCGCTCTCGTGGCGCTTCGAGCATGAACTCTCCGGTTCCGGGGTGTCCGGCGACTTGCTCTCGCATGTGATCGACATGAGCCACTTCCTGGCGGGGCCGATCGAGCGCACGGTGGGGAATCACGAAACCTTCATCGCACGGCGTCCCGCTGCCGACGGCGCCGTGAAAGACGTCACCAACGAGGACTACGTAGGGGCGCTGGTTAGATTCGCCAACGGCGCTCACGGCACACTGGAAGTCTGTCGGGTCATCCAGGGTCACAAATGCGACTGGTCATTCGAGATCGAAGGGACCCAGGGCGCCTTAAGTTGGAATTTCGAGCGCCTGAACGAACTGCAGGTTTTTCTTCCCGACGGGAACCTTGCTCATGACGGATACGTGCGCATTGTGAGCGGCCCGAATTATCCGTTCCATGCGCACTTCAATCCTGCAACCGGCACGAGCCTTGGGTATGACGACTTGAAAACGATTGAAGCCCATCATTTCCTGAAGTCGATCCTCGAAAACAAGCAGGCTGAGCCGGGCCTGCGAGAAGCAGTACGCGTGGCGGAAGTCATGGCGACAATCGAACGCAGCTGGACCACAAACCGCTGGGAGGACATTGCGCGTGTCTCTCCATAGTTTCAGCGCAAGGCGCTAACTTCAAACCGCAAAGGGACACGACCGTGGCACGCACAAAGCCTGTAGGGTATGCGGTGATCGGACTGGGTAGCATCAGCGAAGTCGCGGTTCTTCCCGCTTTTCGCCACAGCAAGAAGTCTCGACTGGTCGCGCTGGCGAGCCACGATCTGACCCGGGCGAAGGAACTGGGCAAGAAATTCGGCGTTAAGAATTGCTACCCCTACGCTGAATACGACCGGTGTCTGAGCCAGCCCGATGTCGATGCGGTCTTCATCGCATCGGTGAACGGAGCACACGCGGAGCAGACGATTCGGGCGGCTGCCGCGGGCAAGCACGTGCTCTGCGAGAAGCCCATGGCCAACAGCGTCGCCGAGTGCCGCCGCATGGTGGAGGCGTGTCGCCAGAACAGAGTTCGCCTGATGATTGCCTATCGCAAGTATTTTGAGCCAGGCAGCCTGGCCCTGAAGAAACTTGTCAACAGCGGGAAGCTCGGGGGGCTGCGGCACATCTTCTCGACCTACACGGAAATCGTCGATCCCGTGAAGGCCAAGAATTGGCAGTTGAATCCCCAGCTTGCTGGTGGCGGCTCGCTCATGGACATCGGAATTTACTGTGTCAACCACATGCGCTGGCTGGCCGGCAGTTCGCCGATCGATGCCACGGCCAAGGCCTGGACGGACGATCCCCAACGCTTCAGCGGGGTCGAGGACAGCATCGCCTTCCGCCTCACCCATCCCGGAGGACTGGTCTGTCAAGGCACGTCCAGCTACAGCGCGCAGGCAGCTTCGTTCGTGCAGGTGCATGGCGACCAAGGATGGGCGGCGCTGAATCCGGCCTTTGCGTTTGAGGAAGAGCGCCGGTTCTTCGGGAAAATCCAGGGACGGTGGTTCGAGCAGAAGTTCAGAGCGATCGACGAGTTTGTCCTGGAACTTGACGGCTTTGCCGATTGCGTGCGCCAAGGCCGGGACCCGGAGCCAGATGGGATGGAAGGTCTGCGCGACCTGGCCACGGTCGAGGCGATCTATCGTTCCGCGCGGGAAAACCGGACGGTTCCGGTGGAGCAGGTCATGGACTGAGCTGGGAGCCGGCCCTTGGCCGGGAAAAGCATACCTTGCTAAGCGCCATGAAGATCGGGCTTATTCATTTCATAACAGCCTTTTGCGAGAAAAAAGCTTGACAGAGGTAGAACACCTGATCTATTAGATAACCGCTTATTCAACAGCTCGTGGGGAGCTGGGCCAAAGCCTAACCGGTTATGACCAACCCGCTGTGCTCGCTGCTCTGTCGGCAGCCGCAGCGGCCTGGTACGTGTCTAGAGGGGAGCCACGTCATGACAAAACGCACTTGCTGTCAGGCAGTTGTTCTGGTCTGTGCGCTCGCGCTGCTATGGCTGAATCAGCCGCTGCTCATGGCTCAGCTGACCACCGCTGGCATCGTCGGCACGGTGTCGGATCCTGGGGGGGCACGCCTTCCCGGAGTCAACGTCACTGCAACTCACGTGGACACAGCGACCCAGAGCACGGTCATCACCGATTCCTCAGGCAGCTATACCTTCACCAACCTGAAAATCGGCAAATACACGCTCACCTTTCAGAAGGAAGGGTTCCAGCGCATCGTCCAAAGCAACATGGACCTCGGCATTGCGCAGGTCATCCGCTTTGATATCGCTCTGAAGATCGGCAGCGTATCGCAAACCGTGGAGGTCACCGGCGCGCCCCCTCTGCTGCAGACCGAGACCTCCTCGCTGGGCACTATCGAAACCGAGAAGCGTATCGAAGACCTGCCATTGAACGGCAGGAATTTCTTTCAGCTCACTTACCTCGGACCAGGAACAAACGAAGGCGCCACCGGGACCAGCGCCGGTGCCGGCTCCACCGATAACAACCGGCCCGGCACTTCGCTCTCGGTGAATGGACTCCGCATCTTCGACAACAACTTCCTGCTCGACGGACTGGACAACAACGAGTTCGGCAACGGCACCGTGATGGTTCAGCCACCGCCCGACGCGATCCAGGAATTCCGAATCGAGCAGAATTCCATGAGCGCGGAATATGGTCGGGGTGGTGCCATGGTGAGTCTTGCACTCCGCTCCGGGACCAACCAGCTTCACGGATCTGCCTGGGAGTTTATCCGCAACAACAAATTTGATGCGCGGAACTATTTCGCTACCAGTTCCCTGGGCTTCCAGCGAAACCAGTACGGTGGCCAGTTAGGCGGGCCGATCAAGAAAGACAAAATATTCCTGTTCGGCTCAATCCAGCGCACCGACATCCGGGAGGAGCAGCCATTTATCAGCACGGTGCCGACACACCTCATGCACTCCGGGAACTTCAGCGAGCTGCTCAAACTCCCGAAGCCGATACAACTCGTCAATCCGTTCAACAACAACACCCCCTACCCCGGCAACATCATTCCGACGTGCGCGAACCCCGGATGTATTAATAGCGTGGGTCAAAACATTGTGAACCTGTTTCCCGATCCAGGGCCCGGAGCGCCGCTCACGAATAACTTTCTCTTCAACGGGAAATACAAATTCGATGAGACTGCATTCCTGACACGGTTCGATTACAACATCTCTACCAACGACCGGTTCTTTGCTCACTATGCCATTGCCAGTCCCAAGGCGACGAACCCCTCCTACTTCCCCCACCTCGATGGCGGCGCCGGCTCCGGTACATCCTCCACTCTGGATAACCGGGTGCAAAGTGCAGCCCTGGACTGGAATCACATCTTCAGTCCCGGCTTGCTCAACGACGCGCGGTTCGGATTCAACCGCTTCAAAGACGCAACCCTCCCACTCGACTTTGGCACAAATGCAGGAAATGCTGTGGGGATTCCCAATGCCAACCATGGCGGCAATTCCTCCGGCTTGACCAAGATCAACATCAGCGGGTACACGCAGCTCGGGGACTCGCTGTGGGTTCCGGAAACGATCGCGGAGAATGTATATCAACTGGCTGATACCGTCAGTTGGACGCGCGGGAGGCATTCTTTGAAGTTCGGTATCGACTTTCGGCGGCAGCAGCGGAACTTCTTCCAGCAGACAGCCCCCTCGGGTCAGCTTCAGTTCAGCGGAAACTATTCGGGAGGCGGCCCGTTTGGCATTGGCCTCGCCGATGCGTTGCTTGGCATTCCACAAAGCACGCTGCAGGACCACCTGGCGGGCAAGGTCGATCCCACGCGCTATTGGGATCTGTCGGAGTTTGTGCAGGACAATATCCGCGTAACTCCGAACCTCACTCTAAACGTGGGCTTGCGCTATGAGGTCAACTCGCCGGCCAATGGACCCACCGTGGGGAATTTCGACTTGCGAACCCTTATCGTCAACACCTCTTCGCACGGTGGAGTGAAATTCGACAAGAATGATTGGGCGCCGCGGGTCGGTTTTGCCTGGACGGTGCGCCCGAAATCGGTCGTGCGCGGCGCCTTTGGGATTTTCTATGCCGCCGAGGGCAACATTTTCGACGACCTGGGCTTGAACCCGCCCTCGCTGGCGGTCCTGTCTTTCAACTATCCCAGTCCTAACCCTAATCTCTCCACCAACCAGTTGCTGGGAGCCTTCCCGGCGGCATTCACTCAGCCCGATCCCGCGAATCCCTACGGGACGGTGCGGACTACAGGGGTGATCGGGGCATCCTCGTTCGACCCGGTGCGGCGGATTCCGCGGATTTACGAGTGGAACCTGACGGTGGAACAGCAGCTCAGTCAGAACTGGATTTTCCGGATCGGGTATGTGGGCAGCAAGAGCAACAATCTGTTTGACCACGAATCCTCGAACTTGAATCAGCCGCTGATCCCTCTGGACTCGAACTTCGCCGACGCAGGCACCGTGTGCCCAGGCGGCTTTACTGTCTTTAACCAGGGGCGGCCCTATTTCGCTACGCGGCCGTGCTTGAATACGGTTTTGCCTCTGGACGTCGCGCGGCTCAGTATGTTCTACAACGGTCTGCAGACCTCCGTTGAGCACCGGTTCGCCGAGGGCTTCAACGTTCTGGCTTCTTACACCTTCGCCAAATCCCTTGGCACGGCGGACGGCAACGTAAACCAGTGTGACGTGCAGAACGCTCACAACATCGCCGCAGAAAGGGGGCCCACCACCCCAGACTTCCGACACCAGCTCACTGTCAGCTACATCTACGAATTGCCATATGGCAAAGGAAAGCGTTTTGGCGGTTCCGCACCCAGCGTGGTCCAGGCCGTGCTCGGAGGCTGGAGCGTCTCGGGAATCACTCGAGCGCGCAGTGGGGAAGCATTCGATGTCCTGATGGGCAGCGACCTTACCAACACAGGTGCGTTTCCGCCACGCCCGGATCAGATTCACAACCCGTATGATTTTTCTTTCAATATGGCCGCGCAAACTGCGAACGGCTGCACCAAGCCGGGTCATCAGACTCTCGATTGCTGGTTTAACCAGGCTGCATTCGCGGTCCCCGCTCTGGCTCCTGGACAGAGCAGCGCGCACCTGTTTGGGAATGCGAGGCGCGCAGCGTTGCGCGGTCCAGACATGGTCAACTTCAACTTCTCCGCCAAGAAAAACTTCCAATTGAGTGAGAGATTCGGACTGGAGTTCAATTCGGACTTCTTTAATATCTTCAATCACCCCAACTTCAACCTTCCCAACGTAGGCTCTGGCGGCGGCAGTAGCGGGGCAGGCTTTTCTAACGTCGCCGGAGGTGCGGCCATCACCCAAACGTTGCCTGACGCTCAGCGCGAGATTCAGTTTGGTCTCAAGCTGCATTTCTGAAGCTCAAGTCATCCGGGCGGCCAGAAGCGGCCCGATTCCGAGTCCGCCCGGTTCGCCGAGCGGACTCTTCTTCTCCGCTCTATGCGATTGCCGCGTAGGCGGGGTACAAAGTCTTTTCGCAGGCCCTGCCTGACAATCTGAACCGCGAGGACCGAGGATGGCCATTGAGGTGGCGAACGCACCCATCAGCTGGGGCATCATGGAGCACGTTGAGTACCCAGCGGAGTATCCCTACCCGCGTGTGCTCGACGAACTGGCCGAAGCAGGCTACCGCGGAACGGAGCTTGGGCCATACGGGTTTCTCCCTGCCGATCCTGCCGCACTGCGCAAAGAACTGGACCTGCGCTCGCTCACGTTATGTTCCGCCTTCATCGATCTCGAACTGGGAAATGCGGCCGCCCACAAGGAAGCCTTCGAATCCCTTGACCGCTCCGCTCGGCTGATCAGTGCCGCCGGGGCGAAGCTGCTGATCCTGTCCGACAGGATCACTCCCGACAGAAACGCGGTCTCCGGACGTCGAGCGGAAGCGAATGCGCTTTCCTGGACCGAGCCCCAGTGGAAAGTGGCCGCCCAGGCCATCGGCGAGATCATCGCCCGCTGCGGTTCCGCAGGCTTACGCGTAGCCTTCCATCACCATGCTGGCGGGCACGTGGAGACACCTGAAGAGGCTGACCGGCTCCTCTCCTTGTTTCCCGCGGACCAGCTTGGCCTCTGCCTTGACACCGGACACTATGTCTACGGCGGTGGCGATGCGGTTTCATTCCTCGAAAAGCAAGTCTCACGTGTTTGGTGCGTACACTTGAAAGATGTGTACCAACCGAAGGTGGACGAAGCCCGCCGCGCCCGCATGAATTTCCACCAGGCTGTGCGACACGGCATCTTCGCCCCGCTCGGCAAAGGCAGTATCGAATTCCCGCGTGTCCTCTCGCTGCTCAAGACGGGCGGGTTCGACGGGTGGGTCGTGGTAGAAGCAGACGTGTTGCCGGGCGGCGTCGGAGCCGATGCACCCTTCGCCAACGCGGTTTCCGGCCGAGAATACCTGAGGAAGCTGGGGGTCTAGGAAGTCCGCCAGAGCGAGTTCTCGCCCAGGTCATGGAGAATCACCGGGAGCGGCGGTTAGCCTCTAAAGAACGGGCACGAACGTCAGCACCGGCAGGCTTAGAATACCGATGATGAATCGTCGACGGTGGCTCAAGAATACAGCCGCAGCTGCCGTGGGCTATGCTCTGCGGCGCTTTCCTGCGGCTGGTTCTTCTGTCGCCTCGAAATCGGAATACTTCCCGCGCTACGTCGATGTCGGCAAAGAAGCCGGGCTGCTGGCCAAGACCATCATCGCCGGACACGAGAATAAAGACTTCCTGCTCTCCACCACCGGTGGGGGCATCGCACTGTTCGATTACGACAACGACGGCTGGCTCGACATCTTTGTTGTCAATGGCTGGGGCTTGACCGACTTCCCCAAGGGCGAAGAGCCAACCAACCACCTCTACAAGAACAATCGCGACGGCACGTTCACCGACGTCACCGAGAAGGCCGGTCTGGTACGCCATGGCTGGGGGCAGGGCGTCTGCGTGGGCGACTATGACAACGACGGCAACCTCGATTTGTTCGTTACCTACTACGGCAAGAACGTGCTTTACCACAACAATGGCAACGGCACATTCACAGACGTCACCCGCGAGAGCGGCCTTCTCGAAGCCGAGAACCACTGGAACACCGGTGCGGCTTTCGTCGACTATAACCGTGATGGCCACCTCGACCTGTTCGTGAGCAACTACGTCGCCTATGAGCACGGCCTGACGCTCTATGAAAGCAATCCCGCCCTGGTCGGCCAGCAGTCACCGATCCTCTATGGCGTCGCCGGGCTGAAGGGCTCGTCGAACTTCCTCTACCGCAACAACGGCAATGGGACCTTCACCAACTTGAGCCAGGCATCTGGCATCAGCAAGGCCGAGCCCACCTATGGATTCACCCCCTGCGTCGGCGACTACGACAACGACGGCTGGCCCGACATTTACGTAGCCGACGATTCCACGCCGAGCCTGCTGTTCATGAACAACCGCGACGGCACCTTTCGCGAAACGGGCGTGCTGGCCGGAGTCGCCTACGACGCTAACGGCCATGCCCAGGGCGGAATGGGCGCCGATGCCATGGATTACGACGGCGATGGTTTGCTCGATATCGTTAAGACGAATTTCTCCGACGAGATCCCGAGCCTTCTTCATAACGAAGGGAGGGGCTTCTTCACGGACGTCACAGTGCCTTCCGGCCTCGGCGGTGAAACCAGCTCGGTGAAGTGGGGCACGGCATTTCTAGATGTCGATGATGATGGTCGACCCGACATCTTGATCGTTAGCGGGTCGATCTATCCACCCGGCCGTGGGCTTCGCCACCAACTCGCCAAAACCGACAGCAAGCTGATCCTGATGCGAAATCTCGATGGCGCGCGCTTCGTGAATATCTCGGAGAAGAGCGGTCCTGCGTTCGCCGCCTCTCACTGCAGCCGCGGAGCGGCCGTCGGAGACATCTTCAACAAAGGACGCCTGGATATCGCGATCAACAACCTCAACGACTGTACGTCTCTTCTGCGCAACCAGGAACTGCCTCCAAACAACTGGATGCTGGTGAAGCTGATCGGCACCAAGACGAATCGGGCGGCGATCGGTTCTCGCGTAACTCTTGACGCCGGCGATCGCCGCCAGGTCCAGGAAGTGCGCAGTGGTGGCAGCTTCTGCTCGCAGAATGATTTCCGCCTGCATTTCGGACTCGGCCCGTCGAAGCAAGCGCGCTTGCAGGTTCGCTGGTTAAGCGGGGCCGAGGAAACTCTGGAGCATGTTCCCGCGAATCGGCTGATTGTGGTGCAGGAAGGGAAAGGTATCATCGGGCAGGAAGCGTTTTGACCTTGCCATCCCGCATTCGAGCGCTCGCCCTCACACTCCTGATCACTTATATGTCTGCCTGCATCATCCTCGGGGATCATTCCGCTTGGCCCCAGGCGAACGATGCACAAGCTGTCTTTCATCGTGCGCTGCAACTCTTTCAGGCGGGGAAGGCTGTCGATGCGCTCACTGTGATCGATTCTGCACTCGAAGCTGGCACGAGCGATCCCGCCCTGTATAACCTCAAAGGGCTGGTGGCAGGTGAGTTAGGACTGAACACCGAGGCTGAGAAGAGCTTTCGTACCGTGATTCGGCTCTCGCCTCAATCGGCCATGGGCTACAACAACCTGGGAGTCCTCTTGGCAAAGCTGGGGCGGCATCAGGAAGCTGCCAGTGCTTTTCGCGATGTGCTCACCCGCGAGCCTCAGAACTTCAACGCTCTGCTCGGACTGGGGACTTCGCTCGCCGCCCTCAAGAAATATGGAGACGCTGCGGCCTATCTAGAAAAAGCCTGGAATTTACAGCCGGGTGATTTTCAGGCTGGCTACGAGTGGGCACACGCTCTACTCGAAGCCAAACGTCCTTCCGAAGCCGGCAAGGTGCTCAACAAATTCTCTGCCCCAGCGGATCCAGTCTTGGCCACCAAATACTACTCCCTCGCGGGGGTGGTCGCCGAAAGCGCGAGCAGTTTCGCCCAGGCTGCGCACGATTACCGCCAAGCTTACGAACTCGATCCCACATCGTACGGGACCTACCTTGCTCTGATACGGTCGACCATCGCTGCCGGGTCCCCTCTCACGGAGCCACAGGTGCCATCCCCGCCTTCGAATCTCACCGCTGATCAGAATCTGGCACTCGGCCTGATCTTCGCCGCGCACGAGGCCTATGGCCAGGCGATTCCGTGCTTCGAAGCCGCGCTCGCGCTACAACCTGACAACGAGGTCGCAATCCTGGAGGTCGCAATCCTGAATCTGGCCCTGGCGGAAAAGAACCTTGGGAAAACCAAGGATGCGATCGCGCGGCTTCGCAAGGCGATGGCTGCACACCCCTCCGCCGCTCTGAGCGACGCACTCGCCGGCATCGAGGAAGAATCGGGACAGTATATTGAGGCGGTCGCCAGTTACCAGCGCGCTGTGGAACTCGATCCTAACAACGAGCAGTACTATTTCGATCTTGGAGTTGAATATTTGACCCACTTCACGTTTGGCCCGGCTGGGGAGGTGTATCGGGTCGGAACACAAAAATTTCCGACCTCATCCCGTCAGTTTCTCGGCCTGGGTTTCAGTCACTACGCAGTGCGCGAATATCGCGAAGCCGCCGAGGCCTTCACAAAGGCGCTCGAAATTGATGCTGATTCGCCGGCCGCCTTTCGCGCCTGGACGTCAATTCTCGATTCGCTCCCGCCGAATGATTGGGGACCGTTGCTGCCGCGCCTCGATAACCTAGCCAAGACTCGTCCCCAGAGCGCGGAGCTTGCTTTCTGCTATGGCGCCGCCTTATTCCGTTCGGAACTGGCCAAGGGCCCCCGGGCGAGCTTCGAGCAGGCACAGGCTCTGTTGGAGAAATCAGTTCGGCTACGTCCGAACTTCCCCCCTGCGCATCTAGAACTCGGGGCTCTCTACGCTGCGAAGAAGCAGACCCAGAAGGCCATCGCCGAATATCTCGAGGTAATTCGGGAAGACGATAAGTCCGAAGTCCCCCATTACCGGCTGGGACAGCTCTATCGCGAGATGAATGAGCTGGATTGGGCGGCTGCGGAACTCAGCCGGTATCAGGAACTCTACCGAGTGCGCCAGGAGCAGTTGAAGCGCAACCGCAGTACGATCCAGCAGTTCATTGTTCCGGAACCCCAGAGCAAGAACTAGCGAAAGCGCTTCACCGATGCCCTCGTGCGGTTCTGCACCGCGACCGGGCGTCCCTGCCGGTACGACTGCTCCGCCGCCGAGGCAGCAGCCACTGCTTGCCGCCCGTCAAAAGCATCGGTTTTCGGGTCTTTGTCGGCCAGAATGGTTTGCACGAAGTCCCTCATTTCGGCGAGGTACCCATCCTTGAAGCGTACCAGGAAATGATCGACCACATCGGTTTTCGCGCCAGCCGCCGTCAGCACGACCTCTGCTGTCTGCTGCAGGTATCCCATAATGATGGTTCCCTTGGACCCGACGATCTCGGTACGGATGTCATAGCCGTAACCTGATTGCATGTAGTTCTCAACCGCACCCAGCGTGCCGCGTGAGAACTTCAGGTTAAGAACGGCCGTGTCGATGTCGTTGAACTGCGCAACCTCCGGAAATACCAGCACTCCTCCGTAAGCATGGATCTCCGCAATCTCATCGTTCATCAGCCAGCGGCCCAGGTCGAACTCGTGCACAGTCGAGTCCTGAAAAAACATCCCATTCACGCCGCTCGCCAGGTAGCTGACGGGCGGCGGCGCGGGATCGCGGGCCAATGACTTAAACAGCACCACGTCCCCGATCTCGCCCGCCTCAATTCTCCGCTTCGCTCGCACGTTCGGCGGGTCATAGCGGCGCACGTGCCCGAGTTGCACCCGGACTCCAGCCTTCGCTGTGAGGTCCAGCATTTCGTCCGCTTCTTCAAGCGTCAGCGTAAAAGGCTTCTCGCAGAAGATGTCCTTGCCGGCCTGGACGCAGACCCGGATAGCGGCTCCGTGAAACTTAGCAGGGGTGACGATCACGACTGCCTTAATCTCGGGATTTTCGACGAGCGCCTCGACGCTCCCGTAGAAATGCGGAACCTCCAACTCTTCGGCCGTCTGCTCCGCACGCTTGACGTCCGCATCAGCCACCGCGATCAATTTTGCTTCGGGAATCAGGCTGCGGATGTTCTGGGCATGCTGCTTGCCCATCGTGCCCACACCCACCACTCCCATGCCGAGCTTGGCCATCGCTGCGCTCCCCTGCTCTTATGGATATTTGATCTTTACCGCCTTGCCTGTCTTGGCGGCCTTGTAAATGGCATCGATGATGATCAGATCACGCATCCCTTGTGCGCCGCTGGGTTCAGGGTCGCGCCCCTGCCGAATGCAGGCAGCAAACGTATCCAGCTCGGGAGCAAATTCATCGATCGCCTCGAACGCCTGCTCAAACCACTTGCCAGCAATCTTACCGGTCAAGCGGCGCTCTTCCTCGAAGGCGAATGCCGGCGACAACGCCGCCCAGCCCTTTTCCCCGTGAACATGCACAAAGGAGGAGAAGACCGAGCTGTAGGCGGCCGTTCCCTGTAGCATCACGCCGCTCTTGAAGTCGAGGCGGAATGCGATCCCTTCCTCAACTTCCTTGAACCGCCGTTTATCACGGACCCAGCTCTTCGCCTCCGCGGCAACTGGGTCTTCGCCCACCAACCAACGGCATGTGTTTACGCAATAGACGCCGAGATCCATCAGCGGACCTCCGCCGCACAGTTTCCGCGAAAACAGCCACGCGGGCGAGTTGTCGCCATACGGACGAAATTCACCGAACAAGGTATGGACGACGTCGATCCGCCCCAGTTCCCCATTTGTGATCTTCTTCTTCAAGGTTACGGTGCTGGGTTCGAAGTATTTCCGGTAGGCGGTCATGAAGCGGACTCTGTGACGACGGCAAGCCTCCACCATCTTTCGTGCCTGCTGCAGGTTTGCCGCCAGAGGCTTCTCGCACAAAACGTGCTTGCCCGCCTTGGCGGCCGCCACTGCATACTTCTCGTGCTCACCCGGAGGCGTCGCAATGTATACGGCTTCGACCTCGAGGTTCTTCAGGCACTCGGCGTATTCTTTGTAGGAATAGGCTGATTGCGCCTTAAACTCGGCACACAACTTTTTCGCCTTTGCCTTGTCGCCACTGACCACCGCGACCAACTCGGCATTCTCGCTGTGCGCGAAGGCCGGCAACACCGCGACCTGCGCAATTCCGCCCAACCCGATTACGGCGTACCCCACCTTCTTCATCGACGGCATCGATGAACTCCTTGCTCTCAGGTGTCTGCTCGTTAGCTTTCCCGGTCTGCCCGGCTTTGTGTCTGCGCCTTGATCGCGGGATGCTCCAGCCCGCGCAGCTCCTCGATGTTCTCGAGGACCTTCAGCATTGCATCCACGATGCTGTCGACATCCTTCTTCGTTCCCAGAAACAGGTGATGCGAGAACCAGATCGCCTCATGATAGGCGGCCTGTTCAGCGGCCGGGCACCGGTACAGGTTGCGCAGGTCGAGCGGCTTGGGGCGGCCCCAGCTGAGCGCTGGGAAGTCGTTCGGATCAAGCGGGAATAGCGAGCTGCGATACACCGGTTCGTAAAACAGCCCATCACATGGAATGCCTTCCTTTTGTAGAGCCGCCACGAAGGCCGCGCGCGGAATGTCTTTTACCTGCTCCGCAAAATACTTCATGACGTAGCCGTAGGGCGCCGGGCGCGTAATGCGGGGCTCGGGCGTCAGCATGCCGATGCCCTTAATACTGCGAATGCGTGACTCGAAGTGGTCCATGTTGGCTTGCCGAACCTTACCCTGGTCCGGCAGGCGCTCCAGCTGCGCGCTGAGAATCGCGGCTTGAAATTCTCCCAGCCGGTAGTTGAAACCAATAATTCGCTTCTTATATTGATCGGTCACGCTACGGCGACCCGCATTGACGTACGACTGCACCCGCTCGAAGTACTCGAGGTTATTGGTAATAACCGCGCCACCTTCGCCTGAGGTCATCAGTTTGCTGGTCTGGAAGCTGAACGCGCCCAGATCACCTGTCGAGCCAGCGCCTTTATCGCGCCACATCCCGCCATGCACGTGCGCGCAGTCCTCGATGACCTTCAGGTTGTGTTTCTTGGCGATCGCCATGATGGCGTCGAGGTCGGCAAACCGCATGCCCAAGTGCACCGGTAGGATGGCCCGCGTTTTCGGCGTGATCAGACCCTCGATGAGCTTTGCATCCATGCAGTAGGAGTCGGGATCGACATCCACAAACACCGGCACCGCATTGACCAGCAGCACCGGTCCTACGGTGCCTTCCCATGTGTACGCGGGCACCAGCACTTCATCTCCAGGGCGAATGTCGATCCCTTTCAGGGCCGCCTGGATCGCCACCGTTCCCGTATTGACGGTCTGCCCGTATTTTGCGGTGTGGTACTCCGCAAACTTCTTTCCGAACGCTTCTGTGTGCTTGCCCGGAAAGGGCTGTCCGCCCCAGTTGCGGTTGGTGAGAACATCCTCCAGCGCTGCTCTTTCTTTGTCCGTGTACACCGGCCAGGGATCAAACTGCTTCTGTCGAAGTGGTTGGCCACCGGTAATTGCCAGCTTTCCCATCGGATGTTCTCCTCGCAAGAATTTTTCAGGAACGGCGCACTGCAATGCAGGGTTGCTCTACGACCAGGGTGCGATTGCAACCTTCATGGAATCGGGCGCAATCGACTTGTGCACCGCGGCTTCCACATCACGCAGGGGATACCGATGCGAAACGAATTCGCGAAGCGGATAGTGCTTCATATACCGGACCATTTGCCTCAGGCTCGGCCCGTAGCTCGCGGGTTCTTCTCCACCGACGCCCAAGATTCGGACACTCTTGGCGCACAGCTGCCGGTGAGGACTGATCGGAACCTCGCCGAGATCCGAGAAGTTGCCGGCTTCCACGAGCAAGCCACCAAGCCGCAGCATGTCGAGCGCTTCCGGCACCGCTTGGGGCACGCCTGCGGTCTCGATGACCAGGTCAGCACCCCGCCCCTGGGTCAGGCCGCGCACCAATTGCAGCCGCTCCGCCAGGGTTGTCTTGCCGACATTCAAAACATGGTCCGCGCCCAACCGCTTAGCAAATTGGAGCCGATAGTCCGACAAGTCAACAGCGATGATGTTTCCCGCCCCCAGCATGCGCGCCTTCATCAGAAAGCACATACCCAGCGCGCCGACCCCCAGAACGACGACCGTGTCATCAAACTGAAAGGCTTCGCTCGGAAACACCGACATTTGCTTGGCCCGGTCCAGTCCGACCGTAACCGCCAGGATCTCGGTCAGCACCGCCACTTCCGACGGCAATTCGTCCGGCACCCGAACCAGAAAGCTCCCAGGAACGATGTAGATATACTGCGACCAGCCGCCAAACAGGTGCGGCGGGTCCGCCGCGCACATGTTGTTGCCATAATCCACCATGTTCTGGCAGAAATAGTACGGGTAGTCGTGGCGGCAGTAATAGCATTCCCCGCACGAAACATTGGCGCCCACTACGACGCGGTCCCCCACCTTAAGAGGAATGCCTTCAAAATCGAGATATTCGCGGTTGCCGCCGATCGCGGCCACCGTGCCCACGTTTTCGTGTCCCTGAATGATCGGGAAGCGGATCTGTTTGCCGCCACCGCTGCCTGCGTACTGGGTGGTGTAGCCTTGGTAGGTGTGTTTATCAGTCCCACAGATGCCCGACAACTCCATTCTCACAACGACACATCCCGCCTCGGGTTCCGGGAAGGGATATTCCCGGACCTCGTATTTGCCGGGTTCGACCAATGTCGCAGCCAAAACCTGATTTCCAGACATTGTGTAGGGCCTTCTCAGGAATGCTTAGGTTGCGCGGACCGCAGCCGAAAACCATGCCGGATAGATAAGCGCTTAGGAACAATATCGGCGACCTCCCGGGTTTGTCAAGGTTCTGCCGCGATCGCGCTATAATCCTCACCTGGTGCGCTCTCCAAGACCTCCGCATGGCGCAGGAAAGACCGGTTTGTCTAAACTTCGCAAATCGCCGGTTGGAACCCCATTGAGGCGCCGCGACTTCCTGCGAGGCCTGCTGTTCTCGCCCGTGGTCGCGTCCCTTGCGCAAAGCGCTCTGCTGAACCAGACCTCCGCAGCTCAGCCCCAGATTCTAGGCTCCCAAGCAGTGCCGCGTGAGCTGATCACTGCCAACCCCGATTTCTTCATTCGCAATCACTTTCAAACTCCGCAAATCAGCGCCGACGCGTGGAACCTTGAGATTGCAGGACTAGTTGCGAAACCACTCAAGCTGTCATACTCCGACCTGCTGTTGACGGACCCTGTACGCCTACCCTGCACCATGGAGTGCGCGGGCAATCTCTCCGGCGGAAAAGGAGTCGGGAATGCTCTGTGGTCCGGAGTGTCGCTTGCGAACCTGCTTAAGCAGGCTGGAATAAAACAGGGAGCGACCTACGTAACTTTCCACGGCGCTGATTCCGGCGGTGGTGACGGGTTGCCTCCTGGCGCGCACTTCGCCCGTGCCATACCTTTGGAAAAGGCGTTGAGTGATTCCAGCATTCTGGCGTACGAAATGAACGGCTCTCCCTTGCCCCCGGAACACGGCTTCCCTCTCCGCGCGCTTATCGGCGGCTGGTATGGGATGGATTCGGTGAAGTGGCTGACCCGCATCGAAGTCACCGATCAGCCGTTCCAGGGATATTTCCAGCAGAAGCTCTACCTCGCAACAAACCGCGATGGCGGCACGCGTCCCGTCACGCGCATGCTGGTAAGTTCGAAATTTCTACGCCCCTCGCAGGACGAAGAGATCCACGAGAAGATCTATCGGCTGGAAGGGGTGGCCTGGGCTGGAGAGGCGAGGATTGCCAGGGTAGAGATCCGATCGAGCCGGTTGGAGGCCTGGCAAAGCGCCACGCTGCTCCCCGCACCTTCTGCTTATGTATGGACCCGCTGGTCTTATGATTGGCGCGTTCCGGCGCCCGGAAACTACACCCTGGAGGCTCGCGCCACCGACGATGCAGGCATAACCCAGCCCTCTGAGCGCGACCCCTCGCGTCAGGATGCGTATGAACTCAACACTTGTCACCGGATCCATGTGAACGCACGATGATAGAAGTTTCCCCACCGATCCTGCGAGACACAAGCATGCATCAAAGCAGGACCCCCAGTCCGCCGCGTGTCCGCGCAGACCCAGTTCGCCTCGCGTCCAAATCGCGATGTCCGCTGCGAGTCGTCATTTTGATGCTGACCGTAACGCTCAGGGCAAACGTGGCCGCACAATCCCCCGATCTCGCCACGCTCTCGGCCCAGGGGCAATCAGCTCTGAAGGATCAGCAGTATGACCGCGCAGCGCAGGCCTACGAGCAAATCATCAAGCTTGACCCACGCTCCGCGCTCGCGCATTCCAACCTGGGTTTGGCGTTGTACATGTCTTCCCGGTACCCGAAGGCGATTATTGAGCTGCAAAAAGCTCTCGACCTGAACCCTCACCTCGATCATGCGCGAGTCCTGCTGGCGCTCAGCTACTTCAACAGTGGAGACATCGGACACGCGACTCCACTGCTGGAGAAGGCCTATCAGGCGGATAAGAATGACCCCGTGGTCGCCGCTCATCTCGGGCTCGCCTACATGCGGCAGGAAAACGATGAAAAGGCGCTGGCCGCTCTCAGCCGGTGGGTCGAACTCGAGCCGAACAATCCCGATGCGCTGTACTTCAAAGGCAAAGCGGCGATGTTCCTGGCTTCTGATTCCTTCGTGGCGCTGACCAAGGCCGCACCCGATTCCTATCGCATGTTCCAACTGCGGGGAGAGATGCTGCGCCAGCAGGGGCAGGGCCCCGCGGCCATCAGCGAGTATAAGAAGGCCATCGCACAGAAGGCCGACGCTGCAGGACTCCACTATGCTTTAGGCACACTCTATCGCGAGGCTGGACGTCTTGAGGAGGCCCTCGCCGAATTCAACGAAGAGCTAAGAATCTCGCCCAACGATGCGATGACCAACTTCTTTATCGGAGACGTTTATCTCCAGCAGGACAACATTGATTCCGCGCAGAAATACCTACGGCAAGCTCTCTCCCTGCAGCCCAACCTCGCGGACGCACAGATCGATATGGCCAAGACCTATGGCAGGCAAAACAAGTCCGCAGAAGCAATCAAGCTGCTCGAGGGGGTCGTCAAGTCGGATGCTGACCAGCAAGATGCACACTACTTGCTGTTTACGTTCTATCGTGACCAGGGACAAACCGAGCAAGCCAAGAAAGAGCTGGCGATCTTTGAGGAACTCAAACGCAAGACGCGCGACAGGGAACAGAAGCTGATGCGCTTGGAGTCGCTCAACTAGTGAAGGTCTGAATCGGAGCGTGCTTCAGCGCCTCAAGAAACCGCGTACGCCCATCCCTAACCGGATGTGAAACGCAAATCCCAGCCAACGATCAGAAATATTGCTAAGAGAAAGCAGTAATTTCGATGGTTGCCGAGCTCTTAGCCATTGACCCGCGCTTCCTGTTCATCTAGAGTACGACTCATTCTGAGGGATATCTTCTCTCGCTGATGAATCTGTTTGTGCCCAATGCGAGCCGGATCGGACGGGAGGAGCGACTGCGGCTCCTCGCCCTTAGCACGGCCATTCTTGGCCTGGTGCTTGCACCTCTAGGACCCAGCGGATGAGGTAGCCACTTTCCAGTTTTGACTTTGCCAGAGGGGCCATCATCCACATCCGGATGATGGCCTTTTAAGTTCTCGACGGGCTCTTCAATCAGTTTTTGTTGGATGGGAGGACATGTGCCGGGACGCGAGCGGGTAACGATCTTCGACACCACTTTACGAGACGGAGAACAGTCTCCAGGCTGCAGCATGACGTCGCGGGAGAAGCTGCGGATGGCACACCAGCTCGACCGGTTGGGTGTGGATGTGCTGGAGGCGGGTTTCCCGGTTTCTTCCGACGGAGACTTCGGCGCGGTTCAGGCAATTGCACGCAACATCCGCCGTCCCGTGATTGCCGCGCTGGCGCGAAGCCGACGCGAAGACATCGACTGCGCGTGGCAGGCGCTGAAGGGTGCGGCACGGCCTCGCATCCACACGTTCCTAGCAACGTCTGACATTCACCTCCAACACAAATTAAGAATGTCCCGGCGGGAATGTCTCGAACAGGCGCGGGATGCCGTACGCTACGCCAAGTCGCTGTGTGAGGACGTGGAATTCTCTCCCGAGGATGCGACCCGGTCAGATGTAGATTTCCTGTGCCTGGTGCTCGAAGCGGTCGTTGAAGCCGGGGCGACCACGCTCAATATTCCGGATACCGTCGGCTATGCCGTTCCCGCAGAATATGCCGAGTTGACTACGACGATCCGCGAGCGGGTACGTGGCGCCGACCAGGTTGTCATCTCGGCTCACTGCCATGACGACTTGGGGCTGTCCGTCGCGAACTCTCTCGCGGCCGTACACGCGGGGGCGCGTCAGGTGGAATGCACGGTGAATGGAATCGGGGAGCGTGCAGGGAATACACCCATCGAAGAGTTGGTGGCGACGATGCGGGTTCGCTCCGACCGCTATGCTTTCCGCACCGACGTTGTCAGCGAGCAGTTGTTTCCGTCCAGCCAGTTGCTGAGCGAGATTACCGGCGTCGCTGTGCAGCCCAACAAGGCCATCGTCGGCCGGAATGCCTTCGCCCATGAGGCCGGCATTCACCAAGATGGAGTGATCAAGAATGCGCTCACGTACGAAATCATGACTCCCGAATCTGTGGGCGCACCCGGGACGAATCTCGTAATTGGGAAGCACTCCGGACGCCATGCACTTGGTTTGCGATGCGAACAGTTGGGGTTTTGCCTCGAGCGGCGTGAATTGGATGGAGTCTACAGACAATTCCTCGCGCTCGCCGACCGCCAAAAAATAGTCGAGGACCATCAGATTGTGGAACTGATTGCTAACAAGAGAAGGAGGTCTTGCGAAGAAAGTGATCTGCCCATCGCGTCCATCGAGCCAGGAGCGAACGGTGGGGGAAGGATTCGCGAGTCTGTGGCCAATCCGTTCTCAGCGTTCACGCGAGAAAACGATCGGGAACAACAGGAGGACTACCTGTGGGGGGTGTGATCCGAGGGTCGCGGTTCTAGTGCCAGGGCTTCGTGCGGGCATGACTTCATAGCTTGGTGGGGCCGAGGCCCGTGACTCGAATCACAGCGGGTCGCGGGAAAAGAAGCACGAACGGGCAAACATCTAACGCCCAGGGAAATCTCTGGCGGAGGGAGAGGGATTCGAACCCCCGGTGCGGTTTCCCGTACAGCGGTTTTCAAGAGCATCGGGCCGATTGCCTGCCTTGCGTGGTCAGCAACTTAGCGCGTTGCTGATGTCTCCAAAGCGTGCAGAATAGCTCTCATATTCACGTTAACTGACACCCAAAATGACACCTGAACGAACCCATCGGGCAGGTACTCCCTACAGTTTTCACTACAGGCATCTCTCCCGGTTCGGCTGGTCAGGGTTTAATGAATTTTCGGCTCTGAACGAGAATCTGTAAGGACACGCATTTTACGCAGCTTTCTGCAAAGCGATGAATTGGGTCTTGGTGGCCGCCAAGCGTTGCGCCTTCAGGAGCAAATAGTTCATGTCGCGATAT
>Ga0182037_10000398_pt1 | contig 20905 bp, 16 predicted proteins | sample sta12Cox44000082_FD_125974 | JGI IMG/M metagenome (GOLD analysis project Ga0182037, IMG submission 125974) | Lab enrichment of tropical soil microbial communities from Luquillo Experimental Forest, Puerto Rico - statoxic.12C.oxic.44.000.082 | ecosystem: Environmental > Terrestrial > Soil >... | reverse complement strand
TTTTGACACGTCCCGTTCGCCAGGCAATTCGGGTCCATGTGGGCAAACTCATCCGGCGTGAGTTGCGCGACCAGGAGCCCTGGCAGATTAACGTCTACGATCGTGAAGGGATTGGGGTTGCTCGGACTAGGAGTGTTGACCACGCACGTCGGGTCGGTGCCAGTGTCACAGAAATATTGAATGGTGCCTTGCCTCAGCAGCGCGCTGGGTACGACCCGCGTGGTCTGCAGAGTTTCGTGCGTCCGCTGGCCTTCGTACGCCGCGAAAAAGAAGAACCGATCTTTGACGATAGGCCCGCCAATCGTCGCGCCGAATGTGTTGCGGACCAGGTGCGGAGGGGTATTCGGCAGGCCGTTTGAAATCTGCGACTGCTTGTTGAACCAGTCGTTCGCTTCTCCCATGCTGTTGCGGTTGTATTCGTAAGCGGACCCGTGAAATTTGTTCGTCCCACTCTTGGTGACCAGCGAAACCTGCGCCCCGGAGGAGCGGCCTTCGTCGGCGTTGCCGCTGTTGGTGGTGACGCGGAATTCCTGCAGAGAATCGAGCGTCGAGCGCAACGCACCCTGGAATGCGTTGCCGTAGAGCTGATCGTTGTTGTCGAGCCCGTCCCAGGTGATGTTGGTCTGGTCGCTGCGAGCTCCTGCCACGGCGCCGCCGCGGCTATCGTTGGTCTGGTCGATCTGCGAACTGCTGCCGATAAAGGTGACGCCAGGCTGAAGGCTAAGAATGGCTACCGGATCGCGCCCTTCGGAGGGTAGATCGACGAGCTGGCGAGCGGTGAACGCGTTGCCGATGCTGGCGTCCTGCGTGTTCACCAGCGGGGCCTCACCTGTGACTTCGACCTCTATGCGGGTCGCCGCCACCTGCATGGTGAAATTCAGGGTGGCCGGAGTATTCACCTGCAGGCGGACATTTTCCCGCTTCATGGTTGCAAAGCCGGTGGCGCTGACTTCCACAACGTACCTCGAGGGCGGGATCTGCAGGAACTGGTATGTTCCGTCGCTCTGGGTCTGCACCGTGCGCGTCCATCCGGTCTGCGGATCCGTGAGCTTCGCGGTCGCGCCGGGGAGTACCGCACCCTTAGGGTCGGAGATCACGCCGCGCAGGGAAGTGGTGCCCATTTGAGCCGAAGCCAGCAGGGCAATCAGCAGCAGAAACCCGGCAACTAGTGAATTGAAACGGGCGTATGACATGGAGATTCCTTGGAATGGACTCGGTGGAGCGGACCTGGGATCATCGCTGCTGCCTGTGATCCGACGAGAGACTGTGGCACTGCTTGATGGCTGCCTATTCTGCCCGCAAGTCAGGTGGGCATTCAAGATGAAAACACCAGACACTTCGAGGCTGTTTTGATCCGGCGTGACTGCAGGTCAGTTTTGGCCCGACGCCTCGGTCCGGCGCCAGAGAGCTGACGCCAGCACGATCACCGCGGGATAACACTCCAGGGTGTAGCGCGGTTCGGGGTTGGGTATTGTGCCGAGGAACAAGGATCGCAGGACAATATAAGAGATTGCGATACCGACCCAGCGGATCGGGCGCGCCGTGGCCCAGCCTGCAACCGCCGCCACGACATAGACGAGGTTGAGGATTCCGAAGGCAAAATCCAGCACCAGCCACCGGCGGTCGTCGTCGAACTCATACCAGCGGATGTCGGGAGGCAGCAGTTCGGTCCGCGGCCGCAGCCACATGTCGGCGATCTTCAACAATGGCAGGGCGACGTAATAGCGCAACGGGCCAGCGCGAATGCGTTCTTCCGCCAAGGACGCGAAACGCGCGTCGAGATCCGGCGTCACACTTCGGACCTGGTTGTAGTCGGCAAGAAGCTGCAAGGTCTTCTCGCGCTGGTCAGCGTTGTCGAAGGCGCGCGCGGGCAGATTGCCTGGGTCCACCTGGTCTCCCGGCATATTCCAATAGATCTCTTCGGTAGATGTGTAATCGGCGATCCAGGTATTCACCCACCGGTTGTAACCGAGCGGAACGAACTCGTAGATGTCCGTCGCGTACCTGGGCGCGAGCAGTTCCAGGCGGCCGAGCGTGTGCCAGTTGCGAAGTCCCCAGAAAAGCAGAGGAGCCAGGGCGCACGCTGCGACTGTGGCCCCGGCGCGAACCATGGTTGCAGCCTTGCCGGAGTCTGCGCGCGTGCGCACCAGCACTATTCCCAGATAGGCTCCGATCGCGAGCAGCAGCAGGCCACCGTCGGGCCGCAGCAGAATGCAGGCTGCGAGGGAGAGGCCACAGCCCGTCCACGGGCGAAATGCGCCAGGATGGTCTATAGAACCTGCTAGGGAATTCCCCGCTACGCCCAAACTGTCCAGCCCGATCACGGCATAATCCATCGCGAGTGCGGTGAAGAAAACTTCCAGCGTCTCAGTCAACGCGGCCGCCGCATACTGCGCGAGGAATGGGCAGAGCGCAGTCAACAGGAACGCTGCTTTCGCGGCGCGGTCCGAGCGCAACATCCGACGTGCGACATCGGCCACGAGGAAACAGGTGCCCAGATCCACGAGGATCTGCAGAATCATCATGGCCTTAAAGTTGCCGATCCCGAACAGGGCAAACACGAACGCCAGTAGTGCCGGGTATCCGGGCAAGCGCGCGTAGGTGGGGGAAATCCGTCCTGGGTCGATGGTCAGCCCGTAGACCCCGTGCAGCAGCCAGTTTTTCGCCAAGTCGGCGTAATACGCTGAGTCTGCCGTCACATGGGGGAACTTCAGGAGGAAAAACAGTCGCAGGGCAAGCCCGCCCAGAGTTGCCAACAGAAAGAGGCTCAGGTTTTGGCGCACAAGTAGGCGCACGCAAAGACTATAGCCTGTTTTTCAGCCACCCGGAGCCGCTTCCCTCGCAAGCGGCATTCTCGAGGCCAAGCGACACTTTGTTTGACCCTCGGAATTCCGCATCATACGATTGGTAGGCAATCATGGCGAAACCGGTCTTTTACGATCCCCGGCAGTTGCGCTGGCGCGTGCTCCGCCGGATGTTTGACGTGCTGGGAGTCAGCATCACCCTGCTGGTGGTCTTCTTTATTTATACGGCCATCCGCGATGAGCAGCTTCCCGGGTTGTTCCTGCCCCAGCAGAAGAAGCCTTACCACGCACTAAAGGAAAAGGAACGCGAGCGGGAGAAAGAAAAGGAAAAAGAAAAACGCAAGCAAGTCGCCCTGCGTCGCCGCAAGAGCAAGAAACCGCCCTCGCAAGTCGTGCTGAACACCGATGAAGGCATCCGCGCCGCCTTCTACGTACAGTGGGACGCGGCCAGCTTCTCGTCCTTAAAGGAGTATGCGCGGCAGATCGACATGCTCTATCCCGAGTGGCTCCACGTGCTCGGGCCTGATGGCACCGTCCAGGGTCTCGACCAGCAGACTTATCACTACTTTCCCGTCGTGCAAAACGGCAAGGTACGCCCGGTCGACGACGAAGTCATGCCCTTCCTCAAGGCCGAAGAGACGGGCATGGAAGTCTTTCCTCTGGTCAACAACTTCGATGAGACGGAATGGAAGCCCGAGATCGCCGCTTTCCTGATGAATCCCGACGCGCGCGCATCCTTCCGCCAGCAAATCGACGCGTTCCTCGCCTCCGACAAATACCGCGGCTTGATGGTTGATTTCGAGGATTTCCCCAAAAAGGCCCAGCCCGGATATCTCGCGCTGCTCGGCGAGCTATCGCGGGATTTGCATGCGAAAGGGCTGAAGCTCTACGTCAGCCTGCCCGCTCGCGATCGCGATTTCGATTACACGACGATCGCGGCTCGCACCGATGGCGTGGTACTGATGGACTACGACGAGCACGAATCAGAAAACGAGCCGGGCCCGGTTGCATCGCAGGACTGGTTCACGAAGAATCTGGAACTCGCACGCAAACAGATCCCTCTGGAGAAGCTGATCTGTGCCATTGGCAACTACGGCTACGATTGGGTCCAGAAGCCCAAGAAGAATCCTCCGCCCGATCTGAAGAACGTCAACGTGACCGTCCAGGAAGCCTGGATTGCCTCGCGCGATTCCGAAGAAGACATCGACTTCGATTCCGACAGCCTGAACCCGCACTTCAGCTACGAGGATGAACGCAATCTGCGCCACGATGTGTGGTTCCTCGACGCTGTAACGGCGCTGAACGAGATGCGCGCCGCGCGAACGCTCGGCATCAAGACGTTTGCCCTGTGGCGGCTGGGTTCCGAGGATCGTTCCCTGTGGAAGGTGTGGGACCTTCCCAGTGAGCCGGCTGCGCCCGACAAGTTGAAAGACGTTCCTCCCGGCCAGGACGTCGATATGGAAGGCCAGGGCGAGATCCTGCGCATCGAAGCGCGGCCCGCAGACGGACAGCGCACGATCGAATTGGATTCTTCGACCGGTCTCATCACCGATCAGGTCTTCCAGGAACTGCCTCAGCCGTACCGCGTGGCGCGTTATGGCGCGGCGCCGAAGCAGGTGGCTCTCACCTTTGACGATGGCCCGGATCCCGAATGGACGCCGAGAATCCTTGACGTGCTGAAGCGTGAGCACGCGCCAGCGACGTTCTTCCTCATCGGCCTTCAGGCGGAAAACAACTCTGCCCTGACTCGCCGGATCTACGATGAAGATCACGAGATCGGCAATCACACCTTCACGCATCCCAACATCAGCGAAATTTCTCGCTCGCACATGAAGTTCGAACTCAACCTGACCGAGCGGCTCTTTGCGAGCCGGTTGGGGATGCGAACGATCCTGTTTCGTCCGCCCTACTCGATCGACCAGGAACCCGACACCGCCGACCAGGTGCGGCCGCTCGAAATAACGCAGGACATGGGCTACATCACCATCGGCAACCGCATCGATCCGAACGACTGGCGCGAAAATCCCCACCGCAGCGCCGAACAGATCACGGCCGCCGTGATGAAAGACCTGCCGCCCTGCAACGTGAACGACCAGCTCTGCGGCAACATCATCCTGCTGCACGATGGCGGCGGAAACCGCAGTGAGACCGTGCGCGCGTTGCCCATGATCATCGAAGGCCTGCGCGCGCGCGGATACGAGATCGTTCCCGTCTACCAGTTGCTCGGCAAGACGAAAGCCGACGTGATGCCGCCGATCACGAAGAATGAGCGTTATGCTGCCTGGCTGAACTGGATCGGATTCTGGCTGTGGGGCGTGGGCAACAAGGCGATCATCTGGACCTTCTTCCTCGGGGACTTGCTCATGACCTCGCGCCTGCTGCTGATCGGCGCGTTGGCCGTGTGGGACCGTATTCGGTCGCCGGAGATCGGCACACCTGGCCAGATCGCGTCGTATAAGCCGAAGGTCGCGCTGCTGATTCCCGCGTATAACGAAGAGAAGGTGATCGAGCGGACGGTGCGTGCGGCGCTCGATTCCGATTATCCGAACCTGCACGTGATCGTCATCGACGATGGATCGAAGGACCGTACGCTGGAAGTGGCGCGGCGGGCCTTTGCGCAGGAAGAAGCAGAGGGGAAAGTCCTCATCCTCACCAAGCCGAACGCCGGCAAGGCCGAAGCGTTGAACTACGGCCTGGAGCACCTGACCGACGAGGAGATATTCGTCGGCATTGACGCCGACACCATCATCGCGTCTGACGCCGTTTCGCATCTCGTGCCGCATTTCCTCAATCCCAGGGTCGGCGCAATTGCCGGCAATGCCAAGGTCGGGAACCGCGTGAACTTGTGGACCCGCTGGCAGGCGCTGGAATACATCACCAGCCAGAACTTCGAGCGCCGCGCGCTCGACACCATGGGCGCCGTCAGCGTGGTGCCGGGCGCGATCGGCGCATGGCGCGTTTCCGCTATACGCGAAGCCGGCGGTTTCCACGTCGACACGGTCGCCGAAGATGCCGACCTGACGATGGCGCTGCTGCGGCGCGGTTACCGCGTGGAGTATGAAGACCAGGCACTCGCGTACACTGAGGCGCCGACCAACGCGAACGGCCTGATGCGCCAGCGCTTTCGCTGGTCGTTCGGAATCCTGCAGGCGATCTACAAACATCGCGGGGTGTTTGCCCGAAAAGGCGTGCTGGGCTGGATCGCGTTGCCCAACATCCTGATCTTCCAGATCCTGCTGCCGCTGGTTTCGCCCTTCATCGACGTGATGTTTATCGTAGGAGTGGCATGGTACTTCATTCAGAAATACTTCCACCCCGAATCAACCGATCCCGCCAGCTTCCAGAAACTCGTTGTGTTCTTCCTGGCTTTCCTGGTCATCGACTTCTTCGCTTCGACGATCGCGTTCTCGCTTGAGCGACGACGTCCGGATACGAAAGAAGACATTTGGCTGCTGAGCCAGGTGTGGCTGCAGCGGTTTGCCTATCGCCAACTGTTTTCGATCGTGCTGATAAAGACCCTGAAGCGGGCGGCCGAGGGCCAAAAGTTCGCCTGGGACAAGTTGGAACGAACCGCCGCTGTCAAAGCCCCTGCCGAGCGGCGAGAATCGGTGAAGGTACCCTAAACTCGTGTTTGGCGGGGGCGAGGGCGCCCGCGAAGGGCAGACTCGAACGTTCCGATCATCCGTATCAGCCCAGCTCGAGTGACAGCCAATGAGCCACGGTTTACGCGGGGCGAGCGTGCCCGCGCCACACTGGACGGCAAGCTCGTGACCCGGGTCACTGACGCGCCCCTGCCTCTTGCGGTCTCCTGATGGACAGGGAGCCCACATGCGCGCCAAGACCATCATTGAACCGTTCCGCATCAAGAGCGTGGAGCCGATCCGTTGGACTACTCGCGAACAGCGCGAGGAGTTCCTGAAGGCCGCGTTCTACAACCTGTTCCTGCTGCCTGCCGACGACGTCCTCATCGACTTGCTGACCGACTCCGGCACCGGTGCCATGTCAACACAGCAATGGGCCGGCATCATGGAGGGCGATGAAAGCTACGCGGGCGGACGCAGCTTCGATCATTTCCGCGACTCGATCCAGGACATTTTCGGCTACAAGTACGTGATTCCCACGCACCAGGGCCGCGCGGCCGAACGCATCATGTTCAACGTTGCCTGCAAGAAGGGCGACGTCGTCCCCAACAACACGCACTTCGATACGACGCGCGCGAACGTGGAGTTTGTTGGCGCCGAGGCCGTGGACCTCGTCATTCCCGAAGGGCTTCAGCCCAGCCTCCGGCATCCTTTCAAGGGCAACCTGGACGTGGCCGCGCTCGAGAACCTGATCGCGAAACTGGGCCGCGAGCGCATTCCGCTCGTGATGCTGACTGTCACCAATAATTCCGGTGGCGGGCAGCCCGTGTCGATGGAAAACGTGCGCGCCGTGCATGCCGTGTGTCGACGGCACCAGATTCCGCTCTATTTCGACGCCTGCCGCTTCGCCGAGAATGCTTACTTCATCAAGCTGCGCGAACCCGGTTACGAGCGGAAGGCGCCCAAGCAGATCGCGCAAGAAATGTTCAGCTACGGCGACGGGTGCACCATGTCTGCCAAGAAAGACGGCATGGCCAACATCGGCGGCTTTCTGTGCACCAATGACGAAGCCCTGGCACAGCGGGAAAAAGATCTCCTGATCCTGACCGAAGGCTACCCGACCTATGGTGGACTCGCCGGACGCGACCTCGAGGCCATCGGCATCGGCCTGCAGGAGGCGCTGCACGAAGACTACCTGCGCTATCGCATCACCGCGACCGCTTACCTCGGCGATCACATCGCAAGTCAGGGAGTGCCCATCGTCCAGCCTCCGGGTGGCCACGCGGTTTACCTAGACGCCCGCGCGTTTCTGCCTCACATTTCGGCGGAGCAGTTTCCGGGAGTGGCGCTGGCGGCCGAGCTTTATCTCGAAGGCGGCATCCGCTCGGTCGAGATCGGCACCCTCATGTTTGGGAAGGCTGCGACGATGGACTTAGTCCGCCTGGCGATCCCGCGCCGCGTCTACACGCAAAGCCACATTGACTACGTGGTTGAGGTGATCCTCCAAGTGTGGAAGAACCGCGAGCGCATCCCGGGGATAAAGCTCAAACACGAAGCGCCGTTCCTGCGCCACTTCACTGCGCAGCTTGAGCCGCTCGAGACGGTGCTGGCTGAATAGAAATCCCCAGCCACCGCAAACAGCGCGGGAGGCTGGGGCACCCGCCCGCGTCCGGAGACCTTCGCCCAGCGGTGCTACAATAAAAGGTCAATTCGTCGACACTATTTCCTCGTTTCCAACCTTAAGAGGTGCATTCATGGCAACTGTCGAAGCTCTGCCGCGTCTACCAGTCCGTCTGCATGAAGGGCGGTTCGTCAACGAGCCTCCTGTCAATTTCAGCAAAGAAGAAAATGCGCGCAAGATGCGCGCGGCCATCGAAAAAGTGCGTGGCCAGTTGGGCCGCGAGTACGACCTGATCATCGGCGGCAAGCACGTCCGCACCGGCGAGAAGATCAAGTCGCTGAATCCCGCGAAGCCGTCGGAGATAGTGGGAATCCACCAGAAAGCCGGGCGCGAGCATGTAGAGCCTGCGATGAACGCGGCGCTGAAGGCGTTCGAGTCGTGGAAAAACACGACCGTCGAAGAGCGCGCCAGCCTGGTGTTCCGCGTAGGCGACCTGCTCCGCGAGCGCAAGTACGAGTTCATGGCCTGGCTCGTCTTTGAAGTCAGCAAGAACTGGGCCGAGGCCGACGGTGACATCGCCGAGACCATCGACTTCTGCGAACTATACAGCCGCGAGGCCCTTCGCCTGGCCAAGGCCGAACCGAACGCCCAGCTCCCCGGCGAGCGCGATCAGCTGTTCTACGTTCCGCTGGGCGTGGGCGCGGTGATTCCGCCGTGGAATTTCCCCTGCGCAATTATGGCTGGGATGACTCTGGCTTCGATCGTGTGCGGGAATACGGTAATTCTGAAACCGTCCAGCGATTCGCCCACGATTGCGGCGAAGTTCGTCGAACTGCTCGAAGAAGCGGGCATCTCGGAGGGCGTGGTGAACTTCTGCCCCGGTTCGGGCGGAAGTTTCGGCGATGCGATCGTGGCGCACTCCAAGACGCGCTACGTTGCCTTCACCGGCTCGCGTGAAGTTGGACTGCACATCAATAAGAGCGCGGCGACGCAGGCTCCGGGCCAGATCTGGATCAAGCGCACCATCCTCGAGATGGGTGGCAAGGACGCAATCATCGTCGATGCCGACACCGACGTTGATGTCGCGGTCGAAGGTGTGGCCCAGTCGGCCTTCGGATTCCAGGGGCAGAAATGTTCAGCTTGCTCGCGCGCGATTGTCGACGAGCGCGTCTACGACAAGTTCCTCGACATGCTTAAGGCGCGCGTAGAGAAGTTCACGATCGGCGACCCGACGGAGAACTACAACCTGGGAGCTGTGATCAACGAAGGCTCGATGAAGACCATCATGGAATACATCGAGGCCGGCAAGCGCGATGGACGCCTGCTTACTGGCGGCGGGCGTGCCAGCAACGCTGGGGAAGGATATTTCCTGCAGCCCACGGTGTTCGCGGACATTCCAGCCAAGTCAAAGCTCGAGCAGGAGGAAATCTTCGGGCCGGTGCTGGCGGTGATCAAGTCCAGAAACTTCGAGCATGCCCTCGAGATCGCCAACGACACCGAGTTCGGATTGACTGGCGCGGTCTACACCAAGTCGCGCGACAAGATCGATCGCGCGGTGCGAGAATTCCACGTGGGCAATCTCTACATCAACCGCAAGTGCACGGGCGCGGTGGCGGGGGTGCACCCGTTTGGCGGATTCAACATGTCGGGCACCGACTCGAAGTCGGGCGGCCCTGATTACCTGTACTTGTTCTCCCAAGGCAAGTCGGTGGGAGAGAAGCTGTAAGTTCGACGGTAGCGCCGGCACCCTGACCTGAGCCCGCCAAAGGGGTCGCCGGCTCGGGCAATTGCAGATTCGAAGCCCCAGGGTTGCGTCCAAAAGCGGGACGCAACCCTGGGGCACCATTCTTGTCAAGACCGATTTCTTCAATCGGGCGCTCGTTAACTTGAAGATAAATTTTTCGCTACGATGACTTATTGGCGCCTTCTGGAGGTCTGTCCAACCAAGGCATCACCCGACCCCTGATCGTCGCTCTACGAGCTCCAGATCCCTTGGAATGGGCATCCTAACGCACGTCGCTTGGGAGATTTTCAACAACTTGCAACGCCTTTACGTAGAATCGACGCCTTAGCTATAAGCGAACGGAGATCGACCAGCCACGCCCTGAGGGCAAGATGCCGGCGCTACACGCTTGCGCCGCAACCCGCCGTCAGTTGCTGATGTACTCTTACTGCTCCACCACTCCCTGCTTCGAGCGCAGCACGAACTCCACATTCCGCTCGCGGTTCACGCGCACGGTCTGGAACAGGTCTACCTGTTCCAGAGCAAACGCTTTGCGCTCGCCGTCTTCGGAGATGCAATGCAACTGTCCGCCTTGCACCCAGTATTCGCGGGAAAGAAACGCCGACCCGCCCTTGAGGATGACGAGCGTCGAGCGAGCGTCGGCGGGGCCGGCGGACGGTGTCGGTTGGGGTGTGGCGCGCATTTCGTCGGGAGATCGCTCGGCCGGCACCTGCTCCATCTGCTCCACGTAGGTAGGTGAATCCGGAATCATCACGTCAGGCGAGGAACCCGGATCAAGTGCCGGGCGCTCGACATACCCGGTGTGCTCCACGAACGACGCCGGTCGCAGCAACCCATAAGGGGAAGGAATGTACTTGGTCGGTAGCGCCCACGGCGGCGTCGGCACCGAGGCGCGGTTCACGGGCGCGGGCACGATCACGTCTTCCATCAAGCGCATGGTCAAACGCGTTTCCCCCTTCAGAGCCGGGTAGGGTCCGCGGGCAGGCAGCGTGATGAGCTTGATCGGCCAGAGAACTGGAATCATCCATTCGACCACGTCACGCTTGGGATGTCCGCCACCCTTGATCTTGCCCTCGCGATCGGTCTTGAGATGCGGGGTGGCGATGATCTTGGCGGAAAGCGGCAATACTTCCGCGCCGGGCAGGATAATGCGATCAAATTCCAGTTGCAGCCATCCTTTGCCGACGAAGTGGCCGGGGTCCTTGGCGTCTTGAAGGTGGCCGCTCAGCATCGCGCCCCGGGGGAAGACGGAGTGGCCGAAGCTGGAGACTGGGCCGAGATGGCAGAGAATCGGATCTCCTGCCTGAGCGCTTTTGGAGGAGAAGTTTGGCTCATCCGTCGTGCAATGCAGTAAGGTTCCGGCGGGGAGGATCTCATCGCGCGAGGCAGCGCGAGCCCCGACGGCGAACGTGCAGACACAAATCAGGGTCAGAAGCAGGGACTTTCGGGTCATGGCAGGTCTCCTTGTGGAATCACAATGTGCCAAACCGACGACACGATGGAGGATGGCGCGTGCCCGGAAAGGCTTGAGACCCCCGGGGGATGGGCGGGGATTGGTCGAAGCGTATGCCAATTTGCTGCCCGCGTCAATGCCCGCGTGCGTTGGGCGCGGGCTTCGGCTGCGAACCCGGGCTGCGATTGTTCTACCGCCCGCAGGAGTGCTAGGCTCGAATCACGCCTATGTTGAAGCCTCAGCGATTGATCGGTATTGCCCTTTGGACAGGCCTTCTTCTCATCTGTTTGCCAGCGATCACAGCGGCCCAGCCGTTTTCCGCCCCGCAAGCCCAGCCCGCGCAGCCAGCCCCGCAAGATCAACCGGGTCCGCCGGCGGGTCCGGGCCAGACCCCAGCCAGTAGCCGGCTGGTTCCCACTGGCTTGGCGGCCAGCGGAGGTTCGCTGGCGCGCGACCTCTACACGAACACGATTTACGGCTTCTCTTTGAAGACTCCGCCGGGATGGGTGGTGAGTCCCTTGCCGGCGAGCGCGGCCGAGGTCAAGGCGCAGGGTGCCGGCGCCGACCCCGAAACCATAAGGCGCGCGCGGCCGAATCGCATCCTGTTGCTGATGTCGGAAAACGCGCCCCTGAAGAAGCCCTTTGAGCGCAAATCGCTCCAGATCCTCGCCACACGCACCGAGACCAAGACGGCGCAGGACTTCCTGCTGTATTCACAGAAGACCGCGAAAGAAAAAGAGATGGCGGTGGAGTACCTGAATGCGCCGAAGGAAGTGACCATCAACAAGCAGAAGCTGTGGTGGAACAAGATGAAGATGAATACCGCCGGCGGTCCCCAGGTCGCGAACCAGTACGTCGTGATGCAGGGGCCGATCCTGCTGCAGTTCTTCCTGGTCAGTCCGGATGAGGCGGGGCTGAAGTCTTTGCAGCCGACCATCGATTCTCTGGACATCCAGCCGCAGCCCGGGGTGACCCCGACAGCCCCAGGGAAACGACCAGCCCCTCGCAAGAAGACGGCAAAGCCGGCCGCGCCGGCACCCACGCAACCGACGCAGTAAGGAACGCGAAGGTGTCGTCAGACGGGAAATGACAAAGGGCCGCCCATCGGGCGGCCCTTCTCATGTTCGCGAAAGCTTCAGGAGGTCACGCCCGCTCCTGCTTGCGGCTGACCTGTTGCGGCCGTCGCGGCGGCCGCCTCGTTGAGGATGCGGTGGTGGATCGTGAATAGCGCCAGCTCCAGCCGGTCCGAAACGCCGATCTTGTCATACACGTTCCGCAAGTAGTTCTTGATCACCTGCTCGGTCGTGCCAAGCTGCTGCGCGATTTCCTTGTTCTTGTAGCCCTGAACGATGAGGGCCACGATGCGCAATTCCTTCGCGGTGAGGCGATCGCGCACGCGCAATCCGACCATATCGTTTTCGGTGAGCTCGCTGGGCACGGCCACGTCCTGCACCCAGGTTTCGCCGCGCGCCACTTTGCGCACGCAATCCACCAACGCGGGGCTGGTGACGTTGCGGTAGACCACGCCATGAGCGCCATTGCTCATATATCGCTGCGCGCTCTCGCCGGTGTCGGCGAGAACCACGATGCGGGTTTTGTTCTTGGTGGCTCCCTGCACGATGGCGTTGAAGTCGGACTGGAATCCGCCGGCCACAATGAGAACGGCCGCGCGGAACTTGTCCAGAGCCATGAACATCTGCTCGGGAGTTTGCGCCTGCGCTACAATGCGCATCTCGTCTTCGACCGCGAGGACCTTGGCAATTCCTGCGCGGAAAATAGCCTGATTATCGGCCAGAATTAACTTGAGCATCTCTACGCCGCTCCGAGGTTAAGAGTTGCGAACGAATTCGTACGAATCGATTACGCAAGCGACCCCGCGCGTACCATCGGGATCGACATCAGACTCGTCGGTGCGGACGACCCGTCCGCGACACTGGATGACTACGTTCTCTTTGCCACCAGTCACTTCGGGGGGGAGGGTGATCTCAAACTCAACCGGGGAACCGATGTCGAGTGAGGCGTCGGCGCGGATATACACACCCGCCGCACTGAGGTTCCCCGTCATTCCGCTGGCTTCGCCGGCGGAGTTCTCCTTGTGAATCTTGATCGGAAGTTCGAGCGGAAATCGCTTACCGGTCCGGGCTTCGGACACAATCTCCTCCGTTACGGCCTCGCATGGGAAACACGGGCCGCGCGCCACCACATTTCCTGAGGGTGCAGAATCTCTGCTATGGGGCGGTTATATCACGGATGAACCCGCGATAAAAGCCTGATCCCCCTTTGGTTACCTGTAAGAACTAGGTTCCCCCGCTCTGGTTACCCGGTGACTGTGGCCGCTGGACGCGGCTTTTCAAGGGGTTCGGCGGCAGGGTCCGGTTTCTGGCAGAATACTTCGACCCGAGAAACCCAAGGTTGGCTTTGCCGTCTGTAAGGAGAGAATCGATGTTGACCCATCCCCCCGCCTGGCTCCGCCTGCGCCTGACATTCTTGGTAATAATGCTTTCCATTGTTGCAGTTACGGCCCTTCCGGCGCAGGAGAAGAAGTCGCCGACGGCCGCCGAGCAACGGTCTCGAGCCAACTCGATGGAACCTGCTGCGACTCCGCCGGAGACCCTGGCTCACCTCAACGCTGAGTTGCAGGCCTTGGCCGACAAAGTCTCGCAAGGCGTCGTGCAGGTCGTGGTCACTGGCTTTGGCGCGGTCGAAGACAGCGGCCGGACGGACACGGCGCTGATCGCCCGGCAGCGGGCAATCGGCTCGGGAGTGGTGGTCGATCCTAACGGATACGTCGTTACCAACGCCCATGTGGTGGAGGGCGCAAGGCGTATCCGCATTCTGTTACCCGTGCCGGGGAGCGAAAGCGCGAGCCTCGAGCCAGAGGGCAAGCGCCGCATCCTGGAAGCAAAAGTCGTAGGCGTTCATCCGGAGAGTGACCTTGCCCTGCTGAAAGTGGAGGCGAAGCACCTGTCCACTCTGCCCCTGGCAAGCACGCGGCGCGTGCACCAGGGGGAATTGGTTTTCGCGATCGGCAGCCCGGAAGGTTTGCAGAACAGTATCACCATGGGAGTCGTCAGCGCGGTGGCGAGACAGCCCGATCCGAACAAAGCGATGATCTACATTCAGACCGATGCTCCCATCAATCCCGGGAACAGCGGGGGGCCGCTGGTCGACATGGACGGCAATGTGGTCGGGATCAACACGTTCATTCTTTCCGGCAGCGGAGGCAATGAAGGACTTGGGTTTGCGATTCCGGCGCGCATCGTGAGCTTCGTGTATCAGAGCTTGCGCAAGTATGGGCATGTGCATCGCTCAGAGATTGAAGCGGTTGCGCAGACCATCACTCCTTCGCTCGCCAGCGGCCTCGGACTGAAACGCAGTTGGGGCGTGCTGATTTCCGACGTGAGACCGGGCGGACCTGCAGAGGCAGCGGGACTGAGGATCGGCGATATCGTGCTCACCGCCGATGACCGGCCAACCGATACGCTGCCTTCGTTCACCGCGGCGCTGTACCTCCACTCGGCGGACCAGGTCCTGCGGCTCGACGTGTTACGTGACGGAGACAAGAAGACGCTGCTGATTCCGGTGCTGCAAGAGAAACATGCGATGGATCAACTGCTCGATCTAGCCGATCCGGAGACCAGCCTTGTATCGCAGCTGGGGGTCCTGGCCGTAAGCGTCGATGACCGGATCCGGCAAACACTCGGTGAACTGAGAAGCCCCACTGGCGTGATCGTGCTGGGGCGTGCGGCCAGTCTGTTGGGGCCCGATGCCGGCCTCGCCACCGGGGACATCATTCACGCGATCAACAACCGGCCGGTGGATACCGTCGACAACTTGCGCAGTGCGCTGAGCACATTGAAGGCCGGCGACGCTGTGGCCTTGCAGGTGGAGCGGCAAGGCAAATTGCAGTTCGTGTCGTTTGAGATGGAGTAGCGCCGGCATCTTGCCGGCTGTCGCGGGGGCGTCCTCGCTCCCGCTTCCTAGGAATGGGCGATGCCGCCGAAGTCTTGATCGGAGTTCGCGGGGCTCTGTAGTTTCCGCAGCAGTTTGATCGTTGAGAGTCAGTGGGCGGGACGCCGGCGCTACTGTCTGGGAGCGTAGTAGCCCTGGCGGGCTCGCACCTGTAAGTCTTTCTTCAAGGCGAGGATCTCTATCGAACGAAACCGGCCGTCAGCGTTGAAGTCTGCGGGATGATAGGAGACCACGTACTGGCTGCGCAGTTCGTCTTCAATCGCCGCGAACGAATTCTTGATGTCCTTCATCTTGAACGGGAAGAAGGCGCGGCCTCCGGTCGCGGCTGCAAGACGCTCGAGGTTCTTGTCGCCGCGCAGGATCAATCCGCTGTCATCGGTCGATATCGCGTAAATAATGACTTCGGAGCGCTGTGCCATCTCTACGGCTTGTGCCAGCGAATGCTCGCTCTGGTTGTCGTCCCCGTCGCTTAGCAGGATCAGCGCCTTGCGCATGGGACGGTCCGCGGACTCTTTCAGCAGTTTGTCGCGGCAAGCATCGTAGATCGCGTCATACAGCGCGGTGCCACCGCCATCGTGCAAGGAGCGAACTCCGGCCGACAGGCGATCGACGTTGTCGGTGAAGTCCTGCGTGATCAGGTGCGTGGAGTTGAATCCCATGACGAAGGCCTTGTCGAAGCCCGCGCGAAGAACGTGCTGCATGAAGCTGTTGGCCGCATCCTGTTCGAAATCGAAGCGCGTGCGCACCGAGCCGCTGACGTCGATCAGCAATCCCATGCGGAGCGGCAGATCGGTCTCGCGCTTGAAGTTCACAATCGACTGCACCGGCTTATGGTCGTCGAGAAAATTGAAATCGTTCTGCGTAAGATTGCGGACGAATTTTCCGTGCTTGTCGGTGGCGATAAAAAGAACGTTCACCTCATCCACGCGCTTGCGGATGGTGAGCACGGTATCTTGCGGGTCATCCGGGGCAGAGGATCCTGCAGCAATTGCGGTAGCTGTAGTGGCCACGTACGCGGACGAAGGGCTTGGCCCGGCGACCTGCGCCACCGCACCCAAACCAGCCAAACTCAACAGCGCCAAGGTTGTGATCGTGTACTTCATTCCCACCGCTTCCAAAATTTTCACTACAAAATGGCCCTAAACCACTGATTACCTATTAGATGCACGTCACAGGCCGAAAGCCGCGCTGAACAAGCCAACTAGAATACCCGACCTGCGGCGTATTTCGACTCTAGGAGCAACCCGGGCAACTTCCAAGTTACAAAAGGAGCACCCGCTTGGTCATGGCACAGACGGGCCATCACTATTCACGAGCGCGTAACATGGGTCCTCACCTGAGTCACAATGCGCCACGGTGTGACCAGAGGATTCGGTGTGGAAGAGAATTTGAGATCATCATGTTCTCAAGAGGACACCGAAAAACTCCGCAGGGAAGGTAATAGATTGGCGAAATCAAAAAATCTTGTGCGTTGTGATTGGCCACGTAACGAATTGTCGATCGAATACCACGACCACGAGTGGGGCGTGCCGATCCATGACGATCGCAAGCTCTTTGAGTTCCTGATTCTCGAGGGAGCGCAAGCCGGGCTCAGCTGGGACACGATCTTAAAGAAGAGGGAGAACTACCGGTCTGCCTTCGACCATTTCGACCCGGAAGTCGTGGCGCGCTATGGCAAGACTAAGAAGACGGCATTGTTGAACGATCCGGGGATCATTCGCAATCGGTTGAAGATCGAATCGACTGTCGAGAACGCACGGTGCATGCTGGCGGCAACAGAGGAATTCGGAAGTTTCGACTGCTATCTCTGGCAGTTCGTGGAAGGCCGCCCGCACCTGAATGCCTGGAGGAGAATGAGCCAGGTTCCAGCGCGCACACCGCAGTCCGACGCCATGAGCAAAGACCTTCGCAAGCGGGGATTCAAGTTCGTTGGATCCACCATCTGCTACGCGTTTATGCAGGCCGTGGGCATGGTAAACGATCATCTTGTGACCTGTTTCCGGTATCCTCCGGCGCGTTAATGGCACGCGGGCCAATGTATCCAACCGCCTTCGATAATCATTCGTCTGGGATGTGGAATTGGGCACGCGATTGCAAGGAAGATTAGTGATCCCCCGGGGCCTGGTCCTCTAGCCCTAGAACGCTGCGGAAACTGTCCGGTTCACGCTGGCCTGCCGCGGGGTACTTACTGCGCCGGTCGAGGGCATGTGTGAGGGTATGGGCAGAGTTCTGATCGTTACCGAGGAACTGCAGATTCACCGAATCCTGGCCACCAGCCTGGATGCAGACAGGCACACCTTAAGCCACGCTTCGCGAGTGGAAGAAGCACGCCTGGCGATCCGGAACCATCCCTTCGACGCGATCCTGGCCAGCCAGAAGATGCCGGATGGCGATGGCATGGGAGTTCTTGCGGCAGCTCGGGAAACCGACTCCAACCTTTCCGTTGTCACGCTTGTCGCACCGGATACGCAGGAGCTTTCGGTGGAGAGCTTGCGCAAAGGAGCATTTGATCTCCTGGTCCAACCGTCCGCGCCCGGTATCGCGAGGGCCACGGTGCGGCGTGCCTGTGAGCACACGGCGCTTTTGCGGGAGAACAGCCAGCTGAAGGCCGAGGTGGAGCGGCTGAAGGGACCGCCAGAGGACGCGCGCGCAGCCCACGGAAGTGGAAACGGCAATCATCACAAGTTCGAAATCGGCTGGATTGAGACCCTGCCTTCGAGTTTCGACCTGCGCGGACTGCTGGCCACGGTGGAAAAGAGCCTGATTGAGAGAACGCTGCAGTCGACTGGAGGCGCGCAAGCCGAGGCCGCACGCCGACTTGGACTCTCGCGCAGCGATCTTTCCTACAAGCTGCTCAAGTACGAGCTACGGAAAGAATCGGCCGCTTCGTAAGAGCCCTTCGGTTCTCTACGCTCGCTCAGGGCAGGCTCTTTCGTCTGCGTTCCGATGTTGCCGGCGCTGCGTCCTACAGCAAGCTCGCCGCACGCACTCGGATCGTATGAGGGATGAGTCCGAGTTCCTGGATTAGTTCCTGGTCACAGCCGCGGTTGATGTCGTAGATGGCGTAGCCGATCTCGCCGCGCGTATCGAGCACTTGCTGTTCGATGTTGATGTCCCTCTGGGCCAACACCTGGTTCAGGGCAAACAGCATTCCCGGGACATTTTGACGAATTGCGCGAGCCTCTGCGACTCAGGCGCATGCCGAAGCTGGCAGTGTGGCAGGTTGACGCTGAGCATTCGTGTTCCCCGTTTCGAGGTAGTCGACCAGCCTCGGGGAAACGAACTGCCCGATGTTCTGCTGGGCCTCTTCGGTGCTGCCGCCTGTACGCGGGGTGAGAATCACGTTGCGCAGGCCCTGCAGTGGGCTGGCAAAGGGTCACGTGCTTCCGGTTCGTTCGGAAAGACGTCCACCGCAGCGCCTGAGATTTTTCCTCCCTTCAAGGGGGCGTGCAAGAGCGTCGTGAGCGACCACAAACCCGCGGCTCAGGTTCTGGAAGCATGCGCCTGCTTCGGGAGCCGCAGTTCTTCATCTCCAAAAAGATTCCGGTTGCCAGGCTTGCCGTCGACGTGCAGGCTGACGATGTCGGTCTGTCGCAACACTTCTTCAAACGAGCATCGTTTGGCGTTGCCGCGAGCCACGTCGGCCACTTCGCTGAAGATGACGCGCATGCCAAGGGCTTCGGTGAGGTCGGAAAGCTGCGAGCCGATCCGCCCATAACCAACGATCCCGAGGACGAGGCCGCGCACTTCGTGAGCACCGGCCGCGGTCTTGTTCCACTGGCCGCCGTGCATTTCGGTGCTGGCCGCGAAGATGCGGCGCGAGCATGATGATCTGGCCCACTGCCATTTCAGCCACCGAGCGGCTGTTGCTGTGCGTGTCGTTGAAGACGGCGATGCCGATAGACGCCGATGCAGAAGGCGCCAATGGTGAGGAGAGAGTTGGCGGCCTGGAGCACGTCCGCGGAAATCCGGGTCTTCGAGCGAATGCCTAGGACGCTCACGCCGTGCAGCTTTTGTTTCAGCAGATCGCCGCTCAGCGCTCCGCCTGCGGTTTCAACTTCGAACCCGGCGGCGGCCAGACGCGATTGCGCTACGCCGCTGATGTTTTCGAGAAGTAGCGCCTTCAATGGCCCTCCGCGGAGAAGCAGCGTACATCATAGCGAATGGCGGGAAGCCGAGGATTGAGCTTGCAACTGGCGTGCAGGAAGTCAGGCCGTTTTACGGCTCGGCAGGGTGCGGTTGGGGTCGATCCGGGCAGGCTTGGGATGATCGATGCGATGAAACGTCAGGCAGGCTGGGCAGAAGATTTCACGGCACAGGTCGCAGCGCTCGCAGTGGATGGAGCACAGGGAGGTTCCGCAGTCGGAGCATAAGGAAACACTTTCCCCGCCGCATAGCAGGCCGTGCTCGTCGTGCACGCCTCGCACCTGAACCACACCGCAGTAAAGATAGTCGCTCATCGTCGGGCCGTACTATACCACCGTAACACGCGGTGAAGCACGTATCGGGGAGCGCTATCGTGATGAGAGGGGGAACTGCAGGTTGGTTGCAAAGCCAGTAGTGGTCCGATAAGCTAAACGTGCCTCAGCGATTGTCCTTAGCCGGGATGGCGGAACTGGCAGACGCAGCGGACTCAAAATCCGCCGAGGTTCACCCCTCGTGGGGGTTCAACTCCCCCTCCCGGCACCACCTTAACATCCGTCTTTTGAAGAATCTGTGACGAGGTCGTGGCTTCGCTTCCGTCTCGTCGAAAAACCGCACTGTAGTAGAACTGTAGTAGTGGCCGGTCACCCAAGCCGGAAGAAACTTCTCTGCAGCCTCTTCAGGTTTCGATTAATTCACCCAGCGATTCGGAATCCGCACTCGATTTTGTTTCGCAGCGACTACCGCAGCTCTTTTCTCGCCCCGTTTGCGCTCTTCGCGCATGCTTTCAAGTTTCCGGATGGCATCGCGGCGGAATTCATCGATGGCCTTTGAATATCTTTGCAGAATACTGGGGCTGGAATGCCCGATCATCTGGGCCACGAAAAGGTCGGACACCCCCGCAGCGCTCAATCGGCTGGCGAAGGTATGGCGCAGGTTGTAGAGCCAAAAGTACCCCAGACCTGCTTTCCGCAAGGCGCTCGACCAGGCCCCTCGCACGTCACTCATAGGTCGGGATGGTGTCCTGAAGCTCGGAAAAACAAAAGGCGACCCATGCGTTAGTTCCCGCCAGCGCAGCAGCTCAGCCTTGCATCTTTCCGAGAGTGGAATGCTTCGGATACCCGCCGACGTCTTCGATTCGCGGACTCGAATCACATCATTGACGAAATCGATTGCGTCCCAGCGGAGAGCAAGGGCCTCCTTATGTGATCGCAGTCCACTTTCAAGGCCGGTTGACGCCGTTCAGGCCGGCTCTTAGACTTGTTTGATGATCCAGCCAAAATCCCACGCAATTGAAATGACCGCGCGACAAATCGAGAGAAAATCAGAAGACCGCAAGTTGAAGCAATTGAAGTCGCGGCTGCAAAAGGAACAGCTAAAGCAAAGGCAGCAGCAGTGGGCGGTGCTTGCACGCGCCAGCTAGCCCTTGGTCCCTTTTTCTCAGGCGGCTTTGTGCGACTCCACAACGTGCATCGCCAGCCGGTTCTCCAAGTGCTCCTTCCATTCTTTGCCACTCAGACCGCGCGGACGTTTCGTTAGGATTTTGAAGTCGCACGCGGTGCACTTATAGATGCCGGCGGAGATCTG
>Ga0182037_10000394_pt1 | contig 21012 bp, 22 predicted proteins | sample sta12Cox44000082_FD_125974 | JGI IMG/M metagenome (GOLD analysis project Ga0182037, IMG submission 125974) | Lab enrichment of tropical soil microbial communities from Luquillo Experimental Forest, Puerto Rico - statoxic.12C.oxic.44.000.082 | ecosystem: Environmental > Terrestrial > Soil >... | reverse complement strand
TGGAGCGACGCTTCGGTGGCAGTGGCCGAAGAAGGAAAGACCCGCAAGTTGTCGCTCGCATTTGCCGATGGAAACTCGGCTTCGCTGACCAAAGATGGCGCCCCGGGTTCCACAACAGGTGCGGCCAGCGGCAAAGGTGGTGGCGCCGGCGCGCCGTCGCCGACCGGAGGCGCTTCGACGCCCTCAGGGAAAGCAAACCAGTCTTCCGGAGGAAACGCGATGCCCCACGCGTTGCCGGATACTTCCAATTCCAGCGCTACTTGGAAGAGCTGGCGGACGGTCCGGGGTCGCTGGATCCAGGCCACGCGGCCGCGCACGGACCTCGGTGGCTGCCCGGTTTCCGGGTGAGGAATCTCCAGTGTCACCCACATATTCTTTAGCACGTAATGCTTCGATTGGTACCGGCAACCGTGGCAGTTGAGGATGAGCGAAGAAGTGCGCTCGACGAACGGGCGCCCGAGGGCATCCACACCTGTTACCACGAGAGGAACGGCTTGTACGATGCGCGTGCTGCGGCGCTTCCTGGGTTCCGTGTTTGGATTGGCTCCGGGCTCCGAGGCCATCTCGAATGCCTCATCGGCAAAACTGCTGCTTGTATCGTTCATACCAACCGCCGTCGAACCTCAATGTTCCTGACTTCGCGTTCGTGCACCCCGCCGCGCTAACTTGCGGCGGACCTTCCCGAGGTACCCTCTGAGGTCGGCTTGCGGTTTGTTCCCACGAGAAACATCCAGACTTCTCGAGCGACCCAGATTGGCCCAACGAGCAAATAGACCGGTCCCTGAAAAAACGCCGGACGATTTCCTTCCATCCGGTGTCCGAGAAACAAAAGCACCCACCCCCCAAGAAAGAATCCCGTGCCCCAAGCCCACTTCAGGAAAAGCAGAAGGACAATCCCCGCAAAAATCATGGGGATACCCATAGCATGCAGCAGCTTGTTGGAAGCGGACTCGTGCTCGCGATCGTACTGTGCCATATAGTGCGCCAGGCTCGGCATGAAGCGCCCTCCGGGCAGCCTTACAGGCGGCCAAGTCGCTGCTCTAGGAGTCTCCGCGTTCAACGGCACTTTATACCTAAATTGAAGAATTTCCTAGAGCGTTCTGAGAGTACTAAGAGTTTCTCCCCAGTCGTCCTTCCTGAATGAGCAATAAGTACCAATGACCTTCTAGCCGGGCCCGTAATCGGCATGGTCCGAAAACGGAAATGGTGACGAGAGGAGATTCGTTTCAGAGAGACTTCTGGATGAACAGGCGCGACGTCCCGTAATGAAACAATCGGCTAAAGGTCCCGGCGGCCTTCCATCGCCTTCAACATGGTGACTTCGTCCGCGTACTCCAGGTCGGCGCCCACCGGGATGCCGACGCCGATGCGGGTAACGCGGACACCCAGTGGCTTGAGCAGCTTTGAGAGATAAACGGCCGTCGCTTCACCTTCCGCGGTGGGATTCGTGGCGATGATGATCTCCTCGACTGTGCCGCCCTTCAGCCGCTCGATCAGCGACTTGATATGAAGCTGGTCCGGGCCGCGCCCGGAAAGGGGCGAAAGGGAACCGCCTAGGACGTGATACATACCATTATAGGTGCGCGTCTTTTCGATGGCCAGGATGTTGTGCGCTTCTTCGACCACACAAATGGTTTTCTTGTTGCGCGTGGGACCGACGCAGTAAAGGCAAGGGTCGGCGTCCGTGATGTTGTGGCACGTCGAGCAGTCGCGAATTTTCTCCTTGGCGTCGCGAATGGCGTCGGCGAGCGCCAAGGCATCTTCCGGCGCGGCACGCAGCAGAAAAAACGCCAGCCGCTGCGCGGTCTTCTGGCCGATGCCGGGAAGATGCTTCAATTCATCGATGAGTCGTTCCACGGGAGCGGCAAAGTCTGGCATGCAGCATGTGTAGCACAGGCGCGCGCGAGAGCGCAAACCGCTTAGAGTTGGCGGTACATGACGTAGGCATCGACGAAGCCGACCCTTGGATGCTCGAAGGCTTTGCGAAGGCGGCCCACGATTTCGAAGCCAGACTTCAGCCACAGCTGGACGGCGCGCTCGTTGTTGCTGACCACAAAATTAAATTGCATGGCACGGAAACCTCGCTGCCGCGCGCGTTCCAGCGAGTGCGCGCACATCGCACGAGCTACGCCGCGGCCCGTCGCGTAAGGCGCGGTCATGTAGCCGCAATTCGCCACATGCGCGCCGCCCCCTCGTTGATTGGCTTGCAGGAAGTAGCTGCCGACGATTTCGGCGCCGTCTTCCGCGACAAAGACTTCGTGGCCCGGCGAAAACCAGTAGGCCAGGGCGCTTTCTCGATCCATGTCTCGTGGGAGCGGATAAGTCTCGCCCGCGCGAATCACCGGCTCCAGGATGGCCCAGATCGCATCGGCATCGCGTGCGTTGATCGCTTCGCGCACCAGCATCTCCGGTATCTTGCCACGACACGGCTGCCCCGATCTAACTTCTTTGTTTTTGTGAGGCGGCGAACTCGCTTCACGCTAGGCCAGCGACACGCGTCCACTCACTGCCGGGGAGCCAAGGCTCGAGAAACACGTCCGCCGCGTCGGGGCAGACATCGCGCTCCACGCGCATCGGCCCTCGTTCACCGTTCTGCCGGACCACACCTGGCGAACGCCTTCCCGCTTTCCGGCGGGCCCGTGTACATCGGCGAAGGCCTGCTTGATTTGATGGCCAACGAGGACGAACTCGCCAGCGTGCTGGCCCATGCAGTTTCAGCACATCGACCACGATCACTCGGTCGAGCGCGTGCAGGTCGAAGCGCAACTGAGAAAGCTCAATGTCCCCTGAGTTCGCCATCCAGAGTCTAAGCGAATATTTCCGCTCGCAGCGCTTGCCATTCGAGCGCCTCGGTGCAGGCAGATCGCATCATCGCCGAAGAACACCGGGAAACCCGCGCGGCCGAAAACCGTTTGACGTCGAATAGAAAGTGCACAAGGGCGAGTTCGTGAAATAGCAGTGCAGGAATCTTGTTCACCCTGAGCCTGCCGCAAGGCTGTCTAGCTCCACAAAGAAAACTCGCAAAAAATATGCGGGAAGGACGGTTAGGGGGATGCTCCTGCTCTTTGGGATTTTCACCTGACTTACAACTGAGAACCCGAGACTGGCCTCTAAAAGAGGCCCGGGATTTTCAGGCCGGCGATTCCCGGAATGCCGCCGGCAAGGCCCTTCATCTGGTGGGCGAGTTCTTCATCAACGCGCCGGCAGGCCTCGTTGACGGCGGCGCGAATCAAATCCTGCAGCATCTCCTGGTCTTTGCTCGCGAAAACCTCGTGCTCGATGCGCACGTCCACAATCTGCTTCTGACCGTTCATCTTGACGGTCACCATCCCGGCACCGGCGGACGCTTCCACGGTTACGGAATTGACTTGCCGCTGCCAATCTTCCTGCAGCTTGCCCAGTCGCGAAAGCATTTGTTGGATGGCGCCCACTTCCATAAGCAATCCTTCTTGCCGCACGTCACTTTTCTTGTTGCCGCGATCGCACTTCCGTGATTTTACCACCGAATCGCTCGAGCATCGACCGCACCATTGGGTCGCGCTCGAACTGCGCGCGCAATTCTTGACTGCCCGACGCGGCCGCCGCCACTGCGGCGACAGAATCAAGTCTAGCACAGACGCGCACGGCGCGGCCCAGCACGTTGCTCGAAACGGCACGGATCCTTTCGACCGGCTCGCGCCCTTCGATCATCTCCGCGAACGTGCGCTTCTCCGGAGGAAAATAAATCCGCAGCTCTGCGCCCTCCAGTTCCCAGCCGATGCTGTGCTCCACGAGTTCGCCGAGAAATTTTTGCTGCGCCTGGATGGCGCTCTTGATCTCCGCCACTTGTTCTTGGGAAATGCCGCTGACGCGAAGCGTTTCTTTGCCGCCATTCGGCGCCTTAACTTCCGGAGTCGTGGCCGGTGTTGCATCCTGGGCGGCAGAGGGAGAAGAGAACTGCTGACTTGCCTCCGGCTGTGCCGGTGCGGCGGGTGCGAAGCTTTGTGTCACCACTTTCGACGGAGGCGTGAATGAAGGAAGGGAAGGCAGCGTCGCCGCTTGTCGCAAAGCGCGTGACGCTGCCCGCGCCGTTCCACTGCTGGTGTCGACCGGGCCGCCGCTTTTCAGCTCCGCCAAAAGCTCTTCCAGAGGCGCAAGTCGCGAGGCATTGATCAGTCGGAGCAAGCCCATTTCGAGATGCACGCGTGGATCGGGCTTCCGGCGTAAATCATCATCCGTTTGCAGCAGAATCTGAAAAAATCGTGTCAAGTCTTCTTCGCTGAACAAAGCAGCGGCCTTGGCGATGGCCGGCCGCTGGTCCGGCGTCGCGGCAATCAACTCCGAGTCCGCGCCGCACACGCGGGCGATCAGCAGATTGCGCATATGCCGGATGGCTTCGCGGCAGAAGTGCTGCAGATTGCGCCCTTCTTTTTGAAACGTGTGTACTAATCCGAGGGCGCGGTCCGCGGAGCCCGCCGCGACCGCGCCGACCAGTTCCTCCAGTGCCTCCTCCGGCACGACGCCCAACAACGCGCGCAGCTGGTCGTCGGGAATGATGTCCCCGCAGTAGGCTCGCGCCTGCTCCAAGAGTGAGAGCGCGTCGCGCAAGCTGCCTTCCGCCATGCGCGCGATAACCGCCATCGCACCCGGCGCGATCTGCAATTCCTCTTTGTGCGCGATTTCTTCCAGCCGCTTGGTGATTTCCGCGAATGTCAGCGCGCGAAAATGAAAATGCTGAGACCGGGAGCGGATCGTGTCTTCCAGGTTCTCCGGTTCCGTCGTGGCCAACACAAAGACCACGCGGTCTGGAGGTTCTTCCAAGGTTTTCAGCAGCGCGTTCGAGGCTTCGCCCGTCAGCATGTGCGCTTCGTCGAGAATCACCACTTTGGTTCGCGAAGCCGCCGGCGCATAACGCACCATTTCGCGCAGCTCGCGGATCTGATCGATGCCGCGGTTCGAAGCCGCATCGATTTCGATGACGTCGAGCGAAGTGCCCGCCGCGATTTCCCTGCATGAATCGCACACGCCGCAAGGCTCCGGCGTCGGCCCTTTCACGCAATTCAGCGCCTTGGCCAGGATTCTGGCAGCCGTCGTTTTTCCCACGCCGCGCGCGCCGGAAAAAATGTATGCGTGCGCGACGCGGTTGTTTAGGATGGCGTTTTTCAGCGTTTCCGTGACGTGCTGCTGCCCGACGAGGTCCTGGAAAGTCTGCGGCCGCCACTTGCGGGCTATGACTTGGTAGCTCATGGTGAAGCTCTTAGCTCTAGGTTTTGACGTCTGAACAGGGAAGCTTCCGAAACCACTCCCCGCTCTTCGCCGGAGCCGCCAAGCACAAAAGCAAACCCCGGTTCTCCTGCTTTCCATTCCTTACTTACAACTTAGAACTTTACGACTGAGAACCTTTCGCGGCGAGAGGAACTTCGGGTGATCCGCGGCACCCGAGGCATTCCCGGTACCGTTGCTCCCTTCCGGGCCTGGCGGGGTTCGCGGGACCTCGTTGCACAGAGCCCGAAGTTCCACGCTCCGGCGGCCGCGCGCCTTCGCGCGTTCGCGGAAAAAATTCTAACACACTCATTCGCCGGTATGGCGCAGGGCGAGTCCGCAAGCCCTCCGGCTTTCTTGTCCATTTTTTTCGTTGCGTTGTTTTAACACTTAGAACTTACAGCTTGGTTCGCTAGGACTTCGGCTTTGCCGCCGCACCCGGCGGGTCCACTTCCGACGGATTCACCCAATTTACTTTGAACGGCCCCATGGCATGGACCTGGACGATGGTCTCACCCTTGGTCATGGCGAAGTGCCGCATCTCCTTGGGCACGGTGACAAAATTTCCGACATTCATCGTTTGCAACTTGCTTTCGTCAAAGCTCTCTCCCATGCCGACAAGAAAAGTTCCCTTCAGCACCGTCACGTTCTCGTCCGTGGGATGCCAATGCGCGGGAATCTTGGACCCATCGGCGCAGCGTATCCGCAGAACGAAGGGTGTGGCTTCTGTATTCATGTCTCCCGCGACCGGCGCGAGATCGCATCCCTTAATAATCGGTGTCCATTTCAGATCGCCGAAGCGCACGATCTTGTGGGCCTCTGTGCTTTCCTTTTTCTCCTGGCTCGAAGCCGCCATCGCGAGCGCAGCGATTGCTACAAATACCGCAAGGTATTTCCTCACGACAGTCTTCCTCATAAGGTTCCTCTGTTTAAAAGATTGGCCCGATTTGGCCGCCCGGGCTGGCGAAAAGATACTCCCGACTGGCATGCCAGGCAAGACGCGCCGGCGCTCGGTTGCCCACACGCAAGGCATATGCCTGTTTTTCTGAAGAACCGCTTCGTCGAGTTCAAGCTTTCCTCCTAAAACGCAAATGCGCCGCGCAACAGGAAATCCTCCTGCGCGGCGCATGGATTTGGTCCCCGCCTTACTTCTTCGGGAAATTCGGGTCCGCCTTTACATCATTGATCTGCTTGGTGTGGCGCTCGCTGTGCGCCGCGATGAATAGGACAAATTCGTATCCGTCTAGCTTACCCAACGGACTATCCGTTACGTGATCGCGCAGTCCCGCGGTGTTCTTCAAAAAATCCTCGGTCGCCGACCGGCTCTCGATGAAATGTTTGACCGAGCCATCCGACGAACCAAAACGGTTGTTGGGTACCAGCGCTTCCGGCGCTTGCGCCTTATGTGTGCGGTCCGGAACCATCGTCAGAACTGCCTCGTCAGTCTTCTTGACGTCCCGCCCGGGTTCTCCCGCGGGCCCGCTCATGACTTTTTCCTTGGTGAAGTCCCGGAGAAAATCCTCCGCCGCCGCGATGTGTTCCATCACTTGCGCCACGGACCAGCGATCCGGCGCCGGTTTGAAGTTCCACTGCTCGTCGGACAGGCCTTTGGTCGCTTCCAGAACATTTTTCTTTGTGGATTCCAGGTATTGCAGTGCGCGGTCCTTTTCCGCCTGGGTCACTTCCTGTGCGTGCGCCGCCGCTGCCCCGGACATCACAAGCAGCGCGACGAGCGTCCCTATCAGGGATCTGTTCCTCATCTCTTGGGTTCTCCTTTGGCTTGGCTTAGGTTGGCGAAACGGGGATTAAAAGCATAGCACATCTGCCTGCGGGACGGGACGCCTCTATTGGGAGCCTGAAGTCTGGTGCAGCATGCGGAGCCAAGACGCAAACGCGTTTTCAGGCGTCAGAAGTGGCTCCACAGGAGAACCTGTCGGGCAAAGGACTCAATTGGTGCATACACATACCGAAACGCCAACAACGCCACCACCAATCCCAGGACGCTGTAGGAATTGCCGCGCAGCCAATCGAGGTAGCGCTGCGCCCGCGTCTCGCCCATGAACAACATGATTGCGGTGCTGCCGTCGAGCGGCGTCACCGGAAGCAAATTGAACGTGCCCAGCAAAAGATTAAGCGAGAACATTGCGCCAATCAGATTTTCCGCGAAAGAACCTTGGTGCAGCCATCCCTGATGCCAGCCGACACGCAAAAGAATCGCGGCGACGACCATCAAGGTGTAGTTCGTCGCCGGGCCCGCGAGGGCCATCCACGCGGCGCGATGGGGATGGCGCCGCTCCCAATGCGGATCGTAAGGCGCGCTGGCCCAGCCGATGACGGAGTGGGTAACAACCAGCATCAGGATGGGAATGATCACCATGCCCCAGGGTTCGCGCTGGATGTGCGGCACGGGATTGAGCGTCACCTGCCCGCCGAGGAAGGCTGTTTCGTCGCCGCCCATCTTGGCAACGAGCGCGTGCGCGGCCTCATGGCACGTGGTGGAAAAGAGAAAGACCACGTACCAGATGAATCCCGCGAGGAGGTCAGGCGAAATGTTAGGCATGAAGTATATTTTCCTCGAATGGCGGGTCTTTAGACCCGTGTTTTTCCTCTTGCAGTGGCACGCCTTCTGCTCATCCCGGCGCTTGTCGGGGAAGCCGGCCGCATCGTAAGCCTTTAGTTTCTCGCCGCGATTAGCGTAGATGGACCGTCGCACGTTTGCAAGGGGTCGTCGAGCATCCAACGAGGATGCTGTCCTGTTCCTGCCGGGCAGCGAGCCGAGCGACTGATCCGTTGCTTTCCCGCTGCGAAAGGACGAAACGCCTGGTTTCCTGCACCCGCCTAAGGGGCACGCTCGGGCTCGGTGAAGATGGCGCCCTAGGGCGAGGTTTTTGTCGGGAAGGCTTTCACGCCGGACGGGGAGAACTCGAAGCGGACCAGCCACTGACTGGGAACGCTGCGGCCACCGACTTCGGTCGAGGTGAATTCCCAGCGGCGAACGGCTTTCAGCGCGGCGTCCGCGAAATACTTGCTTGGACCGGGATCCTCGAAGTCGGCGTCGGAAACATTGCCGGCGGCGTCGACATGAGCCAGCACGGAGACGCGCACTTTGCCGGTAATCGTCGAGAGCGCTTTGTCAGGAACATCGGGCAAAATTTGCGCCAGCACTTCGCCGTGCCCGGCACTGCCGCCGGAATTGGCTCCCGAACTGCTCGGCGTCTCCGCCTCGTTTTTCGTCTCCGTGCGGAGAGAAGCGGGAGAAGGAGAAGCAGCCGGCGGCTGGGAAGTATCTTTTGCGGGTGCTTTCGCGGCGGCGATCTTTAGTGAATCCTTGCTGGCGGCAGATGAACCGAGTTTTGCGTTGCGAGAACCTCCCGCACTTGCTGCTGGCACTTCCGGCCCCGGCGCAGCGGCGCGCGAGGCGGCGCTGGTCGATGCCGAGGAGGTATCCGCGTGTCGGCCGAGAATTTTGGGCAGCGCGATGATCGAGAGAACGACCAAGACGGCAACCGCCAGGGGAACGACATAGCTTGGCAGGACAATGTCTCGCTTCGCGCCGCCCACTGTGAAGGACCCGAACGATGGTTCTTTGCTGAGCGGCGGCTCGAACGGCGCGGGCTTCGGAGCTTTTGCCGCAGGCGGCGAAAAAGGTCGCTGGGGCGGGATGACCGGCGCCGGTTTCGGCGCTTGCGGCCTTGCAGGCGGAAGCGCCGGAGCGGGCGAGAACGGCACGGACAAGGGCGACGCGCTTTGTGCGGCCGCCGCAGCGCGAGGATTCAGGCTGGCCGCGATCTGGGCGATGCTCCAGCGAAGCCGGGGATCCCGTTCGAGCGCGTGCTGCGCGATCTGCCGAAACGGCTGCGGAAGAGATTCCGGGACCGAGGGAAGAGCAGGGGCTCCGCCGGGAACGCGTTGCATCAGCACCTCGATCACGATGACGCCTAGCGACCACACGTCGCTGGCTGCGGTAAGCGCTTGATTGGCGGATTCCGGAGCGTCGTACGGTGTGGCCTTCGAGGTGGACTTGCGGATTTCGCCGGCAGGGAAGAGCCGGTCGGTCGAGAGTTTGACTTGATCGCTGGTGGCCAGAATGTTGGCAGGCTTCAAATGCGAATGAACCAGTCCTTGAGCGTGCAAGTTGCTTAGGGCATCCAGTACCAGGCCGAGCATGTCGCGCGCTTCCAAGGGAGTGAGCGCGCGCTGCGGGAGGATCTCGGAAAGATTTTCTTCGGCGTATTCCATGACCACGTAAAGCAAGTCCATGTCGGCCAGGCGGCAACGGCCGCCCTGGTACAACTGCAGCAAATTGGGATGCGTGAGTTTCGAAGCGCGGCGCCAAAGGGAAAGTTGCAGATCGACCGATGCGCCTTCGGGAATCAGCTTAATCACCGCCCTGGAGGATTGCGGGCCGGCCAGTTGCGTGAGAAAAACGGCGGATTCGCTGGAGCCGCCAAGATACCGCTGCAAAGGAAACGTGTTGTTGATGACCTGGCCTTCGTATTGTTTCCAGGAAAAACTCATCATTGCACCTCAAGCCGGAGAGTTCTTGCCTCCGCTGAAAGCAAGCAAGTGCATGCGGCCAGTCGGACTGAGCGCGCTGGCGCCTTGGACGGGGCTGGACGTCGAGAATTAGAATTTGAAGCGCGCCGCGGCCAAAGCGGTCGCCGCAATTATTGTGGCACGAAATGGGTTGCCATTGCGAGTGGGTTCCCTAACTACCGTATCATGAATGACATGCCCGGAACTCGAACCTATTCCGGATCATGTCGGGATCAAGCCGCGTGCCGGCTCTTGGGTCGCTTTGGCGACAGTTCGAGGAACCGCTTGGGGCCGCTCACGAAAGGATTGCCGCGTTCAAAAAAGCGCAGCAGTTTGTCGGCTGCGCGTGTGATGCCGATGCGCACGCTCTTTCCGATGCGGCCCACAGGATGGTCGATCGCGCCAAGCCAGAGTTTTTCATCCGCGCAGAGATCGACCCCGTCGTGGCGGCGATCGATCTGCAGGGCTTGCGCGAGGCGCCCCGGCCCGCGCGTGAGGTCCAGGAGCTCAGTGGTTTTGCGATGCCCCTGCATGATTTCGATTCCCTCCAGTGGCTCGAGCGCGCGGATCAAAATGGCTGCGGCGATTTCCGGGCGCTCGCTCACCACGTTGAGCATGAAATGAACGCCGTAGTTGAAAAAAACATAGACGTGGCCCGGGGCAAGATACATCGAACGGATTCGCGGCGTGGGTCCCCGAAAATGATGTCCGGCAGGATCGCCCGGAGGATAAGCTTCGGTCTCGACGATGCGACCGCTGACCCGTCCGGCAGGCAGTTCGTGCACTACCACTTTGCCGATCAGGAAGCGCGATAGCTCCACGGTCTCTTCGGGAAGTTCCGGGCGGCGGATTCGCCGAATGGAGATTTTCTGCGGTGATGCTTTGAAAGACGTCTCTGGTGAAGGACAGGGCGAGGCCATGCGAATTCACTTTCCGGGTGACAGAATCTGCTGAAGATCATCTGCCGACAGCAAGTCCTGGTAATCACGATGCTGCCGCAGGAAACTGGAAGCATAGGGACACAAAGGAACGACGCGCAGATGATTGGCGCGGGCGAAATCCAGGGCGGTACGCGTGAGCTTGGCGGCCAGTCCTTTGTGTTGAAGTGGCGAGGGCACTTCGGTGTGTTGCAACACAAGACGGTCCGGGAATCGGCGATAGCTAATAAGAGAGCGAAGCCCATCCACGGTGGCCTCGAAGCGGTGGGCCTCTTCATGGTGGGTGACGACTACATCGTCCAGGTTTAGCTCCACACGCACCCCGCTTTTGCTGGGTTTCTCGCTTTGCTCACGGACCCTCCGGCGGGCAAGATTCTATCAGCAATCCGCCAATGGCTAAGCGCCCGAGGAGTCCGGCGGCTCGTTGTTGAAGAGCCGGGCCAACTCCGCATGCTCGATGACCACGGCCGGGTCGTTTTGGATCGCGTCGAAATACTTCTTCTGAAACCCGTCTCCGGATTCTGTCGGAACGAACATCTTTCGCGCGAGGGAAAACGCTACCTTGGTGTACTCCGGAGTGATCGGCTCTTGTGCGGCGAGAGATTCGTCGATGCGCACGACAAACTCCGAAATGTTATGCAGCCAGGCGAATTGCGAATGGTCCACGACCAGACGGAATAATTCACCGGCGTTGACGTGCCCGTGCTCGCGCTCGTAGTTTCGGCGCTCCATCTCCAAGAGCTTCTTGTGCACGCGAAGAAGCGCCAGCCGCAAGGCAATCAGCTTTTCGCGAGCCGGGGAGTCGTGGTTGGAGCCCTCTAATTTGGAGTTTGCGGAGTCCATGTCTGTCTACATCACTATTTTCCGATAGCCACTGCCAATTTTCAAAACAAGCGTAGTCAAAGAATAGCGATGGGAGAGACCTAGATCAGAGATCACGGGGAAGGGCCTCGTGCCGACGAGCAGGGCAATGGTTCTCAGGAGGGATTTGCGGAATTTGTTTGTATTTTTTTGCTTAAGCCGATGTACCATGCGCGCGGCAGCGAGGGAAGAAAGCCATGAAAAGAATTGGTTTGGCCGTCCTGATTTCGTGCGCAGCGCCCGCTCTTTTGGGTCAGCAGCCGAGCTCACTGCCTGCTTTAAAAGAGGAAGCGGTCAAAGAAGTTGACAAGCTCGAAACGCTCACTCAGCAAATGATCGATGAGATTTTCAGTTTCAGTGAACTTGGCTTCCAGGAGTTCGAAACGTCTCGCTACGTTACCGGCATCCTCGAGAAAAATGGCTTTCGCATCGAGCGCGAGGTTGCGGGCATTCCCACCGCCTGGGTGGCGTCTTATGGGAGCGGTAAACCGGTGTTAGCTTTTATCACCGACTTAGACTGCATTCCGCGCGCCTCTCAGAGGCCTGGAGTGGCCTATCACGATCCTCTGGTGGAAGGCGCCCCGGGACACGGGGAAGGGCATAACTCCGGCATGGCCGTAAATGTGACCGCCGCGCTCGTTTTGAAAAAGCTGATGGACGAACATCGCATTTCCGGAACCATCGAGATTTTTCCCGGTGTTGCCGAAGAACTACTTGGGACCAAGGCGTTCTATGTGCGTGCCGGACTGTTCCGCGATGTGGATCTTGTGCTTGGAGCCCACGTGGGATCTGGATTCTCAACTTCGTACGCCACCGGCGACGGCAAGTTGAGCGGTCTGGTGTCGGTCGAATATTTCTTCCATGGCAAAGCGGCCCACGCGGCAATGGCGCCCTGGGAGGGACGAAGCGCGCTTGATGCAGTTGAACTGATGGACACAGGCTGGGATTTTCGCCGCGAGCACCTACGACCTGCGCAGCGCTCCCATCGCGTCATCCTCAACGGTGGCGATCAGCCAAACGTCGTCCCTTCCGAAGCGGCGGTTTGGTACTACTTCCGCGAACTGGATTACCAGCACATCAAGGAACTCTACGACGTCGGGAATTCCATCGCCGATGCGGCTGCGAAGATGACCGGCACCACCGTTGACCACAAGCTCGTGGGGTCCGCTTGGCCGCCCTTTTTCAACAAGGTCATTGCGGAGGCGCAGCAGCAAAACATCGCAGCCGTAGGTATGCCCAAGTGGAACGACGCGGATCAGATGCTCGCGAAATCGCTGCAGAAAGAAATCGGTGCAAAAGTGGAGGGTCTGAAGGAGAAAATTGAACCGCTCTCGGAACCCGAGAAAAACCTGACCGGCGGCGTGTCCGACGACGTGGGCGACATCTCCTGGAATGTGCCCATGACTTATCTGATGTATCCCGCCAACATACCCAACCTGCCGGGCCATAGCTGGCCGGACGCTGTTGCGATGGCCACGCCTATCGCGCACAAGGGTTCCACTGCGGGCGCGAAGGTCCAGGCCCTTACAGCCCTTGATCTTTTGTTGCAGCCGCAGCTGGTTCAACAGGCATGGGAATATTTCCAAAACGTACAGACGAAGGACATCCATTACAGGTCGCTCCTGAGTCCCGAGGACAAACCGGCCATTGAGATGAACAAAGAAAGAATGGAAAAGTTTCTGCCGCAACTGAAGAAGTTCTACTACAACCCTGCACGTTACAAGAGTTATCTCGAACAACTGGGAATCCGGTATCCGACGGTCAAAACCCAACCGTAGTGGATTTCCGTTGAAGGGCGACTCGCTCCGCTTAGCGGCTCAAGCACAAAAACAGGAACATTGCTCCAGTTCAGTCGAGTGCGTGCCGAAACGCGCCGAACCGAATATGCAAGCGAACGCACAGCCGACAAAGGGAATTGCGAAGGGCCAACCCCGGCACCGCCGTCAGTCGCCCGCGTTGTTCACTAGAATCCCGCCTGAACGGTCGTCTTCGGACGCGCCGAGAAAGCTGTCTGAGGGATCAGCCGCCAACACGCGATTGCGCCCGGGATGGGAAGGCGAACCAGGCATGGCCATGGGAACACCGGTCGATGCGGTTTTGGGCACTGTGAATCTGCTTACTCGTGATAGCGCTGCTCGCCGACGGGCAGAGCAATCGGCAGCCGATTGCCCGCGGGAGGCAGCGGGCAGGTGGAGTATGGCGTGTAGGCACAGGGGGGATTCTCCATGCGGTTGAAGTCCAGCACCAACTCGCCGGGCTTGTCAAGACCGCTCGTCGGGAAACCGGTATAGAGGAAACGGCACGCGGGATAGGTCGTGGTCGCGCTGGTGGTGTCGCGAAGAATAAAGAAAAGTTTAGCGACCGTCGGATCTTCGAGCACCGGCTCGAGCCGCCAGGTCTTACCGGCGAGCAGGAATTCTGCTGCGCCTGGGACAGGTTGGTCGTAGTTGGTGCCGACGAGAGTCGCAAGCGTTATGGTCTTGAACGGAACATAGGGGATCCACTTGGCGGTGACGCGATACGTCTCGTCCGGGGGATACCACTTGAGTCCGTGAAATCCAGTAATCGAGGGAGACTGGGCGTCCTTGACGCGCAGAGCGAAGCGGGATTCGCGGCGAATGACGTAGAGGTTGAGCTCGCCGATGGTCATGCGCGGCGCGACTTTGTCTTGGTTGGGTTCCGCGTGAAGAGATTGCGGTGTTGCGGGTGCTCCCGCCACTAGAAAATCTTGCGGGAATCCGTCCGAAGGCGGGTTCAGCGTGACCGTTGCTCCCTCGAGATGCAGGACGGCGAGATGCGCGGGCCCTTTCGCGAGGCGAATTCTATTGTCGGAGCCGGAGCCAACAGTATTGTCGCCCGGTTCGAGCCATTCCAGTCCAACCAGCGAGAGCCAGCCATCGGGCTTCAAAAGTTCCGCGGCGTGTTGCGTGCGCCAGGCGGCCAAGTCTCGCTCTAAATTGCCGTTCTGGGCGAGGAGTCGAGCGGCGAGCAAAAGACCAGCCAGAATCCTGGTGAGGTCAAGCGAGAATCGAGACGCTAAGCGCATAGGCAAGTATAACTCCGGGATAGGAGGCTGCGGGAACCCGGATGGCACCACGGAAAACAGGGACACGCATCACCGCGAAAGAGAGAAGGATGGCAAGCGGCTAGAATAGGCGAGTGGACCTGAGAGTGTTTGTCCCGCCCAAGCGCGCAACTGCAGATTCTTCTTCATGCGACGATGAGTTGCACGGTACTGCGGGGGAGCGCCCTTAGCGAAACGCCGGTGAAGAGTGTATGCTTTCCGGGTAGAGCAGACCTCTGATTGAGCTTGCTTGGGTGCGTCTCGTCGATAGTGTGCAATTCCCATAAGCAGTCGAATGGTTTTGGTCCTGGAGGAAACTTCATGATTGTGGGCGTTCCGCGAGAAAGCTTCCCCGATGAGCGCCGCGTGGCGTTGGTGCCTTTGGTGGTGCCAAATCTCACGAAAGCGGGATTCGACGTTGTCGTCGAGTCCGGGGCGGGCACTAGCGCGGGTTATCCGGATGGGGAGTATGCCGCGAAAGGCGCAAAAATTGTAGAAAGTCGCGGTGACGTCTTTCGCGCCGCGGACATCGTCGCGCAAGTGCTGTGTTACGGCTCGAACGACAAAACCGGTAAGGCCGATGTTCCGCTGTACCGCCAAGGCCAAGTGCTGGTCGGATTTTTGCGGCCGCTAGGCTCAATTGAGACCATTCAGGAAATTGCCTCCAAAGGCGTGACTTCCTTTTCCGTGGAGCTGATGCCGCGAAGCACACGCGCGCAAAGCATGGACGCGCTTTCCTCGATGGCCACGATTTGTGGCTATAAGGCGGTGATCCTCGCGGCGGATAAATTGCCGCGCATTTTCCCCATGCTGACGACCGCCGCGGGAACCATCACCCCCGCGCGAGTGTTCATTATTGGCGCGGGCGTGGCCGGCTTGCAGGCGATTTCCACGGCGCGGCGACTCGGCGCGGTCGCTTCGGCGTACGACTTGCGGCCTGCTGCCAAGGAACAAGTGCAAAGTCTCGGTGGGCGGTTTGTCGAGCTTCCCATCGAAGCGAAAGACGCACAGGATTCGCAGGGCTATGCGCGCGCGCAGGACGAAGCTTTTTACCAGCGCCAGCGGGAGCTTCTCGGGAAAGCCGTTGCGGGCAGCGACGTGGTCATCACCGCCGCGGTGATTCCGGGGAAAAAGCCGCCGCTGCTGGTAACCAAGGAAATGGTGGCGAGCATGGCGCCTGGTTCCGTAATCGTGGACCTGGCCAGCGAGCGCGGCGGGAACTGCGAACTGACCAAACCGGCGGAAACCGTTGTGGAACATGGCGTCACCATCATCGGGACCTTCAATTTGGCCAGCAGCGTGCCTTACCACGCGAGCCAGATGTATGCGCGAAACCTCAGCGCGTTTCTGCTGCATCTTGTCAGAGACGGCAGGCTGCAGCTGAGCCTAGAAGACGAAATCATCCGCGAGACGCTGCTCACTAAGGACGGCGAAGTCTTGAACGCGCGCGTGCGGGAATTCTTTTTGCTTCCGGCCCTGCCGGCGGCGTCCAAGGAGGTTGCCAAATCATGAAGCTGGACTTGCTGACCAGCCTCTACGTTTTCATGTTGGCCGCATTTATCGGATTTGAAGTGATCCGGCGTGTTTCGCCTTTGCTGCACACGCCGTTGATGTCCCTGACCAACGCGCTCGACGCCATCGCGGTGGTCGGAGCGATCATCCTGGCCGGCGAATCTCACGAGCATCGCGCGCTGCTCGCCAAAGTTCTCGGCACCATCGCCATTGTCGCCGCCACCAGCAACATCGTGGGCGGCTTCCTCATCACCGACCGCATGCTGCGCATGTTCAAGGCCAGCGGGCCGAGAAAGCAATAACCAGCGTGCCCACCGAACATCTCATCGAAGCCACGTACCTAATTGCCACCGCGCTTTTCATTCTTTCGCTAAAGTGGCTTGGCTCTCCGACTACCGCGCGGCGTGGCGTCTTCGCGGGCGAAATCGGCATGCTCCTGGCGGTTGGGGGCACGCTGATGTATCAGGGGATCGTCGAGTACAAATGGATTGCGATCGCACTCGTTCTTGGTTCCATCATCGGCGTGCCGCTCGGGAAAGTGGCCATGACGGCGGTGCCACAGCGGACCGCGCTGAGCCACGCGTTCGGCGCGCTGTGCGTGACGCTTGTCGGCACGGCCGAATATTATCTTCGTGCGCCCGACGTGCCGCCGTTCATGATGGGCGTTCTCTCAATGGAAGTGATCTTGGGATCGCTTACGTTCACGGGTAGTTTGATGGCGGCGGGAAAACTACAGGAAATTCTGCCGCAGCGACCGATCACCTACAAGGGACAAAATGTTGTCAACCTTGGATTGCTAGCCCTGGCTGTGGTTGTTGCGGCGGCGTTGGTGAGGCATCCCGAGAAAATGCAACTGTTTCCGGTAATCGTCGGGATACCGCTCGTTTTCGGCGTGATGATGATTATCCCCATCGGCGGCGCGGACATGCCGACGGTCATTTCTCTTCTGAATTCCTACGCCGGTCTCTCCGCGGCCGCGATGGGCTTCGTTTTGCAAAGCAAACTGCTTATCATTGCCGGCGCGCTGGACGGGGCTTCGGGCTTCATTCTTTCCGTGAACATGTCCAAGGCCATGAACCGCTCCTTCACCAATGTGCTCTTCGGCGCCTTCGGTCAGGAACAGGCTTCCGGCGCTGGGCTCGGCTCGGCGCAGGCGCGCAGTGTGCGCAGCGCCACACCGGAAGAAGCCGCTGCGATTCTTGCGGCCGCCAACAAAGTTGTCATTGTCCCCGGATACGGCATGGCCGTGGCCCAGGCGCAACACAAGGTGCGCGAACTTTACGACGCGCTCACCAAACGCGGCATTGATGTGAGATTCGGGATCCATCCCGTGGCCGGACGCATGCCAGGCCATATGAACGTGCTGCTTGCCGAAGCCGACATTCCTTACGACAAACTTCTCGATATGGATGAGATCAACTGCGAATTCCCGCAGACCGATGTCGCGCTGATCATTGGTGCAAACGACGTCACTAATCCCGCCGCCCGCTCGGATCACGCCAGCCCGATTTTTGGCATGCCCATCCTCGACGTGGACAAGGCGCGCACGGTGATGGTGATCAAGCGCAGCATGGGCGCGGGCTTCGCGGGCATTGAAAATCCGCTCTATTACCTGGACAAAACGCTGATGCTTTTTGGCGATGCCAAGAATTTCGCGGGCGCTATTGTTCGCGAGTTGGCCGGCGGCCGCGAATAGGATTCCGTCCGATCCTGCGATCGCCCGAATGTGGTCCCGGCTCTGCCGTCGCGTCTACCGCGGCCTGGCGCGGAAGGGTCGGTTTTTCTGCGCCTTCGAATTTTGGATTACTGGCGCGGTCCGAGTCCATTATTTCGCGTCGTGAAAAATGATTCCCAGCGTGTAACGCGTGCCGCGATCGACGCGGCTAACTCCGTGCTTCACGTTCACACGATAATAGCCGCGGGTGCCGCGCACCGGGCGGTAGCGCGTCGTGAAGATGATCGCCTGCCCTTGATCGGCATGCACCACTTCGGCTCGGGATTGCGCCCGTGGTTGCTGTTCGACTAGAAGAAACTCCCCGCCTTCCCAAACGCGGCCCGGCTGCCCAAGCAGGAAAACCATCTGCAACGGAAAAGCGATTTCGCCGTAAATATCCTGATGCAGGCAGTTGTATCCGCCGGCTTCGTAGTGCAGCAGCAACGGCGTGGGCTTGATCTGCCCGGCCTGGTGACAAATCCTCATAAACGCCTCATGCTCCGAGGGAAAACGTGGGCGCTCGTCTCCGAGAAGGTCGGCCCAGTGGTTGGCTACTTTGGCGAGATGCGGATAAGCGCTGGTTCGGAGCGACGAGACGATTTCCGGCAGCGGATGGCCAAAGTATTTGTAATCTCCGACGCCGAAACGGTAGCGCTCCATCACAATCTGGCTGCGGAACCGGCTTGCCTCAGCGTACATTGCCACGAGCGAGATGCATTCCTCAGGCGAGAGAATCGGCGGCGTTACCGCATAACCGCGCTCGCAAAGGGAGTTCCCCGCCGCTTCCCAGTCGAGCGCGGCGAGGCGTTCCTCGACGGACTGAGCCGCCAATGTTTTTCGAGCTGATTCGGCCATGGCATTCCCCCGTGGCAGTGAATCGAACGCGCCAAACACACAGTTTAGAGCAGGGAGAGCTGGCATTCTATCTGGTAGGCGCCGCCAAATCATTTCTCCTTTACCAGCTCGGTGTGCCGGCCTTATTGCCTACCAAGGAAGCCTGTTGTGCCCCCAACCTCCCCATTCGGTGCTATAGTGGTGGGCGTCAAATGCGATTTCTGCCGTGTTTCAGGAGGTTCGCTATGAGCCAGAGACCGACCCTTCCGAACGGTTCGCGCCGGGCATTCCTTCAATGGTCCGCCGCAGCCGCGGCCGTCTCCGCTTTTCGCATCGTAAATGAGCCTCTGCTCGCCGCTGCGGCGGTCGACCGTGATCTTCAGCATTTTCCTCCCGGCTCGGTGATCATCAACGCCAACGAGAATCCTCTGGGGCCGTGTGACCTGGCGAGAAAAGCGCTCGGCGAGATCATCCCGGACGGAGGGCGCTATTGCTGGTGGCTAAGAGAGGAGCTCACGAAATCATTTGCGGACTCGGTCGGTGTAAAACCGCAAAACGTGGCGATTTTCCCGGGCTCGAGCGAACCACTGCATTTTTCCGTGATGGCGTTTACTTCGCCCAGCCGCAGCTACGTCACCGCCGACCCCGGCTATGAGTCCGGAATGCACTCATCCAAATTCTCGGGTGCGCGCGTGGTCAAGACCGCGCTCACGAAATCCTACGCGCACGACATTCCGGCCATGCTTTCCGCAGCGCCCGACGCCGGCCTTTTCTACGTTTGCACGCCGAATAATCCCACCGGCACGCTCACGCCGCACTCCGCCGTCGAAGAATTGCTGGCCCAAAAACCGAAGGGCTCCGTCGTGCTTGTCGACGAGGCGTACATCCATTTTGCGGACCTGAACGGCACGACTATCGACCTGGTCAAAGCCGGCCAGGACATCATTGTGCTGCGCACCTTCTCGAAAATCTACGGCATGGCGGGCTTACGCTGCGGCGCGGCCATCGCGCGGCCCGATTTGCTCGAGAAACTGATCCCCCAAAGCGGCGGAAGCGCCATGCCCATCACCGCGCTGGTCGCCGCTTCTGCCAGCCTCAAGCACGAGCATTTGGTCCCGGAGCGCAAACTCATCAACACTACGATTCGCCAGAAAACCTTCGATTGGCTCAGCAGTGAGGGGTATTCTTTCACGCCGTCACAGGCCAACTTCTTCATGCTGGACGCCAAGCGCCCTGCGAAGCAGGTGATCGACGCGCTGGCTGCCAAAAAGGTGTTTATCGGCCGCATCTGGCCGGCTTGGCCCACCCATCTGCGCATCTCGGTGGGCACGCAGGCGGATATGGACGGTTTCCAGTCCGCGTTCGCCGCGGTCATGAAGAATTCCACGAGCGTTAGCTACGCGCTCCCAGCAAGGTCGGCCGATTCGAAGCGCGACTACTTCTACGCCGACGGCCAAATGTTCCCGGGCGCCTAGGGCACCAGCGAACTGCCGCCTAATGCCTTAAGGCCAGATCGTCGAGAGTCGAACTGTCTCATCGCCAAGCTCGTATTCTAGTTTGCCATCGGTGCATGCGCCGCTACGCGCCCTGGTTTTGCCTTACGCCATGTTCCGACCGTGTGCCCTTGCAATATTGCCATCATCGTTTATTTGGAATCAGAAGAGCGCCTGCAAAGCCCCGGCACCTCTGAGGAACCGAATCAAAAACCGCTACTAAGGGCACCACAATTCAAAATTCGTTGAACGAGAAGCAGTTGCCAAAAGCGCTTCTCACTTGGGATCGAACTCCTCCCGGCGAATCATCTCTTCACTGATTCGGCGCGCTTCGCGAAGCGTCACCGCTATTTGCGGATCGTCGCTCTTCCTTTCTTGAAGCAGCCGGTCGAGTTCCTCGTCGAAGAGCCGGCCGATCAATTCCGGCGTTTGTTCGACTGCAGTGCCCCTAGCATCAAGAATTTCGGCCTGGCGCGCATGCCTCATGCGCTGCGCGATCATCAGCCGGCAAATCCGGTCCGTCGCCAAGTCCTCCATGTAGCCATCAAGCAAACTGGCGCCTTTCCCGCGGAGAACGCCGTTGCGGTACCGAATCACCGTGCGAATGGCCCCACGTGTTCCCTCGAGCGTCCGCTCGCCCACCCCGTCCGGCACTGGTCGCAAATCGGTATGCGTGGTGGTGTTCACCGGCCGAGTCTACAACTGGTTGGGGGCGGGGAACTGGCTCACGGCGATTTCGTTTTGGTCGGGATGCCCCGTCCACCCGCCGTCCATCAACGAATTCGCCTCGTTCTTCTTGTCTTCAGCAAGCACTTGCAG
>Ga0182037_10000393_pt1 | contig 21039 bp, 16 predicted proteins | sample sta12Cox44000082_FD_125974 | JGI IMG/M metagenome (GOLD analysis project Ga0182037, IMG submission 125974) | Lab enrichment of tropical soil microbial communities from Luquillo Experimental Forest, Puerto Rico - statoxic.12C.oxic.44.000.082 | ecosystem: Environmental > Terrestrial > Soil >... | reverse complement strand
TCTTCTCGCGGCGGCCGGTGACACGCTGTTCGCGTTCGCCCTTTATGAACAATAACGAGCTACGAGTACCGAGCTGCGAGGGCCTGATGATCACACGACGGGAGTTCGGAAAGCTGACGCTCGCGGGCCTGGCTTTCCCGGCCACCACGGCGCGCGTCAGTGTCGACAGCGGGATCAGCGGATCCATCGCTGGCGCTGACAATGTGGTCGCGGGCGTTCGGCTCGGTGTGCAGACGTACAGCTTTCGCGACATGCCGCGGCCCGGCAACGGCAGTAACGCCGTCCAGACGATCATCAGCGCGATGGGCAACTGCGGCCTCACAGAGTGCGAGCTCTTCGCCCCGCAGATCGAACCGCCGGTCTCGACGGCTCGGGGGCAACGCGGCGGACAGCTGGCGGCGGAGCCGCTATCGCGCGATGATCTTCGCCGGTGGCGCCTCGAGACCCCGCTCGATCACTTCCGCACCATCAAGGACACGTTCGCCGCGGCCGGGATCGCCATCTACGCCTACAACTACAGCCCGAATCAGAGTTTCAGCGATGAGGAAATCGACCGCGGCTTCGAGATGACCCGGGCCCTTGGTGCCGAGATCATCACGGCGTCGACCACGCTGGACGTGGCAGCACGAATCAAGCCGTTCGCCGAGCGGCACAAAATGGTGGTGGCGATGCACGGCCACTCTCGCGTCGATGATCCGAACGAGTTTGCCACTCCGGAGAGCTTCGCGGCGGCGATGAAGATGTCGCCCTTTTTCAAGGTCAACCTCGACATCGGCCATTTCACGGCCGGCAATTACGACGCGATCGCCTACATACGCGAGCATCATGCGAACATCACGAATCTTCACTTGAAGGACCGAAAACGAAACCAGGGCGACAACGTCCCGTGGGGGGAAGGGGACACGCCCATCCGTCAGACGCTTCAGTTGCTCAAGAAGGAGCGATGGCCGATTCGCGCCTATATTGAGTACGAGTATCGAGGCGCCGGGTCACCCGTCGAGGAAGTGAAGAAATGCTACGCCTTCGCACAGCAGGCGCTCGCGTGATCAAGGAACAGGCTCCCCCGGAGTGGACCCCCGCGGGGGGCGGGTCCCGGGAGTGGACTCGTTCACGATGACCCGCCTGGGCATGGGCCTTGTCGGCCCGGGTTTCGTGGGCGCCCACCATATCGACGCCGTTCGTCGTCTCGGTTTCGTCGATGTGGTCGCGATTGCGGCGACGACAGATGCGTCCGCCCGGCGAAAGGCCGAAGCGCTGCGGGTGCCGAAAGCCTACGGAAGCTACGAAGCTCTCGTCGCCGATCCGGACGTGCAGGTCGTCCACAACACCACGCCCAACTATCTACACGAGCCGGTGATCATGGCGGCGCTGGCGCATCGCAAGCACGTCATATCCGACAAGCCGCTTGCAACGACCGCTGCCACGGCTCGCGCGCTCCATGAGGCCGCCACGCGCGCGGGCGTCGTCCACGCGGTCACCTTCAACTATCGCGGCAATCCTCTCGTTCAGCAGGCTCGCACGATGATCGAAAGCGGCGAGCTCGGCGCAATTCACTACGTGCATGGGAATTACCTGCAGGACTGGCTGCTGGAGCCGACCGACTTCTCGTGGCGGCTCGAGCCCGACAAGGGCGGTGAGAGCTCCGCCATCGGCGATATCGGCTCGCACTGGTGCGACCTCGTTCAACATGTCGCCGGTCAGCGGATCGTCGAGGTGCTCGCGGATCTCACGACCGTCGTGCCGACCCGCATGAAGCCCTCCTCATCGCCGGAGGCGTTCGCGCGGGCCTCTGGCGTCGCGCGGGAGCCTTACACCGTGCGAAGCGAAGATCTGGCCGCCGTTCTGCTCAGGTTCGACGGCGGCGCCAAAGGGTGCGTGTCCGTGGGACAGGTATGCGCCGGCCACAAGAATGACTTTTGGCTCGAAGTCAGCGGTCGGCACGCATCGCTCCGGTGGCACCAAGAACGGCAGAACGAGCTCTGGATTGGCCGGCGCGATCGCGCAAACGCGCTGCTGGCGAAAGACCCGGCCTTGATGTCAGCCGCCGCGGCCAGGTACACACACCTGCCGGGGGGGCACCAGGAAGGATGGTCCGACGCTTTTTTCAATGTCATTCGCGACATTTACTGCTTCATTGCAGAAGGACATCCGCCGTCCCATCCGAAACCGCCCGCGTTTGCGACCTTCGAGGACGGGTATCATTCGGCGTGCGTGGTTGAAGCCATCCTTCACAGTCACCGGCACGGCGCCGCCTGGACGAAGGTGCCCGCGCTCATTGGAGCGTCCCGATGAAACTCGGCCTGTTCACGCCAGCGCTCGGCAAGCTCGACACCCGTCAGATGCTCGCCAAGGTTCGCACGCTCGGGAAGGTGCAAGCCATCGAGCTCGGCACGGGTGGATGGCCCGGACGCGACCATCTTGATCTCGATGGGCTCCTGAACGACTCGCTCGCCGCCGACGCCTACGCGCGGACAATCGCCGACGCCGGCCTGACGATCAGCGCCTTGTCCTGCCACGGCAATCCGCTGCATCCCGATCGAAAGATCGCGGAGTGTTACGACGAGCTGTTCAAGAAAACCGTGTGCCTCGCGAAACGCCTCGAGGTGCCGGTCGTCGTGACCTTTTCCGGCTGCCCCGGCGATTCTGACGACGCCAAGCACCCGAACTGGGTGACGACGCCCTGGCCTCCGGAGTTTCTGGAAGTGCTCGACTGGCAGTGGGAGAAGAAGGCCATCCCCTACTGGACCGATCGGGCGCGCTTCGCCGCCGATCACGGCGTCCGCGTCGCCCTGGAGGCGCATCCGGGATTCATCGTCTACAACGCAGAGACGCTGCTGAGGCTGCGGGCGGCCGCCGGCCCGAATCTCGGCATCAACTTCGATCCGAGCCACTTTTTCTGGCAGGGCGTGGACGTTCCCGCCGCCATCCGCGCGCTCGGCGACGCGATCTTTCACGTGCACGCAAAAGACGTGGCGCTCAATCCGCAAAACGTCGCAGTCAACGGCGTCATCGACGCCAAGACGTACCGGCGGATGGCGGATCGCGCCTGGCTGTTCCGCAGCGTCGGCTGGGGGCACGGCGAGCTCGAGTGGAAGCGCATCGTCAGCGCGCTCCGCCTGTCGGGCTATGACTACGTGATGAGCATCGAGCACGAGGATGCGCTGGCGTCGGTCGACGAGGGGCTGCAGGCCGCGGTCGACCTTCTGTCGCGCGTGATTTTGACCGAGCCCCCCGTTGACGCGTGGTGGACCTGAGAGATTCGCGAGCTACGAGGACCGAGTTATCGAGTATGTCCCTCTCCGTGAAGATCAAGCTCTCGGCGATGATGTTCCTCCAGTACTTCGTCTGGGGCGCGTGGTACGTCACGATGGGCACGTGGCTCGGCGAGACGCTCCATTTCTCCGGCGAGCAAATCGGCCTCGCAGCCGGGACGACAGCGCTGGCTGCGATCATCTCTCCGTTTTTCGTCGGGATGGTCGCCGATCGGTTTCTCGCGACCGAACGCATTCTTGGCGTGCTGCACCTGGTTGGCGGTGCTGTTCTGGTGTACGCCTCCACACAGCATGAGTTCGCGCCGTTCTATGGCGTGCTGCTCGTGTACGCGCTCTGCTACATGCCGACGCTCGCGCTCAGCAACTCTATCTCTTTTCACCAGATGGCGGATCCGGAGCGCGAGTTCCCGCCCATCCGCGTGCTCGGCACGATCGGTTGGATCGTCGCCGGCCTGTGCGTCGGCACTCTGGGCCTCGAAGCCACGGCTGTCCCCATGCGCATCGCGGCCGCCGGCTCCTTTGCGCTCGGGCTGTTCTGCCTGACGCTGCCCCACACGCCCCCGCAGAAGAAGAGCCGCGTCAGCCTCCGCGACGTTCTCGGGCTCGACGCGCTCAGCCTGCTCGGTGAGCGCTCGTTCGCCGTGTTCGTGCTCGGATCGTTCCTGATCTGTATCCCGCTGCAGTTCTACTACGCATTTGCCAACCTTTTCCTGAACGAGCTCCACGTTTCGAACGCTGCAGGGAAGATGACGCTCGGGCAGATGTCCGAGATCTTCTTCATGCTCGTGATGCCCTGGTTCTTCAGGCGCCTGGGCGTGAAGTACATGCTGCTCGTCGGCATGGCGGCGTGGACGGCCCGCTACACGCTCTTCGCGTATGGTGATCACGGAGCGTTCGCGTGGATGTTGTACGGAGGCATCCTCCTCCATGGGATCTGCTACGACTTCTTCTTCGTCACCGGTCAGATTTACGTCGATCGAAGAGCCCCGGCCGATTTGAGAGCGGCCGCACAGGGCTTCATCGCTTTCGTCACACTCGGAATCGGCATGCTGATCGGATCGTGGGTCTCGGGCCGGGTCGTGGACGCTTTTCGCGTAAGTTCATCCGGTCACGCGTGGGATCGCATCTGGCTGGTGCCTGCCGCCGGTGCCGCGGCGGTGCTCGTTCTCTTTGCGCTCTTCTTCCGATCGGATCGGGCGGAAGGGGTGTCGGGGCAGGCTGTCGAGGCCAGGCGTCAACGATCTCGGCAGCGGGCCGAGGTCACATCGCACGCGTAGCCGAGCAGTTGAACGCGTCTATCCGGCGCTGGCGGGTCAGACGCGTACCCGGCGAGCGAGCGTCGCGACCGCGCGCACGAGTGCAGCGGGGTGGACCGGCTTGGCCAGGTGCATCTGGAATCCGGCAGCGAGCGCCTGTTCCCTCTCGTCATCGCGCACACAGGCGGTCACCGCAGCCGCCGGAAGCGCCGCGATCCGATCGGCCGCCGCTCCGCGGACTTCCCGAATCAGCTCGTATCCATCCTTTTCCGGCATCGCGATGTCGGACAGCATCACATCGATATGCGAGCGTCTGAGCGCGAGCAGGGCGTCCTTCGCCGATGTGGCCGAGACGACGGTGGCGCCGCAGGCCTGGAGGGCCGACGCCATCATTTCGCGTGAATCCGCTTCATCGTCCACGAGCAACACGCGGATACCAGTCAACTCCGGGCTGCTCTCCGGAGTCTCGGTAGCGACCGGAGGGACGGCAGTTGCCGAGGCCGCGCGGTTCGGGCCAGACGCGCTCGCCTTCAACCTCACGGTGAACGCCGCGCCCCGGTCGAGCCCCTCGCTCTCGGCGCGGATGCTTCCGTGTTGCGCCTCGACGAGATGACGAGCGATGAACAGGCCGAGCCCAAGTCCGCCGACGCTCCTCGTGGTCGTACTGTTGCCCTGCCGGAACCGGTCGAAGACATACGGGAGGAACGTCGCGTCGATGCCGATCCCCGTGTCCGCGACGCGCACATCGATGAAGCCGTTCGTCCGGGTGATTTCGATCGTCACGCGGCCCTCGGAGGGCGTGAACTTAACGGCGTTCGACAGCAGGTTCAGGAACACTTGTTCGAGACGTCGGGGATCGGCGACGACGCGCACGTCGGATGGCCCTTCGGGCAGCGCGGGCGCGAGCGCGCTCGAGAGGGCGGGTTGGGAAGACGTCGCCCCGGGAGTCAGCGGTGATCGCGGCGTCGAGCCCGCCGGTTGCGAAGACGCACCCGCGCCGACCGGAACCGCCGTCATGAAGCCGAGCTCCACGCCCTTGGCCGAGGCCATGGGCATCATCGCTTCGACGGCACCGCGAATGTTCTCCACGAGGTCGACTTCCTGCAGATCGAGCGCGGCGCGCCCGGCGACGATGCGCGAGACGTCCAGCAATTCTTCGATGAGCCGGCCCTGCCGCGTCGCGTTGTTGAAGATGGCTTCGAGCGCGCGCTGCGTCCGCCCCGCGTCCATCGATCCGCCGCGGAGCATTGCGGCCCATCCCAGGATGGCGTTGAGCGGCGTCCGGAGCTCGTGGGAAATCGTCGACAAGAAGTCGTCCTTCGACCGGTTCGCGGCTTCCGCGTCAGCGCGCGCACGTTCAGCCGCCTCGTAAAGGTACGCGCGCTCGAGCGCCTGGGCGCAATGCTGCGCGACCGACGTCAACAGCGCCTTGTACGCGTCGTCGAAGTTCACTGGCGCCGTGAAATAGAAGGAGACCACGCCGATCACGCGCCCTTCGGTCAGGAGAGGCAGCGTGGCGGCGGACGCGTAGCCGCCGTCGGCCGCGATCGACGCTGAAAGCGGATACTTCTCCTGCCACTCCGCGAAAGAGCCGATGAACACCGGGCGGCGCGAAGTGACGGCCGCGGTCGCGCACAATCCAGCCTCAGCGGGGAACGTCTGCCGCCGTTCTTCGACAGGCGGGTACTCCTCGGCGTACAGGTATTCGAACGCCGTGCCATTCTCCTGGAGGATGGCCACCGATCCGGCCGCGGCGCCGAGAACCACCTTGCCGCGGCTCACCATCACGCGAGCGAGCGCCTCGGCCGTCACGGCCTCGGACAATCCGGCGCTCAAGGAGTACAGACGGCTCGTTCGCGTGGCGAGCGCGCGGTACTTGGCTTCGCTCAGGCGCAAGGCTTCCTCGACGACATGCCGATCACGCAACGCGGCGTCAGCCCGTTTGCGGAACCCTTCGGCCTCCCCGCGCGCCCGCTCCGCCTCGTCGTACAGGCGCGCGCGATCGAGCGCCTGCGCGATGTGACGGCCCGCGTTCAAGAGAAACGCGCGTTCATCGCCGTCGACCGGGCGCACTTTCTCGAAGCTCATTGCCACAGCACCCAGCGCGCGGCCGGACGCGATGAGCGGGACGACGACTCCGCCGGGTCGCCCGGCCAGGAGTTCGTCGGCGACATCGCCCCGGGACTCCGCAGAGCGCCGATCCTTCGGCTCGAGCACGATGAGATCGCGGCGACGGACGGCCTCCGCAATGGGGCTGCTGGATGATGTGGGTCGTGACCGGACTCGCTGGACGACGGCGTCGTCGTAGCCCACGGCGTTCGCGATGTCGCACGTCGATCCATCCTCGGCGACGAGCGTCACCGCGCCGGCGGCCGCGATCATCGTGTGCAGGAGCTCGGGCAGACAGGCGTGGATCACGTCGTCCGGAGTGCTGGCGCGGGAGAGTGTGGCCGTGAGCTGTTGCAGCTGATCGCTGTGGCGCAGCTGCCGTTCCATTTCGGCCCTGGCGATCCTGTCGGTCCGCGCCTGGTACAGGAGGCGGCGCGCGGCCATCATCAGAATGATGGCCGATACGGTCACCAAGACGATCGTAGGCAAGGTCGCCGACCACGCAGTCATGACCGCTCCGCGCGTCGTGGGACGCGACGCCATGGTGCCATAAGTGCTCGGACTCTCAACCCTCTACTTGGCACTGGGACCCGGAACCCTCCGCTCGGTGGTACACAATATGACTGTCAGGGCGGCATGGTATCACTGCAACAATGTGGCCACCGGGGGGATCAGGAACGGCAGGCCGCATGGCAGGCTCAGGGGGAGGGGATGTTCAAGGTCTTGTGGGCGGGATCTCCCGGATGATGAAGACTTTTTCCCCCGGCTTGATAAGACCGAGCTCCCGCCGCGCGATTTCCTCGATGGCTGTCGGGTCTTCCTTCAACCGGCGGGCTTCCTCCCGCATGCGCGCGTTCTCGGTTCGCTGACGCGCGAGTGCGGCTGCCAGCTCATCGTGCTCGTGCCGCGCCCTGAGCATGGTCAGCAAGCCTCGCTCGCCGACGAGTCCATCGACCACAATCAGGGAGGCGACAAACAGCAGCAGCCACCGTACGACGGTTCGATTGCGGGAGGGTTGCGCAGGGGTCGAGGGTTTCCGTTTGCGAGGGGATTTGGATATCACGTGAGTCGGACACTACAACATCTGTGAACGAAGTACAAGGGGTGATCGTGAGCGACGTGAGAATCCTTTTGACGACGATTGCGGAGGATCGCGCAGCTGAACTCGCCACGCGGCTCGTCGAGGAACGGCTGGCAGCATGCGTCAACATCTGCGGGCCCATGACATCTACCTACCGTTGGAAGGGATGCCTTGAGCGCGAGCGGGAGTGCCAGCTCATCATCAAGACAACCGCAGCGCGCGTCGTCGAGCTGGAACGGCGCCTGCCTGAGCTTCACTCGTATGAGCTGCCGGAATTTGTCGTGCTGCGGCCCGAAGCGGTGAGCCGCGCGTACGCCGCCTGGGTGGATGAGTCGACAGGAGGGCAGGCGCCCCGGAGCGATGAGCGACGGGTGTGATACTGTGGCGTCGAGCTTCCACACGGTCGCCTGCTCAACATCGGCGCACGGCCGCGCGCCGGTGGCGAAGCCACTCGACGGCCATGGGCAGGAGCGAAACGGCGACGATGCCGATTGTGACGAGAGAGAAGTTCTGCTTCACGATCGGGACGTTCCCAAACAGCGCGCCCGCCCCGAGGCAGAGGCTCACCCATCCAAGCGCGCCGGCAAGGTTATAGAAGCCAAACGTTGGCGCGGGCATCCGGGCTGCGCCGGACACGAACGGCAGGAACGTGCGAACAATCGGCACGAAGCGGCTCAGCATGACGGCTTTGCCGCCATAGCGCTCGAAAAATGCATGAGCGCGATCGAGGTGCTGCCGGTTCAGCAGCCTGTGGGAAATGCCGATTCGGTCCGAGGCGTTGAACACACGCGGCCCCACGATTCGACCGATGGTGTAGTTGACCGCATTGCCGCTGAAAGCGGCCACGACCAAGAGGGCGGCTACGCCCCAGAGGTTCAGGACGCCCGCACCCGCGAGCGCTCCTGTTGCGAAGAGCAGCGAATCGCCCGGCAGGAAAGGGGTGACAACCAGGCCCGTCTCCGCGAACACGATCGCAAAGAGGAGCGCGTACACCCAGCTGCCGTACGTGCCGACGAACTCGAGCAGGTGCTTGTCGAAGTGGAGGAGGAAGTCGAGCACAAGTAATGGTCCCTAGTACCTGAGGGCCTAAACGAGGCGGAGCGCCTGCGTGAGATCCTCGCGCAGATCGTCGATGTCCTCGACACCGGCAGAAATCCGCACGAGCCCGTCGGTGATCCCGAGCGCGGCGCGGCGATCGGCGGGAACCGACGCATGCGTCATCGTCGCTGGATGGGAGATGAGCGTTTCCACTCCCCCGAGGCTCTCCGCGAGCGATATCAGCCGGACGCCGTTCAACACCCGCCGCGCTGCCTCGAGCGACCCGAGGTCGAACGACAGCATGCCTCCGAAGCCACGCATTTGCCTGCGGGCCAGCTCGAGCTGGGGATGCGAGGGCAGGCCGGGATAGAACACTTTTTTGACCTTCGGGTGGGCGCTCAGAAACTCGGCAAGCGCGAGGCCATTGACGTTATGCGCCTGCATGCGAACGGGGAGCGTCTTGGTTCCGCGGAGAACGAGCCATGAATCGAACGGGCCCAGGATCGCGCCTTCGGTGTTCTGCACGAACGTCAGCCACTCGATCTCCTCGTCGCCGACGGCGATGACGATGCCGCCGACGCTGTCGCTGTGCCCGTTGAGGTACTTCGTGGTGCTATGCAGTACGAGATCTGCGCCGAGCTCGATCGGGCGCTGGTTGTAGGGGCTGGCGAACGTGTTGTCGACGACCAGGCGCACGCGGTGCCGATGGGCGAGCCGTGCGACGGCGCTGAGGTCGGTCAGTGCCATGATGGGGTTGCTGGGTGTCTCGACGAACAGCATGCGGGTCGCGGGCGTCATCGCGCGCTCGACGGCTTGCAGATCGGACGTGTCGACGTAGGTGAACGCCAGTTGGTAGCGCGTCAGCACTTTGTCGAAGAGCCGGAACGTTCCGCCGTACGTGTTGTCGGAGACGACGACGTGATCGCCGGAGCTGAGGAGGGTCGTGACAGCGCCAATGGCGGCCATGCCGGACGCAAAAGCAAACCCGGCCTTGCCGGACTCGATGGCAGCGATGTTGCGCTCGAGCGCCATGCGCGTCGGGTTCTGCGTGCGAGCGTACTCGAACCCTTTGTGCCGGCCGAGTTCGTCCTGAACGTAGGTCGACGTCTGGTAAATCGGCGTGACGATCGCGCCGGTCGAGGGATCGGGTTCCTGTCCGGCGTGGAGGCAGATGGTACTGAAACGTGCGCGGTCCGGGAGCTTCACGAGCTAGCTACGATACATGTTTTAATATCGCGGAGTCCACGTTCATGAATGCCGTCCGCGGCGCGCTCTTTCATACCCTCCCCGGCCGCGGGATCGTCGTCGGTCTCGCCGTCAAGCTGGTGGTCGCCGCCATCCGCGCGATCACCGGAACCCTGCCGGTGTTTCTGACCGTGATCGACACGGTGGCCGGTCTCGCGGCGGCCGTTGGCGTCATCTATTTTCTGTTTCGGCTCGTTGTCCTCGCGAAGCGCCGTCTGTTGTGGCGGGTCCGCCGCAAGATGATCCTGTCGTACATCTTCGTCGGGTTCGTTCCTGTGCTCCTCCTGGCGGCGTTCGCGCTGCTCTGTGGCTTCCTGTTTTTCTACAGCCTCAGCTCGTACCAGGTGCAGACTCGCCTCCGAACGCTGGGCGATCAGGCGCGGTTCTCAGCGCAGGCAACGGCGCTCGAGATCCAGCGCGCGGGCAATCAGGACATGCGGGCCATCGTCGGCAAGCGTCAGGCAGGGATAGCCGAACAGTATCCGGGCGCCTCCATAGCCGTCGTGAGCACGGATCGCGACTGTGCGGTTTCCACATCGGGTCGAGGGGCGACTGGCGGAAGAGGGCGTACGGATGAGAAGAGCCGATCCCGCAGCGACGCTGCACCCTCGATCACCGCCGGCCCATGGACGCACGTGCCGCCGCCGGCGGTGATTCCAGATTGGATCAATTGTTCCGGCTTTGCGGGCGTCCTGGCGTACGTCCGTCCGCGCAACGCGCCCTCCCCTGGAGGGGACGCCGCGGACGCCGCTCCCAACACACACCTTCTGGTGAGGAGCGTGGCGTTTCCCGAGTCACCGAGGCCCGCCTTTGCCGTTGTCGTCGACCTGAAGGTGAACGACGCGGTCCGGGGGCAGCTGAGGCGCGACACCGGCGTGGAGTTGAAGGACGTTGCCGTTCTGGAGACACCCGATGCAACGGCCCTGGCGGGGCTTCCCGGGGCGGACGATGACGGAACGTCGGGCGCGTCGTCGTTTCGCGGGCTGCTCAGCCGTGTGCCGAGCCTGATGCAGTTCACCGACTGGAGCACCGGCGTGCCGGGCACGCTGACAGTCATCAGCAGCTTGAGCATCGGCGAGATCTACGATCGGATCTCCGCCACGGAAGGACGAATCGGTCGCAATCTCGGCCAGGGGCTGCTCCTCGTGCTCTTCGTGATCGGCGCGCTGTTTCTCATCATCCAGTTCATCGCGCTCGTGGCCGGCCTCACGCTCGCAAAATCCATCACCGGGTCGGTGCATGCGCTCTTTACCGGCACCGAGCGCGTGCGTCTCGGTGACTTCACGCACAAGATCGCTGTGTCGAGCGACGATCAGCTCGGCGAGCTGGCGGGCTCGTTCAACTCGATGACCGCAAGTATTGAAGACCTGCTTCAACAGGCCGCCGAGAAGAAGCGCCTCGAGGAAGAGCTGCGCATTGCCCACGAAATCCAGATGTCGCTGCTCCCGCAGGGCCCGCTGGCCATGACGGGCCTTTCGGTGACCGCGCTCTGCGTTCCGGCGCGCGAAGTTGGCGGGGACTACTACGATTTTCTCCCGCTCGACGATCACCGACTGGGCGTGCTGATTGCCGATGTCTCCGGCAAAGGCACGTCCGCGGCTCTTTATATGGCGGAATTGAAGGGGCTCGTCCTGTCCCTCAGCCAGATCCACACCTCGCCCCGCGACCTGCTCATTGCCGCCAACCGCATCATCGCCAAGCACCTGGATGCGCGAAGCTTCATCACGATGACCTACGCCGTCATCGATCTGCACGTCAGGACGATGACTTACGCCCGAGCGGGCCATACGCCGCTCATCTACGTGCCGGGCGGGGACGGGCCGGGCGTGGCCGGCGGGCACATGAAAATTCTGGCGCCCGACGGTCTCGTGCTCGGCCTCAAGATCGACAGCGGGGAGATGTTCGAACGCCTCCTGCAAGAGGAGACGATTCCGATGCACGCGGGCGATCTCTACCTGTTCTTCACCGACGGCATCAGCGAGGCGATGAACGCGCACGACGATTGCTTCGGCGAGAACCGGCTGGGGCAGCTCGTCGAGCGGCACGCGCACCTGCCGTCGGACGAGCTGCGCGAGCGGGTGCTGCGGGAGATCTCCGCGTTCGTCGGCGACGCGCCGCAGCACGATGATATGACGATGATTCTGCTCAAAGTGGATGAGGTGCACCAGCGGGATGCCGCCCGCAGGATGACCAGTGTGAAAGACGAAGCCATTGCCTGAGCTCGTCGTCATCTTCACCACGCCCTCGGATATCGAGGCCCGCGTCGTTCGGAGCCTGCTCGAGGCGCACGGACTCATGACGGTGACCTCGTCGGGCATTTCCCGGTCGGTGTTTCCACTGTCGGTCGACCGCGCCGGCGACGTCAGGATTGCCGTGCGCGAGAGCGAAGCGAACGAAGCGCGCCGCATCATCGCGAGCCACCGGACCGAGCTCAAGAACGGCGAAGTCGTCCCGCTGCGTGACGAGTTCGACGCCCTGCAGCGCGCCATTCAGTATCGTTTCCGGGACCGTGGGCTGCTCGAGCACGCCATGACCCATACGTCGCGCGCGAACGAGGACCGGAGCGGCGGCGTTGCCGACAACGAATCGATGGAGTTTCTCGGCGACGCGCTCCTGGGATTTGTGATTGCGGACATGTTGTTCCGAGAGTTTCCTGGCTTCGACGAAGGCGAAAAATCGAAGACCAAGGCCGCCCTCGTGTCGACGGCCACCCTGGCGCGTCAGGCCGACCGGCTGCGGATCGGCGAGCATCTGCTGCTCGGGAGAGGAGAGGAGAAAACCGGCGGGCGCCGCAAGCAGGCGCTTCTGGCCGACAGCTACGAAGCGCTGATCGCGGCCATCTACCTGGACGGCGGGATTGACGAGGCGCGCGCGTTCATTACTCGTCAGTTTGTGCCGCTCTTGGCTGACGTACACCGTCAAGGGGCGGCGGACGCCGACTACAAATCAGCCCTTCAGGAGCTCCTGCAGGCGCGCGGGCTTCCGCTACCAGACTATCGCCTCGTCGGGACGAGCGGCCCCGATCATCAGAAGCATTTCGAAGTCGAGGTCGTCGTCAACGGCGAGACGCTGGGACGCGCGACGGGGCAGAGCAAAAAAGACGGCGAGCAGGCGGCCGCGCGGATTGCGCTCAGTCGATTTCGATGATCCCGGACCGGGGCGAAGGTGGCCCGGGCGTCGACCGCGGCGCAGAGGTCCCCGGCGTCATCGCTCCCGATCGCGGGCCCGCTCCCGCCATCGCCAAGGCAGGCTCCGGTTCAGCTCCCGCTTCTGGCGTCTCCTCCGAGGGCGCGAGCGCGGCGCCCGCGGCAGGCTGATCCGGGGTCCCCAGCACGGCGGCCGCGCCGGGGGGCTGATCTGAAGTCCCCGGGGCGGCGTCGGCGTGGCGGTCGGGGCGATCCGGCCGCTCGGTCATCTGGGGGAGCCTGGGCAGCGCATAGCGGTGCATCTCCCGCGCGAGATCGTCTTCGCTTGGCGCCGATGGGCGGCAGTGCAGCCGCACCCAGACTCGCAAGAGCGGATCAGCGAAGCTGTACCGTTTCTGCAGAGACGAGACCAGATCCACGTCCTCCAGCCAGGAGAGATAGTCCTTGGTCGAGCCCGGCGTCCGCTGCAACCGGTGCGAGATCTCGGTGAGCGTCAGCCCTTCCTCTTCCGCGAGGATTTCGAGGATCGCTTTCAGCGCACCGTAGCCGCGCGCGCGGTGCAGACGAAGCTCGTAGCAGAAGCCACACTGCCTGGACAACGTACCGCGCGGCGCCATGAGGGCCGCCAGGGCGCTTATCGGGTCGCCGATCGCGGCGTCGCCGGATCGGCTGTGCTCGCGCATGGTCATCAGCTCGTCGGCCAGCGCGGCGACGTAAGCGGGACGGCCGTCGGCGAGGTTCTGGACCGACCGCGCGAGGTAGTCGGCCTCGTGCGCGTCACTGCCTGAGGCTGACGAACCGAGGATGTCGAGCGTATCTTCGGTGTTGAGCGCCGGCATGTGAATCACCTCGAAGCGCGCCGGGCGGTCGCGCAACAGCCGGAGCGACCGGGCGACGTAGCGGCTCGTCAACACGAAGCGATTTCCAGAGGCCGCGAGACACTCGATGAAGTCGTGGAGGACCCTTCGCAGCCCCGGAAAGCTCTCGAACGTGCGCAACTCGAGGAACTCGTCAATGAGAAACGTCGCCGGCTCGCTGGCCGGCGTTCGCACGCGCGAGAGAAACTCGAGGGCGGCGTCGAACGACGCACGCGCGCCGGGCGCGAGCAGTCGCGTCTGATCCTGCACGGGGAACGGCGAGGCCGAGACGATCGCCCGCAGCCAGCGCTCGGGCGTGGTCGCCGTGCGCTCGACGTCGATGTACTGCGCGGATGTGCGCCCCAGTCGCTCGCGCAGCTGTTGCAGGAGGGTCGTGCGTCCGCTGCCACATCCACCGAGCAGTACGGGAATCCGGGAGGGAGACGCATCGAGCGCGGCGGTCACGCGGCGCGCAAGCGTCGTTCGCGGGGTCAGCATTCGTCCGCCTCACGCATCGGGATTCGCAAGCCTTCGCGATCCGCTGTCGCGATCGCCAAAGGATAGCCGGCGTCGGCGTGCCTGATGACGCCGATGCCAGGATCGCACGAGAGCACGCGCTCGAGCCTTTCGTCTGCGTCGCTGGTGCCGTCGGCAACAATGACCATGCCCGCGTGCAGGGAGTAGCCGATGCCGACGCCGCCGCCGTGATGGACCGATACCCAGGTCGCGCCGCTGGACGCGTTCAGGAGGGCGTTCAGAATCGGCCAATCGGCGATCGCATCGCTGCCGTCGCGCATGCCTTCCGTCTCACGCGTTGGTGAGGCGACCGATCCCGTATCGAGGTGGTCGCGTCCGATCACGATCGGCGCCTTGATACGCCCTTCCCGGACCAGCTCGTTGATGCGCAGCCCGAAGCGTGCGCGCGCGCCGTACCCCAGCCACAAGATGCGCGCGGGCAGGCCCTGAAACCGCACGCGTGTCCGAGCCAGACGCAGCCAGCGCGCCAACGGTTCGTCATGCCCGAACATGTCGAGCGCCGCTTCATCGGTCACACGAATGTCCTCAGGATCGCCTGAGAGCGCCGCCCACCTGAACGGCCCCTTGCCCTCGCAGAACAGCGGCCGGATGTACTCTGGAACGAACCCTGGAATGTCGAACGCGTTCCGGACGCCCGCCTGCTGCGCCTGCGTTCGGATGTTGTTGCCGTAGTCGAACGCGACGGCGCCGCGCTGTCGGAGCGCGAGCATGGCGCGGACATGCGCTGCCATCGCGGCCATCGACCGCGCGATGTAATCCTTGGGGTCGCGCTCGCGGAGGCGCAGCGCGTCCTCCAGGCGCAGACCGTTGGGCACGTATCCGTTCAGCGCGTCGTGCGCGGCTGTCTGATCGGTGAGCACGTCCGGAGTGACCCCACGCGCGAGCAGCGCCGGCAGCACGTCTGCGGCATTCGCCTGCAACCCGACGGACCGCGCCGTGCCCTCGGCGGCCCACCGGCGTACGCGGTTCAACGCTTCGTCGACACTGTCGGTGGCTTCGTCAAGATAGCCCGTCGCGAGTCGCCGCGCGATGCGGCCCGGATCCACTTCGACAACGAGGGCGGCAGCGCCGTTCATGGTCGCGGCGAGCGGTTGGGCGCCGCCCATGCCCCCGAGGCCGGCGGTGACGACCACCTTGCCCGACAGCGAGCCGCCGAAGTGTCGCTTCGCAACGGCGGCGAGCGTCTCGTAAGTCCCCTGCACAATCCCTTGGCTGCCGATGTAGATCCAGCTTCCGGCGGTCATCTGCCCGTACATCGTCAACCCGCGGTGCTCGAGCTCCCGGAACGTGTCCCATGAGGCCCACGCGGGCACGAGCATCGCGTTGACGATGAGGACCCGCGGCGCCCCCGGGTGCGTCGGAAAGATGCCGACCGGCTTGCCGGATTGGACGAGCAGCGTCTCGTCATGCTCGAGCGCCGTGAGCGAGCGCACGATGGCATCGAATGCGGCCCAATTACGGGCCGCCTTTCCCGTTCCACCGTAGACGACGAGGTCGTCGGGCCGCTCGGCCACCTCCGGGTCGAGATTGTTCATCAACATGCGCAGGGCGGCCTCCTGCGGCCAGCCCTTGCAGGTGAGGGAGGTGCCTCGCGGCGCCCGAACGATGCGAGTGACGGTGGCCATCAGGGAACGAGTAGAACCTTAAGAAGCGGCGCGAACGTTGTCAATTTGAAAAACGAAGAATTTTTTACTTGACTCTGATGCCGCATGCGTTCTCCACCGCATGCGAGGCGATGAGCTCCGTCGTCGCCACGATATCGGGCGCCGGCGCGCGGTCCGCCTCGAGTGTCGGCACGCGCGACCGTACCAGCGCGTGGACCTGCCTGAGCGGAGCCGACGTCGTCAGCGGCGCCAACAAGTCGATCGCCTGGCACGCACATAAGAGCTCGATGGCAATCACCTCGCGCGCGCGCTCGACGGCACAGGCGGCCTTCAAAGCGGCCGCCATGCTCATGCTGACATGGTCCTCCTTGTTCGCCGAGGTCGGGATCGTGTCCACGCCAGCGGGATGCGCGAGCGATTTGAGCTCGGACGTCACGGCGGCGGCGGTCACGTGCGCCATCATGAAGCCGGAATTGACGCCGCCTTCTCGCGTGAGAAACGCCGGCAGCCCGCTGAGCGACGGATCGACGAGCCGATCGGTCCTTCGCTCGCTGATCGTCGCCAACGGCACGGTTGCCGACGCCAGGAGGTCGGCGGCGATCGCGATCGGCGCCCCGTGGAAGTTGCCGCAGGAGACGATATCGCCTGTGTCGGCAAAGACCATCGGGTTGTCGGTCGCGCTGTTCGCTTCCACGGCGACGGTCTCCCGGACGAAGCGGAGCGCTTCCCGAACGGCGCCGTGGACCTGCGCGGCGCACCTGAGCGAGTAGGCGTCCTGGATCCGTCCGCAGAACTCGTGGGATTTGTTGATGCCGCTGCCGTGGATGAGCGCCGCGATGTTCGACGCGGACGCCAGCTGGCCTGCGAACGGGCGAGCCTCGTGAATCCGCGCCTCGAAGGGGTGGATCGATCCGCGGAGCGCGTCGATCGAAAGCGCCGCGACGATGTCGGCGGCCCTCGCCAGCGTTTCGACATCGGCGAGCGCGAGGGCCAGGACGGCGGTAGATGGCTGCGTGCCGTTGATGAGGGCCAGCCCTTCTTTCGGTCCAAGCGTGATCGGCGTCAAGCCTGCGCGCGCCAGGCCGTAGCGAGCCGGGACAAGCCCTGCCGAGACGCCGCTGGCCTGAACGCTCCGTTCGGCCGCCTCGCGATCGTCGACGAGCACCTCACCCTCGCCAATCAAGACAAGCGCCAGGTGTGCGAGCGGTGCCAGGTCGCCGCTCGCCCCCACCGACCCGCGCGACGGCACGAAGGGATGAACCGCGGCGTTGATGAGCGCGATGAGCGCCTCGAGCGTGTCGACGCGCACGCCGGAGAAGCCTTTCGCCAGCACGTTGGCGCGCAGCGCCATCGTGGCGCGCACCGCGCGCGCCGAAAGCGGCGCGCCGACGCCGGCCGCGTGGCTGCGGAGGAGATTGAGTTGAAGCGCCTCGAGCGCGTCGGGCGCAATCGTGACATCGGCGAATGACCCGAAGCCCGTGTTGATGCCGTACGCAGGCTCGGCGCCGCGCGCGCGGCGCTCGACGACGGCGCGCGAGGCAGCGACGCGGGCGCGGGCGCTTGAGGAGAGCTGAACGCGTTCGCGCTCGTCGGCGATCGCGATCAGCTGCTCGATGGTCAGGGAGGAACCGTCAAGGACAATCATGCTTCCGAGCGAAGTTGCGCACCTCGAAGTAGAATCTTAGCCGATATGAATCTAGCTGTTCTGGGTGCGCAGTGGGGCGATGAAGGCAAAGGAAAGATAGTGGACCTCCTGACGCCTGGCTTTTCCATCGTCGCGCGGTTTCAGGGCGGCCACAACGCGGGCCACACGATTTACATCAACGGAGCAAAGTTCATCCTGCGTCTGGTTCCCTCAGGCATTCTCCATCCCGGCGTCACGTGCGTCATCGGTAACGGCGTGGTCGTCGACCCGGAAGCGCTCTTTGCGGAGCTCGATGAACTGGCAAGGAACGGGATCGCGACCCGAGGCCGCATCGTCGTCAGCGACAAGGCGCATCTCATTCTCCCCTATCACCGCGATCTGGATCTGTTGTCGGAAGCGCGGCGGGGAGAACGAAAGATCGGGACGACCTCGCGCGGCATCGGCCCCGCGTACGAAGACAAGATCGCCCGGCGAGGCATCCGCGTTGGCGATCTCATCGACCCGAAGGGCCTCGAGGAGAACGTGCGCGACAACGTCACGGCGCGCAACCGGCTGGTCCAGGACAGCACGATGGACTGGAAGCCGGTGCTGGCGCAGTTGCTCAAGTACGCCGAACGCATGCGCCCGATGATTCGCGACGTATCGGTCCTGCTGAACGAAGCGACCAGGGCCCGGGCCGCCATCCTGTTTGAAGGCGCGCAGGGGACCCTGCTCGATATCGACCACGGCACGTATCCGTTCGTCACGTCGTCGAACGCGTCGATCGGCGGCGTCTGCACGGGCCTGGGCATTCCGCCCAAGGCGATCGGACATGTCCTGGGCGTCGCCAAGGCATACACCACGCGGGTCGGGGAGGGGCCGTTTCCGACGGAGCTCTTCGGCGAGATGGGCAACCGCCTGCGCGAGACCGGTAGCGAGTACGGAGCGGTAACCGGGCGCCCTCGCCGCTGTGGCTGGTACGACGCGGTCGCCGTGCGCTACGCGGCTCGGATCAACGGCCTTGACGGGCTGGCGCTGACGAAGCTCGACGTCCTCGATGGGCTCGACCGTATCGACATCTGCACGGCCTATCGCTCCGGCACCCGTACCTTGACGGAGTTTCCGTCGGATGTCGGGCAGCTGGCGCAATGCGAGCCCGTCTACGAATCGCTACCGGGCTGGGCGGCGCCGACGAAGGGCATCCGGCGTTTCGAGGCTCTTCCTCAAGCCGCGCGAGACTACATCGCGCGCCTCGAGGAGGTGTCAGGCGTGCGGGCCGCGATCGTATCCACCGGGTCCGAGCGCGACGACACGATCGTCAGAGACGCAAAACTCGAGGTGAGGCAGGTGGGGCAGATTGGGTAGCTCGTGAATCAGCCGCCCTATCGCGACGTGACGGTCGGCGACCTGCTGACGGAGCTGGCGTGCGCGCTCCCGCGCAACGACGCGCTCGTCTATCAAGGCGGTCCCCGTTACACGTTCGAAGCGCTCGAGCGCGAAGCGGGCACAATCGCGCGCGGGTTGATCGCAGCCGGCATCCAGCAGGGGGAGCGCGTCGTCGTCTGGGCGACGAACGTCCCCGAGTGGGTCGTGCTCCAGTTCGCGCTCGCAAAGATTGGCGCGATCCTGGTGACCGCGAATACGTCTCTTCGGGCCAGGGACATCGAGTACGCGCTACGACAAAGCGAGGCCGCCACGCTCTTTACCATCGCGGGCTTCCGCGACCTTGACTATATCGCGGAGCTCGAGCACGCGGGGGCGATGACAGCCGGGCACCTTCCGGCTTTGAAGCGCGTTTTCTTTATTGGTTCGGACGCGCCGCCTGGACTGCTGCCATACGACCATTTGAGAACGCTTGCCGACGCCGTGCCCGATTCGCAATTGGAGGCAAGGCGCGCCGCGGTCGGCGTGGACGACGTGATCAACATGCAGTACACGTCGGGCACGACGGGATTTCCGAAAGGCGTGATGCTATCGAGCCGCAACATCGTCAACAACGGCTGCGCGCTCGGTTCCTTGCTCGGGTACACGCCGGCCGACCGGCTTTGCCTGTGCGTGCCGCTCTTCCACTGCTTCGGGTGCGTCATCGGCGTGCTGGGCGCCTACACGTGCGGCGCGTGCCTGTGTCCGATCGAAGCGTTCGAACCGCGCCGCGTGCTCGAGACCATACACCGCGAGCGGTGCACTGCCCTTTACGGCGTGCCGACGATGTTCATCGCGGAGCTGGAGTGTCCTGACTTCAGCACCTTCGATCTGACGTCGCTCAGAACCGGGGTGATGGCCGGGTCGCTCTGTCCCGAGCGGCTAATGCGCCGTGTGATGAGCGAGATGCACCTTCCCGAGATCACGATTGCTTACGGCATGACCGAATCGTCGCCCGGAATCACGATGACCCCGCGCGACTGCACCGTCGCGCAGCGGTCGGGGACCGTCGGCACGGTCCTGCCGGAGCTCGAGGTGAAGATCGTGGATCCTGCGACGGGAGTGCCTGTCCCTGCTGACGGCAGGGGAGAGCTCTGTTGCCGGGGCTACAACGTGATGAAGGGGTACTACAACAATCCCGAGGCAACGCGAGCGGCGATCGACGATGACGGCTGGCTTCACACCGGTGACGAGGCCAGCATTGATGCGGACGGGTACGTGCGCATCACCGGGCGCATAAAAGATCTAATCATTCGGGGCGGCGAGAACATCGCGCCGAAGGAGATCGAGGATCGTCTCCGGGAGCATCGGGCCGTTGCGGATGCGTATGTTTACGGCGTGGCGGATGGCTTCTTCGGCGAGGTCGTGGCGGCTGCCGTCCGCAAACGCGACGAGATTCCGGACAAAGATGATGAGCTGGCCGAGGAGCTGAGGGCCTTCTGCGCCGAGGAGCTCGCCAAATTCAAAGTTCCGGCGCACGTGCGTTTCGTGCCGCTCTTCCCGATGACCGCGTCAGGAAAGATTCAAAAATACAAGCTTCGCGAGGAGCACGAGCAGCTGCTCAGCACGACGAACCAGCGAGCTCTCAAGTAACCGTCATCCTCTCGGAAGATCCCGCTCAGAAGATCCTGGCGTCCTGAAGAGGCCACCAGCGCACTTTGACTTTCCCGACGATGTATTTCTTCGGCACGGGCCCCCAATGCCGGCTGTCGGAGCTGTTGTTGCGGTGGTCGCCCATCACGAAGTAATAGCCCTGCTGGACGACTTGGGGCCCCCAATCGTCGTGGCTGCGGAATTCCGCGGGCACGTAATCATCGTGCAACGGGATGTCGTTGACGTAGACGCGTC
>Ga0182037_10000386_pt1 | contig 21264 bp, 23 predicted proteins | sample sta12Cox44000082_FD_125974 | JGI IMG/M metagenome (GOLD analysis project Ga0182037, IMG submission 125974) | Lab enrichment of tropical soil microbial communities from Luquillo Experimental Forest, Puerto Rico - statoxic.12C.oxic.44.000.082 | ecosystem: Environmental > Terrestrial > Soil >... | reverse complement strand
TCGAACAACAGGGACTGGGCTGGAAGAGCTCCTACGGCAGCGGAGCCGGCAAGGACGCCATCACCAGTGGCCTGGAGGTCGTCTGGACGTCCACCCCGACCAAGTGGGACAACAGCTTCCTGGAGATCTTGTACGGCTACGAGTGGGAGCTGACCAAGAGCCCCGGCGATGCCTGGCAGTTCGTCGCCAAGGACGGCGCCGGCGCGGGCACCATCCCCGACCCGTTCGGCGGGCCGGGTCGCGCCCCGACAATGCTGGTCACCGACATCTCGATGCGCGAGTCCCCGATCTATCGCGACATCACGCGGCGCTGGCTGGACCACCCCGAGGAGCTGACCGTGGCCTTCGCCAAGGCCTGGTACAAGCTGCTGCACCGCGACATGGGACCGATCAGCCGCTACCTGGGGCCATGGGTTGCCGAGCCGCAACTGTGGCAAGACCCGGTTCCGGCTGTCGATCACGAGCTGGTCAATGACAAGGACGTCGCGGCGCTGAAGAGCAAGGTACTCGAGTCCGGCCTGTCGGTTCCACAGCTGGTGAAGACGGCCTGGTCGGCGGCGTCGAGCTTCCGGCGCACCGACAAGCGGGGTGGCGCCAACGGGGCGCGGCTGCGCCTCGAGCCGCAGCGCAACTGGGAGGTCAACGAGCCCGCTGAGCTGGACAAGGTCCTACCCGTTCTGGAGAAGATCCAGCAGGACTTCAACGGCTCGGCGTCGGGTGGCAAGAAGATCTCGCTGGCCGACGTGATCGTGCTGGCCGGCTCGGCGGCGGTGGAGAAGGCGGCGAAGGACGCCGGCTACGACATCTCGGTGCACTTCGCGCCCGGGCGCACCGACGCCTCGCAGGAGAACACCGACGTGGACTCGTTCGCGGTGCTCGAGCCGCGGGCCGACGGGTTCCGCAACTACATCCGTCCGGGCGAGAAGGCACCGCTGGAGCAGCTGCTGGTCGAGCGGGCCAACCTGCTGGGCGTGACCGGTCCGGAGATGACGGTGCTCGTCGGTGGTCTGCGTGCCCTCGGCGCCAATCACGGCGGCAGCAAGCACGGCGTGTTCACCGACAAGCCCGGCACGTTGACCAACGACTTCTTCGTCAACCTGGTCGACATGGGTAATGAGTGGAAAGCCTCGGAGTCGGCGGAGAACGTCTACGAGGTGGTCGACCGCTCTTCCGGGCAGCTCAAGTGGACGGCCACCGCCAACGACCTGGTGTTCGGGTCCAACTCGGTGTTGCGTGCGCTGGCCGAGGTCTACGCCCAGGACGACAACCAGGGGAAGTTCGTCGAGGACTTCGTCGCGGCCTGGGTCAAGGTCATGAACAGCGACCGGTTCGACCTGAGCTAACAGTTACCGTTCGACGCCCCGCGAGCCACCGGTTCGCGGGGCGTCGTCCGTTTGTGGGTTGACGCGCCGGGCGTTCCGCGACACTTACACCACGCACACGACACGCGGGGCCGTCGGTCGCACTGGTGTAAGTCTCGGTGTACGCAGAGCGGGGTGCGGGTCAGCGGGGGAAATCCCATTGGCCGAAGTCGGGCGCGAGGACGTCGTCGACGTCCACGTTGATGCCGCCGAGCAGGGGCCCCGGGTTGGACGGGCTGTTGACCACGGTCTGATAAAGCACGGCCGCGGGCTCGCGCTGCCCGTTCGACCACGCTCTCGTCTGCCACGCCCACCGGTGGCCCGGCGTGCTTGAGTTCCCTATGACGCCGTCTCTGATCGCCCATCCGCACACCTGGGCGTCTCCATAGACGCCGGTGCGCCCCACACCGAGCACCGAGTTGATTCCCCGAAACCAATTGACCGCCTGGCTGTTCCAGGTGTTGAGGTCGATATTGTCGTCGACACTGAAGAAGATCGGGGCCGAACCCGGGCCCCCGGCCGCACCATGCAGCCGCTGCGCCGTTTGAGCGTCCGCCACCCCGCCGTCGTACCCACGGGTGAAGTCCGACGGGTCGGGCCAACCGGGTTTGCCGTACTGGAAGTTGCTGACGATTTGGAGACCCGCTGCGCGCAGAGCGTCCGCATACTCGCGGGTGATGGGCTTTGCCGCGAAGTTCGCGCCCGGCCGCGACTCCGACACGTAGTTCACGACTCCGCCGTAGCCCGCCGCTTTGATCTCGTCCGGCGGGATTCTCCGTTCGGCGAAATCGATCAGCCGCATGTCCGCGGCCGATGCCCGCTGCTCCCCGACCTTTGCGGCCACTGTCCCCAGGCTCAGGAGCACTGGTGCAACGGCGTACTTGAAGACGTCGCGTCGTGGGACCGTTCGCTGTCCGTGCATCGCGCGATGTTAACAAAAGCGGCTGAGCGTGCATTGGGGGCTTGGAGCGTGCGTTCACGGCGGAGATTCCGAAATCAGCGCCCTGGGCGCACACCGGAAGCCGTCGTGGGCCGCTTTGCATCAATTAGGTGATCGAACTATAGTCTGGACACATGTCCAGTTTGCTGTCGCGGAGTTCGGGAGTCCGTTGATCGCGATGGATTGGGGGGCGGCCGTCCGCGGTCTTTCATCAGCGGATAAGGGTTGAGTATGCGAATTGCGCTGCTGTCCTATCGCAGTAAGGACCATTGCGGCGGGCAGGGCGTCTACGTGCGCCATCTCAGCCGCGGCCTGGTCGAGCTCGGGCACGACGTCGAAGTGTTCTCCGGCCAGCCCTATCCGGAACTGCTGGATCCGCGGGTGCGGTTGACCAAAGTGCCGAGCCTCGACCTGTACCGCGAGCCCGACCCGTTCCGGGTGCCCCGTCCGAGCGAGATTCGCGACTCGATCGACCTGCTGGAGCTGCTGACGGTGTGGACGGCGGGCTTTCCCGAACCGCGAACGTTTACGCTGCGCGCCGCCCGGCTATTGGCCGACCGGGTGAACGATTTCGACCTCGTTCACGACAACCAGAGCCTGGGAACCGGCCTGCTCACCATCGCCGACGCCGGGCTGCCGGTGGTGGCCACGGTGCATCATCCGATCACGCGCGATCGGGTGCTCGACGTTGCCGCCGCGAAGTGGTGGCGAAAACCGTTGGTGCACCGCTGGTATGGGTTTTCCAAGATGCAGGAGCAGGTGGCGCGGCGGATCCCCGACCTGTTGACGGTCTCGTCGTCGTCGGCCGCGGACATCGTCGCCGACTTCGGAGTCTCGCCGGATCAGCTGCATGTGGTGCCGCTGGGAGTCAACACCGACCTGTTCAAGCCGGGATCGCAACCGCGCCAACCCGGCCGCATCATTGCGATCGCCAGCGCCGACACCCCGCTGAAGGGGGTCCGGACGCTGCTTCACGCCGTCGCCAGGCTCCGCACCCGCCGAGACCTCGAGCTGCGACTCGTCGCCAAGGTCGAACCCAACGGTCCCACCCACAAACTCATCGCCGAACTGGGGATCTCCGACATCGTCCACATCAGCAGTGGGCTTTCCGACGCCGCGCTGGCCGCCTTGTTCGCATCCGCCGAGGTCGCCTGCATTCCTTCCCTCTACGAAGGGTTTTCGCTGCCGGCGGTGGAAGCCATGGCGAGCGGAACCCCGATCGTGGCCAGCCGGGTGGGTGCGCTACCCGAAGTCCTGGGGACCGACGGCGCCTGCGCCGAGCTGGTGGCGCCCGCCGACATCGATGCGCTGACCCGTGCGCTCGGCGAGCTCCTCGACTCGCCGGAAAAGCGCCGCAGAATGGGGAAGGCGGGCCGAAACCGCGCAATCAACGTGTTCAGCTGGGAAGCCGTGGCCGCTCAAACCGTGCGGGTCTATGAGCGGGCGATCGCGCGATGCTGACCGTCGATTTCGACCGGCTCGGCATTGGGCCGTCCATGAAGGTCATCGACGTGGGTTGCGGGGCGGGCCGGCATGCCTTCGAAGCCTATCGGCGCGGTGCCGACGTCATCGCCTTCGACCGCGAGGCGTCCGAACTGCGTTCCGTCGACACGATTCTGCGTGCGATGGCCGAGAAGGGCGAGGCGCCGGCGGCCGCCTCGGCGAAGGTGGTTCTCGGTGACGCGCTGAGCTTGCCGTACGCCGACGAGACATTCGACTGTGTGATCGCATCCGAAATCCTGGAACACATCCCACAAGACGACGCCGCCATCGCCGAACTGGTCAGGGTCCTCAAAGTCGGTGGCACACTGGCGGTCAGCGTGCCGAGATGGCTTCCGGAGCGGGTGTGCTGGCTGCTTTCCGACGAATACCACAGCAACGAAGGTGGCCACGTGCGCATCTACCGAGCCAGCGAATTGCGGGACAAGATCGTCAGCGGTGGAACGGAATTGACACACTCCCATCATGCGCACGCATTGCACTCCCCCTTCTGGTGGCTGAAATGCGCTGTCGGCGTTTCGAATTCCAAGCACCCCGCGGTGACCGCCTACCACAAGCTCCTGGTCTGGGACCTGATGCGGCGGCCTAAGGTAACACAGCTCGCGGAGTCGCTGCTCAATCCGCTCGTCGGAAAGAGCATAGCGATGTATTTCACCAAGCTGGATGTCACAGAAAGCGAAGCGGCCCTGGGATATTCAGTTGCATCGGTTTAGTCCGCCGGCCGTTCCGGGTGTCCTCACTCCCGACCAATGCCGGCAGACTGCGCTGTCGATAGCCGCTGCCCAGGAATCGTCGGGCGCCATCCCCTGGTTCGAAGGTGGTCACACCGACCCCTGGGATCACATGGAATGCGCGATGGCGCTCACCGCGGCGGGACTGCTGGAGCAAGCGCGGGCCGCATTCGACTGGAGCCGCCGCACGCAGCGGCCCGACGGATCCTGGCCCATCCAGATCCGGGCGGGAACCATCGAAGACGCCAACAGCGACAGCAACTTCTGTGCGTACATCGCCACCGGGGTATGGCACCACGTGCTGATCACCGGCGACAAGTCCTTCGCCGCCCGGATGTGGCCGGTGGTGCACAGGGCGATCGACTTCGTCATCGACCTACAGTTTGGTTATGGCGAGATCTCTTGGGCCCGAAGCGAAGCCGGACCACTCCCGGAAGCCCTGTTGACCGGGTGCGCCAGCGTTTTCCACAGCATCCGCTGCGCACTGGCGCTGGCCGCCCTCGTCGGGGAAGCGCAGCCGGAGTGGGAACTGGCGCTGGGCCGGCTGGGCCACGCGATCGCCGCGCATCCGGAGGCGTTCACCGAGAAGGACCGCTACTCGATGGACTGGTACTACCCGATCCTCGGCGGTGCGCTGCGGGGCCCGGCGGCCGCCGCGCGAATCAGGCAGTGCTGGGACGACTTTGTGGTCAGCGGTCTCGGCATCCGTTGCGTCAGCGATCGGCCCTGGGTGACCGGCGCCGAAACGTGCGAACTGGTGATGGCCCTCGATGCCATCGGCTACCGGTCCGCCGCACAGCGGCAATTCGCCGCGATGCAGCACCTGCGCGAAGAAGACGGCTCTTATTGGACGGGCTTGGTATTCGCGGATGGGAAGCGGTGGCCCGAGGAGCGCACCACCTGGACCGGGGCGGCGGTTATTTTGGCGGCCGACGCGCTGTCGGGCACCACTGAGGGCTGTGCAATCTTCCGCGGCGATGGGCTGCCGATGGGACTAGAGACCGACTTCGATTGCGAATGCGTTGTCAGTGGGCCCGGCCGGTGACGATCTGTTCGCCCGGCTGCCCGCCGGTGCGTTCGAGCACCCGTAGCGACCCGGTGGCCGAAACCTCCCGGAACCGTCCGGAATCGATGGCGCGGCAATAGATGTAGTAGGGCGGCCGCCCCCCGTCCCTCGGATCCGGGAACACGTCGTGGATGACGAGCCCCCCGCCGGGACTCACCCACTTCGCCCAGCCCTCGAAGTCCTCGGTGGCGGCTTTCTCCGAGTGGCCGCCGTCGATAAACAAAAACTGAAGCGGTAACCGCCACCCGCGAGCCACAACCGGCGACTTGCCAACAATCGCGACGACATGGTCGTCCAGTCCGGCGGTGTCGAGGGTGCGGCGAAACGTCGGCAGCGTGTCGAACAGCCCGGTGACCTCATCGACCAACGAGGTGTCGTGGTATTCCCAGCCGGGCTGGTGCTCCTCCGAGCCGTGATGATGGTCGACGGTGTAAAGCACGCTGGCGGTCAGTTGGGCCGCTGCGCCGAGCAACAGGGTCGATTTGCCGCAGTAGGTCCCGACCTCGACACCGACGCCGCCGTTGAGGTACCGCATGGCGGCGTCATAAAGCGCGCGACCCTCGTCGGCCGGCATGAATCCGCGCACCTGCTCGGCGAGCGCGAACAAGCGCTGCGTTGAACTGGCGTCGGCGCGGCTCATGAGCCGAACCTACCGCTATTCTCAGTGCCCAGCGCCGCGGGCGCGATGGCTTTACCATCATGCTGTGCGCGTGCTGCCTTCCCTCAAGCTGGTTGATATCGGCGTGGGTGCGGTCCTCGCCGCGGCCGCGGTGACTTTGCCCGCCGCGGTGCTGCCATCCGGGATACCCGGAGCCGCGGCCGCGAACTGTCCCCCGGTACAGGTCGTCTTCGCCCGCGGCCGATATGAATCGCCGGGGACCGGTGTACTCGGCAACGCGTTCGTCAACGCGCTCCAATCCAAGGTCTCGAAGAACATCGGCGTATACGCCGTGAGGTACCCCGCCGACACGCAGATCGACATCGGCGCCAACGACATGAGCCACCACATCCAGGACATGGTCAACAATTGCCCCGACACCCGACTGGTGCTGGGCGGCTACTCGCTTGGCGCGGCCGTCACCGATGTGGTGCTCGCGGCGCCATTTGCCGCGTTCGGTTTCGACAGCCCCCTGCCGCCCGGCGTCGACCAGCACGTTGCCGCCGTGGCGTTGTTCGGCAACGGAAGCCAGTGGGTGGGTCCGATCACGAACTTCAACCCGATCTACAACGACAGAACCATCGAGTTGTGCCACGGCGCCGATCCCGTCTGCAACCCGGCCGACCCGAACACCTGGAAAGAGAACTGGCCCCAACATCTCGCCAATGCGTACATCAGTGCGGGCATGGCCAACCAGGCCGCCGACTTCGTCGCAGGAAAGCTGTAACAACTAGGCGCGCAACGACGCGGCGTTTCTGCTGCCGAGTCTTACGGGCAGCCGGCTGAATCCACGGAGGTTGACCAGTCCCCGCGGTTGCGGGGGCGCCGCCAGCTCTAGATCGGGGAAGGTCTCGAACAACGCCCGTAGCGCCGTGGCCCCTTCGATGCGTGCCAGGGCCGCGCCGAGGCAGGCGTGGATGCCCGAGGCGAACGCCAGATGGTCGCGGGCATTGGGCCGGCTGATGTCGAAACTGTCGGGACCGGCGAACACGTTCGGGTCCCGGTTGGCACCGCCTAAAAGCAGGGCGACCATGTCACCGGCCCCGATGCGCTGACCCGCCATCTCGACGTCTGTGAGCGCGGTGCGCGCGGTCATCTGGACCGGGCTGTCGAAGCGAAGGATCTCCTCGACGGCGGACGGCCACAATTCGGGGTCCGTGCGCAACCGTTCGAGCTGGTCGGGGTGTTGCAGGAGCGCGACCACGCCGTTGCCGATCAGGTTGACCGTGGTCTCGAAGCCCGCGCCGATGAGCAGGGCGGCGTTGGCCGTGAACTCGTGGTCGGTCAGCGAGCCGTCAGCGGCCAGCCGGCTGAACGGGTGGTCGCCAGCCTCGCTGGCACGCAGTTGGTGGAAGCGCTCGCGCAGTTCGTGATCGGCACCGCGCAGGCTGTCGATGGCCCTGTGGTAGGTACCCCAGCCGATCCCGATGTCGAGCAGTGGGGCCCCGCTGTGTCCCCACTGCAACATCCACGGGTGGGTGTCGGGGGGCAGGTCGAGGATCTCGGCAATGATGGCCACCGGCAGTTGGGATGCGAAATCGGCGATCAGATCCGGCCGCGGCGTGTCGGCGAGCCGATCGATGAGGTGGTCGGTCACCTCGATGACGCGGGTCGTGAGCTTGTCGATCGCCCGCGGCGTGAAGCTTTGCGCCACCAGTTGTCGATAGCGCGTGTGCTCGGGCGGATCGACGACGACCATGGCCGGCGGTTCGACCGGATTGGCGACGCCCTCCTCGTCGGTCCGTGAGAGCAGGGTCCGCAGTGGGCGCGGCAGGTCCATTGTGGACGGCGTTGTCACGCCGAAGCGTTTGTCGCGCATCACTTCTCGACACAGATCGTGATCGACACTCACCCACGTAAACGGTATGCGCACCAGCGGTCCGCGCGCCCGGATTTCCTCCATCAGTGGGTACGGATCGGTGGCCCGACCGTGACTGGTGATCAGGCGGGCCAACGGGTCGCCGCGCCGCGCCTGAACCTTCATGAACGCCCGGGCCACGCCGTGCATGGCCACCCACCGGGCCCACATACGAACGCCCATACCAACCCCCTACCAGCAGAAAACTCGCTAGGCTACTGATGCGAGACAAAAAGACGTGTGATGTCTCGCTCGTATCAATGGCTACGATACGACGAACCACATGAGCGAGCAAGGAGCGATCGTGACGACAAGCCGAACGGCAGAGTTCGTGCGGCGCCTCACCGCGCCCGAGCCTGCCGTGCTCGCCCAGCTGGAGCGCCCCGACGAGATCACCGGCCGCATCCTGGACGCCACTCTCGAGCAGGCCGAACTCGTCGGAATGCGGCGCATCACGATGGAAGACGTCGCTCGTCGTAGCGGGGTCGGGCGCGCGACCCTCTACCGTCGCTTCCCCACCAAGGCCGCCCTCATCGATGCTGTCGTCCTCGCCGAAGCGCGCCGCTACTTCGACGGCAACGAACAAGCCTGTTCGCTTGCCACCACTCTCGAAGACCGCCTGGTCTACGGGACCGTGTTCACGGTGACGTTCTTGCGGGAACACGCCCTACTGAAGAAACTCCTGCGCACCGAGCCTGAGACCATCCTGTCGAGCCTGACGATCGACGCCGGCCCGATCCTCGACTTCGCCATCGAGCAATCCGCAGCCGAGTTGAGGACGGACATCTACGGCACGGCCGGCACCACGCCCGACCAGGAGCGCCATCTACGCACCGTCGCCGAGCTGCACACCCGCCTGACGCTGTCATTCATCGTTACCCAGCACAGCAGCATCAATCTCGCCACCATCGACGACACCCGCGCATTTGTGCGCCAATACTTGTTGCCGATGATCACGGCGCCCTGCTGACGGGATGTCGTTCCGCCGGCGGGATTTCAGGTTTCATACGTGACGTGGTACCAGTGGCGCACCGGCTTATGGGTCTTGTCGGCCTGGCCGGTGTCCGTCGCGCTCACCACGTTGACGTCGGTCACGTCGCGATTGTGGGCCTCGATGTAGCGCTCCAATTCGTGGAGAACCGCGCTATGCGGCTGAGCCGGGTTGGCGAGCGCCCTCGCTTTGTGTGTTTGCGGCACGTAGAGGATTATGCCGACGAATTCTTCGGTATGCAGCATTGGTTATGGCCTTGTCCCGCAAGCTGCTTCGTTTAAGGAGTGTTGGGGCGGCCCGGGGTCACCAGGTCCGCGGTCGGACGCCGCCGTGCTTGCAGGCCCACGTACCCGAGCACCAACCCGGCCCCGATCTCGCCAACGGCCGTGAGCCACGAGAACCATGTGACGTTGACGCGGGGTCCCGAGCTGAAGCTGTCTTGATAGCCGGGCAGGAAAGTGGCCAGGACATGCGCGTAGGTAAACACCAACGCGCTGCCAAAACCCACCACGATCGCCGCTTGGGAGGCCCATCGGTGACGGCGTAACACGAGCACCAGCGCGACCGCCACGAACAATCCCTGGATCGTCCCGCCAACCATGATCGACGGCGGCGATGCCGCCATGCCCCGTCGAAGGTGGTCGAGCCCGTGGACGGCGAACGCCGCGGTGAACACCAAGATCGCCACGGTCATGGAACGCCGCATTGCCAGTGGATCCTGGTGGTTGGACATCTGCGCCTCCCAACGGCTGTCTACTACAGATGGTAGTAGAGATCGGGCGAGATGTAAATGTCTTTAATCCGCGTGCGGGCAATTCGCCGGCGGGCTACCAAAATATATGGACGAGGTATCAGTTAGTTATTGACGCTCAGGCCGAAGTGTCGGCGCTGGAGTACACCTTGAAGTTGCGGACAACCGCACCACCCGACGCGGCGGCGTGCTGCCGAGCACGAACAGACGGGTGGCGGCGCATCGCTTCGCGACGCTCCTGCTCACGGCGCTGGGCCGCGACCCACGTGGGATGGGACTGAAGGAAAATGACCTTCGCCCCCGAGTCCTTCACCACGATTTCAACTCCTCCCGAGACCGGCCCGCAAAAACGACCAACGCTGGTTACCGGATCGTTATTCCAAGAATGCCCAGCGAACCTGAGACCAAACCATCCGTCAGGATGAGAATTAGCCATGAATTCGACGCATTCCGCGGCCGGTACCGCCCGTCGTCCGTTGCCGGCCGACGGCGATCCACAGCGTAGCGGCGGTCACCGACACAATTCCCGTTTCGACTCTGCACTGCGGTGGCTGCTATCGTGCCTTGCTTATGCCGGAGATGGATCGCCGCCGCATGATGCTGACGGCCGGGATCGGCGTGCTGGCGGCCGCGCTGCCGGTCGCCGAGGCCCGCGCCTACCCGCGCCGAGACGATGCGCCCGCGGGTCGGATGCCAGCGCCCGCCGCACCCAGCGGCCAGACCGGGACCTACATTTTCCAGGACGAGTTCGACGGCCCGGCCGGCTCGGCTCCGGATCCGTCGAAGTGGGCGATTGCGAAGGCCCGCGAGACGATCAAGGACCCGACGTTTTGGGAGCGGCCCGAGAACATCGGGCAGTACCGCGACGATCGCGGCAACGTGTTCGTCGACGGCAACTCCAACCTCGTCCTCCGTGCCGCGAAAGATGGCCCCACGTACTTCAGCGGCAAGGTTCAGAGCCTGTGGCGGGGCGGTGTCGGCCACACCTGGGAGGCCCGGATCAAGCTCAATTGCCTGACTGCGGGTGCCTGGCCCGCATACTGGCTGGGCAATGACGACCAGGGCGAAATCGACGTCATGGAGTGGTACGGCAACGGCAAGTGGCCCTCGGCCACCACCGTCCACGCGAAAGCGAACGGTGGCGAGTGGAAGACCCACAACATCGCGATTGACAGCGCCTGGCACACGTGGCGCACTCAGTGGGATGCGGCGGGCATCCGGTTCTGGAAAGACTACGTCGACGGCGCGCAACCGTACCTCGACGTGCCGGCGAGCTCGCTTCCGGATTGGCCTTTCAACGGCCCCGGCTACACCGTCTATCCGGTCTTCAATCTTGCGGTTGCCGGTTCCGGCGGAGAGGACCCCGGTCCGGGTAAATACCCCGCCGACATGCTGGTCGACTGGATCCGCGTCTGGTAACACCGCTCAGACGGCTCAGTGGGTGAGGAGGGCGGCCGCGCTCCAGGGCCGGCGGCCGGGGTGACGCGGATCCGTCCGGGGCAGCCACGTGGCTGGGCGCATCAACAGCGGCAGGCGATGGAACCGGTGAGCTGCCTCGAAAAGTGATTCCGCTTCGAGAGTGCGCCAGCCCAGGTCCTCGAAGTAGGCCAATCCATTCTCGGGCGCGAACTTGAACGGTGCGTTCTGCATCATGCCGGCCATCTTCCTGTTCATCATGTTCTTCAGCCCCGGGAAGGCGAAGTCGAACATCCACCAGGCGACCTCGGGTCGCTTGATCGCCTCCGAAAGCGAGACGACGTCACGGTCGTCGAGATACATCAACAGGCCTTCGGTGAGCACGAACGCTTTGCCGGCACCGTCCAGCGCGTCGTCGAGGAAGGCGCCACGGGCCTGTGGGTCGGCAAGGTCGACGGCGGTCCGGGTCAGCCGGCAGTGCGGTTCCTGATCGGCCAGCAGCCGCGTTTTTTCCTCGAGCAACTTGGGCAGATCCGCCTCCACCCAAGTGAATTCGGGCGGAAGCTGCAAGCGGTACGGGCGGGTGTCTAGACCGGCGGCCAGGTTCAGCACCCGGTCGCAGCCATCGGTGATGGCTCGGGCGATCGCGTCGTCGATGATCTTCGTGCGCGCGACCAGCCACCAGCCGTTGCGAGTTGACCGCGGAACCCCCGCGACGATCGCGCGGCCATGTTCACCGGCCAGACGTTCCGCGAGGGGGTCGTTGAACAAGGCGTCGGGACGGGCCGATTCGGTGGCCCGGTGCAAGGCCGTCCATCGGGCCGTGTCGGAAACGTGGGTGATCCTATGCGCAGGGCCTGCCATATGTTGCGTTATAGCAGCCCTGTCGCGGCCCTACTGACCGGCCTTACCGCCGGCAAACCACGCGGTCTTCACCGCATGGGTCTGGGGCGGCGGAAGCGGACTGGTCGACCCAAGTTGGCCAACCTTGACGGTCCACACCGGCCCCGAGCGGTCGACGCAGGTCCCGGCTCCCTGGCTTTCCGGGCACAGCACCGCGGGGTTCGAGTTGAAGCTTTCGCCGCATCCGTAGCCGCCGACGTAGCCGTCGGGGCGCCCACTCCAGGAGCCGCCATTGCGCAGCAGGCAACGAGTGCCGTCGTCGAGGACCAGCGCGAACGGGTCCGGTGTGGCGGCCGGCTGCACCGGCGGGAGCTGACCGTTGTACCTCACCCGGTGCAGGCTCTTGTCCCAGGGATTGTCCACGCACAACAGCGATCCGGGCGTCGACGGCCAGCAGGTGCCGGCGCCGGCCGCGCTTGGCGAGCAGTAGTAGACGTTGTCGGCCGTCGCCGACGGCGACGGTGCGCAGTCGCTGACGGTGACGACATTGCCCCCTGAGGGTGACTCCCGATAGCCGTTGATCGGCTCGCCGCCGGGCCCGACGGCCATCACGCTGATCTGCTGCGTGGGTGGCGGATCGGCACTTGCCGAACGAGCCGCCGAGAAAACTGCCGTCGTCATCAAGGCGGTCGACACCGCCACAACCCGCAACATGGTCACCTGGCTAACACTCCCGCACAACGGCCGACTTTTGAAGGGCCGGTCGCAAAACGGTCCGGGCCAATACTCCGCGACACATAACCAGTTGCGAAGACACGCCGACGCCACTCGCAGTGGTTTATGTCTGGACGAATTGGCATGCGGCAGCTGAGTTGGCCAATGATGCGGCAGCGCGTCCGGTACCGTGCGCTCATGCCTGATCGAAACCGCCGCTTCCTTCTGCGCGAACGCCCGTCGGGGCGCATCGGACCCAACACCTTCGAGCTCAGCGAGGAGGCGGTGCCCGAGATCGGCGACGGCGAGGTACTGGTGCGCGTCGATTGGATCTCGCTGGATCCGACCAACCGCGCATGGATCAACGACACACCCACCTACCTGCCGCCGGTCGGCATCGGCGAGGTCATGCGCGGCGGCGGGCTGGGCGAGGTGATCGCGTCGAAGAATCCGAACTACGCGGTCGGGCAGACCATGCAGGGCCTTGTCGGCTGGCAGGAGTACGCGGTCACCTCGGACGCGAATCCGTTGTTCCCGGTCGACATTGCCGAGGGCGTCTCGCCGAGCGCCTACATGGGCGCGCTCGGCATGACAGGCCTTACCGCGTGGGTCGGGATCCGCGATATCGGCAAGCCACAGCCGGGTGAGACGGTGGTCGTCTCGGCCGCCGCCGGCGCGGTCGGCTCGGTGGCGGGCCAGCTCGCCAAGGCCGATGGCGCGCGCGTCGTCGGGATCGCCGGCGGACCCGAGAAGTGTGCGTTGCTGACTGACGAACTCGGCTTTGACGCCGCAGTCGATCACCGTGCCGACGATTGGATGGCCCAGCTCACCGCTGCGACGCCCAATGGCATCGATGTCGATTTCGAGAATGTCGGCGGCGACATCATGGACGCGGTCTTCGCGCGTCTCAACATCCGCGCGCGCGTCGCGCTCTGCGGTCTGATCTCGGGTTACAACTCGGCCGACCCGCCACCCGGACCGCGCGCCTTCGGAAACCTGCTCATCCAGAGCGCGACGCTGCAGGGCTTCATTGTCCTCGATCACGTCGGCCGCGCGCCCGAGGCGATCGGCGAGATCGCCGGCCTGATCGCGGAGGGCAGGCTGACGCCGCTCGAGACCGTCGTCGAGGGCTTCGAGCAGCTACCGACGGCGATCAACATGCTGTTCGACGGCAAGAACGTCGGCAAGCTCGTCGTCAAGACGTCGGGCTAGATCGTCGGCATCGTTTACAGATATGTCGGACGATGTCGCCGGGCCCGATCCCGTTGTCCCGCAACTGCATCGGGAGTTGGCTAACCGCCACATTCAGTTAATCGCGATCGGGGGCGCGATCGGCACCGGCCTATTCATGGGGTCCGGGCGATCGATCTCCCAGGCCGGCCCGGCGGTTGTGCTGGTGTACGGGATCATCGGATTCTTCGTGTTCTTTGTGCTGCGGGCCATGGGCGAGCTGCTGTTGTCGAACCTGAACTACAAGTCGTTCGTCGACTTCTCGGCCGACCTGTTGGGCCCCGCGGCGGGCTTTTTCCTGGGCTGGTCGTACTGGTTTGCATGGATCGTCACCGGTATTGCGGAAATCGTGGCGATCACCGGATACACGAAGTTCTGGTGGCCCGGCTTGCCGTCATGGCTACCGGTCCTGGTGACGGTCGGACTGATCCTCGTCCTCAACCTGTTCGGTGTCCGCAATTTCGGGGAGGCCGAGTTCTGGTTCGCCTTGATCAAGCTCATCGCGATCGTCTGCTTCATCATCGCCGGCGTGGTGCTTGTGGCGACCAGCTTCGTGTCGCCGCAAGGTCACCGGGCGACGATCGAAAACCTCTGGAACGACGGCGGATTCTTCGCAACGGGATTTATGGGCGTGGTCGGCGGGTTCCAAATCGCGTTCTTCGCATTCGTCGGTGTGGAGCTCGTCGGCAGCGCGGCGGCGGAGACGGTCAACCCGCGGCGCACCCTGCCCCGCGCCATCAACGCGGTCCCGCTTCGGGTGGCGATCTTCTACATCGGTGCCCTGCTGGCAATCCTCACCGTTGTCCCTTGGCGGCAGTTCCCCAGCGGCGAGTCCCCGTTCGTGATGATGTTCTCGTTCGCGGGGCTTGCCGCCGCGGCATCGATCGTCAACTTCACCGTGATCACCGCGGCCGCCTCATCGGCCAACTCCGGGGTCTTCTCCACCGGCCGTATGCTTTTCGGTCTGGCGGACGAAGGCAGCGCTCCGACGCTCTTCCACCGACTGAACCGCGGTGGCGTGCCGGCGCCCGCGTTATTTCTCACGGCAGCACTACTGCTCACGTCCATCCCGTTGCTCTACGTCGGCGGTTCGGTGATGGATGCGTTCACGCTCGTGACGACCGTTTCGTCTCTGTTGTTCATGTTCGTGTGGGCGATGATCGTCATCAGCTACCTCGTCTATCGTCGCCGCCACGCACGGCGTCACGCCGAGTCGGCCTACAAAATGCCCGCCGGCCTGGTGATGTGCTGGGTCCTCCTCGCCTTCTTCGCATTCGTGATCTGGACCCTGGTGACCCAACGGGAAACCGCCATCGCGTTGGCATGGTTTCCGTTGTGGTTCGTGGTCCTCGGGGCCGGTTGGCTGGTCGTCCGGCGCCGGCCTGGCCGCGCCGAGCGGTATCGACAGTTCCAGGCCGAGATGAATCGCCCAACTGACGAAGACGTCGAGAGCACCGCCCCGGCCGCCTGAAGGCACGTTTTTGGGATCGGTAGCCCGTCGCACCGTCTGTACTTTTCGCAACGACGCCGCCAGGGAGGCGGCGCCTCACGAAAGGAAGTCAGCAAATGAAGATCGTCCCGACCAGCATCGAAGAGCAGATCAACCGCGTCGATCGGCAGCGCAGCCTGTACATCGGCATCGCCGCGGCCGTGATTGCGGCCTGGAGCGTGTTCCGCCTGCTCTGGGTGCTCTACATCGGAATGACGTTCGGTTGGTTCTTGGGGTCGATGGTGTTCTCGGTCGTGCTGTGGGGCGTGATCGGTGCCGTCGCGGGTGTCGCCGCCGTCGGTTTCCTCACCCGCTACAACCGGGGGTCTTGAACCCCGGCACGCTTCGTTGGAAAAGTTCCGAACCCGCGTAAGTGGTTCGGAACTTTTTCGTGCGCGGTAGATTTCGCGCATGGATCTTGACGGCAAGACGGTCCTTCTCACTGGCGCGACGGGAGGTTTGGGACGAGCGATCGCCAAAGCGCTGGCTGCACGCGGAGCGACACTCGTCCTGAGCTCACGCAAGTCCGAGGAGTTGGAGCAACTCGCGGGATCCCTCCCCGGCGCAGGGCACGCGACGGTCGTTTGCGACCTGGCCGAGGAGGGCGCGGCGCTCGTATTGGTCGAGAAGGCCGGCGATATCGACGTGTTGGTTGCCAACGCGGCGCTACCCGGATCGGGCCGGTTGGAGAGCTTCAGTCAAGACCAGATCGGCCGCGCGCTGCGTATCAACCTCGAGTCCCCCGTGCGGATGACCCGTGCGCTACTCCCGGGTTGGCAGCGGCGCGGCAGTGGACATTTTGTTTTCATCTCGTCGATGTCGGGCTTCGTTTCTCTACCGCGGTCATCAATCTATGCGGCGACGAAGTTCGGCCTGCGTGGGTTCGCGCTGAATCTGCGAGAAGACCTGCGGGGCAGCGGCATTGGCGTCTCGGTCATCTCGCCCGGTGCGATCCGCGAGGCCGGGATGTTCGCCGACAGCGGCGCCCCGCCGCCACCGGGCATGGGCACGGGCACGCCCAAGCAGGTCGCCGATGCCGTCGTGCGCGCCATCGAGCGCGACAAGTCGGAAATCTCCGTGGCGCCTCTCCATCAGCGTGCACTTGGCCGGTTCGCGATGATGGCGCCGGAGATCTCCGGTCGAATTGCGGGCTCGGCCGCGGCCAAGGCCGCGGACGCGATAGCCGAGGGCCAGACCGAGAAGCGGTAGCGCGCGGTCACGGCAGCTGCTGGATGCGGATCAGGTTGCCGGCGGGGTCGCGCACGGCACAGTCGCGGAGTCCATACGGCTGGTCGGTCGGCTCCTGGATTATCTCGGCGTCGCTGGCCTGCAGCCGCTCGAATGCGTCGTCGAGGTCCTTGGTGGCCAGCAGCAGCGTGGCGTAGGTGCCCTTGGCCATCATCTCCGCGATGGTGCGGCGCTCGTCGTCGGTGATGCCCGGATTTGCGGCCGGGGGGTTCAGGACGATCGACGTGCCCGGCTGGCTCGGAGGCCCGACCGTGATCCAGCGCATCTTGCCCTTGCCGACGTCGAGGCGAACCTCGAAGCCCAGGATGTCGCGATAAAAGGCAAGGGAGGCTTCCGGGTCGTCATGCGGAAGAAAACTCGAGTGAATGTTGATGTCCATGGGCCCAGGCTAGGTACGGCTACGAAGCGGGCGCTTCTCGATTCCTGATCGGTCTGGTCACCTGCTTCTCCACGCAGGCCGGCATGCCCGCCGTCGCGTGCACCGCCCGGCGCCGGTAGGTGCTGGGCGGCACGCCGACCAGTTCGGTGAAGCGGGTGCTGAACGTGCCCAGCGACGAGCAGCCGACCGCGAAACAGACCTCGGTGACGCTGAGGTCGCCACGCCGCAGCAGCGCCATCGCGCGCTCGATGCGCCGGGTCATCAGATAGGAGTATGGCGATTCGCCGTAGGCGCGCCGGAATTCGCGGCTGAGGTGTCCGGCGGACATGTGCACCCCGCGAGCAAGCGCCTCGACGTCCAGCGGCTGCGCATAGTCCCGATCGATCCGATCGCGGACGCGACGCAGCAGCGCGAGGTCGCGCAGGCGCTGTTCGGCGGAGCTACTGGTCACCTGGGCGATGCTGCCACACGCGAATTCGTCCGGACATAAGCCAATGCGAGTGCCGTCGGCGTGTCTTCGCAGCTGGTTATGTGTCGTGGAATGCCCTCACCGACGGTCGTCCGCGCCCGGACGGGAGAACACGACGGCCATGACAGGCAGCCCGAGCCCCGTCGGCGCAGGCACGATCTCGATGCGCATGTCTGAATCGGCCGCCCGGCCGAGGGTCTCTAGCGCCGACGGGCTGTAGGCGCGCAGCACGCTGATGAAGCCGTCGTGCAGGCCGGGCCAAATCCACGACCACGGCCAAAGGATCAGACTCATCGGCAATGTCAGCACCGGAAACAGCATCATGGCCAACGGAGCCTGCCGCTTGAGGTCGATGACCAGAAATCGCTTGCCCACCCGGGTGGCCTCGGCGATGGCACGACCGGCGACCGCCGGCGGCAGGTGGTGAAACGACAGCGAAAACACCACCAGGTCGTAGCTGTTGTCGGGGGCGTCGATGGCGGTCGCGTCAATCACCTGGGTGCGCGCCCGCGGGTGGGTTCCCAACTCGCCCGCGGCGATGTTGGCCACCGAGGTCGCATCCAGGTCGCTGACGGTGACGGTGGCGGTCGGATGGAGCTCGAGGATCTGGGCCGAGAGCTTTCCGTGGCCCGCACCCAGTTCCAGGATGCGTGGATTGGGGATATCGGCGACGGCATTCAATGCCGTGCGCGCGTACTTCGCGTGCTGATTCGTCCGTGTTTCCGTCCGGTCGAGCACCCCGATGACCTTCTGCTTGACCTCGTCCCGCACGTCGTCGCGGTCGAGGTACTCCAGCGCATCCGTCTGGAATCGACGGTCCAGCCACGACGCGTCAGGGCCACCCCTTGGCATCGTCGCGATAGCCTCGTCGAACGCACCGGTTGTAGCCATCAGGTCGTCTCCTTCTCGTCCGTCGACGGTATCCCTTTAATTCACCAGCTCCGGATGGAACTTGGCGACCATGCGGCGAACCCCGTCCTGCCAGTCGACCGTCGTGCCGCCGATGAGCTCGTGCATCCGGGTCACGTCAGTTGGATTGCCGCGCAACGCCTGCAGGCTCTCCTCGAACACCGGTTCCTTAGCGACCAGCGAGCCCAGGTAGTTACACCATTCCTGCAGGCTCACGGTCTGGTCGCCGCACCAGTTGACCGTGGTCGCCGGGACCGACGCCACCTCGAGCAGCTTGGGCAGGGTCGCGATGATGTCGTCCTCGTGAATCGGGTTGTAACGCGCCGGCCCGCCCGGCGGGACGGGGATCGGAATGCCGGCCAGGATCATCTCCAGGTGGTAGTACGGCCACCCGCCGTTGTCGCCGTACGGCACGTTGAGGCGGGCGATGGTGGTGGACACGCCGAGAGCGCGTGCCATCGACCGCGCGACGACCTCCCCGGCGATCTTGGAGATGGAATAGGTGGGAAACAAGAACTTGTGATTGTCCCCTAGGGCGGCCCGCTCGGTGCGGGGTTCGTCGTCGGGCGGGTCGTAGACGGCCGCCGAGGAGCAGTGCAGGAAGGCCTTTGCGGCGCGGCAGTGCGCCATCAGCAGGCCGACCGACTCCGCGTTGGCCCCGAGGTCCTTGTCCCAGTGGCCGCTCTTCGCTACCGCCAAGTTGAGGACGTAGTCGAAATCTGTTGGCAGACCGGTGAAGTCACCAGCCGCGAGGTTGACCGTCTGGCACCGAACCCCCGCCTGCTCGAGGCTTTCCCGCGTCGCGGGGTTGGTGAAGCGGGCGATGCCCCACACTTCGTTGTCGGCCGCAAGGGCCCGGGCGATGGGAGCCGCAACTTGACCGGTCGGACCGGTGATCAGGATCTTTGAGCCGCGCATGCGCTGATGGTAGGCGACACCCGGTTGGCGTAATGTCCTGAGGCCATGGCTGATGCAATCCAGTTCGTTCACGCGAACGGGCTTAAATTCGCTTATATCGAAGAGGGCTCCGGGCCACTGGTCCTCCTGCTGCACGGATTCCCCGACACTGCGCACACGTGGGACGATCTTCGCCCGCGCATCGCGGCCCACGGATACCGCGCGGTCAGTCCGTTCATGCGGGGCTACCACCCCAGCGCGATCCCGGACCGCGACCCGGACCAAGAAACGTTGGCGCGCGATCCGCTCGCGTTGATTGAAGCGCTCGGCGCCGGCGAAGCCATTGTCATCGGGCACGACTTCGGTGCTACGGCCGCATACGGTGCGGCCGCACTCGGCCCCGATCGGGTGAAAAAGCTTTTCACCCTTGCCATTCCGCACCCGGCGGCGCTCAAGCCGTCGCCGAAGAAGCTATGGGCTGTGCGCCACTTCGCGGTCTACAAGTTACCCGGGGCGGCGAACCGCTTCGCGCGCAATGACTTTGCCGCGCTCCCCGCCATCTACCGGCGATGGTCTCCGACGTGGAACCCCGATCCAACGGAGTTCGACGCCGTGCGCGCGAGCTTTTCCAACCCGGCGAGCTTGAATGCGGCGTTCGGCTATTACCGAAAGCTTTCCCCTATTCCCAGCGCGTCGTTGAGGAGGCGGATCACCGTGCCAGTGGTCGTCTTTGCCGGGCTCGATGATCCAATGGCGGAGCCTTCGGACTATCGGGGCGCCGCCCGGATGTTCGAGAACGAGTATGTCGTTGAGGAGGTTCCGGGCGGGCACTTCATGCATCGGGAGCATCCCGACGTGTTCGCCGAGCGGCTGTTGAAACATTTTTAGGTACGCTGGGCCGCCGGCCAAGCCCTTAGAATTGGTCTGACGTCCAGCGCGGCTGGACCCGGGGACGGCGTAACAGGAGCAGGCTGCACATGGAGTCGATGTCAATCAATCCGGGCGCCGCGGCGATCGGATCGCAGTTGGTCGATGTCGCCAGCCGCGCCCTGGGTTCTGGCGCCGCGGCGCTGCCATCGTTGACGGGGTTGGTGCCGGCCGGGGCCGAAGAGGTCTCGATGCAGGCGGCGATGGCGTTCGCGGCAGAGGCCGCGGCAATGCTGGCCCTGAACACCGCCGCCCAAGAGGAGCTTGCCCGGACGGGCTTGGCGTTGACGGAAATCGCCCAGATGTATTCGCAGGTCGACGGCGAGGCGGCCGGCACCCTCGCGGCCGGCGGCGCTCGGTTCGCCAGCCAAGCGTTCGCGGCTGGAACCGGTGCATACGTCGCCCCCGGACTGTTGGGCGCGGAGACGCTGCCCGGTGCGGCAGGGTCGGCTGCCCGCACGCCGCTGCTGGCCAACTTGATCGAGGGCGTCGCGGCGTCGAACCCTCCGACCACGGTGCCCGCGGCCGCGAACGCCGCATCGACGGTGCTGGGCGCGGGAACCGCGCCGCTGAGCTCGATCGGCCAGGTCACATCAATGGGCGGGGCGGCCGGCGGCGGCGCGGCGGCCGGGGTGCCGACTTCGCTCACCGGCGAAGAAGAAAGCACCCGCGACGAATCAGACCACGCCGACGACCAGCAACCCGGTGAGCAACTGCTCTAACCGGCTGCCCGCGCCCGACTCACAGCCCGGGCTGGTCTTCGATGATGCCGAGCCATATCTGCCCCACGTCGATGGCCACCTTCTCGCTGATGAAGGCGTGCTGGGTGCCGGTGTACATGTCTCGGAAGGCGCGCTCCAGGCGAGTGCCCTCGCGGATCGAGCTGG
>Ga0182037_10000382_pt1 | contig 21314 bp, 25 predicted proteins | sample sta12Cox44000082_FD_125974 | JGI IMG/M metagenome (GOLD analysis project Ga0182037, IMG submission 125974) | Lab enrichment of tropical soil microbial communities from Luquillo Experimental Forest, Puerto Rico - statoxic.12C.oxic.44.000.082 | ecosystem: Environmental > Terrestrial > Soil >... | reverse complement strand
GTTAAAGGGGCGACATTTCGTACGTGAGGTCTACTAGTCAGGTCTTTTGCGCCGGCCAAAGAAATAACTACTTTCCCGGCGACGTTTTGGAGCCTAACGTCGAAAAAGTTCTCCCAGGGGCTAAGACCGACAGGAGTTGCGGTAATGGCTGACTCACTTCACCCGGCGGCAACGCACCATCTGCCGTCGTTCATCACCGCCCCCGGCCAGACAGACGTGCTCATGGTCGTCATGGCCGTAATCCTACTGCTCTCCGTTCTGATGTTCGGCATTTTGTTTCTGCATTTGCATACCCTCCCCGAGCGGATGGCGCACAAGGGTCACAAAATTCAATTCGAGATCGTGGCAGTCCTCGGCCTCATCGCACTCTTCACGCACATGCACATATTCTGGGTCGCGGGCCTGCTGCTTGCGCTGATCGACTTCCCGGATTTTGGCAATGCACTCAGCCGCATTGCAGGTTCGGCGGAGAAAATCGCCGGCCTAAAACCGGGCGAAGGAGCCGAGCTGGCCGACGCCAACGAGAGCGGGCAGCCCCCAGGGACGGGCGTGACGCCTATCCCATCGGCGACCAAGCCGGGCGATGACGCGGCGATGCCCAAGCCCGTCCCGGCCCGGCGGAAGGAGCTCGGTCATGCTTGAGCTTATGTTCTGCTCGCTGCTGACGATTCTTCCTGACTATCTCTATCGTCGCTACGTCCAGGGAAAGCGACTCGGCAAAGAAATTAACTTCTACTCTGTCTGGTACGAGCTCAGGTGGGGTATCACCGGCTGTGTGATCCTTACGGTTTTACTGATTACCGTGATTTTTTATAACCACCCGTCCACGAGCAACGTCACGTTGTTCTTCCGAACGGTCCCGATCCTTCCAGAAACGAACGGACGCGTCGCGGAGATCTTCGTCGGCAATAGCGGGCCGATCGCCAAAGGTGCGCCGATCTTCAGGCTGGACAGCTCGAAGCAGGAGGCTGCCGTCGAAACTGCGCGTCGTAAGATCGCGGAGATCGATGCCCAAATGGCGCTCGCTCGGGTGGACGTCGCAAAGGCCGAAGGTCAGCTTAAGGAGGCCCAGAGCAATCACCAGCAAACCATGGACGAACTGGAGGCCAAACAAGAACTCTACAGGCGTAATCCGGGTAACGTTCCCTTCCGCGAAATCGAGCGGCTCCAGGAACGCGCCAAAGGCCAATTGGGCTCGATTGATGCCGCCAACGCCTCGAAACAAAGCATCGAGGAGCGCATCGCAACCCTGCTCCCGGCCGAAAAAGACAGCGCCGAAGCGACGTTGAACCAAGCCCAGGTTGATCTAGACAAGACCGTTGTCCGCGCGGGCGTGAACGGGCGCGTGGAGCAGTTCGTGCTGCGCGTCGGAGATATCGTGAATCCTTTGATGCGTCCCGCCGGGGTGTTGATCCCGGAGGGCGCTGGCCAGCGAAGCTTGCAGGCTGGCTTCGGCCAGATCGAAGCGCAGATCATGAAGGAAGGAATGATCGCCGAGGTGACCTGCGTTTCAAAGCCATTCACCGTCATTCCGATGGTTGTCACCAACGTCCAGGATTACATCGCCGCGGGCCAGTTCCGGGGCGGAGAACAGTTGGTCGAGGCTCAGCAGGTGACACGACCGGGCACGCTCCTGGTCTTTCTCGAGCCTCTCTTCAAAGGCGGCCTTGATGGCATAACACCGGGCAGCAGCTGCATCGCCAATGCATATTCCAACAATCATGACATCATCGTCGCGAAGGACACAGGCACCTTCCGCGCCATGATGCTTCATGCAGTTGACGCCCTCGGCCTCGTGCACGCCTTGATTCTCCGCCTGCAGGCATTGGTGCTTCCGTTCCAGACGCTAGTGTTCGGCGGACATTGATATTAGGCAAGGCCACGCGGCAACAAGAAGTGTAGTTCATCGGCCTCATCCACCACGGAGGTGGCTATGAACAAACAGACAATCCGTTGCGCGATTTCCAGGGTTTAGAGCGGGATTTCAATTCGCTAGATGCACAATACGAAGCCGCGCATAAGGGATGTCCGCTATGGGCCAATAGCGGAGCGTCATAACGACCGCGTGGATCTAGGTTCTTGTTCATCGGTGCCAGCTTCGCCAAGACCAGCACGAGAAGCACGACGCAAAAGCAGCTTCAGTCGACACGAACTAACTGCTCTTCCCGCTCGCGGGGATTGAGATAAGTGAAGGGTAGCCCGACAAGCAAAGCTCCGCCAACTACGTTTCCAAGGGTGCTATAAAGCAGGTTGTGCAGTGCTTGGCCCACAGTCAGGGTACCGCCCCCAAGCATCGCCATCGAGAAGGTCCCCATGTTGGCGATTGAGTGTTCGAATCCGAGATATACGAAGATGAACACGACGGAGATCAGGACCAGTATTTTGGCAACTTCTTCCTTGCAGCGCAGCGCTACCCGTACAGCCAGACAGACAATCCAGTTGGCCAGAATCCCTTTGAAGAAAATTATGCTCCCTGCCTGCTCCGCCTTGTGCAAGGCGCCGTCGAATAGTGCATGATCAGGAGGCAGCTGGCTGAGAGAACCAGCGCCAACAAGCAGCACCGCAACGAGGATAGCGCCAGCGAGGTTTCCGAAATAACAGGAGATCCAGAGCAGCACTGTCTGGGTCCAACTTGTCTGTCCTTCACGGGACGATACAGTCAGGTACATATTGTTGCTGGTAAACAGCTCAGTGTTTGTGAAGACGATAATCATCAGACCTACGCCAAAGAATCCCGATGCGATTACCGCACCCATGGAAATGTCGTGTAGGTTTTGCTTCAGTACCCAGAACGTAAACACGACAATCGTCAAGCCCATACCTGCACCGACTGCACGGAGCATGTAGCGCAACGGATCCTCTTGCAGTAGGCTAACTTTGCCGAAACCCGCATCTGCGGCCTTCACTACATAGTCACGGTCAGTCATTGTTGCCTCCTCTACATTCATTGAGGTGCATTCTCGTTTCCTCACCCTGGCTTCTGCGGCTACAATCGGTCAATCGTTTTTCTATAAATACGGATTTCAAACTTTACTGCTGTTCCCCCAATCAATCTGTTGCGGATCCAAGCGGTGAGATACGCTGCGTGCTGCCCCGCTGATCGGGACCCTGATGTCCTCGTTGAATCAAAAGCAGATATTGCAGCGAGCGACTCGTGCCGAGGCCATTAGGCGGCTGGTCGAGCTAGGGAAGAAGCATAAATCGACTTCCGAGCGGGACAGTCGATTGTCGGTCGTAGATCCGTCCCGACTCCGGACAACCTTCCCGCGGGGGTGCGGCTACTTTGCATGGAGTTGTTTTTGAGTTTTTTTCGCCGAGCCACGGATCAAATCACCAGGGCACAATGTTTTGCCGATCAATTTTCGCCGCCGGTGCATCCTGACATACGGCAGCGAGTGGCTGACTAGCGGACAAAGGACAAGTTGGACCGTAGTCCAACTGGCTTATTTCCGATAAAACACAGAAAGTTCAGATCTCCAAAAAATGCGAGGTTCCTGTCGTGATCAATCTCTTCGCGCGCACACTTGTCCTTCTCCCCTTTCTGGGGATTCAAGCTGCCTTTGCGCAGGTAACAGTCGATGTATCGAAGATTACGTGCGAGCAGTTCATTGTTATGCCGAAAGCGGATTCGGTCGCCATCTGGCTGAGCGGGTACTATCACGGCGACAAACATGTCTCGACGTTCGACGTGAACAAATTCGAAGAGGATGCAAGAAATTTCAGAGCGGCGTGCCGGTTGCCTGACAACTTCAAAAAACCGATCATGCAGCTTATCGAAAGCACGCTAGTGAAATAGATACGATCTCGCGCCAATGAAAAAGCCCCGGAGCTATCCGGGGCTTTTTGTTTGGTGTGGAGGGCGTGCTCACTGCACGTCGACGATTTCGACCCAGTTCGCACCATTACCGACCGGATAACGGGACGGCTCGCTCAGCTTTCCGTTGCCCTGATCGATCTTGTAGACCGATATACGGTCTGATTTTTCACCCGAAGCAACCAAATACTGTCCAGTGGGATCGATCCTAATGCCACGAGGCTGCGCCTCCGTCGCGAAGTTGGTCACGTAGGTGAGTTTGCCCGTCCCCGGCGCAACCGTGAACAACGCGATCTTGTTGGTGGTGCGCTCAGTCGTATAGAGGGATTTGCCGTTGGGCGTGATCTGGATGTCGGCCGCCCAGACTTTCGGTTTCTCGTCTTTCGGTGCCGCAGCGGCAGATGCAGGCGTTGCTCCGACAAGCGCCTGGGGCGCTCCCCATGCGAGACCGGCCTCGGGAGGCACGGAACTGATGCTGTCGACGACGGTCAATGTACCTTTGCCCGCATCAATCGCGTACTGCGTGACATGTCCTGACAATTCGTTGAGCACGTACAAGTTCTTGTTGTCCGGTGAGAAAGCCAGATGGCGTGGGCCGTGCCCGGCTTCCGGGCTAACTGATGGCGGAGTGTTGGCCGTAAGTTTGCCGGTCTTGCTGTCGAAGGTGAATTGCAGCACCTGGTTGGCGCCGAGCGTGGCGGCATAGACGAATTTGTTGCTGCGATCAGGCAGGATCGAATGCGCATTGCGGCCGGTGGGTGTGACCTGAATCGCTTCTGTCTCGACCAATCCATTTTCACCAATTGGGCTCACCGCAATTTTGTCGCCACCATACGAGGCGGTGAAAAGAAACCGGCCAGTCTGGTCGGTCGACACATAAGGCATGCTGTCGGGTAATGGCGCCGATGCTTTTTGCGAGAGAGCACCGGTCGCAGGATCGATCGCAAAAGTCAGCACGCGGACCGGCTGTGAGCGTACGACGGCATAGAGATGCTTTTTGTTCGGGCTTATTGCCATCGGCATAACCAGTTTGCCGGCCTCGGCTTTGCCGACCGATGTCAACGAACCTGAGCTCATGTCCATCACGTAGGTGTCGATATTGCCGTCCTGAGCATTCGAAACGTAGACGAACGTCTTGGCCTCAGACATGGATGTAACTCCAACTGCACACAAGAGCGCGAGCACGTAGCTCGTCGCTCCACTCCCTCGTGTTTTCATTTTCTCTCCCTGAGCTGTCGGGGCTAGCCGCATTCAAATGGTTCTTAAAAAGGCAAGAACGTCGTCCGCACCCCTTGCGGACATGTTACTGGAAAAGATCACAGGCGAGACCGTACTCTTTGGCTAGCCGTTTTGTGCGGTGCCGCGGCCCGGAGGGACCGGAAACTCACCCGTTGGGCCCGCGGGAAACGCCTTTCTTCGTGCCGCCTTTTTTGCCTCCGGCCTCAGGAAAAACCCACATCGCCACCACGAAAAAGAAAGCCGTGATCATGATGTAGGTTGAAAATTCAGGACGAATTGGCGAGCCGCGCCAATAGGCGAGTATGGCTGCGACTATCAGAAACAGGATCGAGAGGGCCGCTTTGACATCGTTTGGCATGGCTACCTCGCCGCAAAATCCGCGGCGGCCGGGGCCGCGGAAGCTCGCTTAATATGAGCCCACCGGCGCCACCGCGGCTTCGTCGGGACGGCGCGGCTGGCCGCGCAGGTTCTTCTTCAGAAACCGCGTATCATAACCGTTAAGCAGCGTGCCGATCAGCCCCCGGTCGAGATCGGACGTGCCGAACAGCCAGTCGGCAATCGGAAACGTTAGGTTCATGTTCGTCTCCATCATCAGCCGGGCATTGTGGTGCGCGGTGTGATGGCGGCGTAGTGTGTTGACGAACGGACAATTGCGCACGAACCAGTTCTCGTCGACGTGACAGCAGAAGTGCATGAATTCGTAGATGAGATACATGCCGGTGGTTACACTCATGAACAACCAGCCGACATTCGGCGAAAACACGAGCCCGAGAATGACGGCCATCGGGAGCGACATGAGAATGAATACGACCAGCGCATAGGGCGGGAACACCGTCACGCGCCAATCCTTGTGATCGCGGAAACGCATCTCCTCGTCGGTGAAGAATTGATGATGATTGAGCGTGTGCCGCTCATAGACCGAGCGCAGGCCCTTGATGTTGACCGGACGGTGCATGACGAATTTGTGCACGGCCCATTCGAACAGGTTAGTGAAAAGGAAGGTGAGCGGAACGGTCAGCCACTCAAGCCAGGTGACGTTGTGGATGTGCTCGACGTAGACGTAGAATGCTGCCGCGCCCATCGCGTAGATGAGGACGATGTGGAAATAGCCGTCGTACCACCCGATGATTCGGGAGCGGTACTCTTCGCGAAAATCGATCTGCCGCTGACTGATCATCCCGCTTCTCCTTGACTGGCGCGTTCGGCCATCTGATATATCACACATCTATCACAGCTGGCCGCCACGTTCAATCAGACAGCCGCCGATTGCCCGGTTCCCTCGATCACCACGCCGGGTTCCGGCGCGCCTCGGTCGGCTTGCCGGCAAAGATTATCTCACCGCGTTCAATGACATAGAGGCGGTCGGTGAAATCCGGCACGTGGTGGATATTCGATTCAGCAATGAATACCGCGTGGCCGAAGGCACGGATATTGCCGAGCCCCTCCACGATCGACGGCACGATCGCCGGCGACAGCCCTTCGGTCGGCTCGTCGAGCAGCAGAAGTTTTGGTCCGAGCGCGAGTGCACGCGCGATCGACACCATCTTGCGCTCACCGCCCGACAGCGCCTGCCCGCCACGTTCGCGGTAACGCTCCAGCCGCGGGAAGACCTTGTAAGCTGCGGCGATGCGCTCTTCGGCCGGCCGCGGGTTGGAACCAGTCCAAGTCGGCATGGCGATGTTCTCAGCCACCGTCAGTTCGCCAAACACTTCGCTTTCTTCCGGCGCATAGCCGACACCAAGCCGCGCGATCTGGAAAGGTTGCAGGCCAACAATGGTCTGTCCTTCAAACTCGATGGTACCGGAGACCGGTTTGTGGAAGCCCATAATGCTCCGCAGCGTCGTCGTCTTGCCCGCACCGTTACGGCCAACGAAGCACACAAGCTCGCCCTGCCCTACCGAGAACGAGACGTCCCGCAGGACACGGCTGCCCTGGATATCCACCACGAGATCGCGAACCGAAAGCATCAATGCCCCTTTCGCCGCCCGATCACGGTTTCAATCAGATGCGGATCGGCAAAGAACCGGTCCGGAGGCAAATCAGCCAGCACCTGTCCCTCCGAGAGCGCAATAATGCGGCGCGAATAGGCCGCCACCAGGTCCATGTCGTGCTCGACCAGCACGATCGCCTTGACGCCGGCGCGTTTCGCAGCCGCCATCAAGGTCTTCATGATGCCGTGCTTGTCGGATGTCGACACACCCGACGTCGGTTCATCGAGCAGAATGACTTGCGGATCGAGCGCAAAGGCGGAGGCGACGTCCAGCAGTTTCTTCTCCCCCTGCGATAGCGCTGCGGCAACAGTATCAAGCCGAGGCCCGAGCCCGAAGATATCGGCGACCTCGGCCACACGTACATCGATCCCTGCATCAGCCGAAAGACGAGACAAGAACCGCCAGCGCTTTTTCTGTCGCGAGACGACAGCCGCCGCGATGGTCTCGCGCACGGTCAGCTGAGGGAAAATCTGGATCAGCTGAAATGCACGCGCGAGGCCGTGGTCGGCGAGGGCGACCGGTCCGACGCCTGCGATATTCTTGCCCATGAAGAGAACTTCGCCCGCAGTGGGCTCCAACAGTCCGGTAAGCAAATTCACGAGCGTCGTCTTACCGGCGCCATTCGGACCAACCACCGACACGAGTTCGTCCTCGTGCACGGCCAGGGTGACCTGATCGAGCGCACGAAACACGCCATAGGATTTGCTGACGTTGCGGGTTTCCAGCAGCACGGTCATGCAGGCCTCCCCCCAACGAAACGCTTGAGTTGCGCGGTGAGACCCGCAATGCCCTGAGGAAAGACGATGACGATGAGCGCCAGGATCGCTCCGAGAACGAAACGCCAGTATTGCGTGAGCGATTGCAATTGATCCTGCAGCAGGATGTAGCTGAGCGCGCCGACGATAGGACCAAAAAAATTCGCAAAGCCACCCAGCACCGCCATGAAAACGAGCTGGCCGGACTGTGTCCAGTAGACGAGATCGGGATCGGCGAGACCGACGCGAAAACCAAGAATGGCGCCACCTACGGCGCCGAAGGCGGCCGATATGACGAACGCGGCAAGACGAAACCGATGCACGTGCACGCCGAGATATTCAGCCTTGCGCGCGTTGTCGCGAATGGTTCGAAGGTGCAATCCGAACGGTGAATGCACGACCCGCCACATCAGGAAACCGCCGATGATCAGCAGGGCAAGGCAGTAGTAGTAGAAGGGCCCCGCCAGAAACTCGATCTTGTTGTACTTGGCGAATTCCAACCCAAGAATTTTCATCCGCGCGACGCGCATACCGCTGTCGCCGCCGGTGACGTAGTAGAACTTGAATAGGAACGAGTGGAATAGCATGCCGAAGGCGAGCGTGAGCATCCCGAAAAAAATCCCGACATAGCGCACGCAGAGCAACCCAATCGGCAGCGCAATCGCGGCCGATGCCAGAATGACCGCAACCAGCACGAGTTCGAACGACTTGAATCCGAGTCCGGTCATCACGGCCGCGCCGTAGGCGCCAATGCCGAGAAACATTGCGTGGCCGAAGGACAGCAGGCCGGTGTAGCCAAACAACAGATTGAATCCGAGCAGCGCGATGGCATAGCCGAAGAACGGGATCATCAGGCCGACGTAGTAAGCCGGTACGATGAAGGGCAGCAGCGCGAACGCCACCGCCCCCACCAGCGCAACCGCAAGCGGACCCCTCATGCCAACGCCCTCCCGAACAGGCCTGCCGGGCGGAAGATCAGAACGCCGATCACGATAACGTAAATCGCGATGACCTCGAATTCTGGAAAGAAGACGATCGAAAGGGCGCGTATCAGTCCCACGATTGCCGCGCCGATGAGCGCTCCGCGCATAGAACCGAGACCGCCGATCACAACGACGGCGAAAGCTTCGACGACAAACTCAATCGCCATATCGAGCGAGGCCGCAGACGTCGGTACAACAAGAGCGCCGGCCGTGGTGCCGAGCACGGCGCCAAGCGTGAAAACGGCCGAATAAATTCGGCGCACATCAACGCCAAGCGCTTCCGCCATGCTGCGGTTCTCGGCGGTAGCCCGCAGGATGCGGCCGTAGTTCGTGCGTTGCAGGAACGCACCGAGCCCCGCCGCGGTGGCGATCGCCGCCAGGATTACCAGCAGATTGTAGACCGGCATGGTGAAGTCGCCGGCACTGATGGTGCCATAGATGAGATAGGCACTGTCGAGCGAGCGCGGGTTGGCCCCCCAGATGAACTTGAAGACGTCCTGAAACATCAGGACGAGCGCAAACGTCAGCAGCAATTGAAAGCTTTCGTCGCGGGAATAGACCGTACGGACCAAGCGCTCGATCGGAGGGCCGATGAAGCCGAGCAACACCCCCGACAGGATCAGCCCTGGCAGGATCAGCCACGGCGACACGCCATACTGCGACGCATAACCGATGAATGTGATGCCGAAATACGCGCCGAGCGCGTAAAAGGAGCCGCAGGCGAGATTGACGATTTTCTGCACGCCGAAGACGAGCTGCAAGCCCGCCGCGACGAGAAACAAGACGGCGGCGTGAAATACGCCGCCGGCCAGAATATTCGCAAAGGCCGACATCAGGTCGGCAAACTAGATCTTGAACTGCGCCGTCTTGATCCACTCCCAGAAATTCGCCCCAGGCGGTTTCTGCAAGTCGGCCGAGTACATCGTGTCGAAGGGCTCGGCCAGCGTCACAAAATCGTAGCTGTTTTTGTGCGTCGTGAAGCCTTGCACGAATGTCTGGTCGGCGATCTTGTCCTTGCGCCAGCCTCCCTTGCCGCCGAGGCTCTCGATCTCGAGGCCGACCATCGCCTGGATTACGTCATCCTGCGACGGCCAGCTGCCGCCCTTGGCCTTCATCGCCTTCTCGACCGCCTGCTTGTAGGATTCGACTGCGAAATAAGCGCGATCGGCTTCCCACTCGGGGTAATCCTTGAACTTGTCGCCATACCAGGCGACGAACTCCTTCGCCGTCGCGGAATTCTTCGGGTTGGCAAAGTATAGTGTGTTGTGCCCGAACAGCATGCCTTCGGGCGTGAACTCCTTCTTCATCAGCGTGTGCTGCCAGCCCGCCGCCGGGAAGACGAGCTTGGTGCCTTCGGTCAAGCCGGCGGCGTGCGCCTGCTTCATGAATACGGGCAGATCGGCGAACAGCAACGAGGAGAAAATCAGGTCCGGCTTTGCCGCCTTGAGCGCGGCGACATGGCTGGTCAGGTCCATGGTGCCGACCTTCGGCCACTGCTCGGTCACCACTTCATGCTCGATGTTGAAACGCTTGAGCACGGCAATGAACGCCGCCATGTTGTTGCGACCGTACGAATAGTCGGGGTTAATCCCCGCGACTTTGGCGAACTTGCCTTTCCAGTGCTTGATCGTGAGCAACGAGGCCATCATCGCCTCGCATTCGTTGTCGGTCGAACGGAAGAGATATTTCGGATCGGGAATTGTTTCGTCGACGCCGTTTTGAGTTGTACCGTCCCAATAGATGGTGAAAGCGCGGGCTTCCTCGACGACCGGTCCTAGAGCGAGACCGACGCCGGAAGACACGATACCTTGCACGCAGTCGACTTTTTCCTGCTGCACGAGCTTGCTGAACCGCTCGATCGTGTCCTTGGGCGTCGACTCGTCCTCGATCACCAGTTCGACCTTGCGGCCGCCGATTCCGTCCTTGGCGTTGTACCTTTCAACCGCCCACTGTGTGGCGCGGATGCCGTTCTCGCCAGGCGCTGCGGCAATCCCCGAGCGCGGCGCCAGGATGCCGACGCGCAGCGGCTTACTCTGCGCGATCGCGGGCGCGAAGATGCCGGTGGAAGCGGAGACGGCGCCGAGTGCTGCGGCGGATGCAAGAAGCCTGCGGCGTGAAATTGCCATTGAAGTCCTCCCGTGTGACCCCGCCTCGAGGCGGTTATCGTTGTTTCCCTCGCAGATGATATATCAGACGCATGTCACCAACAAGCATACTCAAAATCAATGGGCCTTGGCTCCCTTCAGGAAAGCGTCGATGTCCGCGCTTGTGAGACTCCAGTCGTTGTCGAGATTGGCGATCACCGTTTTCATGAACGGTTCCGACAACAATATGGCACGTTCCTTGTCGCCCAGGTGATCGTAGAGAATCGCGAGGGACAGCTGTTGCGGGCTCTCACCCTCGTACGTCCACTCAAAGCCGTATTTCGTGAAACGCTTGACCTCGTAATGCTCGGGCAAGGGCTGGCCGTCAGCCGTAACCACAAGCCCGTCAATCGTGCGTTTTCCCTCGTATGTTTTCATGGCGTTAGACCGAGACTGTGCGGCGCGTGAAATTTTCGACGTAATCCATCAACTTGTCGCTGGCGCGAGCAGCGGCATCGCCATCGCCCTGCGCGATGGCGCGGGCCTGGTTTGCGTGCAACCGCGCGCACAAGGGCAGGTCGGCGGCCTCCCGGTAGTGCATGTACCAGAAGCGCCGCGACAGACCCTGAAGGAGCTTCATCGAGCGTGCGGCATAGTCGTTGTGCCCGGCCTCGATCATCAGGCGATTGAGCTCGCGGTCGAGCCGCATGAAGGCGATATCGTCATTGGCCTTGGAGGCCCGATCCATGCCTCGGGCGATGTCTTGCAGCTGCTCTCGTTGCTCCTTGGTCGCCCGTTCGGCACCGGCCCGACTGAGCAGGCGTTCAAGTTCGCGTCGTACTTCGAGAACGAGCAGCTGATTACGAGGGTTGATGTCGGAGACGAGAATACCCTTGCGCGGTAGGATGGCGACCAGGCCCTCGCGAGCGAGTCGCTGCAGCGCTTCCCGAATCGGGGTGCGGCCAATCTTGAACGTTGCCGAGAGCATTTGTTCCGACAGCACCTGGCTCGGTTTCAGGCGCAACGTCACGATCTCTTCTTCAAGCGCGCGATAAGCGCGCTCCGTCAAGGTCTCGGCACTCACGGAGGCCCGTTGCGCCGAGTTCCGCGAACGCTTCGCCGCCGATGCCTGCCCGCGCGCCACGTCAGATGTGCTTTCGTTTCGCGACCATCGCCGCGAACTTGTCGTATTCGGCATCGTTCACCGTGTAGGAGTGGTCATCGTCGGGGAACGTGCCCTCTTTGACTTCCTTGACGTATTCCTTGATGCCGTTGACAGCTACCTCGGTCAGCTTGGCGAAGCGCTTGGTGAATTTCGGCTTGAAGTCGGTGAAGACGCCAAGCAGATCGTAGCAGAGGAGAATCTGGCCATCGGTCCCGACACCTGCACCAATGCCGATTGTCGGAATCGTCAGTTGTTCGGAAATCAGTTTCGCGATCCTTGCCGGCACGGCTTCGAATTCCAGCATGAAGCAGCCCGCATCTTCGATCGCGAGCGCATCTTCGAGAATCTTCATCGCAGCGTCGGCCGTGCGGCCCTGGATCTTGAAGCCGCCGAACATCGCGATGGTGTGAGGCGTCAGGCCAATGTGCGAGGCGGTAGGGATGCCGGCATCAACCAGCGCCTTGAGAATATGCGCTTGCGACTTGCCGCCCTGCGGCTTGACTGCGTCGCACAAGGTCTCCTGCATAAACCGCGAGGCATTGGCGAGCGCACGATCGACGGTGTGGTAACTCTGATATGGCATGCAGCCGAGCATGAATGTGTTCGGCGCACCGCGGCGCACCGCCTGGCCATGCATGACCATCATATCCATGGTCGCCGGGACTGTGCTGCGGTGACCGTGAGAGATCATCGCCAGGCTGTCACCGAGCACGGCAACATCGACGCCGGCCATTTCAGCCCATTGCGCCGAGGTGTAGTCGGGGACCGACATGTAGACCATCTTCTCGCCGGTCTTTTTTGACTCGCGGATCTCGGTGATGGTGCGCTTTTCGCGCTTACCGTCGGCTTTGCCGTCAGACTTCTTCTCGGCTGCTTTTGCAGCCGGCTTGGCTGCGACATCCGCGCTCGACATCGGGCCTCCTGGATTTTTCCTCGCCGCGGCGATTGCATGTACCGCTGATATATGTCTCGTATGTTACGGAGATTGCTTTCTTGAGGTCAAGCCATCCCGCCGGGTGCAAAAAAACATGTCGCTGGCCAGTATCGTCCCGCTCATCATATTCGTGACGCTGATGTTGCTCGCATCCCTTCAGGCCCTGTCGGCAAGCGGACATTTTCCCAAGGCCTCGCGGCTTCCGGCAATCGCACAAGGCTCCGGTCCCGCGGTGTTGTGGACCTCGATCATCGTGACCGCAGGCTCCGTTGTCGCCGCGACCGCCGCGGCGTGGATGGCCATTCCCTGGTACGCGGCGGTGATCGGCGGGGGTGCCGCGATCCTGCTCGCGCCACTGGCGCTGCAGATTTTTCCCGACCGCATCGTCGACGGCAAGATTGCGCTGATCGGCTTTGGCGTCGCGGCGGCCGTTCTTGCTGCCCTGCTCTGTTGGCTCACCCGCCTATGACCGGTGAAAAAGAGAAAGTGCCGGCCAAGCACGGCTGGATTCACGACAATCCTTATCTATTGCTGGCGCTTGCCGCGCTATTCTGGTCCGGCAACCACATTGTCGGTCGCGCCATTGGCGGCGAGGTCCCGCCGATCGGCATTTCAACGGTGCGCTGGCTCCTGCCAACCATTGCGCTCGGGCTCTTCGCGTTCCCGCATATCAAGAGTGATTGGCCGGTGATCCGCACGCACTGGGGCATTCTGCTCTGGCTCGGAATCGTCGGCGGAGCACTCTTCACAGCCGGCCAATATATCGGCCTGCAATACACGACGGCGCTCAACGTTTCAGTCCTCAATTCGCTGGTGCCCGTGCTCATCATCGCCACTGGCGGAATCATTTTCCACGACCGCGTCACGCCGGTTCAGCTCTGCGGCATCCTTATTTCGTCGATCGGCGTGCTGGTCATCATCGCGCAAGGCCAACTGAGCAACCTGCAACACCTGCGGTTCAATTGGGGTGATATCATCATCGTATCCAACATGATGGTCTTCGCCGTCTACGCCGTTTATCTGCGCAAGCGCCCGCCGATGCACTGGATGAGCTTCATCTTTGTCTTCGGCGCCGTCTCAGCGCTCACGACGTTGCCGTTCATGCTCTGGGAAATGGCCGCAGGCATTACGTTCAAACCGACTTGGCTGACCGTTTTCGCAGTAGTCTACGTTTGCATTTTTCCCAGCGTGCTCGCGTTTGCCGCATGGAATCGCGGCGTCCAGCTGATCGGCGCCAATCGCTCCGGACCGTTCGTGCACCTGGTTCCGCTTTACACGGCGATCTTTGGCAGTGTCCTGTTGAACGAGCACCTGTCGACTTTTCATATTTTTGGATTTGCACTGATTATCGCCGGCGTCTGGATTGCTTCCCGCTCCAGCCCTTCAGCGCACCCCGAGTGAGATACCGGAAGCGCGAGTCCGGAAAAAAGTTTCATCGCCACCCTAGCCTTGGCGCGATGTGCTTGAGGATCGCCTCGATGACATGCGCATTGTAGTCAACGCCAAGCTGGTTCGGCACAGTTAGCAGCAGCGTATCGGCTTCGGCGATCGCTTCATCCGCCTTGAGCTGCGCGATCAGCTTGTCCGGCTCGTCGGCGTAACTGCGGCCGAAAATTGCGCGCTCGGTGGCACTGAGCATGCCGACCTGGTCGCCCTCCTTGCCGCCGCGGCCAAAATACATTCGGTCGCGATCGTCGACCAACGCAAAGATGCTGCGTGACACCGACACGCGCGGCGCGCGCGTGTGTCCGGCCTCCTTCCACGCCGCGCGATAAAGCCGTATCTGCTCCGCTTGCTGGATGTGGAACGGCTTGCCGCTCTCGTCGATCTTCAACGTCGAGCTTTGCAGGTTCATGCCGAGCTTGGCGACCCATTGCGCCGTCGCATTGGTGCCGGCGCCCCACCAAACGCGCTCTCGCAGACCCTCGGAATAGGGCTCGAGGCGCAGGAGGCCGGGTGGGTTCGGAAACATCGGGCTCGGGTTGGGCCTGGCGAAGCCTTTGCCGAGCAGCAACTCGAGAAAGACCTCGGTGTGGCGCCGCGCCATGTCGGCGTCAGTCATCCCCTGAGGCGGCACGTAGCCGAAGTAGCGAAAGCCATCGATCACCTGCTCAGGCGAACCACGGCTGATGCCGAGCTGCAGACGACCGCCGGCGATGAGATCGGCGGCGCCCGCATCCTCCGCCATGTACATTGGATTTTCGTAGCGCATGTCGATGACCGCGGTGCCAATTTCGATGCGCTTGGTCTTGGCACCGCATGCCGCCAGCAATGGGAAAGGGGAGCCGAGCTGGCGCGCGAAGTGATGAACGCGGAAATAGGCACCGTCGGCGCCGAGCGCCTCAGCGGCGACCGCGAGCTCGATCGATTGCAGAAGCGCATCGGATGCTGATCGTGTTTGTGACTGCGGCGAAGGGGTCCAATGTCCGAACGAAAGAAATCCGATATGTTTCATGGAGACGAACCCAAGAACCGAAGCACTGACAAATTCCAATTGATCTTAGGAGACGCATCTACCGGAACGCCATCGCAGCTTCGATAAACCCTGCCGCCGCGCGAACAAGGATAAGCCAACGAACACATAGACAAGCATGCGGTGCCGCGCATTAGTCGATGTCCGCTTTACCCCCAAAGCAGACATTCGCAGTGCACAAGCGCGTGTCCGCTTTGGGCCAACAGCGGACATCGCCACGGAAATGAGTCCGCGACGTCTGCTGCTGCCGACCCTTGATCCGCTCTATTATGCCCCCGGAATAGCGGCGCGTTTGAAGGCATCCCACGCGGACTGATTGGCGCGATCGAACGCCGCGCGTGATTCTGACAAAGCACCATTCAGGGCGGTCCAGGATTCCGTTCCTGCGCGGGTTAGCTTTTGCAGGTTTGCTTCCGCTTGAGAGGCGTCAGCCTTCATCTGCTTCAAGACCGCGTCAATGTCGGGACGCCGGTCTGCGGCTAAGTTTGCGGCGGCGCTCTGAATCTTCTCAGCTGCATCGTGCCAAGCCTTTAATTGAGCTGCCGCTGCGTCCTGGAAAGTGGTCTGCTGGGATTTGAGTTGCTTCCCGAAAGTCTAGATATATTTTTTCACTTCCGCTTCAAAGCCGTTCCAATTGTTTTCCAATTGACTCTTGGACTTCAACCAAGCGGCCTCACCGGCATCAGTCTGCTTCTTAACGAGCTCTTGAAACATGTCACGTTTTTTATGCAAGTCCGCGATGTATTGGTCGGCCTTCGCTCGAGAGTCGCCCTGCACTTGGTTAGCTTTGGCTTCGAGCGATGCCAGAATGGCATCCATTTCGTCGATCCGCTCTTTCGCCCAATTGAAATAGAAATGCATACTGCTTTGCGAGGGCATGATGACCTCCATGTTTACGGCCTCACCCACCCCAGACGTCGCCTAATTTAAGGGCTGCACTATTACGATCGAATTGGACCATGGGCCAATGCGAGAGCGGCCATATCCGCCTTCAGCCATTTGATGTAAATCATCGCAAATTCGCAACGAACATTCTGTGCCGTCAACTTCACGGACGGCAGGTGCAGCCGGTCAATCCTTCGAGAAAGGGCGCAATATGGAAACAGCGTCCAGATTAGCACCCACGCCCAGCCGGAGGGTCACACAATGCTTAATGGATCAAAGCCGAATATGGCCGTAAGGCCGATGACAACTAGAGCGATCCGAAGATTTAGCAGCCGATTTGCATCAGACATTTTCTTCTCCGACAGCTATCCCGAACCAAAAGCAGACATTGCATCGGACTCGCTTAACTACCTCCACCTTAACGCCGACCGGTGGCCGGCAGCACGTCAGGATTGACAACATTAATCGGCTTTCCGATTGCAAACGCAACGATCTGGTCAAAGACGTCGCTAAACTGCATCTCAAATTCCTCGCGCGTTACATAACCGATGTGTGGCGTCGCAACGACCTGTTTAAACTGCAGCAGCGGCAAAGTCACGTTGCGCACCGGCTCGTCTTCAAATACATCGACGGCAGCAAAGCCCGGGTGGCCTTGATCAAGCGCGGCGACTAACGCGGCCGGCTCTATCAACTGCGCACGACTCGTGTTGATGAAAATCGCGTTTGGTTTCATGCGCGTTAAGTCCGCGGCTTGGACAATGTGGCGCGTCGCGGGGACCAATCGCATATGCAATGAAATGACATCGCACGTCTCAAAAAATTCTGCCTTACTACGTGCGGTCGCATACCCATCGAGGCGCGCTCGTCCAAGCGACTCCTCGCGTGCCCAAATCAGCACATTCATGCCAAACGCTTTACCATAGCCGGCAACGGTCGCGCCGATGCGGCCATAACCGAAAATGCCAAGAGTCTTTTCGCGCAAAGTCATACCGACGCCGGTTTGCCATTTGCCAGCCTTGAGCGATGCCATCTGCTGCGGAAGCTGACGTGCCGACGCTAGTATCAACGCCCATGTAAGCTCGGCTGCAGCGTACGAGGGGGAGCCAACGTGTTGGCTTGACGACACGACAACGCCAAGGCGCGTGCAGGCCTCAACGTCAATGTGTGGATAGACGCTTCGTTGGCTGATGAGCTTAAGTTTGGGCAGACGTTCAAGCAATGCTGACTGTATTTTAGTGCGCTCACGGATTAGCACTAGGCATTCAGTATCTTTTAGACGACCAGCGAGGACGTCAGCGTCCTGTACGTGATCATTCCAAATCTCAATCTCATGACCGGCCAGCTTTGAGAAGCAAGGCAAGGTTCGCAGTGTATCGAAATAATCATCCAGGATCGAAATTTTCACATATTGCCTCGCAGTTGTCGGTGATGCTCAGGCCTATTCCCGTCCGGAAATCGCTCTCGGAAGAGTCTTACTTAGTCTTTAGGCCTGTGACGCGTAAATTTGATCTCAACAATGTCCCCGAGGAATTTCCGCTGGTCGTCTTATCGTTGCGGGATTGATTGCACGCACTTCTCCTTACTACGATGGCATCATGGGGCGTTTGTCGAAAGTCGGTGGGGCATTCCCGCGTCTTGTCGCTGTTGCAGGGCCGGTTCTGCTCGGCCTGCTCACTGCGCTCTATATCGGTCGGCCTTCCCCTTACTTTCCGGCAACTGGCATTGCGCTAGCAGTCGCCATTCCGGCTTGCGACTGCTGGGTCATCGCGCGCCGCCACTGGATCACGGGAGGCTTCGCGCTGGCGACCCAGATTGCATTCTTGATTTTCGTCGGCACCTACGCGGCCTCCCCGCTCCTGGCACCGTCACCCATATCGGACCCGTTACCGCAAGCATCACCACCCGACGGCATGGCGATCTACGCCCTCCCGACCGGGGTGAACCATCGCACTGCCGCCTTCGCCTACCGCGGTGGCTCGCCTTGGGACAAACGCGACTCCGTATCGACCGCCGTGCTCGTTCGGCATCCGCGGGGCGACCTCCTGATCGATACAGGTCTTGGCAGAATGATCGCGGAGCAGATGAGAGAGTTCCCGTTCCTATTTCGTCTGGGGACGGACCTAGTGCGGTTTCAGGCAGCCGCCGACCAGCTCGACGCCGCAGGCTATGATCGGAGGCAGTTGCGTTACATTCTTCTGACCCATGCGCACTGGGACCATATCAGCGGCGTACCTGATTTCCCTGGCGTGCCCGTGCTGGTGACAGCAGCGGAGCACCGCTTCATTGACAAGGGTGGCTGGGCGACCGCGAACGCTAGAAGCATGAATGCAGTATTTCAGGAGTACGCGTTCGATGGCGGGCCCTACATGGGCTTTACTCAATCCCGCGATTTGTATGGCGATGGCTCCATCGTGATCGTTCCTGCACCAGGCCACACGCCTGGATCGGTTGTGGTATTCATCACGCTGTCAGGTGGCGCTCGCTATGCCTTCGTGGGTGACCTGGTCTGGCAACTCGAAGGGCTTCTTGAGCGAGAAGAGCGCCCTTGGTTCGAGTCAAGAACCCTTGGTGAGATTCCGATACTGCTGCGACAGTCTCTGCTCCGGATGAGCGCAATCGCGATAAGATACCCTCAGCTCACGATCGTACCTGCGCACGATCCTCGGGGATACGCGTCTATTCCGGAATGGTCACGATCGCCAACTCGGTAAAACCCATCGGCTAAACTCGCCAAGGCGGTGTTCACGAAACCATTTCGCTGCCGACTGCGGGAGGTTCAAGGTCTTCAATAGACAGCCCTTCATCTGCTCAAAGAGAAATCCGCGGCTTCCTACCAAGAAAACAAAAGTCGAGGAAATCTTGTCACCACATCGGGCCGCATCACCCCGCAAAAACTAATGTTTGCGAACACGGCTGGTCTGACGTCATTACGCGCTTGGCGATCTCGCTCGGCCCGTCAGACTCGCAAGAAGCACTGCGAGGATGCCCGTTAGAAATATCCCGTCGAAGGTCCCTGCGCCGCCGATGGACATTACCGGCGCGCCGAGACCAGAGATGCTGCCCAGGTTGAGCAGGTCTGCTCCGATCAGAGTGCCGAGGCTGCCCGCGATGTAGGCGAGCTGCGCCGCATGCTCGCGCGACAGAAGCACCGCGACGATCCCGGTGACGAGAGCGGGAACGAAAACGGGCAGCGCGATGCCGATGCCGGGTACCGGTTGTGCGATGAGGTAGCAGGCGATCGTCAAGATCGCGACTGCCACTGAGCCGCTCGCCCACAACTGGTGTTTGAGCAGAAGGTATGCGGACATGATCGTGGGAATGATCGCGCCCCCTACGTTCACCGCTACGACGGTGCCGGGCCAGTGCACGACTACGGGCACCACGTACCGCATGCCAAAGAAGTAGACCTCCCGCCCGGAGAGGACCCGCTCGCCCGGGATCTGGGCGATCGGGACGTTAAAGTAGCTGCCGATAAGCGACCCGAGCAGCAACGCTAAAGCCGCTCCCGAGCTGACGCCCAGTCGCAGGTAGGCGTAGCGGATCGCGCCAACCTGAATCAGCAGCAGGACGATGACGAACAGCCCGATGAGCGCCGAGAAGTACAGCGGGCTGATCGGGAGGTATTGCAGGTCGCTCGGCTGCATCTGAGTTATTCGGCCCCACCGCTTACCTGGGCATTTCTTGATTTTGAGAACGATCGGCGCGGCCTGCGGTTCGAACCGTTGCCCTGTGAAGTAGTCGCCAGGCCTTCCGGATGTTGGCCGAGTTTCCCGTGTCGCCCGGGGAGTCGGCCATGGCCGGGTCATCCCGAAGGCTGGACGACCATCTTAGAGAATCCGGCCCCATGAAGTCGACGGCGGCCTCCCATAAATACGCAGTAAGGGAGGCGCGAAATGAAGAGCCTAGGCGATCATATCTTGGAAAATGCGAATGCCGCGCGCGGCGCGAGGAAGAAGGGACAGCGCGATCGCGAGCCGGCCGCCGAGGCTGAGCCGGTGCGCGTCATTCGCTCGCTCGACCTCGACGCGGCGACAGTGGCTGCAGCCCGCGGGTATCGATCTCGAGACCAGGGCCGAACGGATGAATAAATTTTGTAAAGCGTTGGTTCGCTTCCAGTACGACGACGCGGTCGTCATCGCCGTCCACTTCTGGCGGGCGCGAGCAGTACATTCCCTATGTCCGCCCTGAATGTCCGCCATTGGCTATGTCGATGCGCTTGCCATCCGGGTAACTCCGCTGTTGTGCGGAGGAAATTACAGGAAGCACCGGAAGGAGCAACGCACTGGCGGCCATGCTAGTCTCGCAGTGGCAGGAGGGAGCGCCGATGCCACAGGTGCAGACCAAGAAAATCACATTTAAGGCTGCGCGAGCCGTCGAACTTGAGCCAGGTCTCGTTCTGCGGCCTGGGCTTTACACCGGCACCAAAACACGAACTCGTATTGACTCGATCGGCGGCATAAGCTGGACACCCTCCAAATACAAACTTGAGCTTACTGCGAATCAACTCAAGAGTTTGAGCGCTCAGATAGAGTTAAATTTCATCTCAAAGAATATCGATGTGACGAAATTCGTGCGCCAAGGAAAATTGATCTGTGTTTAATTTCAGGCGCTCCCGCTCTCCAAGCGTCGCCTTCACTAATCTCTACCGACCCTGGAGATAAACAGAAAGCAAAGAGCCCACCCGCCGGGGCGATCGTCAAGGCTCCAGTTCCGCCCTGTTCACCAGGCTTTTTTCAAGGCGCAATCGCAGGGCACGCGGTCAGCCAGCTTGTGCGACCCGCGTGTCGATTTCGCTGCGCAGCATCCCAAAATCGATCGGCTTGGTGAAAAGCGCATCAGCGCCGCTCTCCAATGCCTTGCGCTTGGTCTCCGCATCGCCATAGGCAGTGATCATAATGACCGGAACATCGGGTCGAGCTGCCTTGGCTTTGGGCAACAGTTCAAGCCCTGTCATTCCCGGCATGTTGATGTCGGACAAGATCAAGATGAGT
>Ga0182037_10000372_pt1 | contig 21544 bp, 24 predicted proteins | sample sta12Cox44000082_FD_125974 | JGI IMG/M metagenome (GOLD analysis project Ga0182037, IMG submission 125974) | Lab enrichment of tropical soil microbial communities from Luquillo Experimental Forest, Puerto Rico - statoxic.12C.oxic.44.000.082 | ecosystem: Environmental > Terrestrial > Soil >... | reverse complement strand
GCGGCGGAGGTTCCGGAGTGAACGAACGAAAAGACTCCAATACTCTCGACTACAGAGCGGATTAACAGCAACTAGCAGTTGTGATAGCTGAACGATTCAGGGACACGAAAACCCGCGGTCCCAGGAAGCCACTCCAAAATGGGCGGCGGGCTTCTAGTGCCGGCAACAAGAGGCATTCACGGGATTCAGCTTTTGGGACCATGCAGTTCGGGTGCCTCCTTTACTCGCTAATAAAACAACCAAGGAATTGTGGCGCAGAAAAGCAGCCCGACAGTGACCACGACAAAAACAAAAGTGTGCGTTTTCATATAACGCCTCCGATTGCTATGGCTCCCTGGGGATTCCCCGAAGTTGACGCCGCCGGTTAATCTTCCCTAGGAGGCATGCTCTCTGTCTCTCTTCCATTATGGCCCCCTTGCATCCGCTGACTGTGACACACAGCACACATGGATGTGAGCAGTGCCGATGTAAAGCCGTCACGGTAAACTGTGATGGCGGTCACACACTTCTGGTCGATTTGGCAGGATCATCTGGCTAGGTGGATGGAGGTGCCTAACGATGATGCCGCCAGCACACCCTCTCGAAACCGAAGGGGTAGTTTCCGAACTTGCCACACTGTCGAGTGATCCCACGCTCGCGAATAGACCTGATCCAACGTTCCGTCCGAAGTTTCGAAATGCCGACGAAGTCATCGACATCGATTTCAGGCGGTTCGACATGGTGTCGCGCCGAGTGATCGCCTTCGCACCGACCTGGACTGGCACGACATTATGGCGTCGAAGTCCCAAAGATTAAGGCCAATTTCGCTGTTGAGCGAAAGGCCTGCAAGGCCATTTAAAGATTCTAAAGTCGCGCTCAGCGAAACACCTGACCAAAGCGTGTATGGGGTGATCGAACGGCTGGTCGAGGCAGGGGAACAAGCCGGCTTCACGGTTCCCGATCTGATTCTGATGCTGAATGGCGGCACGACACTTGAATCTCTACTCGATGTCATCGAAGTCAGGGCCAACGGGTTCTGTCTCCATCGTGAATCGAAGATCACTTGAATAATCCGGGGGGGAGGTGTCATGGCCACAATTCTCTGCATGGATGATTGCACTCTTGGTATGTCTGATTTGATTCAAATCTTGTCTGAGAGCGGATATCAGGTATTGGCTGCGGCTGACAGAGCTGCCGCCATTGAGCTTGCTTCCAACGATCATGTGGATGCCGTGATTCTTAACTGCCATCGTGAGCAAGACAACGCAGGGCTCGTTACCGCTCTGCGAATCTTGCAGCCTCACGTGGCGGTCGTCATGTTCTCCGGATATTGCGACATCCCTTGTTACCAGCTACACCTTGCAGATGCGTGTATTCAGAAGGAACGGACTTTCGGAGCGCTCATTCCTGTACTGCGGGCCGTTCTTTGTCAAAGCCGATACGGTCTGTGTCGGGCCTTCGCCGCATGATCCGATCGCACACTTGGCTCCTGTCCTGATCTCCTCAAGGGTATTTCGGGTCCACTACTCTTTCGTATTCACGAAGCGTCTCGTTCACTCGGCCCAGGATTCCCGCTGCCGACTCTACTCTCGATTACACTCATTTGATCCCACCAACACACAACCAACGCTCGCCTCAGGGACAATCGCTTCCTTGCGGAACATCGCCGCGAGTGGCTTCGGTGCTGGTACTTCAACAGTGGAATTGTAAGCAGTCTCATCCACTGGTAGTTCTACTGGTTCCCCCGCCCCCTTTGGCTTCTCTAACGTTGTCGCACGCTTCTATCGAAGCGCACTGGGGTGTTAGTGTCGAAAAGGGAGGTGAGCGAAACGCCATGATCCGCCGCATCGTTTTCATCGTCACCGCCATGCTGTTCACTAGTACCGGGATCTTTGCACAAACAGAATCTGCGCGCGAATCCGGCCCGGATGTCGCTTATTGGGTCGCTTTCTGGTCACGGCCACCAGTGTTTCTGTTTGGTCCGCAGCAGGAGGAATTTTTCAAGAATATGCAAGGAATCCTGTTTCCATACGATAACCATGACGAACCTGTGAATCCGAGCGCCCTGGATAGCGACATCCAATGGCTTAAGGATCATCCCAATGTACGCTTCTACATTGGCGGATACGCATCTTCGAGAGGCCCTCTGATCTACAATCTTGCCCTCTCGCAACGACGCGCTGACTGGGTTAAACAAGTTCTGATCAGCCGGGGCATCGCAGAAAACCGCATCAAGGTGGCGGCAGGCTGGGGAGAGATGTACCCCGTCTGTCCGGAATTGAATGATGAGTGCTGGGCCAAGAACAAAGTGGTCCGCTTTCATTACTCTCCCGATTAAGTTGAGCTGACATGAAAGGGAGACAGTCATGAAGAGAATCTTCGTTTTGGCAATCGTGCTCGCGATCTCAGTGCTGAGCAGGGTAAGCCTAGCCCACTCGCAGGTCGGCACGTTCACAAAGGCGCAGGTGGCAGACCGTATCCGCAAAGTGGAGGACGGCGTCGACGAATTTCAGAAGTACCTTAAGAACCGGGGAGAAAGCGCCCGCTCAAAAGCGCAATCAGCGCAGAGCGGCGGAACCTCAACGCGGCGTCGTCAGGGAAGTTCCTCAAACACACAAGCTCGCCAAGATCAGGCGAAGCAGACAAAGGATGAATTGGACGACGCGATGGACGATTTGAATCAATCCACCAACCGGCTGCGTCGCAAGTTCGATCCCACTCCAAACTACTTGGAGACAAAGGCGCAAATGGAGCGAGTCATGGACAGCGCTCGTCGCGTCAACCAGGTGATGACGCGGGGCAATTACGGAACCCAGGCGGAACGCTACTGGTCCGCTTTGCGGGCAAGCATCAATGACCTCGCGCGATCCTACGGAATTTCTCCGATGGGAGTTTGATTTACTAGACTTGCAGCCTGTTGGAGAACTGACCAATCGTACTTCATTATCCCTGAGCGTTACGCCTTCCAAAATGTCGGGCGGCAGTTTGTCTGGTTCTCAGCGTTCCATCCCAGCTAATTGTAGTTTGACGTAAATCCCCGTTACATTCATCGGGCTTCGCGTTCCTCAAGACAGTTCAAACACAGCCACAGATTGCGTTCGTTTCTGTAGCCGTAGTCGCCCGGACTGATATGGGCCCAGCAGACTTCACAATGCTTCTGGTTCCAGCCATTCTTCACGACCACAGCACCTGATGGGAGCTGTTCCCCGGACTTCAATTTTCGGATTCCGCGTATTTGCTTGCCCGTCTCCTGCCGTCTCTGTCACCTCAACAGCGTCGGTCAGGTTAAAAAGGACCTTTGTCCACTTCTCACTCTTGTCAATCGATTCCATGGCCCGCATTAGCGCGCCTCAACGCGGTTGGCGTAACCTCCCCATTACACTCGTAACCGAAAGGTTACAAGTGAAATCGCCTGATTACGACACGTAGCACATAACCACCATGTGCAATTCCCTCTAAACCAAACTGAAAGCCGCCGGTTTCGCTGGCTCCTTGCGGATTTTGATGACAAAATACGCCGGGCCACCAAGCAGATGCAGGTCCATGCACTCCCCGATGCCATGAAGAAATCAGCCTGGAGGGCAATAATTGAGGTGGGATTCATCATCTTTCTTTTCTATTCGAATCTTCTGATGGGAGAATTCGAGCGCTCCGGTCTGGGGCTGAAGCGCGGGCTCTTTTGGGTAATGATGGATGTCTTCACCTTGGCGAATTTTGGAATTGCAGTGGTCGCTGCACTCCTCGGGTATTTGGTTTTTGAGTTCCTTCGGAAGAGATTCTAAGGGCGGCGCCTCTACTGGGTTGTGAGTAAATGCCTGGTTACCCCACTCGTCAACGTGTCATACTGTGGCCGCTATAGGGGCCTGACCCTGATGAACACCATTGAGGGCGTGTTCTTGATGCTTGTATTCTTGGCCTTTCTGACAGGGATCTACATTCTTATCTTCAAGGGTAGTCGCCCTCTGCAACCTGTTCCAGAACATCGTCGCTTATCCCGGTAGTTTGCGCTGCCATTTTTGTACGGAACGTTTAAGGGCCTTGATCTGAATTTGCGCGATCACCTAATGGTATCTAGGATGCTAGCGAATGCGATCCTCGCATTCGGCGTGATCGCCTCCTTGGATTGTGGGTAACTACTTTGCTTATCGGGTAGCCCGCACGGCCAACAAGACATTGAGGGCGATTGGATCAATGGAAGTGATGGTCTTCCTGCTCGCTGTGGCAGTGCTCCTAGTAGCCCATCGCTGACGTAATATCTCTATTACACTCATGGACCCCAAAAAAGGCGAACAGACGGCGAGACCGCGAGGTTAACAACATGAAAAGAATCATATTCATTCTCGTACTACTGACAACCGTTGCCGCTCGGGGCCAGGAGGAGATTCATCACGCACCGAACGCTGAACAATGCAAGGATGATTTGGTTGTTTGGAGAGCGGAATCAAAAGCCGACGTTGTTACTCTTCCAATCAACACATTGTTGCAGCGGTCAGCATACCTAGCAGAGTGCTACAACGTTCTTCAGGATGGCAAAGACACTGAGTCGGCGCGTTTGGCGGTTACTTGGCAAGGGCTCTACGATAACCACGCAATCAGCCGTGCCATGAAGTTCATTAGCCGACATGGTTTGAGTCAGCAATTCGAGAAAGAGGACGCGAAGGGGGCTCGTTAAACCAGCAATCAACCTCCCCTCGACCAGTCCTTTAACGAGACGATTGGCGAAAAATCGCGGTAAAGTTTGCCGCCGACTCCCCGAACCTGGCGGGCATCATCAACTTTTCGGACCGTGCAGGAATCGAAGTTTCGGTTTGTTCCCCGTCCCACTTGTCCGCCACGTCTTCCTTCTCGTCGTATTCGGGTCGAACCGTGTTGTGAATGTGATGTCCTATCTCGTGGAAAAGGACGTGGCCGAACCCGATGTCCCGCAGCATTGGTATGCGAAACGGAAAACCCTTAAGCTCAAAACAATCCTGTCTACACCAAGTTCAATGTATGCCGACGAGTCCCCTGAGTGCCCCTGGTAGCGCCCGAGAACGCCCGACTTGTCGAACTTGCGTTTACGAGACCAGACTCTACCGACGCGATCCCTGCGCGACAAACCTGCCGTGTTCGTCAGTACGACGCAGTCCAAGCCGATCAGGTACTTGTCTGGAACTGCGCGGAACAGCTCTTCGACGATTGCCGATGTAGAATGCGGATCATCAACGCCCATGCGACGCGCCCACGCCATTGTCGTTTTCGTCCTCATTGCGTCTCTCTGCTGGGCAGCGGACAAGAGAGAAGAAGAGAAGACAAAACCTGCTGATTCCATCCAGGAACTGCAGCAGCAGATCGAGAAGATCCTGAAGGATACTCAAACGCCGGGCGTCTCGATCGTGATCGTGCACAAGAGCGGACCTGAGTGGGTGACGGGGCTTGGCATTGCTGACGTGGCGAGCAAACGCCCGGTCACTGCCGACACGCTGTTCCGCATCGGTTCGACCTCGAAGGCGTTTGCGTCGTTGTCGATTCTGTTGCTGGCGGATCAGGGCAAGCTGTCTCTTGAGGATCCGGTACACAAATTGGCGCCTGATGTGTGGTTTAACAACCCCTGGGAAGCGACGGATCCGATTCGCGTTGTGAATCTGCTTGAGCACACGACCGGTTGGGATGACATACATTTCCGCGAATACGCAAAGAAGGCCCCTGACTCGATGAGGTTGAACGAGGGCTTGGATTTCGACCATCATTCGCGAACGTCGCGCTGGCGGCCGGGCACGCGCATGGCATACTGCAACTCCGGGCCAGCGGTGGCCGCCTACATCGTCGAGAAGATTACCGGGCAGCGCTTCGAAGACTTCGTCGAGCAAAATCTGTTTGCTCCGATGGGGATGAAAACAGCGACGTACTTCCAGCCACCTGCAGGAGTGGCGACCACGCTTTATCACGATGACGGGAAGACGCCGTACAGCTACTCGCACATTTTGCTGCGGCCATCAGGAGCGATCAACGCTTCGGCCAACGACATGGCGGCCTATGTGCAGTTCCATTTGAACCGCGGCGCCGTGAAAGAGAAACAGGTCGTACCTTCCGCCGATATCGACCGCATGGAAAGTCCCAAAAGCACGTGGGCCGCCAAAAACGGCATGAAAGCAGGCTACGGACTCAGCAATTTCTGGAGCGTTGAGGAAGGATTCGTCTATCACGGACACGACGGGGATATTGAAGGCGGCTCTACCGATATGAGCTACATGCCGGATTACGGCGTGGGATATTCTTTCAGCCTTAATAGTGAAAGCGAGACTGCGTACGAAAAGATTGGCAAGACGATCCGGGCATACATCACGAAAGGACTGCAAAAGCCTCCTCTGCCGCCCGTCGCCTCGCTTCCCGCGGATGCGGCAGATTACGCGGGGTGGTACGAGCCCGATTCTCCGCGCGTCGAGCTGACGCATTTTCTGGGCCGTCTGGTGAGATTGAGCCGGATTCAGTTCCGCAACGGAACATTGTTCATGACCGAACTGGGCGGGAGAAATGACGAATACCTTCCGGTTGCTGGCGGACAGTTTCGGCATGTTCCGAAGAAAGATCCGCCATTGCCCATGGCGACGCTCGCGTTGCTGAGCGTGAGTCCAGAAGGCCGCTTCGTGCAGGATAGCCTGGGAATAACCATGAAGCAGATTCCGGGCTGGTTTGCAATCAGCGAAATTGTTCTGGTGGCTTTCGTCCTACTCTCGGTGATTGCGATCGTGATTTATGCCCCGTTCTGGATTCTTGGCGGACTAAGCCGCAGGCGTCGGCGTCCGGCAGAGCGGGCAATGCGCGTTTGGCCGCTGATTGCCGTGCTGAGCCTCATCGCCTTCGTGGTGATTTTCACCTTGAGTACCGACGACCTGATCGAGCGCATGGGCAATCTGACTCCGTGGTCCTTCGGACTCTTAGCGATGACTCTCGTGTTTGCGATCGCGGTACTGGCCAGCCTCATCTCGGTATTGCGCGCGGGAGGCGAGGTGCGGCGTGGCGTTCGTCGCCTCTCGATCGTAGTGACGGCCGCGCTCGTCATTGCTGCCGCTTATCTCGCTTACTGGGGCATCATCGGACTAAGAACGTGGGCATGAGCGACTGTCCAGCCGGGCCGGTCTCGAGATCCTCATGTGCTAGTCTCACGGTGTGAACCGTCCCCGCGGTCTTACCCTGACAACAATCCTGATGGCAATTTGCAATGCCTTCGGTTGGATGGTCATCAATTACTCCTCCCCTCACGCTGTCAGCACGTTCATCGTCCTCATCGTTCTAATAGGAATCGGCTACGTGGTTCCTTGGGCGTACCGGCAAGGCAAGAATTGGGCCAGGATTCCGGTTCTTTTCACATCAGTTCTAACGATTGTGAATCTGCGGTCTTGGAACTCGCTCTCACCAAATCTATTGAAAACACCTAACCGTGTAATGCTGGCTTCCGAATTTGTGCTTGGCGCTTTTCTGTTGGTTTGGCTAAACACAGCGAGGGTCCGAGCATTTTTTAGGGGAACAGGCCCAGCTGGTTGTTGAAATATCCCCATTACACGCAGTTGCGAAATCGCCGACCGCTGCCGAAAGCCAGAGTCACGGATCTCTGGGATCCTCGGCGGGCAAAGACCGCGGTTCGTTGATATAGCCCTCCCGACTGGTTTCCGCAGTGATCACCGCGCTCACGTAGAGGCGAACACTGCTGCCTGTGGCACGGTTGACCAGGTCGCTGAGGCGTCCGACTTCCTCGGGGGAAATCGGGTGCGGCGAGCGCACCACCACCCAGGCAACCGTCGTGCCTTGGCTTGCCGAGAACGTTACGCTGACGAGGTGCGCCAAAGGGGTATTAGCCACTTCGCGGGACAGGATCCTGCGGATGCCGTTCTCCAAGAGCGATTGCGCGATGGCTCGACGGAACATCACAGTGAAGTGAACGGCGAGGACTGCAAGGAGTGCAAGAGAAATCAAGCGCGGTATCAAGACCTTGTGCGCTTGGTCCGCAGCTTGCGGCCGATGTCCGGCGAAATAGAAGACGATCATCGCGCCGATGGCGATCGCGGTGAAGTTCGCGAGAAACAACAGGAAAGCCCCGGCTGCGAGTCCTGGCAAGTGGTGCGTCAGCAGGATGCCGCAGGACGTCAAGGGAGGAACCAAGGCCGTGGCAATGGCCACGCCGACGATGACCCCCGTTAGGCCTGTCGATACGTAGGTGAATCCTCCGGCGATGCCACCCACCAACCCTATCAATAAGTCAAGGATGTTGGGTGACGTGCGCGAGAGGATCTCGCTGCCCATCGACAGGTTATGGCTCGCCAAACCAACTGCGCAGCCGATCGCCAGCACCCACGCAGCGCCAGCGATTTCCGAGACGAGAGAACGACCTAGCAACGGAATGTTCGCTTCGGCGAGTCCAAGAGCGATGCCAACGATCGGACCGAATAGCATCGCAATGAGCATCGCGCCGATGATTACGGCCGGAGAGTTCTGCAGGAGTCCAAAACCAGCCATCAGGGTAGCGGCCGCGTTCATCGCCAGATAGGAGCCGGTTAAGGCGCTACCAGAAGTCACCGACTGACGTGTCGCCAACCGCTGAGCCTCATTTCTTCGAAGGTTAAATCCGGAGATAAAACCTGACTTCGCATTTATCATCATGATCAGGCCCCTCCTGCCGGGGTCATCTTGCGCACACGGCCTCAACTTCTGTTCGAATTGAGGTGCGTAATACTCATACTTCGTGTTCCGAGCATTGCCTCGAATGTCGATCCCATCGCGCACCGAGTCAACTGGCGTAATATCCCCAATCCACTCATTGACCACCACAGGGGTCCCGGTAGACGAACAAAAAGCGAAGGCGTAGAATGCCCTCTCTCGTGGACGAGGGGCGCAAACGCGTCTTGCTGATTGCGGCTGCCATCCTGGCTGCCCGGAGGCTGACTCAACTCCCCGCCGGTCGCACACCGGCATCAATCTGCGCCATTTCGGACGCAATCCAGTTGGCCATTCAGATCATGGTTGAGATTGACCGGCTGTGGCCGGCGAAATAAGAACACCCTAGTTTGCGCGAAAACTGGGGTGTCCCATCGCTATGCATCGCTAGTTGTGGATTGGGCGAAAGATTACATCCGAAGCCCCGGTTTGTAAAACACCGGCTCAACACAGGAAGCGTCTGCACCGCCGGATTTGCGATTGGAACCACAATTGTCTTAACGGAGAGTCCGCAAGGGACTTCCTCTCTTGGTGGCGGGAGCGGCTGCACTTCCTTCACCGCAACGACTTGCACGGTATTTCTGAATGCCAACCTGACCGTGGTAGCCACATTCAACTAGAAGCGTAAACAAAGCACATGGCCCGACAATCGGTAGATCGAGGCATGCTGTTGCATCTGCTAACTGAAAACGAATTGACCATGCCTGAGATTGGGAAGCGGGCGGGCTGCTCGCGGGAACGTGTTCGGCAGCCGGCACAAGAACTCTTAGGCACAACTGGATGGCAAAGAGAACGAGCGAGGCCCGACCGCAGGCTTGAGGCTAGCTTTGACAAAAACCTATTTGTTCAGGCTGCAAGGCGACGCGGCTTCAAACCGTCAAAGCGTGAACAACCGTACGATTGGTACACGAGAAAGTTGTACGTCGAGGGGAAATTGTGTCTGCTGAGGTGTGCAACTGAGAGCGTCGGATATCGGCGTTGGTACGTGAGACTGCGGAAGCAACGGGAGAAGGCAGAAATCAACCTTATGGAGCTGGCGAATGGAGATTTTCTGATAAATCCGACGAGCCAGATGCCCACTCTACCAACGATTTTTTTGGCTTGTATGATCCGGCGTCGACGAAAAAAATATGAGCTACCTCGTCACTGGCGGAAGTACTTGAATAACTGGTCGGTGTTTAGAAGGCAGGGGGGCAATGCAGCTCAGACGCGCTGGGCGAAGCATAAGAAAATGAAAATGTGAGTCCGCTATTTCTCTCCAAACGTCCCATCAATGTTCTGCATAATTCTTTCTGCCCATTAAACAGCAGCCGTGACCATGGTGCTCGCGACAAGGGCGGAAGGGCTTCATTGCTGCCGAGCAACGACTAGCGACCATTTACAAACTAGACTGCCGATTGACTACGGACTCGGCCTGGTCCATTGCTGGCTGCCTTGCTTGGGGTAGGAGGGCTTGCCAGTGTCGGTCCGGGCGAAACCTGTTAGCCCCGTTTTGAGTGCTCCAAGACTCAGGCGGGGCGTTTTTTTTAGGGTGTCATTTCAGGTGTCAATTAACGTGAATACTAGGCGCATTCTGTACGCGTCGCATGCGGCGGGAACGTGCCAAGTTATTGAGTAAGGACAGGCAGGAACCAATAAACCGCATTCGTAATCGGCAGGTCATCGGTTCAAGTCCGATCGTCGGCTCCATCTTTTCAATACCTTCCGCCAATCTTCATTTCACTGATTCCCGACTGTGACGTGAATTGTGACGTGTGGCCTCCGCATTGCGCTGGTTGATCGCGTCACGGATGATGCCCGTGTCTTGATGCTGGTAGCGCATCGTGAGCCGGACATCGGTGTGGCCCATCGCGTCCACGGCCTTCCCTCCGGGCACTCTTTTTATAATGGGTGCCCATGTCGACGGGGATCGGATGACCAATTTCACCTTCACCAACAATCTGGTGGGCGCCGGCAAGCAAGATATTTTCCCACCCGGCGGAGGACCAAAGAACTGTTCATTTCAGGCGGGAAAACAGCCGCCCGCGGGAGTCCTGAAGAGTTGCTTCAACAATTTCAATTTCAGCCACAATGCCATCCTAGGCTCGAAGGGGGGCTGGCCCAACGGCAATTCCTATCCTTCGAATCAGGCTGCGGCAGGCCTGCTCGATTTCAGCGAAGGTAGATATCGGTTGTGCCGAAATAGCCATGGAGAATGCAAGAAACCCTCGCCCGCTCTAGCGGACCTGGATGCGGTGTTTGCAGCGACCAAAGGGGTAGAGTGACCCCACCAAATCACCGCTCTAAAGAATTATCGAACACCCGCTACGGCGGCGTCTAAGGCCTGTTCGTCTGCCCCTAAATCCTTGCCATCGGTGCCGGCACCGGCATAGGGACTTGACGCTTGCAGTTGAAAGCGGGTTAGCGGTGAATGGCCCGAGCTCACGAATTTCACATCGGCCACCGAGGCGGGAGCATAGTTCTGCGCGGGCCATTTGCCGGTCGCGCCGATGAGCACATTGTGCGAAAACTCGGACTGCTTGAAGCAGGCTGTCAGCACGCCGGCCGAGGGCTGCCGAAACGCGCAATTCTCCGCACCGCCCCCGGTCGTGGTAATCCCATCCCCCGCAGTGAAGATGTTGTTGGTCCAGAGAAAGCCGTACATCTCGGGATAGGACTTCATATTGCCCACCACTATCATCGCGACTTTGGCATCCTTACTGAAGGCCGTCACGTGATTGATGGCCACGTCGTGCAAAACGGAGATGTGATTTCCATTGGACTGCTGGAATAAAACGCCGGCGCCATTGTAAGTCGTGGCACTGATATCATCCATCACGACGTCATGAATGCTAATGTTCCACATGCCCAGCGAGAGCGCTCCTGAATCGGATGCACCATTGCCGATCTGAAACCCGTTGCCGGTGTGGCTGATGCGGTTGTATCGCAGGGTAAGATCGTGCACCACGCAAAGCGGGCATAACCCGTTCTGGTTTTTCGGGGTCAGCAGGATGGCGAATCCAGTCTGGCTAAAGCCACCCCAGGAGTTTTCGAGCACATTGCCTTCAAACAAAACGCGGACCCCGTTCTTAAGCTCGAAATGATTCTTGACGATAAAGGGATGTCCATCCCGGCCACCCACAAAGCCCGGCTGGCCCCGCATCCACGTCAGGGGCTTATAAAAATGGTTGCGCCGGATTTCGATGTCTTCGGGAGAGCGATCGGCCGCGCCGCCTCCAAAGATGATGTTCTCGCCCGCCGCCTCGAGGAAGTTGTTGACAATCTTGTACGGACCCATGGGATTGGTGCCGAGGCCGCCCCCAATGGCCTGCGAGTCACCGCAGGAGCCCGAAATCGCCACGCAGTGGAAGTCGGAGAAGAAGGAATCTACGATCGCGACGTAGGTGTTTCCGCTCAGCATGAGTCCGCGAGTGGTTTCATCCTGGGCCGTTCCATGGAGCCACGATCGGTCGATGACGATGTGGTCGGAAGTGCCGCCGTGCTGGTTGATCACGAGGTTATAAACCGTGGCTTTCGGGGTACTACGGGTAATCTCAAGGCCCAACAGGCGATAGTGATTCGCGCCGTCCGCCAGGATGATGGGCCCGCTTCCGGTACCGGAGAACGCGATTTTGGGGAGGACATTGTTCGACAACGAGCATGCCAACGGCGGTCTGCCGGGAAGGGAAGTCACTCCGGCGTAGCAAGGGGTAAGGCGGGTGCCTTCGGGAGGCAACGCGCTATCCGGGGCGCTGGTCCGCAACATGATCCAATGCTCGTCATCACAATTTTTTGCCGGTAGGATGAAGGTACCCGTATAGGTTGTCCCCGCCTGCAGCTGGATGGTGTCGCCGCACTTGGCGGAGTTCAGTGCCGCCTGTAGGCTGGCGCTGCTCTTTGCGACCTGTGTTCCGCCCGGGGTTGGAGTATCCAATAACGAACTCTTTACGTAGACCCGCGGCAGTTCCGCGGGACCGTCGACGTTTGCCGCGTTGGCTTGGGAGACATGAATGGCCAGAGCACGCGCGATGCTTTGTCCCGCAATGTCAACCGCTTCCACGGTGAAGCCAAATGCACCACGTTCATTGGTGATCCCGCTGATAATGCCTTCGGCCGCGTCCAGAACGAAGCCGGTCGGCAGGGAGCCGGCGGCAATTTCCCAATGATAGGGCGCGGTGCCTCCAGACAGGTGCAGAACCGCCGAGTAGGGATGTCCTTCCACCGCATCAGGAAGGCCGGTGTTTGCGAGCGACAGAATCGGAGGCAGCGCGAGAGCGCTTACGCTGACCAGGGCGATGCCGTGCGTCGTCGGGTCTGCCTTGCTGGTCGCGGTCAGTTGCACCGTTGCGGGTGCGCTCACGTTCGGAGCGGTGAAGAGTCCAGTCGCCGTGATCGTGCCCGCCGAGGCTGCCCACGTAACTTCCGCATTGCTGGCATTGGACACTTGGGCGGCAAACTGGTGGGTGCCGCCCGCAGGCAATGCAAAGCTCGCGGGCGAAACCAGCACTTGCACGGGAGACTTCGTGGTCTGGGCCGAACTCACCCTGATGGCGAATCTCTTAAGGCCTTGTGCGCTGCCCGTGCTATCGCCGACCGAAATCATGAATGCGTAAGAACCTGTATGTGTGGGATGGCCGGAAATGGCGCCTGAAGTGGTTTGCAGGATAAGCCCGGGGGGCAACTTCCCAGACCGAACAGCGAAATTATAGGGAGCCGACCCACCGCTGACGGCAATGACGGCGTTGTAGGCGCTGCCTATCGCCGCCGGAGGCAAGAACGCGGACATCACAATGGGCGTGGCTGTGGGGTTGTTCGTCGCAGGATTCCCGGCGTTGAGCGAAGAGCAGCCTATGGTGAATGCTAACGCGATCAACAACCATACAAGGGCAAATCCAACGCGTTGCTGGCTTCTAGAAAAGTTCCGGAGCACTCTGGAGCGGGGGCCACCCAGGGTCAACATCAGACCGTCCTTGAAACGGATTTTGGGGACTTCAACGTTTGCAAGTCCTGTTATGGCAATGTAAAGAACCGAGGTTAGGTTACATAGATAACCTTAGGGCATTGGCTGGTCGAGACACAGAAGTGCATTCGCTGCACAGCGGAATCGCAGGTCTCAGCGGGACTGCTAACCGGTTACGCGACGAGAGGCTGTGCAAGAGGGTACAGTCCGATCTGCGAGTTTTTCGGTTTGTTGCGGTCCTGTGTGCTCGAACACGCTCGACAGAACACTTTTCCGCAAGAGTGTGCCGAGGAGTGTGCGCGCCACACACCGGGGGAATACTCGGTAGGCCATGACCTTTCGATTGGTTGTCTAAAGTAACGAGGCTGCACGGCGAGAATTCGGTGGAGAATTCCGCGCTGCTTCGACGCTGGCTCCGGCGGCCGGTGGATCGCCCGGTATGGTCTTTCCGAGTGCGGCGTGATCGTGTTCTGAAGGACCCAACAAAACCTTGCGCAATGACGGACCAGTCGTACTTCGAGCGGTTGCCGCCGCTTCGGCTTCGTATCGCCGCCGGACTTCTTCGTTTTGTAGGAAGGTCGAAATTGTGGCAGCAAACTCAGCGGGCGAGTCCTCGAGCAAGATGTCGCGCCCATGATGAACATCCAGGCCTTCCGCGCCCACGGTCGTGGACACGGTCGCCTTGCCCATCGCCATGCCTTCGTAGATTTTGATGCGCGTTCGGCCGCCCTTCATCAAAGGCACCACGAAAACAGCGGCTTCGCGCAGATGGTAGACGACGGAGGAGACGGTGCCGGTGACCTCCACGGAATCGGACGCCAGTCTATTGACGCAGTCTCGAGCGCGGGGATCACGATGGTTTCAGCGGTCCCGGGCAAGACGGTGCTGCACAGCACCACCAGGTGGAAGGCATCTTTCGTCCTTAGCACTTCCCCGACAACACGGCACACCGGCTCGATGTAACCCAGGTCAAGCTTGCCGTTGCGCAAGCTGGGAGTGCCAACTCACAAGGAAGACGGCCGACACCGAGTCCGGACGTTACCTGCAGCCGGTGAGCGGCGTGGGCCTCGGAGATCAGCGTGCCGACCCGCGGCTCGACGATGGGACTGCGGCCCGTGACCGTGCCCAGGTAGGTATCTAAGCCCGAAGACGCTAATGGATCGACTCATGGGTGTGACGCTATTCCTTCGGCGGCTCATCGTGAGATGAAAGCGAGGGATGAGTTCTGAGCTTGGGCAGGCGCAAGCTGGCTACCGAACGCGGCCTGCGAATGCATCTCTCCCGAATCTGAAGTGCTGTCGATTGAATCGTGGCCGCCTGCAAAAAGACGTCATCTTTCGCGCTGTTCGACAGAATCATCACAGGTGAATACGTCCGTCGCCGTCGCCGCGGGTCACGTGCATACGGTCAGGGGCGCCGACTTCGGAGCGCAGCGCGTCTGCCACGGCCTTGGAGACAGCCAGCAGATAATTTGAGGAATGGCTGAAAAAGCCAAGCTTGCGCGACTCTACCTGCCAGTCGCTATGCGTCTGGTTGGTCACTATCACCTCTGCTCCGAGCTCTCTGAGGGCATTCCGCGTCAGGGCCAGCATTGCGCGCAAATGCTCCCTAGCGGCCAACCCGTCCAGGATGGTCCCAACCACCAGGTCGCCGAAATTGCTGTTATCGTTCATCTTCGTGACGAGGGCCACGGACCAGCCTACGATCTCTCCTCCTGAGCGCAGAACAAAGCGCTTGAGCCGCCCCTGTGTATCGGGATACAGATCGGCCAAGGTGCGCTCGTCGCGCACCAACGAGAAACTAAGCTCTGCGCGACAGCGCTCCCAGACTGCATCCGTCCCATTTGGCCAGGAGGTTGCCAGTTCGAGCGAGTAGCCGTGCAAAGCCGGACTTGGGTGAGCCAGGAGCCAAGCTTTCAGCGCCACCGAAGCCAAACCGCACACCGCCCCAGCCCTGGCCACCCGTCTCCGGTTGCCGCTGCGCAAGGGCCCGATCTCGCTCAAGAACCGCGACGCGCTGATGACCACGAACTCGAATGGTACAGGGTTCACCCACCACCCGGCAGCCTTCAGCAAGCGCGGGAGCGGATTCGTCTCACTCCCCATGCCAACCGCATATGCGTAGGGACTGCGACTAGTCACGAACTTCAGCATTTGCAGGCTCACACCTGAGAATTTCCGATCCACCAAGCCTTCACTCAATGGACTCTGGACATTGACCAGCGGAATCGTTTGCCTCTGCAGCCAGCCCGGTTGCTCCGTGAGGAACACTCCACCCCGCACTTCTCCCCCTTGATCGACAGCAATGTAATGCTGGGAAGAAATCCCTCCGGGTGCCTGGTTCGGCGTTTTCGCCGATTCACTCTCAGGCAACAGGAACGGGGGGGTCACGTGGCTGCGCAAGCGCTCATTGAAGGCGCGGCAGCCCGGGATTAGCGAAGCCGTGAGCGGCGTGAACTCGACCGTCATGGGGTTAGGAGGTGCCGCGAAGAGTCTTCTCGGCCAGCCAGCGCCACTCCAGTCGCCGGCGCGCGCCGACGTTCAGTTCGAACACGCCCCGCTCTGCTGCCAGATGATCGAGGAGCACATGCGTGGGTACGAACCAGCCGTTTTTCTTGCTCAGGCGATGCATGAGGCGCGCGAAGGTCGAATCCAAGTTGCCGTCTGATACGAAACCATGGCCGAAGTGTGTGTACATGATGGATGCCCCGCCTTCCTCCTCTAAACGATCCTGATTGGCCTCGCTGATGGTCTTCACGAACGTGCGGTTTTGTGCGCCCTCGCTTCCTGCGAACCAGCGGTTCACCCATGGCCGTTGTGGATCGTGGTAGGGCATCCACGGACACATGCGCAAGGTGTTGAGGTCAGAAAAAATGAAATTGCGGCAATACCGGATGCGATCGCGGCATATGTCTCCCCAGAAGTATGGGTGCCCTTCGATGTGGCCGAAGTGCCGATTCGCTGATCGGAAGCGGGTTAACAGGAGGTATATAGAGCGCCGGATTCCAGTCAACCGCTCCGGTCCCCAGTAGAGTGCCTCACCGTTGTAATGGTTGGCCATCGACGCTGGGTCGTGCCCAAAGTGCCCGCGAAAGCGATCAAAACCTTCTGCCGTTTCCTCTCGCACGGAGGTGTGCAGTGTAGCGTTGTGCCAAGCGACCTCAAAACCGTCCGCCGCTAACCTCCGCACATGCTCGACGTACTGCGGATTGGCGCAAGTTTCGCCGCCCGAATTCGGCTCTCGTCGGGCCCCCAGCGGCCACACGGCGATGGTGGTGCGGAACCCAAGATCGGCGAGCAGCCGGTAAACAACCCGGCTCATCTCCAACGATTGTCCGTCGGGATCGTCAAATATGGTAAAGGCGAACCGTTTCCCATTCGGCCATACCACCGGCTTCAGCCAATCACCCACGGAGGCGTTTTTCCAGGGTCTCCTTGATCTGTGCATAGGACGTCCACCCAGCGGCTTCTTCCAGGTCAAACTGCTCGCCGAATTCCTCTTCGATAAGCGCCAGCAGGGTCATAGCCGCGATTGAATCCCACTTGGCGAGCGAATCCCGTGTGGCTTCGCGCACGTTCTGCTCGTCCAAGCTCGAAAACGCGGCACGGAAGAGTACCGAAAGCCGGACGTCCAGTTCAGACATGAGCAGGCACCTCCTCCAATGCGTGCGGGAGTGACGGACAGCGGCTGTCGAAATCCTTTCGCGTTAGGATCGGAGCCGATTTTGGAATTCCTAGCTCGGCGAAAAATTCCTGCAACGGAATGTTTCGCTCTGTGGCTTCAAATTCGAAGGCGATGCGATCCACTTCCAGGCGTTCGAAAAGGTAGCGTAGAGTCGCATGCTCGATCCGCCGCGAAAAAGCGCGGCAACTCATGACCCACGTCGAAACGGTGGCTTCGCGTCCAACTCGGCGGCCGAGCAGCGCCACGATCTTACCCATGGGACCAAACTTATCGCTGTAAGCCACGGTGAGCAGGAAGCTCTCGCGCTGTGCCAGCATATCGACCCAGCGCACTTCCGGGATGCGCCGCCCATTGAGATTGAACTGGTTTGTTTTGTTGACCAACTCGAACGCGCGCTCATCATTCCCATTGCGCGAAAGTTGAAACGACAGACGGGCCTCAATTCCGGCCAGAAAAGCCTCTTGTAAGGCAGGATCATACCGCTCGTCGTGCATGGTGGCGTTGCGCTGTAGGCTTCGTGCACGGATGCGGTCCTCGTCGCGAATCTTTGGCTTACCGAACCACTCCCGCAGCGTCGCGAAGAACTCAAGTAGGCGAGCAGGATCCTTGCCTGGAAAAACCAGGCATCGGATGGTTGGGAAATGCGCTTGCACTTCCGCCACCTCTAGGGGACTGTCATCAACAAAAGCTACCGCTTCAGGGCCTACGTTCCACCTCTTCAAGATGCGCCCCACGGATGCCGACTTCGGCTGCCAGTGAATCTCGGCAGGGAAAAAGCTCGCCCGGCGGACCAATAAGTCGGTTCGTGCGAGGGCCTGCTCTGCCAAAGCGCTGTCATTCTTGCTGGCGATGCCAATCAGTACTCCGCGTTCGGCAAGCGACTGCAGAAACTGCTGATACAGTCCGTGAATTTGGGCACCGGCCTCGAGCGTAAAACCCACACCCGACACACCAACCTCGCCCAAAATCCCCTCCCAAAGCGTGTCGTCCAGATCCGTAATCAGTCCCTTCAGAGCAGTAGCTGGGGCCAGCAGACGGCTCATCAACTCCGCCAGTGCGGAGATGTGCGCCACCTGGTACGGACATCCCTGGCTCAACTCCGTGCGCAAGTCAAAACGGACCGAAGATGGCGACTTGAGATCGAGTTCGGCTGGACTCAGCAGCCGTACGCCCGAACGGGACCCGCACCATCTGGCGAATTCCCACGTGGGACTCCACACCTCGGCTTCGAAACCGACGGTCTGCGCCGGGACACTGATCTCCAGCGGCGGCAATGGTAGAGTCGGAAGTGCGACGACTACGGGAACAACTGCAGAGATTTTCTCTATGGCATTTTGCAGCCGACCCAAGCCTGCACGGACGCCACCGATGATATCGCCGAAGACACTCGGCGCCCAGCCACCCAACCGGCGAAAGCCAAGCCGCGGATCGAGGTCGTACCATTCGCAGACGACCGTCACCCCTGTATATCCCTGCGGCTGAATGCGCTCGAGACTGCCTAGCAGGTCGCCGTACAGAATAGCTTCAATCTCGATGGCTAACTCCGGACGTTGTCTTAGCAAATATGCCTGAAGAAAAGTCTGCAAATGGGTAGATGTAGTGGAGCAACCCAGCAGGTAGCGGGCTTGTTCCGCTCCCGCGGGACGGGCTTGCCGGATCAATTCCAAGGCCTCACGCAGCTTCATGGATGAAGGAAACATTCTAGAACAATCGCCTGCGTCGCTAGATTGAAATCGTTCCCATCTTAGTTGTAACCGGGATCACACTGGCAACGTTGCGCCACCGTTCACTCCGGGAATCGACCCGACCTTGCTCTGAATCATTACGCCCTTGAGCTGTCGACAGAGCGCTCCCGGCAGTTGACGTCGCTGTTATTGCCCACTAGATTTTAGAATTTTAGACGATTCGCTAATGCTGGCGGCGCTGAGATGAATCTAGAAGAAGCATTTGACGGCCTATCGTGTCTCAGTCTGAGGAGTATCACTCTTGCCCTACGGCATCCTTCGCAACTAAATCGATATATTTCTTTTTGTCTGAAGAAATATGATGAACTCGTCGAAAAGGGGCTCCCGCCTCGCGGGCCGGTGACTCCTTCGGAGGACATGACCGTGACCATTCCGGCCTACCATTCCGGGGGCGGAATGAGTTTTGAAGAACTCGTGGTCCTCGCGCGCGCTACCAAGGTGTTGAAGCCAAAAACAATTTTTGAGATAGGAAGCTACACGGCCTGACGACCGCGCTCTTCATACTAAATTCTGAGACGGACGCAGAGGTTTGGACCTTGGATCTTCCGCCCGCAGGTGCTGAGCAGAGGCCGACGCTGCCAGCGACGAAAAACTAATAGCTAGCCGGCGCCTGTTGTCAGTTCCCCAATCGCTTGGGCTCTCCCGTTACAAGCAAGTCCTTTGCGACTCCATGCAGTTTGATCCCTCCCCCTACGCCGATTCGGTGCAATTCGGCCTGATCGATGCGGCTCACGATTTGGTTCACGTTCAGAACGATACGCTCAAGATGGCAACTATGATGACCAATGACGGCATCCTCTTTTGGCATGACTATGGCGGCAAGGGACCGCTCAGACCGCTGGCGAAATATCTGGAAGGCCTCGCCAGGCAGTGCCCCCTTTATCGGGTTTCGGGCACAACTCTGGCTTGGGCTCCCGCCCGGGAACTGAAAGACGCTCTGAGACAAGTCGGTAAGAATTGACGTAAGCCGAGGGCGGTGCGCGTGCGCCGCACCTTGTGCAGTTGTATCACCCTGCCCTAGCCTGACGGTATCGTTTTCGCCCGTCCAGAGGGCGCAGCTTCGTTGGTTCCTGCCGGACGTTATGAGGACCTTTTCCTTCATAGTTGGCGCTATTGAATGCGGCGAGCGTATCGAGGCTCAATCGCTGTTTGCACAGCGGGTTGGCTTTTGGGGCGCTGTGAACGCATGAGGACGCGCGTGATGAAAACTGAACGGGTTGCAATCTACGCAGATCGACCGGGCATTGACAAAACATCACGTCGCGACAAACAGCCAGATCAGAGCCGAGATCGAAGCGACCATGACTGATCGCGGTGATCGACGGAAAGTGACGAAGTCGGCCCGTCAGGCGACTGCAAGAGCGACGCACGAATCCTAGTCCGCCGCCCTCAAGCTTGGTCAAGGGTTGTCCGTGAGTCACAGTCCCGAAACAGTCCCGAACGTCAAAACTGAGGTAGACTCGGATGCAATAGCAGGACTGAGAAGGATTCAAAATACTGGGGTTACGTTGGCATTGACCGACTGCCGATATCTCGTAATCGGCAGGTCACCGGTTCAAGTCCGATCGTCGGCTCCAGGTCTTCTTCCGAGGTTTCAACTCCAGAGGGCTTCGCAGCACGATAGTTCGCATCCGCTCCTGCGCTGCATCATTCTTGCAGCTGCACCATTCTTGTTGCAGTGCAACCGCAGGTTCCTCTGGCCCGGATTTCCACTTGCAATCACAAGATGCACTTTCCGATAATGACCTGAGTAACAACAAATACCCGTGTACCGATACAGTCGAGCGGATCTGCTTCGCATTCTGCGGCTCACGGCGCGTCAGTTGGCAGGTTGGGAAAAGGCCGGACTGGTTGCCGCCGCTGAGAGCTATTCGTTCTTCGATCTTCTGCAAATCAAGAAAGTCCGTGACCTGTGCGCGAAAAAGGTCCGTCCGGCCGTGATCCGGCAATCCCTGCAGGCCATGCAGAAGCAGGTGGCGGGCATGGAAAATCCGCTCCTCGAAGCCGGAGCTTTTTCTACCGGACACCGCGTCACCTTCCGCCATGAAGGCAAGTTGCTGGAGCCGATTGCCGGTCAGTTTGTGTTCGATTTCTCCTCCGAGCAAAAGGTGGTCTCAAGCGCCCAGGTAACTCCGCTGCGCGCCGAGCCTGGCGAAGTTCCGGTCGACACTGCGGATCTCTTTTCCCGCGGCATTGCCCTCGAAGAAGACCCCAATACCCATAGCGAAGCCATCGCGATCTATCTGAAGGTCATTGAGCGTGAGCCCACGCATGCCGCCGCTCACATCAATGTCGGCACGCTTTATTACAACCGGCAGGACTACAATCTCGCGGAAAAACACTATCGCGCGGCCATCGCTTCCGATCCGCGCTACGCTCTGGCTTACTTCGATCTCGGGAATGTCCTCGACGAAACCGGGCGCGTGCAGGAAGCCATTCAGACCTACAAGACTGCGTTGCAGCTCGCGCCCACCTATGCCGATGCGCACTACAACCTCGCGCTCGC